>Ga0081540_1003245_pt1 | contig 12941 bp, 12 predicted proteins | sample TabmetS2T1R1_FD_71024 | JGI IMG/M metagenome (GOLD analysis project Ga0081540, IMG submission 71024) | Tabebuia heterophylla rhizosphere microbial communities from the University of Puerto Rico - S2T1R1 | ecosystem: Host-associated > Plants > Roots > Rhizosphere ... | reverse complement strand
GATCGGTGCCGTCGAGGAGCTTGCCGATGCCGAAGTCGAGCAGCACCGGCGTGCCGTCGCCGCGCACGAGCACGTTGGCCGGCTTGATATCGCGGTGCACGACGAGGTGCTGGTGCGCGTGCTGTGCCGCACGACAGAGCTGCACGAAGAGCGCGAGCCTCGCCTCGATGCCGAGCGTCCGCTTTGCGCAATAGGCGAGCAGCGGCTCGCCGTCGACCGGGCTGTGGACCGGAAGGCGAGCGGCGCGGCCGAGGATGTGCGCCATCGCGCTCGTGCCGGCCGGGGAGACGTGAAGCACCACGTACACCGCCTGGCGCGTCGCCGCCGGCAGGTTTCCCACGACTACCGCATCCTTCGGTCCGCTACCAGCGTCAGGCGCTCGTCGATGCCGGTCATGTGAAGGATCTCCATGACAGGCCCGGGACCGGCGACCGCGAGAAGGCGGCCGCCCGTGTCGCTGGTCCAGCTGTCTGCCCGCACGAGCCAGGTCATCGTGGTCGAGTCCGCGAAGCTCACGCGGGTGAGATCGACGATGACCGTCTCGACCGGCCCCGGCACGAGGGCGCTCGCCAGCGCGTCGTCGAGGACAGGTCTTGCCGCCAGGTCCAGCTCTCCCTCTAGCAGGATCTCCGCCGTGCGCCCCCGCCGCTGCACGGCACACGTGAAGGGTGCGTCGGTGATCGTGCTGGCGTCGAAGTCCTCGGTCGCCACAAGGCCACCGTAGTCCTCGCGGAGAGGTTCGACAGGGACAGGTTGCAAAACAACGACTGCGGGATCCTCGGCTATGTGAGCTGGACGAACGCGACGCCCGCAAGCAGCGTCGCGACGCCCGCCAGGCGCAGCGGCGCGATCGGTCGGCGGGGCAGGCGCAGGAGGCCGTGGCGGTCGACGAGGACCGAGGCGAGCTGCTGTCCGGCGACGGTCAGCGCGATCGTCGGCGCTGCGCCGATCTCCGGGATCAGGAGGAAGACCGACGTCACGTAGATGGCGCCGCAGAGGCCGCCCAGCCAGCCCCACCACGGCAGCGCGCGCAGGCTCGCGGGCCGGGGCCGGCGGCCGCGCGCGGCGGCAAGGACGGCGAGCATCGCGGCGGTGGCGACGAGGAACGAGAACGCCCCCGTGGCCACCGGCGCGTCGAGGTCGGCGCGCAGTTGCGCGTTGATCGCGCCCTGGATCGGCAGGACCGCTCCCGCGGCCAGCGCCAGCGCCATCCACCCGCCGCGGGCGTGCGAGGGCGCGCCGGCCTGCGCGCGGACGATGAGCGCGGTGCCGGCGACCACCGCGGCGGCGCCGATCCAGGCTGCGGCGCCGAGCGGCTCGCGCTCCACGCCGAGCCAGCCGAGGCCGTCGATGGACAGCGACGCCGCCATCTGCCCGGCGATGAACAGGCCCACCGAGACGATCGCGCCGAGACGCGGGAAGAGAAGGATGCCGGCGGTGATGTAGACGGCGCTTCCTAGGCCGCCGACGAGGTGCCATGCGGGCGCGTCGGGGACGCGACCGAGGTGGGCGATCGCGCCGAGGACCGCAGCGAGCCCGAGCAGGACGCTCGCGCCGATGGCCAGCTGGAGGGTGGAGGCGGCGAACGCGCTGCCGACGGCGGCGCTGAGCTGGACGTTGGCCGCCGCCTGCAGCGCGAGCAGCGCGCCGATGGCGAGGAGGAAGGGGATGGCGAGCACGTGCAAATTGAGACTCCGGTCCGTTTCGCATCGAGCGTAGCAGAAGCGAGACTCCGGTCCGGTTCGGTAGGCTGAGTGGATGCCCGACGCGAAGCGATCGCCGCTCGCTGCGGCGCGCCCCGAGCGCGCCGACGCGGCGCGCAACCGCGCGCGGATCCTCGACGCGGCCCGCTCGCTCTTCGCCGAGCGCGAGCCGGCCGAGGTGACGCTCGAGGAGGTCGCCCGGGCCGCCGGCGTGGGCAAGGCGACCCTCTTCCGCAGATTCGGCGACCGCGGCGCGCTCTTCCTCGCGCTCCTCGACGAGCACGAGCGCGAGCTGCAGGACGCCGTCCTGCGCGGGGAGCCGCCGCTCGGCCCCGGCGCGCCGCCGCGCGAGCGCCTGCTCGCCTTCCTCGACGCGCTGCTCGCCCTGAGCTTCGCGCACCGCGAGCTGCTGCTCGCCTCCGAGACCGCGCGCCCCGGCGCGCGCCTGCAGACCGGCGCCTACGCGTTCTGGCACCGCCACCTCGGGGTCCTGCTGGCCGAGCTCGGCGCCAAGGGCGACCCGGACCTGCTCGCCCATCTGCTGCTCGGCGCCTTCGACGCCGAGCTGCTCACCGCGCTGCGCGACCAGGGGCGCGACGAGGCCGCCGTGCGCGAGGCGATCCGGTCGCTGGCCGTCGCGATCTCCTAACGGGTGCCGCAGCACCCCAGGTGGGGCGCGAGGCGGGCCCCGCCGACGATCTCATACTGTGCGCCGCCATGGACCAGCGGCTCCTCGACGACCTGCTCGACTGGCTTCGCATCCCGTCGATCTCCACCGGCGGCGGCGACCCCGCCGACCTCGAGCGCGCGGCCGCGTTCGTCGTCGAGCGCGTGAAGGCCGCCGGGGGCGAGGCGCAGGTCGTCGCGACGCCCGGCAACCCGCTGGCCGTCGGCGAGCTGCGCGCCGCGCACCCCGATGCGCCCACCGTCTTCATCTACGGCCACTACGACGTGCAGTCCATCGGCGATGCCGCCGCCTGGACGACGCCGCCGTTTCAGCCCGACATCCGCGACGGCCGCATCTACGCGCGCGGCTCGTCCGACGACAAGGGCAACTTCCTGCCGCTGCTGCACGTCGCCTGCGCGATGGCCGCCGACGGCGGGCTGCCGGTCAACGTCCGCGTGCTCGTCGAGGGCGAGGAGGAGGCCGGCGGGCAGTCGGTCGCCGATTGGGTTCGCAACGACGAGCGCGGCGCCGACGCCGCGATCGTCTTCGACTCGGGGATGATCGACGAGGCGACGCCGGCGATCACCGTCGGGCTGCGCGGCATCGTCCAGCTCAGCCTCACCGTCCGCACGGCCGATCGCGACCTGCACTCGGGCGTCTACGGCGGCAGCGCGCTCAACGCCCTGCACGTCCTGCACGCGATGCTCGGCGCGGTCCTGCCCGACTCCCGCGGTCGCCTGCGCGAGGAGCTGCGCGTCGGGATCGACGCGCCCAGCGACGAGGAGCTCGCCTCGTGGGCGAAGCTCACCCCGGGCGACCGGCTCATCGCCGAGGCCGGCGGGCGGCCGTTGTACCCCGAGGCCGGCGCCGAGTACTACCTGCGCAACGGGGCCGACGCCTCGCTCGACGTCAACGCCATCCACGCCGGCGAGCCGCGGACCGTCGTCCCCGCCGTGGCGAGGGCGACCTTCTCGCAGCGCCTGGCGCCCAGCCAGGACCCCGGCTACATCCGCGCCACGCTCGAGCGCCTGCTGCGCGAGGCGACGCCCGACGGCGCCGAGCTGGAGATCTCGGACCACATCGGCTCCCCGGCGCTCTTCGCGCCCGACACGGCGGCGATCGCGCTGGCCGCCCAGGCGCTCGAGCGCGCGTGCGGCGTTGCGCCCGCCTTCGTGCGCAGCGGCGGCTCGATCCCGGTCGTGGCCGACATGGCCGCGCGCGGGATCCCCGTCGTCGTGAGCGGCTTCGCGCTGGACAACGACGGCATCCATGCGCCCAACGAGTCCTACCGGCTCGTCGCCCTCGAGCAGGGCGAGGTGGCCTCACGCGAGCTGTACCGCGCGCTCGCCGGCCTCTGACCGCCGCTACGCGCCGGGCACCCGCAGCGCCTTGTTCTCGGCGTCGATCGTCGGCTCGCCCGGGTGGGCGAGCTGCTCGGCCCGCCGCTCGCGGCGCACGCGCAGCCAGTCGACGAGGAGGATCTGGATGGTGCCGGCGACCGGGATCGCGCACAGCGCGCCGACGATGCCGGCGACCTCGGCGCCGACGAGCACCGAGATGAGCACGGCCAGCGGCGAGAGCTGGACCGTGCGGCCGTACACGACCGGCTGCAGCAGGTGGTTCTCCAGCTGCTGGTAGACGACGAAGAACGCGAGCACGATGATCGCCGCGCTCAACGCGTGCGTGAGCGCAACGAGGGTGACGATCACCGCCCCCAGCGTCGCGCCGGCGAGCGGGATGAGGTCGAGGATCGCCACGAGCAGGCCCAGGGCGAGCGCGAAGGGCACGCCGAGAGCGAGCAGGACGATGGTCGTCGCCGTCCCGGCGACGAAGCTGATCAGCAGGTTCCCGGTCACGTAGCCGCCGACGGTGCGGTAGACGTCCCGGCCGACCGCGCGCCAGCGCTGCTGCGACGGCTCGGTCATGAGGCCCAGTCCGCGCTCGATCCAGGCCGGGCCCTCGAGCAGCATGAAGATGGTCAGGAAGGTGATCGTCACCACCGAGACGACGAAGGTGATGACGCTGCGCGCGACGTCCAGCGCGGCGCTCGCGCCGCCGGCGATGTTGCCCGCCCCGTTGCCGTTGACGGCGTCCTGGACGCGCTCGACCACGTGGTACTTCGTCTCCAGGAACCCGAGCGGCCCGCGCCCCTTCGTGAGGTCGTGGACGTAGCCCGGGGCGGCGTCGACGAGGTCGTTGACCTGGTTGACGATGGTGGGGATGATCAGCGCGCCCAGGCCGGCGATGCACAGCACGGCGATCAGGAAGACGATCGCCACCGCCGTGCCGCGGCGCCGGATGCCGCGGCGCTGCAGCGCGTTGACGGCGGGGTCGAGCGCCAGCGCGAGGAAGACCGAGACGAGGACCCAGATCATCACGCGGCGCGACACCCACACGACCCACAGGACGATCGCCAGCGCGAGCAGGATCCCGGCGACGGTGAGCACCGTCCTGGGGCGGAAGGCGATGACGCGCTCTTCTGACATCAGCGTGCGTGCTACCCGGCCGGCGGCAGCGTCACGAACCGATGTCCACGCACGTGACGCACCTGCGTCTGGCCCATTCGCTCGACCGGCAGCGGCGGGTAGGTGTGACCGTGCAGCAGCATCGCCGGGTGCTCGCGCTCGACGTAGTCGCGCAGCCCGGCCAGGCCGACGTGGGCGGGGTCGGCGGAGTCGTCGTTGACGCCCAACGGCGGGCTGTGAGCGAGCATGACGTCGACGTGCCCGAAGCCCTTCAGCAGCTTGGAGGCCTGCTTCTGGCTCCACATGAGGCGCTCGCCCTTGGCCGGGCGGTACTCGTGGCTGCCCGAGAAGCCGCCGAAGGTCAGGCCGCACACCTCGATGCGCCGCAGGTGCACGTTCTCGATGCCCAGGCCGTCGAACTCGCCGCCGTCGTCGTGGTTGCCGAGGACGCCGAGCTTGGGCAGCTGGACGTCGGCCAGCGGCTCGAGGTCGTGGCGGCTGAGGTCGCCCAGGCAGAGCACGAGGTCGACGCCGCGCGCCAACAGCCGCTCGATGGGGATGTAGGGCGCCTCGTCGGCGAGCGCGAGCGCCCTCAGAAGGGGATCCCCCAGAGGGGGAACCAGCGCTCGAGCTCCTGCTCGAAGGGCAGCTCGGGCCCGGTGGCCGCCTTGATCTGCAGCTCGCGCTCGTTGTTGCGCTGCTTGTCGCCGCCGGCGGGGACGAACGGGTACCAGCTGCCGCGCTTGTAGTTGTAGATGAGGTAGAGCGGCTTGCCGTCGGCGTCCTCGAAGGCGAAGACCGCCGCGAGCACCCGGTCCTGATAGCCGCCGACCGCCAGCGCGTCGCTGACCGCGTTGACGCCGACCGCGAGGTCCTCGATGTCCGGGTCGCGGATGATGATCCATCGGTAGCCGAACTCGTCGTCGTGGGTCTGCACCTTCGAGCCCATCTCCGAGCCGGTGCCCTCGAGGACCTCCTTCATGTCGTCGACGATCTGGCGGAAGTCGCCGGTCGCCAGCGGCTGGAAGACGATGCCCGCGACGCCGCGGGTCTTGATGCCCTGCTGGGCCTCGAGGCCGATGTAGGCGGTCGAGATCGCGAAGAGCCGGTCGGGCGCCGGACCCTTGACCTTGCTGCGCCCGAGCAGGGCGTCGAGAAATCCCATGCGCGGCAGCGTACCCAGACACTGCCGGCGCGCCCGCCGCTACGCCGGCGCGCCCGCCGCTACGCCGGCGCGCCCTGCAACTGCGCCTCGAGCCGCTCCAGCGCGGCGATGCGCTTCTCGATCGGCGGGTGGGTGGAGAACAGGTTGAAGATCGAGTTCTTCGCGCTGGCCGGGAAGATGTAGAAGGCGTTCATCTCGGCGTGGGCGCGCAGGTCGGTCTGCGGGATGCGCTCCATGGTCCCGCTGATCTTCAGCAACGCCGAGGACAGCGCGCTCGGGCGGCCGGTGATGACCGCCGCGCCGCGGTCGGCCGCGAACTCGCGGTAGCGCGACAGCGCCTGCATCAGGAAGAACGAGACGACGTAGACCAGCAGCGAGACGAGGATGACGACCATGATGCTCGGGTTGTCGTCGTCGTCATCGCCATAGCCGCCGCCGAACCCGCCGCCGAAGAAGAAGCCGAACTGGACGATCATCGACGCCAGCGAGGCGAAGAAGCCGGCGAGCGTCATGACCATCACGTCGCGGTTGATGATGTGCGTCAGCTCGTGGGCCATGACGCCCTCGAGCTCGGACGGCGAGAGCAGCTCCAGGATGCCGGTGGTCGCGCACACCGCGGCCGCCTTGCGCGAGCGCCCCATGGCGAACGCGTTGGGCATCTCGGTGTTCATCACGTAGATCTTCGGCTTGGGCAGGTCGGCCTGGACGCACAGGCGCTCGATGAGCGCGTGCAGCTGGGGCGCCTCCTGCGGCGAGACCTCGTGCGCGCCCATCGACCGCAGGGCGAGCTTGTCCGACGTGAAGAACTGCAGGGCCAGCAGGCCGCCGGCCACGATGAGGATCGTCACCCCGCTGGCCCCGGCGGCGAAGAGCACGCCGATGAGCAGCGCGTAGACGGCGCCGAGGAGGAACAACGTCACGACCATCCGGGCCTGGAGCCCGCGGTCGCGTCCGAACGAGGTGGGACGGGGCATGACCTTGATATTAGGACAGCACAGCCACTTGTACCTACGGTTCGTAGGAATCGGTCGGGATGATAGGGTCGCCGCGCCGAATCCCCTGCACCGCGCGGGGGAGCGGGGGACCCACAGAGACCCTTCAGGGGCGAATCCGGGCGATTGCCGTCCGGTAGCGCGCCGCGCGAGCCCGTCAGCTAACCCCGTAGGCATGGGACATAACCATGTACCTCAGGTTGACCCTTGTCCGACGCGGCTCGTAGAGTCCGCCGCCGCATGCGCCTTCGCCTTCTGCTCGCGGGCGCGGTCCTCCCGCTGCTGCTGTGGGCGCTGCTGCCCGTCTTCTCCCAGGGCGCGTCCACGCCGCAGGGCAAGCTCAACGACATCCAGAAGAAGATCGAGTCCACACAGGGGAGGATCGGGCGCAAGAAGGGCGCCGAGCGCATCCTGACCACCGAGATCAGCGGCTACACGCGGCGGATCGGCAAGCTCGAGGGGCGCATCGGCAGCCTCCAGGAGCGCCAGGCCACCGCCCAGGCCGACCTCGACGCCAAGCAGGCCGAGCTCTCGAAGATCCAGAGCGACCTTCGCTACCAGCGCGAGCGCCTCGTTCGCCTGCGCGCGCGGCTGGCGCAGGCGCGCACCGCGTTGGCCAAGCGGCTCGTCGAGCTCTACCAGGCCGACGCGCCCGACCTCGTCACGGTGATCCTCTCGTCGAAGGGCTTCGCCGACCTGCTCGAGCGCGGCGAGTTCATGAAGCGCGTCTCCGACCAGGACCAGCGGATCGTCAAGCTCGTGCGCGACGCCAAGGCCGATGCGACCGAGGCCGCCCAGCGCCTGGACGTCCTCGAGCGCCGCCAGCAGCGCATCACCCAGGTCGTCCAGCAGCGCCGCGACGAGATCGCCAAGGCCAAGCAGGGGCTCATCGACACCAAGGTCGGCCTCGACGGCACGCGCGCCGACAAGGCCAACGCGCTGCAGCACGTGCGCTACGAGCGCCGCCAGCTCGAGGGCAACCTCTCCGGACTGAAGAAGGAGCAGGCCAAGATCCAGGCCACGCTGCAGCAGGCCTCGACCGGCATCCCCGCGGGTCCCATCAAGCACGGCGGCGGCGCGCTCATCTGGCCGGTGAACGGCCCGCTCACCTCGCCGTTCTGCGAGCGCCGCGCCTGGGAGGCGTGCCACCCGGGCATCGACATCGGCGTCCCGTCGGGCACGCCGATCCGAGCGGCCGCCGCGGGCAAGGTCGTGCTCCTGCAATCGGCCGGCGCCTCCGGCGGCTACGGGAACTTCACCTGCGTCGCGCACACGTCGACGATGTCGACGTGCTACGGGCACCAGTCGCGCTTCGCCACCTCGCTGGGCGCGAGCGTCGCGCAGGGCCAGGTCATCGGCTACAGCGGCTGCACCGGCCTGTGCTTCGGCCCGCACCTGCATTTCGAAGTGCGCATAAACGGTGCGGTGACCAACCCACTTAACTACCTCTGAACCTGCGCTAACACAGGCGCCGCTACCCTTCGCGGCGAGAGTCGGCAGGTCGTCCGCTCGACCGCCGGTCCATCGGGTGCGCGCCGAGTCCGTACAGCGTGCCGATGGCCGCTGGTGCGGGTAACCGGCACTGTGAGACCGCCCGAAGAGCGAGATCGAGGAGTACCGAAACCCGTGCCCGTCACCGAACGTCCGATCCTGCTGACCGGAGCCACCGGCTTCGTCGGCATGACCGTGCTGGCCCGCCTGCTGGCCGACGGTTGCGAGGTGCATTGCCTCATCCGCGCGGCCGACGACGACGAGGCCGATGCGCGGCTGCGCGCCGTGCTCGCGCGCGTGCAGGCCCCCGACAGCGGTCGCGCCGTCGCAGTCGCCGGCGACATCACCAGCCCGCAGCTCGGCCTCAGCGACGCCGCCCACACGCGCCTGGGCGAGCAGATCGGCGCGGTCATCCACAGCGCGGCCTCGGTCTCGTTCGACCTGCCGATCGACGAGGCGCGCGCGATCAACGTGCACGGCACGCACCGTATGCTCGACCTCGCGCGCAAGGTGCCCGACCTCGAGCGCTTCACTTACGTCTCGACGGCGTATGTCGGCGGGGACCGGCGCGGCACCGTCTACGAGGACGATCAGGAGACCGGGCGCTTCCGCAACTCCTACGAGCGCTCCAAGCACGAGGCCGAGGCGCTCGTGCGCGCCAGCGGCCTGCCCTGGACGATCGCGCGGCCGAGCATCGTCGTCGGCGAGCGCGAGACCGGCTGGACCGCGTCGTTCAACGTCCTCTACGCACCGCTGCGCGCGCTGGGCGCCGGCGCCTACCCGGTCATTCCCGCTCGCCGCCGCGCGCCCCTGGACGTCGTATCGATCGACTACGTGGCCGACGCGGTCGCCGCGCTGTCGCTGCACCCCGAGGCGGTCGGCGGCACCTTCCATCTCACCGCGGGCGAGCACGCCTCGACGATCGGCGAGGTCGGCACGATGGCGGTCGAGGGGCTGGACCAGCACCCGCCGCGGCTCGTGCCGCCGCGGCTGTACCGGCGCGTCGTGCATCCGCTCGTCGTGCGCCGCGTGACGCCGTCGACGCGGCGCCTGCTCGAGCGCAGCGAGGTCTACTTCCCGTACTTCGCGATGCGCCAGCACTTCGACTCGGCGCGCTCCAAGGCGCTGCTCGAGCCGCTGGGCATCGCGCCCTCGCCGCTGCCGGAGTACTTCGGCCGCCTCATGGAGTTCGCGCGCGCCGCGCGCTGGGGCCGGCGGCCGCTGGATCGCGCCGAGGCCGCCGAGCTCGTCGGCGTCTCGCTCGACGTACGCACGCCGGCGCTCAGCTCGCCGCGGCGGGCGGCCGCAGCGCCCGTTCGATGAACTGAGCGGCGAGCGCCTGCATCTCGGGGTCGTGCTGGACGGAGCGGTGGTCGCCGCCCGGCACGGCGACGAGCTCGCTGCCCGGCGCGGCGGCGTGAAGCCTGCGCGAGCCGGCAATCGGCACGCGCTCGTCGCCCTCGGCGTGCAGGAGCAGCAGGCGCTTGCCGAGCGCTGCGGCGACGGCCTGCTCGTCGGCTGACAGCAGCACCGCGCGCAGCGCGTCCTCATCGACGCGGAAGTCGAACTCGCGCTCCTCGAGACCCTGGGCGAGCATCGCGCCGGTCGCCGGGCAGATCGCCACGACGGCCGCGGCGTCCATGCGCGCGCCGGCGTGCAGCGCGACGAAGCCGCCCATGCTCGAGCCGCGCAGAGCGACCGGGCCGGGCGGCAGCAGGCCCGCGATGGTGGCGACGTCGTCGAGCACGCTCGCCCCGAGCCGCCCCTCGCTCTCGCCATGGCCGCGCTGGTCGAACGCGATCGCGGTGACGCCCGCGGCCTGCAGCAGCCGCGCGAAGTCGAAGTGGTTCTCCTTGGACGACCCGGCGCCGTGGAGGATCACGACGCCCCCGGGTCCGTCGCCCGCGAAGAGCGCGTAGGCGAGCCCGTCCTTCGTCCCCAGCTCGGTCACACCTGGGATCATGCCGCGCGGCATGGCCAGCCCGCTCAGCCACGTCTACCCGCTGGGCAGCCGCCTGACCGAGGACGGCCACCTCGAGGTCGGCGGCTGCGACGTCGTCGAGCTCGCCCGCGAGTTCGGCACGCCGGCCTACGTCGTCGTCGAGGACGACATCCGCACGCGCGCGCGAGCGTTCAAGGACGCCTACGCGGCTCGCTGCGACGACTTCGAGGTGCACTTCGCGTCGAAGGCGTTCCCGTGCACCGCGGTGCTGCGGATCCTGCGCGAGGAGGGCCTGGCCTGCGACGTCGCGTCAGGCGGGGAGCTGGCCATCGCGCTCAAGGCGGGCTTCGACCCCGCTCGCATCCATCTGCATGGCAACGCGAAGTCCGAGCGCGAGCTGGCCGAGGCGCTGCGCGCCGGCGTCGGGCACGTCGTCGTGGACAACCACACCGACATCGACCGCCTGGAGGCGCTGGTGCCCGACGGGACGGTGCAGCGGGTGCAGCTGCGCGTCGCGCCCGGCATCAGCCCCGACACCCACCCCTCCATCTCCACCGGCGGCCCCAACACGAAGTTCGGCTTCGGGCTGCAGCACGCGGGCGCCGCGATCGAGCGCCTCGACGCCTGCGAGAAGCTCGACCTCGAGGGCCTGCACCTGCACATCGGCTCGCAGATCTACGACGTCGAGAGCTTCCGCACGGCGCTCGAGGCGATGGCCGGCCTCGCCACGCACGGCATGGTCAACCTGGGCGGCGGTCTCGGCGTCGCCTACGTCAACGCCGAGCACCCGCCCTCGATCGACGACTACGTCGCCGCCAAGGTCGACGCGGTGCGCGACGTCATGGGGTCCGATGTGCGCATCCTCGACGAGCCGGGCCGCGCGCTGGTCGCCAACTCGACGGTCACGCTCTACACGGTCGAGTCGATCAAGCGCAACGTCGACCTCTACGTCGCCGTCGACGGCGGCATGTCCGACAACCTGCGCCCGATGCTCTACGGCGCGCGCTACGAGGCGCAGGTCGCCTCGCGGTTCGGCGGCGGCACGTACTGCCACCTCGTGGGCAAGCACTGCGAGTCGGGCGACCTCATCATCCGCGACGCCGAGCTGGCCGACCCGCGCGTCGGCGACGTGATCGTCACTCCCGCCACCGGCGCCTACGGCTACTCGATGGCCAACACCTACAACGGCGTGCCGCGCGCGCCGGTGGTGATGGTGTCGGGCGGCGACGCGCGGCCGGTCGTCCGGCGCGAGACCTACGAGGAGCTGACGATGAGAGACGTGGCATGACCCAGCCGTTCCGCGTGGGCCTGCTCGGCCACGGCACGGTCGGCGCGGCGTTCGCCGAGCTGCTCGAGGCGCGCGCCGCCGAGGTCGAGGCGGTCACTGGCCTGCGCCCGCAGATCAGCGGCGTCCTCACGCGCTCGCGCGGTGACTTCGAGGAGATCGTCGCCGGGTCGGACCTCATCGTCGAGGTCATGGGCGGGCTCGCCCCGGCCCGCGAGTACGTGCTGCGCGCGATGGCCGCGGGCAGGCACGTGGTCACCGCCAACAAGCAGCTGCTCTCCCAGCACGGCGAGGAGCTGTGGTCGGCCGCGCGCGACAACGGCGTGCAGCTGCGCTTCGAGGCGGCGGTGGCCGGCGTCGTCCCGGTGATCCGCGTGCTGCAGGAGTCGCTCGCCGCCGCCCGCGTCGAGGCCGCGCGCAACGCCAAGGTCGATCGCTCGCGCTACGAGACCGTGCGCAGTCTCGACCGGCTCAACGCCTGGATCGCCCGCGCGCGCGACCTCGGCGTGGTCGCGCTCGACACGCAGACCACCAGCATCGACCCGATGCAGGCGACCTTGTGCGGCTTTTCGCTCGCAGTCGCGCCGAACGAAGCCTGCTACGTGCCGCTGGCCCACCGCAAAGGCGGTGACGGCGGCGACGGCGGACTGTTCACCGGCCCCATCGCTCCCGATCAGATCGAGGAGCGCGCGGCGCTCGACGCATTGCGGCCGCTGCTGGAAGATCCGGGCATGCTCAAGGTCGGCAACGACCTGAAATACGACTTGCAGATCTTCGCGCTGCGCGGCATCGAGCTCGCGCCTTACGACGACACCATGCTGATGTCCTATGTGGTCGACGCCGGACGAGCCAATCACGGGCTCGAGGCGCTGTCGAACCGCTACTTCGATCACGCCACGGTCGATTTCGGCGAGCTGACGGGCTCGGGAAAATCGCGCATCACTTTCGACTGCGTCCAGATCGACAAGGCCGCGGAATACGCCGCCGAGCGTGCCGACATGGCGCTGCGGCTCTGGCATGTGCTCAAGCCGCGCATGGCCGCCGAGCACACCGCGACGGTCTACGAGACGCTGGAGCGCCCCTTGGTGCCCGTGCTCGCGCGCATGGAGCGGCGCGGCATCTCGATCGACCGGCAGGTGCTGTCGCGGCTGTCGGGCGAGTTCGCGCAGCGCGCGGGCGCGCTCGAGGCCGAAATCCAGACGCTGGCCGGCGAGGCGCTCCATCCGGGCAG
>Ga0081540_1003244_pt1 | contig 12942 bp, 13 predicted proteins | sample TabmetS2T1R1_FD_71024 | JGI IMG/M metagenome (GOLD analysis project Ga0081540, IMG submission 71024) | Tabebuia heterophylla rhizosphere microbial communities from the University of Puerto Rico - S2T1R1 | ecosystem: Host-associated > Plants > Roots > Rhizosphere ... | reverse complement strand
GGTCCGCTCAACAACCGCTTGGAGCACTGGGCCCGGGCAGAGCCAGACGAAGTCCTCGCTGCCTGGCGCGCTCGCGACGCGCTGCGCGGTCGCGCGGTCGCCTGGGACGGTGGCTCAGGAGTCGCCGACGGGATCGACGACCGGGGCTACCTCGTCGTCGTCACCCCCGCTGGCGATCGTCTCGCCGTCGGCGCTGGCGAGGTCCACCTCACCCGTTTCTGAGTCTTTTTTCCGGCGTTTCCGCGAACGTTTCGGTTTCTTCGTCGCCTTCTCGGCAGCGTCGGCGCCCTCGGTCTGCTCCTGCTGCTGTTGCGGTGCCCCACCGTTCGCCGCCGCCTCCGGCGTCCCCCCGTCCTCAGCCTCAGCTTGGCCGCCGGCACCGCGCTTGCGCTTGCGCCGGCGTTTGCCGCCTTTGGGGAAGTTGCGCAGCAGCTCCCGCGCGACCGCTGAGGGTTTCCGCGCCATCCGCATCCGCGCCCCGCGCAGCACCTCCTCGCCCTCGGGCGTATGGGAGACCGCCGCCGCCAGCAGCGCCACCGCCAGCCGCCGGTCCTGTTTGCGCGCAGCGTGGACCAGGCGCCGCGCGTTGCGCCCGTGCGCCCGCCCGGAGGAGTTGACCAGCAGCCCCAGCAGCCGCTTCGTCTCCGGCCAGCGCTGCACCGCGTACTCCTCGTGCAGTTCGCGCGTGTAGCCGGCCAGCCGCCAGACCCACGCCTGGGCCTGGTCGCGGCGCCCGATCCGCTTGTCGATCAGCGCCTGCAGCAAAGTCTTCGTCCCCGCCCGTTTGTCCTCGCGGCTCCAGGTGCCGACGATGTCGATCGCGTCGTCGAAGGCATCGGCGTCGCCGAGGTCGGCGATCTCGCCCAGGGCTTTCAGCCGCAGCTGCGCGTTGCGGTTGCGCTGCACGCAGGTGAGGAGGAAGCGGCGGCGGAGCTCCTTGGTGCGGTCGTTCTGCAGCATCGCCCGGGCGCGCCGCCAGCCCTGCGTGTTGACCCGCGCCCCGGCCAACGCCGCCCAGGCGTGCTGCTCGGGGTAGTCGAGGTTCTCGACCGCGATCCGCCAGATCTCCCGTTCGAGCACCTCCATCCGTTTCTCCTCGACGTCGGAGACCGGGACGATCCGCCGCTCCACCCGCACCTTGCGGCCGCGGCCGCGGCGCACCGGGCCGACGACGATCGCGCCGCCGCGGTAGACGTCGCGGTCGAGCAGGCTGTGGAGGGTGACGATCGTCTCGTCGTGGGTCGTCGCCGGGTGGACGAAGTCGATCACCAGGCCCGCCTCCTTGCCCGGCGCCCGGCGGGTGACGCGGCCGACCCGCTGCTGGTAGATTCGCCGCGAGGCGGTCGGCGCCAGGTGCATGCAGATCGTCGCCCGCGGGCTGTTCCAACCCTCGGCCAGCAGCTGGGCGTTGCAGAGGACGTCGACGTCGCCGCGTTCGAAGCCGGCGAGGATTTCGGCCAGCTCGCGCTTCGGCGTTTCGCCGGAGACCGCCTGGGCGTTGATGCCGGCGTCGCGGAAGGCCCTGGCGACGTTCTTCGCGTGCTGCACCCCGGCCGTGTAGAGGACGCCGGGCACCTTGCGGAAGCGCGAGCGGTAGAGGTCGGCGATCGCGACGTTGAACGGCGCCTGGTCGAGCAGCGCCGCCAGCTCCTCCTGGTCGAAGTCCTGGTCGACCTCGCCTTTGCGCAGCGGCACCTTGGCGATCGTCCGCACCCCGGGCCCGGGCGGGATCCGCAGGCAGCGCAGCGGCGCGATGACGCCGCGGCGGGCGGCCTGGGCGAGGTCGAAGCGCGAGGTCTGGGTCGGGAAGAGGTCGGCGACGTGGCGGGCGATCAGCGCCCCGGTGGCCGTCATCCCGATGTAGACGGGGCCGACCCAGTCGCGGATGCAGGCGCTGGTTTTCTCGCCCAACGCGGTGTGCGCCTCGTCGCAGATCACGATCGAGTAGGCGTCGGAGACCTTCTTGTGGTTGCGGACGAACCACTGGTAGGTCTCGACCGTGACCGGGCCGTCGGGGTCGTCGCGACCGTCGAGCAGCGGCGGCCGCAGCCGCTCCTTGTAGCCGCGGTCGGAGATCTCGCCGATGAACTGGTCGACGAGGTTGCGGCGGTGGGTGAGGATCAGGACGCCGCCGGTGCGGGTCGCGTCGATGAAGCCGACCGCGGCGACCGTCTTGCCGGCGCCGGTCGCGTGCTCGAACCAGAAGCGGCGCTCGGCGCCAGGGTCATCCGGCGCCTCCTCGACGACCTCCTCGTCCTCGTCGGGCAGCGCGTCCTCCCAGTCCTGCGGCTCCTCGTCGGGTGCAAGCTCCTCGTCCTCGACGTCCTCGATCTCAGCGGCGCCGTTGTCCTCGACCGCGGCTTCCTCGGTGTCGGGCTCGGCGCCCGCGCTCGCCTCGGCGCCGTTGCCGGGGGCGACGCCGTCGGCGGCGCCGACCTGCTGCTCGGCCATCAACTCAGCGAGGGTGCCGGAGAGCGCGTCGACCTGGTGCGGGTTGAGCTCGGCGCCGTCGCGGAGCTTCGGCGGCTCCTCGGCGAGTAGGCGCTCCAGCCCGAGCAGCAGCGAGAAGTCTCGCCGCCACTCGATCGACGGGTACTCGGCACCGGCGTCGAGCTCGCTCAGGGCGCCGTCGAGCGCCCGCCGCCGGGCGGTGCCGGGTGCCAGCGCCTCGGGCCCCTCACCGTCGAGCAGGAACGGCTCACGGGCAAACTCCGCCGCACGCTCGATATCGGCGCTTGAGGGAACTGCCGCCACGGCGGCAACATCACTGGTCTTGGCCATAGAAGGCTTCTGGGTCTGCCCCGACCGATCAGAGACACACGGCTAGGGCGAGTGAACGAGGCTGCCGAAGTTCCGACTACCGTCCCCCCGGCGTTCTCAGCTGTCCGCGATCCGCGAACCGAACGTACGTATTGTAAGCATGGATCGGATGACTAGGCGCGGATCTCTCTACGCGGCGCTGGCGGCGCTCTCGCTGCTGGCCCTCACCGTCGCCGGCTGCGGCTCCTCTTCGGGGCAGGACTACGGCGGCCAGCACCCCGACTACGCGACCGCCCTGGCCGGCTCACCGGCGGCGCTGGCGGCGCTCCACAAGCAGGCAAACGAGTTGCTCGGCGGCGCCGATGCCTACGAAAAGCGGATCGCGGCACTCAGGGGCTACCCGGTCGTGGCTAACTTCTGGGCCTCCTGGTGCGGTCCCTGCAGGGAGGAGTTCCCGACCCTGCAGAAGCTCTCCGCCCGCTACGGCAAACGGGTCGCCTTCGTCGGCGTCAACTCCAAGGACGGCAACGACACCGCTTCGACCTTCCTCGAAGAGGCGCCGCTCTCCTACCCGAGCTACACCGACCCCGACGGCAAGATCCTCGCCTCGCTGGGCGGGATCGGCGGCTACCCCGACACCGCCTTCTACAACCGCGAGGGCGAACTCTGCTTCCTCAGCCAGGGCCAGTACGCGAAGCAGTCCGAACTGGAAGCGGACGTTCGCCGATACGCCCTGCAGGGCGATTGCGAAAGCGGATAATCAAGACATGGAAGCGTTCGCGATCGTCGCCCTGATCGGCTTCGGCCTCCTGCTCGCCGAGTTGCTGCTGCCGACCGGCGGGGTCCTGGCACTGGTCGGCGTCGCCGGCCTGGTCGCCGCGGGGATCGTCGCGATCGACTCCAACAACAGCGACGGCGACGTGATCGGCGCGGCGCTGATCACGCTCGGCGTGCTCTCCGCGATCACCTTCTGGTTCGTCACCCGCAAAGTCCTCGCCGCCCATCGCGAGCAGCCGATCCGCGGCGGCACCGAGGAGATGGTCGGCCAGCTCGCCGAGGCGCGCTCGACGATCGCCCCCGAAGGCCAGGCCTTCATGCGGGGAACGCTCTGGCACGCGCGGCTCGCGGACGGCAGTGGGCCGGTCGCGCTGGGGGATAGAGTCCGGGTCGAGGCGGTCGACGGGCTGACCCTGGTGGTGCGGCCAGAGCCCCAGGCCGCGGAGACGCCCAGAGAAGGAGTCAGCTAGATGGCGGTTGTCGGCGGGATCATCATCGTCCTCGCGTTCTTCGCCCTGATCGCGCTTGGGTCCTCGGTCCGCGTCCTGCGGGAGTACGAGCGCGGCGTCATCTTCCGGCTTGGGCGCCTGATCGCCCAGAAGGGGCCGGGGCTGATCTTCCTGATCCCGCTCGTCGACCGGATGGTCAAGGTCGACCTGCGAACGGTGACGCTGAACATTCCGCCGCAGGAGGTGATCACCCGCGACAACGTCCCCGCGGGCGTCAACGCGGTCGCCTACTTCCGCGTCGTCGACTCCCAGAAAGCCGTGGTCGAGGTCGAGAACTTCCTCATCGCCACCTCGCAGATCTCGCAGACGGCGCTGCGCTCGGTGCTCGGCAAGGCCGAGTTCGACCAGCTCCTCTCCGACCGCGAGCGGCTCAACGAAGAGCTGCAGAAGATCATCGACGAGTCGACCGAGCCCTGGGGCGTGAAGGTGACCGCGGTCGAGATCAAGGACGTCGAAATCCCCGAACAGATGCAGCGCGCGATCGCCCGCCAGGCCGAGGCCGAGCGCGAGCGGCGGGCCAAGATCATCAACTCCGAGGGCGAGTACCAGGCGGCGCAGAAGCTCACCGACGCCGCCGACATCATCAGCCAGAACCCCGCCTCGCTGCAGCTGCGCTACCTGCAGACGCTGCTCGAAATCGGCTCCAACCAGAACACCACCGTCGTCTTCCCGCTGCCGATGGACGTGCTCGAGCCGTTCATCGGCGAGGGGCTCGCGAAACGGCCGAAACCGAAACCGGGGCCGCGTCCCGACCCGCCGGCCCCGGTCGAGCCGGTGCCCGACCTGCCGGACGATCTGCCACCCTCCCGGGCCTGAGCGCGCCCGAGATCCGCATCGACCAGCTGTCGGGGCTGAGGACGATCCTCGCCCCGGGCCGGGCCGCGCGCCCGGACCAGTTCGGCGCCGCCGCCAGCTCGCGCGAGGGCGAGGGCAGTGCCGGCAAGCGCGAGAGCTGCCCGTTCTGCGAGGGGCGCGAGGACCGCACGCCGCCGGAGCTCTACGCGCTGCGCGCGGAGGGCGGCGCGGCCGACACTCCCGGCTGGACGACGCGGGTCGTACCCAACCTCTACCCCGCGCTCGGCGGCGAGGCGGACGACGACGAGGCCCCGAGCGTGGCCGGCAGCCCGACCGGAGCCGAGGCGGGGTCCTTCTCGAGCAGCGGCGACCCGCTGCTGGCGACCCGGCGGGCCGGCGAACCCGACCTCTTCTCCTCGCTGCCGGCCAGCGGCGCCCACGAGGTGCTGATCAACTCGCCGCAGCACGTGACCACGATGGCCGAGCTCGACGAGGGCCAGTTCGGCGCCGCGATCGCCACCTGGCGCGAGCGGATGCGGGCCCACGCCGACGCCTCCTACGTGCAGGTGATCGTCAACGAGGGCGGCGGCGCCGGGGCCTCGCTCGAGCACTCGCACGCCCAGCTCTACGCGCTGCCCTTCGTCCCGGCGGCGGTCGCCCGCGAGCGTGAGCGGGCCGGCGCCTACGGCGAACGGACGGCGGGGTCCGGGCTGCTCAGCGACGTCCTGGTCGAGGAGGTGCGCCGGCAGGATCGCCTGGTGGCGATCGATGACGAGGCGGCGCTGATCTGCCCCTGGGCCTCGCGCTCGCCGTTCGAGCTGCGGGTGGTCCCGCGGCGCGAGTCGGCCCGCTTCGAGGGCGACGAGGTCGGCGCGGCGATGATCCGCACCGCGCTGCGCGCCCTCGCCACCCGCTTCGACGGGGCGCCGGAGCTGAACCTCTGGGTCCGCACCGCGCCCCACGGCGCCGAGCCGTTCCACTGGCACGTCGACATCGCGCCGCGACTGACGATCAAGGCCGGCTTCGAGCTCGGCACCGGCGTCGACATCAACATCTACCCGCCGGAGCAGGCCGCCGCCGACCTGCGCGAGTGCCTCTGACCCACGCGGCACTGCGCATCTCTGCGTCCTCGGTCGCTCACGTGCGGAGCACGCTTCGCTCCCTGCGTCCTTGATCTGCTTGACCGCGTGCGCCAGACAGAACCGCATCCAGTAACCCCGGGAAGCGGGCATCGAGGTCCTCGCTGCGCAGTGTGCTGAGCCGGCTGGTGCCCTCGCGGCGCTGCTCGATCAGGCCCGCCTCGCGAAGGACGCGAAAGTGGTGGGTGCGGGTCGACTTCGAGATCTCGAGGGCGAAGCTGCCGCAGGGAAGCGGCTCCTCACTGGTCGCGAGCTCGCGCACGATCCGCAGCCGTTGCGGGTCGCTGAGGGCGTGCAGAACCGCCGGCAGCTCGATCTCCCCGGCGCCGGGATGGACGAACTCCGGCTTCTCCGGCTGCTGCTCCACCTCGGCCATTATACGATGATCATCGAACTTATGGTACGGTGATCGTCGAACAATAGTCCCAACTTCCGCATGGCTCCTACCCGCACTGAGCGCAACTCGAACTACCTCCTGATCCTGGTCTGCCTGGCGCAGTTCATGGTCATCCTCGACGTCGCGATCGTGAACGTCGCGCTACCGTCGATCCACGACTCCCTCGGCTTCTCGCAGACGGGGCTGCAGTGGGTCGTCAACGCCTACACCCTGACCTTCGCCGGCTTCCTGATGCTCGGCGGCCGCGCCTGCGACCTGTTCGGGAGGCGCCGGGTCTTCCTTGGGGGCACCATCCTCTTCGCGCTCGCCTCCCTGGCCTGCGCCCTCGCCGATGATCGTACCCTGCTGGTCGCCGCCCGTGCCGTCCAGGGGCTGGGCGCGGCGGTGATCTCGGCGGCCAGCCTGGCGATCGTCACCACCGCCTTCGAGGAGGGGCACGAGCGCAACCGCGCCCTTGGCGTCTGGGGCGCGATGGCCGGCCTCGGCGGCGCCACCGGCGTCCTCCTCGGCGGCCTCCTGACCCAGGGCTTTGGCTGGCCGTCGATCTTCCTCATCAACGTTCCGATCGGGATCATGGTCGCCCTCGCCGCCCGCCGCGAGATCCCGGCCGATGGAGAACCGGCGCCGGGGCGCCAGTTCGACTTCGCCGGCGCCGTCCTCGTCAGCGCCGGCCTCACCGCCCTCGTCTACGGCATCGTCCGCACCGACGACCTCGGCTGGGGCTCACCCGGTGTCCTCCTTCCCCTGCTCGGCGCCGCGCTCATCCTCGGTCTCTTCGTCCTCGTCGAGGGCCGGCTGGTCCGCGACCCGCTGGTCCCGCTGCGGATCTTCCAGATACCGCAGCTGCGCGCCGCCAGCCTGATCATCGCCCTGCTTTTCGCCGGCGTCTTCGCGATGTGGTTCTTCCTCTCTCTCTACCTGCAGCAGGTCCTCGGCCAGGACGCGCTGCAGGCCGGGCTCTCGTTCCTGCCGTTGACGATCGGCGTCGCCGGCTCCTCGACGATCGTCCCGAAACTCGTCGCCCGCTTCGGCGTCCGGCCGGTCCTGACCGCCGGCATGCTGATCGCCGCCCTCGGCCTCTTCTGGCTCAGCGACCTGCGCAGCGGCGGTTCCTATCTAGCCGACGTCCTCCCCGGCGGCGTGCTGGCGACCATCGGCCTCGGCTCCTCACTGGTGCCGGCGACGATCATCGGCGTCAAAGGCGTGGCGGCCGCCGAGAGCGGGCTCGCCTCGGGGATCCTCAACACCTCGCGCCTCGGCGGAGGCACGATCGGGCTCGCCGCCCTCGCCACGCTCGCCGCTTCCCACACCAACTCGGAGCTGGCAGGCGGCGCCGGCCAGCTGGCCGCGCTCAGCGACGGCTACAGCCTCGCCCTCCTGCTCGGGGCCGCCTGCTGCCTGGCCGGCGCGATCGTCGCCGCGGTCCTGCTGCGCGAGCCGCGCGCCGGGCGCCCCCCTGTAGGGTCAGGCCGTGCCGCCGAACCCGCGACCGATCCCGCGCTTCATCGCTGACACGACCCAGGAGGGGATCCCCCACGGTCGCTTCGCCGAGCGCCTGCACGAAGCGTTCAGCGCCGCCTGCGAGGAGATCGAAGACCTGCCCGCGGGCGCTGCGCTGCCGGCCGAGGTCGACTGGTTTCCGGAGCGCGCCTGGGGCGGCCGCGTCTGGGTCCCAGCCTCGGCCAACACCGGAAGTGAGGAGGGCAAGCTGGAGCTGTTCGGCCACGTCTCCTACGTGCAGCCCGTCGACGGCGAGCCGCGCGACTTCAGGGCGAAGGCCGACTACACCGACGTCCTCGCCGAGGACAACCCTGACTGGAGGATCGACCTCAATGACGAGGTGATCGGCCGCTGGCGCGGCGAGAACGGCCGCGCCGGAGCGGTCACCCTGGTCTGGGGACGACCGCTGGCCAGCGGCGGCGCCGTCGCCGCCACCGCCGAGCTCGACGGCGAGGTAGTCGACCAGGAAGAGATCTCCCAGGACCGCTTCACCCTGATCGCCCTCGACGCGCTGGAGGGCTATGGGGACGAGATCTTCATGCAGATCAAGTTGTGGAGCCGACGGGCGATGGAGCTGGCTTCCGAGAGTCTGTACGCGGTTTAGGCAGCTAGGGACGGGTTGGTCGTGGGGAGGTCGGGTGACCCCTCTCAAAACCCGTTCGCTTCGCTCACTTTTGGAGTGTTTTGGGAAGGGTCGCCCCATCCCTCCCAACGAATCCAATCTCAAACTCCCCAAGGCCTGCAGCTTCCGTGAGCCGCATCGCCCCCGGACTCTCGTTTTGGAGCTTTCGCAAGACAGAGGTCCATCTAGGACTGCTGGAAGCTTTAGAGCAAGACGTCGGCCCCGCCCTGCTTTCTGCTCAATTCGGGATTTGGATTTCGGTTCGAGGGTCGGGTGACCCTCGTACGAGCGGCGTTTTGGTTTTTGCACCTGGGCTCTCGGCAAGAGACGGGGCACTCAAAAGCAAAAACCCCAGCGAAGGTAGAGGGTCACCCGACCCTCGCCCAAACCCTGATCCCGAGCAGGAAGTTCCCAACGGCGGAGCCTAGGGCTCGACCAGCTCGATCTCCGCCTCCACGCCCGGCGCCTTTGCGAGTCGCGAGTCGAGAGTGACCAGCGGCGCTCCCAGCGCCTCTGCCAGGGCGACGTAGAGACCGTCGTAGAAGCTGACGTTCTGTCGCAGCTCCCAAGCGCGCTCGGCAAGGAACCGGTTGGAGACTCGCTGCAGCCGCATTTCCAGCAGGTCGGTCAGAGCCGCGTACGCCGATCGGGCGCTGATCTCCCCGGCGCGGACATTGGCCCGCAGAGCGTGCCCGACCTCCGCATCGACGATGAACGGGGCCCATAGCCAACCCGGATTCGACTGAAGGCAAGCGCGCGATGCTTCCGCGTGCTTGCCTTCAGTCAGGTACTCGACTAGGACCGATGCGTCGGCGACCTTCATCAGTCACCCCGGCTTTCCCTCAGGACCCTGATGATGGTCTCGCGTTTGACATTGGATGGACCGCGGGCGCGGACCCGAGCATCGAGCTCCTCGAAGCTCAGCTGGGAGCTGACCCCGCCGAGTTCGCGCTTGATGTAGTCGGACAGAGACATCCCTTCTGCCGCCGCACTGGCCTTGAGGGCCCGGTGCATCTCGTCCGGCACGTTTCTGATCTGGATCATCTTGGACATGTGCAGCACATTAACCGAGGTGCCGGACACGTCCACTAGCTGGGCTCTGCTCATGCAACGAATCGTGCCGAGCCGAACGTGACCCGTGGCTCGCGCAAAGTGCCAATTCCCGCACCGAACTCGCGTCTGAGACAAAATCCCTGGCTCGGCCCCGATAGCTCAGCTGGATAGAGCGATCCCCTCCTAAGGGATAGGCCGCTGGTTCGAATCCAGCTCGGGGCATTTGCGGGCGAACGCTGCAGGGTTTCTGCCGCCGGGGAGCAACTTTTGCCCTGGTGGGCCAGTTGTATCGAGAGTGCACGTGATGACCGAGCCGAGCCGAAGGTGGAACGGGAGCGGGCGACTTGCCGTTGCTCTCCTCGTGGTCCTCGTCGCCGCTGCCTCGCTGGCGGCGAGCGCCTCCGCTCGCCAGCTCACTTTCCGCGGCGAGACCGTGCGGGTGCCGGATTCCTGGCCGGTCTACCGGTTGGCGCAGCATCCGGGGATGTGCGTGCGGCTCGATCGCCGCGCCGTATACCTCGGCACGCCGGCCGCCAACCAACGCTGCTCTGCCGAGGGGGCGGCGGGCCGGCGGCGGGCGATCCTCGTCGACCCGGCCCGCATGCGCGCGCGCTCCTCGGCTCTACCGGCCCGTCCGCGGGCCACCGCCTCGGCCGGCGGCAGCGTCTACACCGGTCTCGGCTTCGACGCCTGCAGCGCCCCGTCCTCGAAGGCGATGACGGCTTGGGGGGAATCGCCATACCGGGCGATCGGGGTCTACATCGGCGGCATCAACCGCGCCTGCTCGCAGCCGAACCTGACCTCGAGCTGGGTCAGCGCCCAGACCGCGGCGGGCTGGCACCTGATCCCGACCTACGTCGGCCGCCAGGCGCCGACCAGCGCCTGCAGCAGCTGCGCCCTGGTCAGCACCTCGCGCATCACCGCCGCCACGCAGGGCGCCGAAGCGGCGGCCGATGCCGTCGCCGAGGCGAGCGCGATCGCGATCGGCCCCGGCAGCCCGATCTACTTCGACATGGAGGCCTACACGCTCACCTCCAGCGCGAGCGCCGCCACGCTCGCCTTCCTCGAAGCCTGGACCAACAAGATCCACGCGCTCGGCTACGTCTCCGGTGTCTACAGCAGCAGCTCTTCCGGGATCGCCGATCTCGGCGACGAGGTCGACAGCGGCGGGGTCCTGCCCGACGCACTCTGGATCGCAAACTGGAACGGCGCCCAGAACACCACCGACCCCGAGGTCCCGTCCAACGCCTGGGCCAACCACCAGCGGATCCACCAGTACCGCGGCGGCCACAACGAGACCTACGGCGGGACCACGATCAACATCGACAACGACTACGTCGACGGCCCGACGGTCGGCACCGCGACGCTGCCGGCCGACACCGACAGCCCGGTCGGGACGCTCGACCTCGCCGGCGCCCCCGGCCCCGGCGAAGTGCGGGTCAAGGGCTGGGCCTTCGACCCCGACGTCCCGACCGAAGCGCTCGACGTCCGCGTCGTCATCGGCGGCCGCGCCGGCACCCCGGGCGCCGCTGAATTCGACCTCGGCGAGATCGCCAACCGCGCCCGCGGCGACGTCGCCGCCCGCTACACGACCGCGGGCAGCCGACACGGCTTCGACGCGCGCTTTCCGACCGTCAAGTCCGAGGCCCAGCCGGTCTGCGTCTACGCCGCCAACGTCGGCCTTGGCAGCGACACCCTGCTCGGCTGCAAGACGGCGACGATCCCGGTCGCGATCACCCTCAGCCACCTCCACCCCACCGCCCGCGGCGTCCGCCTGCGGATCGCCTGCGAGTGGCCCGCCGGCACCGACTGTCCCGGGCAGCTGGCGCTGCGGACGCGGTTCAAGGTCGCGTTGCCGCACAGGCGCGGGCGACCGCCGCGGCTGCGGGTCGTCACCCGCTCGCTCGGCCGCCGCGCCTTCCACCTCACCGGCGAGCGCTCGCACGCCTTCGTCATCCCCTACAGCGCCGGGGGCAAGCTGGTGCTGCGTGAGCGCGGCAAGCTGCGGGCACAGCTGATCGCCGCGATCCCCGGTGGCAAGCGGGTCGTCGTCCTTCCCCTTGACTAGTCGCCGAGCGCTTCGCGCAGCGACGTGACCTCGGCCCGCAGGTCCGCGATCTCGCGTTCGAGGCGGGCAAGACGATCGGCATCGGCATCGTCAACCGGGGACGGCTCGACCGCCGCCTCCACCTCCTCTTCCCCACCGAGCAGCTGCGAGTAGCGCTCCTCCTTCTGCCCCGGCTGACGCGGGTGGCGGACGACGAGCTCCCGCTCGATCAGTCGCTCGAGCACCTCGTCGACAGCGCCGAGGTCAGCGAAGGGATGCAGGCGCTCGCTGCGCTGCTTCAGCTCGCCGGGGGTCTGGGGCCCGCGCAGCATCAGCACCGCCAGCAGCGCGAGCTCCGCCTCATCGACCGCGAGAGCTTCCGGCATCAGGTGCCGGTACTTGCGGGCGCGGCTGCCGGCGCCGCTGGCGAGCCGGGTCCAGCCGCGCAGCGCCAGCCGCCGCAGGGCGTCGCTGACGGTCGCCTCGTCGTACTCGACGACCGGGTCGCGGTTGGTCGACTGGTTGCAGGCGAGGCGCAGCGCGTTGAGCGAGAGCGGGTAGGCGTCCGGGGTCGTGCGCTGCTTCTCGATCAGGCAGCCGACGACCCGGATCTCGACGGCGTCCGGCTCCACGCCGCCTCAGTCCCGGTCCGGGCGCTCGGGGTAGAGCTCGTCGATCGTGACCAGCGCCCGGTAGGGCGCCTCTGCGGCGGCCTCGATCCGCTCGCCGCCGCCGGCGAGGCGGTCGACGACCGCAACCACTCCCGCCACCTCGAGGCCCTCCTCACGGATCCGCTCGATTGCCTTCGCGGTCGAGCCGCCGGTGGTCACCGTGTCCTCGACGACGAGGACACGGGCGCCGGGCTCGACCGGTCCCTCGACCCAGCGCTGCAGCCCGTGCTCCTTGCGCTCGCCGCGAACGAAGAAGGCGACCAGCCCGGCACCGTCGGCCGCCGCGACCGCCAGGGCAGCGCAGGCGGGCGGGATCGCGGCCGTCGCCGGGCCGCCGACGGCGTCGGCACCGAGCTCGTGGGCGAAGGCGGCGATCAGCTCGCCGGCCGCCTGGAAACCGCGCGGGCGCATCAGCGCCCGCCGCGCATCGACGTAGTACTGGGCGACGGCGCCGCTGGCGAGGGTGACTTCGCCGATCACCAGCGAGTGCTCGCGCAGCTCGGCGAGCAAGGTCTGCTTGGCGGCGGCGAGGTCGGTCACGGCGGGCATCCTAGAGGCTTGATGCGGGTTCGCTCCGCGAGCAGGAGCGACGCCTGACGGCAAAGAAAGGGCCTCCAGCCCTGCAACCTCGTGATTGGAGCACGAGATGACAGCATCGCTGGAGACCCTTGT
>Ga0081540_1003243_pt1 | contig 12953 bp, 8 predicted proteins | sample TabmetS2T1R1_FD_71024 | JGI IMG/M metagenome (GOLD analysis project Ga0081540, IMG submission 71024) | Tabebuia heterophylla rhizosphere microbial communities from the University of Puerto Rico - S2T1R1 | ecosystem: Host-associated > Plants > Roots > Rhizosphere ... | reverse complement strand
GATGTCGGCTGGGTGACCGGGCATAGCTATATCGTCTACGGGCCGCTCGCCAACGGTGCGACCTCGCTGGTGTTCGAGGGTGTGCCGAACTATCCGACCGCCTCGCGCTTCTGGGATGTGGTCGACAAGCACAAGGTCAATATCTTCTATACCGCTCCAACTGCGATCCGCGCGCTGATGGGCGCCGGTGACGATCATGTGAAGAAGACCAGCCGGGCTTCCCTGAAGCTGCTCGGTTCGGTCGGCGAGCCGATCAATCCCGAAGCCTGGGAGTGGTATTACAACGTGGTCGGCGATAGCCGCTGCCCGATCGTCGATACCTGGTGGCAGACCGAGACAGGCGGCATCCTGATTACGCCGCTTCCCGGCGCGATCCCGACCAAGCCGGGCTCGGCGACCAAGCCATTCTTTGGCATCAAGCCGGCGCTGGTCGACGCTGACGGCAAGGTGCTGGAAGGCACAGCCTCCGGCAATCTGGTCATTCTCGAATCCTGGCCCGGCCAGATGCGCACCGTGTTTCGCGATCATGAGCGCTTCGAGCAGACCTATTTCTCGGCCTATAAAGGCATGTATTTCACCGGCGACGGCTGCCGGCGCGATGAGGACGGCTATTACTGGATCACGGGCCGGGTCGACGATGTCATCAACGTTTCCGGCCATCGCATGGGGACCGCCGAGGTGGAGTCCGCCCTTGTGGCTCATCCCAAGGTCGCCGAAGCGGCCTGCGTCGGCTATCCGCATTCGCTGAAAGGCCAGGGCATCTACGTCTATGTGACGCTGATGGCCGGCGAGCAGCCGAGCGAGGAGCTGCGCAAAGAGCTGCGCGATTGGGTGCGAAAGGAAATCGGCGCTATCGCGACGCCGGATCTCATTCAGTTCGCGCCGGGCCTGCCCAAGACCCGCTCCGGCAAGATCATGCGGCGCATCCTGCGCAAGATTGCAGAGGACGACTTCTCGAACCTGGGCGATATCTCGACTTTGGCAGAACCTGCAGTGGTGAGCGATTTAATTGAGAACCGAATGAACCGTCACGGCGACTAACAGATATCGCGACGGTGGGGCAGGCCTCTAAAGCTCCCACAGGCGGAGAAAGGTGGCGTGTCCACCCAGCTCCCACAGGCGAACGATGGTGGGGTACGCCCATGAAGCTCCCACGCACCATTGGTCTCGTACGCAGGTGTCGTAGTGTATGTCAGCCCCTGCGACGGCATTTTCCGCCGTCGTGGGGCTCAATTTCCGGCCCGATCGAGCCCCTTCTTCCATCCCGACATCATATAGCCCGGCAAAACCGCGCAAAGAGACGCGCTGGTGGTTTCTCGACGCTGGCCAGGTCAAAGGTCGTGAATAATTTCCTCGGGAACCGAATAGACCACCATCGCGACTAATCCCTCGCGACGCTATGCCCCACATCTATTCGGCAGGTGTCGCTGCCCTTGCCAGCCTGTGTCAGCCGTCACGGTTGGCTGGGGCGTATCGTCTCGCGCTTTTCGAAAAACGACACCTGAATTCACCTGGGAAAGCCAAAATGACAGCCATTAATCCCATACTTGCCCTTCTCATCTCTGCTGGCGCGCTGGGCGCTGCTTCAATCGGCACGGACGCCTTCGCCAAGCCGATTTCAGGAAATCAGAAGCCGACGATCATGTGTATCCGCGCCCCTTGCGGTCCTGCACCCCACCGCCCGCGGGTCGAACACGAGCATAAACCGGAGGTGGTATGCATCCGCGCCCCTTGTGGCCCGTTCGAGCCAAAGAATCCACCAAAGGCGCTGGTGCACGACCCGAAGTTGGATAAGTAGTTTCTGAACCCAAACTGGTCGTCAAGGACGAGAGCGCGCGCCGTTCTTAGTGCCTATCAATTGAGGTAGCCCTCAACAGAGGCCATTCAAGATCCTCCCTGCACAAATGCCGGCCGCGAGCTGCTCCGCCAAAGCAGCTCGCGGATCGCGGCATCGGAACTGTCGTTAATGCCGGTCAGCGGCCTCAAGGCCCCGATTGAGCCAGGGAGCTGCTCGGCCGGGAGCCAGCCCGTTGGACTGTGCCCCCGTGGCGGCTGGACTGCGACAGATGCTCGGGCTTGGCAAGGCAGATTGCCAACCAGGTGAGGGAGAAAGGGCAGCATGGCTGTCGTCCGTCCGGAGGCCTCTCGGCCGCTGACACAGCCATATTGATCGTACAACTTTCGGTTGTCAAAATGGGAACCAGCCGTTTTCCCCTATGCCAACATCGGGGGTTTTACGGGGCCGCCATTCGCTTGACTTCGGCCGCGTCTTCTTTCCCTGCCAGCGACAGGAAATGAAGAGGATGTGATCCACTCCATCTAGCGTAAGAGTGGCCAAATCGCCATATATATTGTGTGTTTTCATCCCGCGACATCCCCTTGACAGATGCGTACAAAACGGGAACATTAGGCTCCTGTTCTACGCGGCCGGGGATGAATTCGCGGGCCGCATTATGGGGGTTGTGACAGATGGACGAGCTAAACCTTCCGGCGATTGCACGGCATATCTGGGCGTCGAAATATCGCTTCACTGGAGAGAATGGGACGGGTGAGGCCACGCTGGAGGAGACCTTCCGGCGTGTTGCTCGCGCTGCGGCCGAAGCCGAGACGGAAAATGAACGTGACCTGTGGGCCGATCGCTTCCATGGGCTGATCTCGGGGCTCGAGTTCCTGCCCGCCGGACGCATCCTGGCCGGCGCTGGCACCGGCCGGAATGTCACGCTGTTCAACTGCTTCGTCATGGGGTCGATCGGCGACGATCTCGGCGCGATTTTTGACAATCTGAAGGAGGCCGCCCTCACCATGCAGCAGGGCGGCGGCATCGGCTACGACTTCTCGACGCTCCGACCTCGCGGTGCGCCGGTGAGAGGTGCCGGCGCCGATGCCTCAGGCCCGGTCAGCTTCATGGATGTGTGGAACGCCATGTGCGCCACCATCATCTCCGCCGGCTCGCGCCGCGGAGCGATGATGGCGACGCTGTCCTGCGACCATCCCGATATCGAGGCATTCATCGAGGCGAAGGCTGATCCCGGCCGGCTGAGAATGTTCAATCTCTCGGTGCTGGTGAGCGATGCGTTCATGAGTGCCGTTGAGCGCGACGCTCCCTGGGAGCTGGTGTTCGGCGGCAAAGTCTATAAGACGCTGCCCGCCAGGGCGCTATGGGATAAGATCATGCGCTCGGCCTATGACTATGCCGAGCCGGGCGTGATCTTCATCGATCGCATCAACGCTCAGAACAACCTGTCCTATTGCGAAACGATCCGTGCCACCAACCCATGTGGTGAGCAGCCTTTGCCGCCCTATGGTGCTTGCCTGCTGGGGTCGATCAATCTCGCACAGCTTATCCGCCATCCCTTCACTGCCGAAGCACAACTCGACGAGGCGCGCCTACAGGAGGTCGCCGCACTGGCGGTTCGCTTCCTCGATGATGTCATCGATATCTCGCGCTTCCCGTTCGAGGCGCAGCGCGCTGAAGCCAAGGCGAAGCGGCGGATTGGCCTTGGCGTAACCGGGCTTGCCGATGCGCTCATCCTGTGCCGTGAGCGCTATGGGAGCGATGAGGCGGCGGCGCTCGCCGGGCGCTGGATGGCGCTCATTCAGGATGCCGCCTATCGCGCCAGCGCTGAGCTTGCGGCGGAAAAGGGCTGCTTCCCGCTCTATGATGCCGAGGCCTTTCTTGCAACGCCGGGTGTGCAGCGTCTCAGTGCCGAGACCCGGCGCCTCATCGCCACCCATGGCATGCGTAACGGCCTTCTCACCTCGATCGCGCCGACTGGCACCATCTCGCTGCTCGCCGGCAATGTATCGAGCGGTATCGAGCCTGTGTTCGATCTGACCTATTCGAGGCGGATCCTCGCGCCATCCGGCGAGGCGGCAACCCAGGAGGTGCAGGACTATGCCTATCGCGCGTTTCGCGCGGCGTTCGGGGCGAGTTCGAGCCTGCCCGACTATTTCGTCACGGCGCAAGACTTGGCCCCGAGCGACCATCTCCGGATGCAGGCGGCGTTGCAGCCCCATGTCGATGCTTCGATCTCCAAGACAGTGAACTGCCCGGCGGCCACGAGCTTTGCGGCCTTCGAGACCATCTACAAAGAGGCTTATACGCTGGGACTGAAGGGCTGTACGGTCTATAGGCCGAATGCGGTGACCGGCAGCGTCCTGATCAGCACACCGGCCGCGGAGACGCCAGCGCACGCTGCAGCGCCGGCGGGGGTGGCAGCCGCCGCGCCATCGCCGGCGCCAGCAAAGCCAGAAGAGCGGCATGCCGACGTCGTCTATATGTCAAAGCCGCTCGAGCGCGATCCTGTGTTGTCGGGCGCCACCTATAAGCTCAAATGGCCGGACTCCGACCATGCGCTTTATGTCACCATCAACGATATCGTGCAGGATGGCCGCAAGCGCCCGTTCGAGATCTTCATCAACTCCAAAAATCTGGAGCATTACGCCTGGACCGTCGCGCTCACGCGGATGATCAGTGCGGTGTTCCGGCGCGGCGGCGACATCACCTTCGTGGTGGAGGAACTCAAGGCGGTATTCGATCCGCGCGGCGGTCAGTGGATGAGCGGGCGCTATGTACCGAGCCTGCTTGCCGCGATCGGCGAGGTGATCGAGAAGCACCTCCTGAGCACCGGCTTTCTACAGCGGCCCGACGAGCTGGATATCGGACGTCGCCTTGCCGTGAATGAAAGCACGGGACGCGTTCCCGGTGCCTGTCCTCGTTGCGGCGCGGCCGCCCTGATCCTGCAGGAAGGATGTCTGTGCTGTCGCGATTGCGGCTATTCGAAGTGCAGTTAGAGTGGCGTTTCGAGGTACGGCGAACCTGCTGCTCACTGACTATAACAGCCTGTTTCTAGGCAGAATCCCATACGGCGTCATTGCGAGCCGAAGGCGAAGCAATCCAGGGCCGGAGAGCACAGGTCTGTTGCCCTGAATTGCCTCGGGCCGCGATGCGCCCCGAGGCAATGACGAGGAGTAAAAAGCAACAGGCTCTCGCGTCACCGCTTCCGAAGCGGATGCTATCGGCTCTCCCGGAACCAGGTCAGGCCGATGATGATGAGGAACAGGACGAGCGCCACCACACCGGCAAGGAGCGGGGTGTACTGCACGCCTCGAACCACATGCGCCTCCCGATCCTTCAGGCCCAGCCAGTTTTGCCCATAGAACTTGGTGGAGGACTGCAGCATGGCGAGGCGTGGCAGGCTGTTGGCCGAGCGTCCATTTGTGCCTCCCATCCAGAATTGGCCTCCGCCAGTCGCTTCGGCGATGGGCTTGAGTGCCTCGTCAGTCGCCACGACCTTGGAGAACTCGCGGCTGTTGGCCGTGCCGACCAGCGCGACGGCCGACAGCCCGTCCATCGTCACCTTGTGCAGGCCCGGTTCGGTTGCGGCAACCTGGCCTCGCCAGATGCCCGGACTGACCTTCTCCAGAGGAACATTGACGGTCTTGTCCGTCGGACCGGTGACAGTGGCTTCGCCAATCTCGTCCTTCATCGAGCGCCGCTCGATGGTGATGCTCTGCCGGTCGGCGGTGGCCTTGAGATACTCCTCCTCGAGGTCCGGCTCCTTCATCAGCCAGTGTGAAAGACGACGGAGCAGGTCCGAATGCGGCCCACCGCCTTCATAGCCGCGCGCCCACAGCCAGACATGATCAGACATGAAGGTCGCCGCGCGCCCTTTGCCACGGCGCGCAAGCGTCAGCACTGGGGCGCCATCCGGGCCGCTCATCAGCACATTGCCGTCAAGCGGGGAGGTCTCGATCAGGCGGAACCAGCTACCCCATTTCGGATCTTCACCGGGCGCTGTGTTGCTGCCGGGCAATCCCGCCGTCACCGGGTGCTTTTCGCCGAGTTCGGTCACCGCGGGCTTGAATGGGCGCTCAACGACCCGGCCCGTCGGCTCGGCGGGAAGGACATCGCCGAGCGGTGTCCGGAACAAGCTGACCGGCGAGGCGAAATCGGAACCCGCCGCAACCAGCACGGCGCCGCCCTCTTCGACGTAGCGAGCAACATTGTCCAGATAGATCAGCGGCAGCACGCCGCGGCGCTGATAGCGATCGAATATGATCAGGTCGAACTGCGACAGCTTCTCCGAGAACAGTTCGCGGGTCGGGAAAGCGATCAGCGAGAGCTGATTGATCGGGGTGCCGTCCTGTTTTTCCGGCGGGCGCAGGATGGTGAAATGCACAAGATCCACAGCGGCATCGGACCGCAGCAGGTTACGCCAGGTGCGCTCGCCGGCATGCGGTTCGCCCGAGACGAGCAGCACGCGCAGATTTTCGCGCACGCCCTGAGCCTGCAGCGCGATACGGTTGTTGGCGAGCGTCAGCTCGCCGTCCTGTGCCTGGAGCTCCACCTCCATGATCAGCGTGCCGGCGTGGGGGAAGGGGAACGGCAAGCGAACCGTGTCGCCGAAGCGGACGCTGATCTGCTCTTCAGGCTCTGCCTCGCGGCGCACTTTGAGGATGGCGCGATCATTGCCGCTATTCTTGCGGGTGGTCACCGCGCGCAGCTCGACGGTCTGCTCTGAGCCGACGAGGCCGAAACGCGGCGCGGAGACGATCTCCAGCCGGTTGTCGAATTCGTCCGGCGAGCCGGTGATCAACGCGTGCACTGGTGCTTCGAAGCCAAGCGTCTTGGCATCAGCCGGCACATCGTGGATCTCGCCGTCGGTAATCATCATGACCCCGGCGAGCCGCTCGGCCGGCACATCGGCCAGCGCACGGTTGAGATCGGCGAAAAGCGTGGTTTCCTCGGCGCTCGACGTCGTACCGCCGGAGCTTTCGACCCAGCGCACTTCGAGATTTGGGATGTTGGCGAGCGCCTGCGCGAGCTGGCCGCGCAGCTCCTGGGTGCGCTCGGCACGCCCTGCAATGCGCTGGCTGGCGCTTTCATCCAGCACCACCACCGCAATGTTGGAGAGGCTCTCCCGCTCCTCCTGCTTGAGATTGGGATTGGCGAGCGCAAGCAACAGCAAAGCGAGGCTGAGCACGCGCAAAAGCCCGCCGCGGCGCCCGCGCCAGAGCAGCAGCAGGGCGATGACGGCCGCGATGCCCGCCGCCGCAATGAGATACGGCACGGGCAGGAACGGCAGGAATTCGATGGTCCAGTTCATGAAAACTCTTTACTGGCCGAGCCGCTCGAGCAGCGCCGGCACATGCACCTGATCCGCCTTGTAATTGCCGGTGAGGGCATACATCACGATGTTCACCCCGCTCCGGAACGCCATCTCCCGCTGCACCTCACCGCCTGGCACAGCGGCGAACATCGGGCGATTGTTGTCGTCGAGCGCCCAGGCGCCAGCGAAATCATTGGAGGTGATAAGGATGGAGCTGACGCCGTCCGATTTCAGCGCCCGGCGTTCGCCGTTCTCGTCCGGTGTCTGCGCCTCGACCCACAGCGTGCCACCGTCCCAGCGGCCCGGGAAGCCGCGCATCAGATAGAAGGATTTGGTCAGCACGTGATCGTCGGGCACCGGCTCGAGGCGCGGAATATCGAGCCGGCCGAGCAGATTGGTCAGCGCCGGGGACTGGCCGGAGATCGAACCGCCCCCGTTAAGTGGCATCTGATAGTCCTTGGTGTCGAAGATGATCATGCCGCCTTGCTTCATATACGCATCGACCTTAGCGAGCGTGTGCTCGGAGAGCGGCTCGGCATTCTGAGTGACCGGCCAATAGAGCAGTGGAAAGAACACCAGCTCGTCATTGTCGACATTGACGCCCATCGGGTCGCCTGGCTCGACCGCAGTACGTGCCGCCAGCACCCGCGACAGCCCGATGAGACCTGCCTTGCTGACATCGTCCACCGAGCCATCGCCGGTCAGCACATAGGCGAGGCGGGTGTTGAGCGCGGCCTGCAGCGCAAAATCCTGTGCCGCGCTTGCTTGTGCGGCAGCAGGTGTAGCGCCGCCTGGTAGCATGGCAGAAAGGACGAGGAAGCCGGCAAGGCCAGTGGCAGCGGCCCGCGCATTGCGGCGCGTGAAAAGGCCGCCCGTCATGAGAGCAAGGGTGATCATCGCATCCAGCGCAAATAGAGCAAAAGCGGCGAGCAGGAGCCAGGGCATGAGCATGAGAGGCTTGCGCGCCTCAAACGTCAGGATGCGCCCTCCGATCTTAGCCGGATCGAGCGCGGTGAGGTTGGTTTCCGGGCGCATGATGTTCAGCGCGCGGGTCCGGCCTGGGGGGCCGTAAAAGCCGGGCGGCAGACCGGGGCCCGGCCGGGCTGCGTCGGGATTGGCCGCGGGCATCGAATTGGCGGTCACGGGCGGGGAACCCATGCGCCCGAAGCCATCGAGCGTACGCCAGGGGGTGAGGACAGAGGTACGGGCTTGAGCAACGGTCGTATTTGGCGCCGCTGTCGCGCCGCCGCCCTCGCCATGTTCCGGACCACTGGACAGACTCGACAGCTCGCCGGTTCGGCGCAGCATATCCACGAACAGGCCGGACATCGGCAGGTTCGACCAGTCCGAATTGCCCGTGATGTGGAACAGCACGAGATGACCATCCCCGAGTTTTGAGGCGGTCACCAGCGGCGTGCCGTCTTCCAGACGCGCCCAGATCTGTGTGGAGGGGCTTTGCTGGGCGGAAGGGTCTGCGAGCACCTGGCGTGAGACCAGCACGTCCGGGGGAATAGCCAGCCCGTAATAAGGACTGGTTTCCTCGAAGGCAGCAAGCTTCTGCGGCGTCCGCCAGGAGAGCGCGCCGCCCATGGTCCGGCCGCCCTCACGCAAGGGCACCGGCAGCAGCGAGTCGCCGCCTTTCTCCAGCCGCGGACCAGCAAAGCGGACGAGAACGCCGCCCTTTTGCACCCATTCTTTCAGGCGCCTCTCAGGCCCTCCAAGCAGCCGTCCGATATCAGACATGATCAGGACGGAGGGATTGCGGTCGAGCAGACCGTTAACGCCCTGCTCGATATTACCAGTGGCTGAGAGAATCACCTCGCCATGCGGGGCGAGCGCGCGCTCGATATAGTGCGTCGGCGACAAGAGCGGCTGGGCCGCCTCACGCGCCTCGCCGGAAATGACGCCATAGCGTTGCCAGAGCGAGCGTGCATCGAGCAGCGCCACTGCACCGGCGGACGGCTCGCCGTCTATCTCGAGCCGCGTTACCTGATTGCGCAACTCCAGCGGCAGATCGAAGGTGGCTTCGACCGCTTTCTCGTTCTCGCCGAGCGTAAAGCCGACTTCTGCGAGTCTGGCGCCACGGCCGCTGAGCGCGGCGACTGCGCCACTGCGCGGCGCGCCTCCTGGCGAGGTAACGCGGGCGATCAGCCCTTTCTCGACATTGGATTTTCCGGCAAGGCCAAGCGGCTCGGCGCCACGCGCGTCGGTCATCACGGCCAGATCGCCGCCCTCGGAAAGGCGCTTCAATGCAGCGATCAACGCGTCCAAGCCGCCATCCTCGATGCCATCGCTCAGCCAAACGATGTCGAAGCCGCGTTCCTGCGGCAACCCCGTATTAAGGGCCTTGGCCAGCGTATCGCGGATTGCGCTATGGGGCTGCGGCTGGAGGCTGGCCGCCTTCTCGCGGGCCTTGGCGGGGGCGAGCGGTTCGGTCGCCATTGCACCTGTTGGACCCGCCGACGCGACCAGACGGACGCTCTGGCCATTGCTTTCGGCGCGTTGCAGGAGGGAGGCGATCATGTCCTGCCGTTGCGGCCAGCGGCTGGCAGCAGCCCAGCTATTGTCCACCACGATCAGCATCGGGCGTTTGGCGCCGAGCGGCTCGTGCTGTGGATTGAAGACCGGACCGGCGAGCGCAATGATGATCAGCGCAGCAATCAGCATGCGCAAAGCGGTGAGCCACCATGGGCTGCGCGAAGGTGTCTCCTCTTCCGAGCGCAATCCGAGCAGCAGCCGGATCGGCGGGAAGGCGATCTGCTGCGGGCGCGGCGGGGTGAAGCGCAGTAGCCACCAGATGATAGGGAGCGAAATCAGGCCGAGCAGCAGGAGGGGTTGGAGAAAGCCGATCATGCCGAAGCTCATGCCTGCGCTCCTTCTGCCTTGATCGGTGCGCTCGTCTTTGCCGCCGGCTTGGCGCGGTAGCTCTGCGATTGCCCGGACAGATGGGTGTGCAACGCAAGCAGCGCTTCACCCGCCGGGCGGTCGGTATGGTGCAGCAAATACGACCATTCGAGGCGCCTGGCGAGCGTAATGATCGCTTCCTTGTGGCGCTCCAGCCGGTCGACATAGGCCTTGCGGAGATCTTCCGCGCGCGGAGCCAGCATGCGTTCGGATCCTTCGACGCCGGCAAACTCGATGCGGCCGTTATAAGGGAGCGTCTCCTCGGCTGGATCGAGGATTTGGATCAGATGGCCACGCACCCCTTGCGCAGCAATGTTCTCCATGGCCGGTGCCAGAGCCTCCGGTGGGTCGAGAAAGTCGGAGAACAGGATGCATTCGGAGAAGCGCGACAGCGTTGTCCGTGGCGGCAGGCTCTGGAAGTCGCGCCCCTCCTGCTGGCTGCGCGCCACAGCGAGAGCAATCTTTGAGATCGTCTTTCGCCCCGCCGATGGTGCTTCGCCGCCGAGCAGTCCGACGCGCTCACCGCCGTCGATCAGCAATTCGCCGATAGCGAAGGCAAGGATCAAGGCCCGGTCCTGCTTGGTATCCGTTGCAAGATGGGAACGGAACACCATGGACTTCGACAGATCCGGCCAGAGCCGGACGGTATGCGCCGCCTCCCACTCCCGTTCGCGGATGAACAGGTGGTCCGAGCTCGCGGACCGGCGCCAATCGATCTGCGGCGCGGAGTCACTCGTGCCATACTGCCGAAACTGCCAGAAAGTCTCGCCGGGACCCGCACGGCGGCGACCGTGAATACCGTGCGCTACAGTCTGGGCGACACGGCTGGCTTCGACGAGGAGAGCGGGCAAACGCTTGGCCAGGCCATGGGCTGACATCTCAAGATCATGGCCGCTGCCTATAGAGGGTGATTTCTGCCCCTGTAAACCTAACATCCGTTAAGTGTCGGTTAGCCAATCAGCTTGGTCAAGCCTGCAACAATGTCGCTGATCACAACTTCCTCAGCTCTTGCCGCGAACGAGAGCGCCATGCGGTGTTTCAGAACCGGTTCCGCAAGCGCGATCACATCATCGACCGACGGCGCCAGTCGGCCATCCAGCAGCGCACGGGCGCGAACCGCCAGCATCAGCGCCTGGCTGGCGCGCGGTCCGGGGCCCCAGGCCACATAATTGTTGACACGCTCGCCGGCGTCGGGCGTTCCGGGCCGCGCGGCGCGCACCATCCGCAGGATCGAATCGACCACCTGATCGCCTACCGGGATCTGGCGGACGAGGCGCTGGGCAGCCAGCAGCTCCTGAGCGGAGACCACAGGCTGCGGCTTCCTGTCCTCGGTGCCGGTGGTGGCAAACAGCATGCGCCGCTCTGCGACCTGATCCGGGTAGCTCACGTCGATTTGAACGAGAAACCGGTCGAGCTGGGCCTCCGGAAGGGGGTATGTGCCTTCCTGTTCAAGCGGATTTTGTGTTGCAAGCACATGGAACGGCGTCGGGACGTCATAGCGATGACCGGCGACCGTCACATGATGCTCCTGCATGGCCTGGAGCAATGCGGACTGGGTTTTCGGGCTGGCGCGGTTGATTTCGTCCGCCATCAGGAGCTGGGTAAAGACGGGACCCTTGATGAAGCGAAAGGCGCGGGAGCCATTCGGGCTCTCTTCGAGCACTTCCGAGCCGACAATATCGGACGGCATCAGGTCAGGCGTGAACTGAATGCGCTTATTGTCCAAGGTGAGCACGCGTCCGAGCGTCTCGACAAGGCTGGTCTTGGCAAGGCCGGGAACGCCGATGAGCAGCGCATGGCCGCCGGAGAGCAGCGTCACCAGCGCCAACTCGATCACATGGCCCTGGCCGAAGATGACGCTGGAGGCCGCCTCCTTGACGCGTGCCATCTTGGCACTGGTGGCTTCCAAACGTTCGACGATATCCGTATCAGGCTGGGAGAGGTTCACCATCACTCGCTAACTTTGAAACTTGGTCTTTAGGCAGTTTACGCACCTAGTCCGGTGACATTCTATCAACTATCTGGTGAAAGCGCCTTTAAGCGCAAGCGGCAATATTCCTTGCTCGGCAGGAAGAGGCCGCAGCACATATAGCGCCAAGCCCCTAGCATTAGAGGCAAGGGTGGTATCATTTAAGGCGACGATGCGACAAATTCGCATTTTATTGTGATTAACGCCTGAGCTTGGTGAACGCGCTGTAGAGGCTATGAATTGAAGCCCAGTGCTTTGCAAATGAATGACGCTAAGCATACAATTTCTCGCACGAGACGAAGCGACTTTGCTCGAGAAGAAGCTGCGCCGCCAAATTGCCGAGCATCCCCGCCCGAAGCTTGTTCTCTGCTATAAGAGTGGTAACCGCGACTACTCCCAAGCCGCGAACTCAATCGCCGCATCCATGGGAGAGTTTACGGAGGTAATGCTCCTTTTTCTGTTCTGCATAAGCGGGGACGGCTGGAACGCGGGCACAGAAGAGAACGCCCGATGGCGCGAGTATCATGAATGGCGAAGCTCAAAAGGCGAGAACCGGCGATTGTATGAAACGCCCGGACACCAATTCAGCCCTGCCGAAGCCGGAGATCTGTCTAAGGTGATTGAGCTCGCCCTTCATCTAGGTTGGGACCCCCTTGTAGCCGCAAGGCCAGGCCGTCAGATTCTGTTTCTCTCGCACGACGACCGAATGGAAATCTATCGCGGTTTCCAGCGGCGTGCTCTTGCTGAGAGGCTGATAAGGCTTGGGTATTGGTATCTCTGAAGGCCAGAATGTGCCTCACGTTGGCGCGCCTAGTCTGTGCCGACCGTCTACACTTAGACGTCGGTGGAAGTGTGCTGAGGGATCATTGACACCGCTTGTCGCCGATTATTTCGCTGTGCTTTGTAAGCCGGCGAGGAACCGCAACCATAGTCCGGCGATCTGCTTGCAGAGCTGCGGATCGCCCGGC
>Ga0081540_1003242_pt1 | contig 12953 bp, 7 predicted proteins | sample TabmetS2T1R1_FD_71024 | JGI IMG/M metagenome (GOLD analysis project Ga0081540, IMG submission 71024) | Tabebuia heterophylla rhizosphere microbial communities from the University of Puerto Rico - S2T1R1 | ecosystem: Host-associated > Plants > Roots > Rhizosphere ... | reverse complement strand
CGTGGCTCGCGGCCCTCGGCTGCGGCTACCACTTCACCTCCTCGGGCGCGGGCTTCCCGCAGGGCGTCAAGAAGGTCTTCACCCCGGTCGTGGTGAATCGCACCCCCGAGCCCGGCCTCGAGGGCATGTTCACCGAGGCGCTGCGCGAGCAGCTGGACCGCGGCGGGCATCTCGGAGGGGAGGGCAGCGAGGGCCGCCTCGAGGGCGAGCTGATCGCCGTCGGCGCAGGGGTCGCGCAGCTCGCGCCCGGCACGTCCAGCGCGCTGACCTACCGCGTCTCGGCGGTCCTGCGCGTGAGGCTGTTCCGCGACGGGACGCTGCTCGCCCAGACCGACGTGACCGGAACGGAGGATTACCTGCCGGCGCTGCGCGCCGACGTCCTCACCACCGAGGCCAACCGTCAGGCGGCGCTCCGGCGACTCGCGAGCTCTCTCGCGGCCGACGCGGTGGCGAGACTACAGACCGGCTGAGCCTCATCGAGCGGCGCAGCGGCGCCGCCACATCGGCGTCCCCCTGGTTCGGGGGGCCGAGCGACTCAGGCCTGGGCGGCCGCGAACAGCCGCGCGATGCGGCGGCTCGCGTTCTTCTTGTGCAGCACGCCCTTGCTGGCGGCCTTGTCCAGGGTCCTCGCGGCGGCGCGGAGCGCCTCCTGGGCCTTGGCGGGGTCCTTGGCGGCCAGCGCCTCGCGGGCCTTCTTCACGGCCGACTTCACCTGAGTCCGGACGGCCTGGTTCCTGGCGCGGCGCTTCAGCGCCTGCCGGTTCCGCTTCTGAGCTGATCTGGTGTTTGCCACGGGCGGCCCTCCCTATCAGCTTGCCCTCTGCCGTCAAGAGCGACCCGCCGTGGGCCTGGGGATCGCCGGAGTCAGGAATTCCCCGCCCGCGGACCAGTTCTCTTGTGGAGAAGTAGGCCTTTTCGACGCTCTAACCCGGCGTGCTCATTCGAAGCTGTCCGGCGCTGAAACCTTCTGCACGCCCGGCCGGTTGGCCGCTCCTCGTCTCGCGGCTGTCACGGTCCACAGCGTTCTCCCCAGATTCCACACAACTCCTGTGGGAACTCAGGTGCGCGCAGACGCGGTCAGCGCCGGAGGGACATACACGTGCCCACCGGGTCAGCGAAGACCAGCGGATGCTCGGAACGGACGGTCCCGCCGGCCGCGCGGATCCGGGCGCCGAGGTCCGGGGCGAGGGTGGGCGCTTCCACGGCGAGGGTGACCGCCGAGGCCGGTCCAGGCGCATAGGAGAAGCACAGGCCGGGCGTCTCCACGGACCACTCGCCGCCGTCCACCTCCACCGTCCATCCCAGCGCCGGCGCCACCGCGTTCCAGAACGCGTGCGCGCGTGCCGGCTCGGGCGCGGTCAATGACAGGCGCGCGACCACGGCCCGCGGCGCAGACAGCGGGGGCGCGACGCCGGCCTCGGCCGCCTTGGCCTGCTGCCAGAGAGCGTCCATCTCGGCGAGCGTCGCCGTTCCGAACGGGACGCCCCGGGCGCGGAGCCCCTCCTCGACGGCGTGGAACCGGCGGGTGAAGCGGGCGTTCGCGGCGCGCAGCGCATCCTCGGCCGGCGTGGCCGTGAAGCGCGCGAGGTTGGCGAGGCTGAAGAGCACGTCCCCGAGCTCGTGCTCGATGGCGCGCGGGTCCTTCGAGGCGAGCGCGCCCTCGAGCTCCTCCAGCTCCTCGGCGAGCTTTGCCCGCACTCCGTCGAGGTCCGGCCAGTCGAAGCCGATGCGGGAGGCCTTCTCGGTCAGCCGCTCGGCGCGGAGCAGCGCCGGCGCCGCGGTGGGCACGCCGTCGAGCACCGAGCCCTCCCGGCCGTGCTTGCGCCTCCGCTCCTCGGCCTTGAGCCTCGCCCAGTTCTGTAGCACCTCCTCGGCGCCCCCGACCTTCTTGCCCTCGAAGACGTGGGGATGGCGGGAGACGATCTTGTCGGAGATGGCGGTGGCAACATCGCCCAGGTCGAACTCCCCGAGCTCCCGCGCCAGCTGGGCGTGGAAGACGATCTGGAAGAGGAGATCTCCCAGCTCCTCGCAGAGCGCCCGCCAGGGTCCGCCCTCGCCGACACGGTCCATCTCGTCGAGCACCTCGTAGGTCTCCTCGACGAGGTAGGGCCGGAGGGTCCGGATGTCCTGCGCACGGTCCCAGGGGCACCCACCCTCGGCGCGCAGGGTGCGCATGATCTCCACCAGCCGCTCCACGGCCTCTCCCGTGCGGTCCATGTCCTCCTCGACCCGGGGCCGGCCTTTGACTCGGTTGAAGGGCCCCGGCGGCGCTCGCCTATCATGGGTCTGGCCCGCCCCGCAGATGCCCTCTCTCCGCGCGCTTTCCGCGCTCCTCGCCACCGCCCTGTTCCTGGTCTCCCCGCGGGGCGAGGCCCAGATCGAGGCTCCCCGTCCGGTGGACGAGCTCGCCCCGGACACGCCGGCCCCCCGGCCCGCGCGCCGTCGCGAGCCCCCGCCGCCGCCCGTGCCCGTCCAGGACGAGGAGGGCGCGCAGGCCGAGCCCGCCCCGGAGCCGCCGAAGCCGCCCGTGCGAAAGACCCGCGCGCCGGCCTCTGCTCCGCCGCCAGCTCCGGCGCCGGCGGCTCCGACCCGTGACCGCACCCCGCCCCCGCCGCTCCTGGTCCCGAGCGAGGGCGACGAGGCGATCCTCGCGGCGTTCAACGCCTGGAGGGAAGCGGAGCGCACGCGTGACCCGAAGGCCTCGCGGGCCGCGCGCGACAAGCTGGTCGAGCTGCGCGAGACGCTGGCCATCGCCGATCTCGAGTCGGTGAGCCTGGCGCTGGCCCGTGGCGCCCGGACCCGCGCCGCGGGCAAGGATGGCGCCGGCGCCGTCGAGCTGGCCCAGTCCGCGGTGACGCTCTCCCCGGACGTGGCGGATGCGCACTGGGGTCTCTTCCGAGCTCATCTCGGCAACGACCTCCTCGACTTCCGCCGTCTCTGGGCCGACGCCCGCAACGCCGTCCGTGCCTCGCTCTCCGACCCGAGATGGATCCGTGGGCTGCTCGGCGATCTCGGGGCGACGGTGCTGGTCGCCTGGCTCGCGACCACCCTCGCGGCGCTGGCGGTGTTCTTCCTCAAGGCCGGGCCCTCGCTGGTCCACGACGTCCACCACGCCTTCCCCCGGGGTGTTTCGCGCTGGCAGGCCGGCGCGCTCCTCATCCTCGTGCTGCTGCTCCCGTGGGTCTTCCGCCTCGGGCTGCTCTTCCCGGCGCTGGTCCTCTTCGCCGCGGTGACGCTGTACCTCGAGGCGAAGGAGCGCTGGCTCCTGGCGGTGCTCCTGGCCGGGGCCTGCCTCGTGCCGCCGCTCGCCGGCGCCCTCGTCCAGCTCACCACCTACGCCGGAACGCCCGCCGAGCACGTGCTGCAGCTCGAGCGAGGCGGGCTGGAGGCCGCCCCCGCTGCCGCACGCGTGGAGGCGCGCATCGAGGCCGGACGGGCCACCTACCCGGAAGTCTACGCGCTCGCTCGCTGGGAGCTCCTTCGCGGAAAGCTCGGCCCGGCGAAGACCCACTCGGAGAAGGCGCTCTCTCTCCGACCCGGTGACGCGCGGGCGCAGACGCTCCTCGGAAACGTCGCCTTCGCCGAGACTCGCTGGCCGGAGGCCATCGCCGCGTACACCAAGGCCTCGGAGCTGGATCCGACGTTGCCGGATCCGCTGTGGAACATGTCCCGGGTCTACCGGCGCCGGGCGAAGACGCTCTCCGACGACGCGGTGGGACCGGAGCTCGACCGGGCGCAGAACTCGGCGGCCGCGGCCCAGCGGCTCGACGAGCGGCTGATGACCCGGACCGATCCGCCGGACAGCCGGCCGGCGATGAACCTGACCATCCTCACCCCATCGCTCTCCCGGAGCGAGCCTCCGGTGACCGACGGACCGGAGCGCCGGGCACGGGTGACGGCACAGCTCGGACAGACGCTGGTGGGCGAGCTCGACCCGAGCGCCGCGGTGCTGGTCCCGCTCGGCGGCGTGGCGGTGCTGGCCGCGCTGGGCTTCCTCCGGGGCGGGCGCGGGGTGAGCCGCGGGTGCAGCAAGTGCGGCCGCGCGGTGTGCCGCCGCTGCGATCCCGAGCTGGTGGAGGACAGCCACCTCTGCCACCAGTGCGTCAACGTCTACACCCGTCGCGGCAAGGTGGCGCCGATGGCCCGGGTGAACAAGGAGATGGAGGTCCGCCACCACCAGGCGTGGGTGAGCCGCTGGGCCTACGCCCTGGGTCTGGTCTGGTCGGGCGCGGGCCACCTCTTCACCGGGCTCCCGGTCCGCGGCGCGCTGCACGCCTTCATCTTCGCCTTCGGCATCACCGTGGCCATCAACCGTGAGGGCCTGCTCCGCACCCCGGGCGTCTCGGTGGGCACCGCGGCTTGGCTGGCCCTGGCCCTGGTGCTCCTCGCGGTCACCTGGGCCGCCTCGCTGCGGCACCTGGCCAGGGAAAGGAGCTGAGCGATGGCCCTCGCGGGAACGCTCAAGGACTTCGGCATCGCCGACATCCTCCAGCTCATCGCCCAGCAGCAGAAGACCGGCGTCCTCCACCTCCGGAGCAAGGACCAGGAGGTGAAGGTCGGCTTCGTCGACGGAGCCATCGTCTCCGCCGAGAGCGTCTCCAAGAAGAAGCGGGACCTCTTCGGCCACATGCTCGTTGCCGCGGAGCTCATCACCGAGGCGCAGCTGGAGCTGGCGCTGGAGACGCAGAAGCGGTCGCTGCAGCGCCTCGGCGACTGCCTCATCTCGCAGGGCGTCCTCACCAAGGACCAGTACCGGCGGATGGCGCAGCTGCAGTTCAACGAGACGCTCTACCGCCTCTTCACCTGGAAGACCGGGACCTACGAGTTCGAGCAGGGCCCCGTCCATCACGACACGCACGACCTCGAGCCGGTGCGCGCCGAGTCGGTGTTGATGGAAGGCTTCCGGATGGTCGACGAGTGGCCGGTGATCCGGAAGCGGATCCCCCGCTACGATCTGGTCTTCGCCTCCGGGAAGTTCCTGCCGCCGGACGGCGGTCAGGTCGAGTCGGCGGGCGAGTTCGCCTCCATCGGTCCGTCGGAGCGCCGGCTCTACGCGCTGGTGAACGGCTACCGCGACGTGCGGAAGCTGATCGACCTGTCCTGCCTGGGCGAGTTCGAGACCTGCAAGGCGCTCTGCAACCTGGCCAACCTCGGACACGCCAACGCGCTGATGCCGGTCGGCGAGCCGGACCTGCCCGAGGACGACATCGGTCTCGGAGATCGGGTCCGTGGCGCGCTCGGGCGTCTCGCGGTCAGCATGGTGGTGCTGGCGGGCATCGTCGGCGTGGTGCTCGGAACCCAGCTCAACCCCTGGGCGGTCCGCTCCAGCGCCGGCGCGGGGTTCGCCGAGGGAGTCCTCCGGCAGCAGATCTCCCGGGCCCAGGTCAGCCGGATCGAGGGAGCCCTCGCCGTGTACCGGCTCGAGCGGGGTGAGGTACCGACGTCCCTGGACGCGCTGGTGGATCAGGGCCTTCTGTCGTCCACCGACGTGCAGTTTCCCTGGGCGGAGCATTACTACTACCGCCGCGTCGGACCCCAGGAGTTCATTCTCCTGCCGCCCTTGCGCTAGCCTTCTCGACTGCTGCGGCGCCCCCCGGTCGGGCGCATGTGAAAGGAACCGTTGCCCACCGCGTCCCCTCGTGACAGCTCGCTCGTGACCACCGCCCGGGTGGACCTCCGGGACAACGACGTTGCCCTCGGCGTCTCGGGAAACCACGCCGAGAACCTCAAGGCGATCGAGCGGCGGCTGGGAGTGCGGGTCGGACAGCGCGGCACCGAGCTCCACCTGTCGGGCCCGGCAGATGCCGTCGCCTCGGCGGTGCGCCTGGTGGAGCAGCTGGAGACGATCCTTCGCGCCGGACAGCCGGTGGGGCGCGAGGACGTGGAGCAGGGCCTGAAGATGCTCGGGCGGGGCGCCTCGCCGGATCAGGGCCTCGATACGCTGGTCCTCGGACCGGTGCTCTCCCGCGCCGGACGGAACGTCGCCCCGAAGAGCCTCGCGCAGAAGCGCTACGTGGATGCCATCCGGCGCCACGACATCGTGTTCGGCATCGGCCCGGCCGGCACCGGCAAGACCTATCTCGCGATGGCCATGGCGGTGGCAGCGCTCCAGGCCCGCAGCGTGAAGCGGATCATCCTCGCCCGGCCGGCGGTGGAGGCCGGCGAGAAGCTCGGTTTCCTCCCCGGAGATCTCGCGGAGAAGGTGAACCCGTACCTCCGGCCGCTCTACGACGCCCTCCACGACATGATGGACGCCGGTCGCGCCGCCCAGCTGGTGGAGCAGGGGACGGTCGAGGTGGCCCCGCTCGCCTTCATGCGCGGCCGGACGCTCAACGACGCGTTCGTCATCCTCGACGAGGCCCAGAACACCACCGTCGAGCAGATGAAGATGTTCCTCACCCGCCTCGGCTTCCACAGCAAGACCGTGGTGACCGGCGACGTGACCCAGGTGGACCTCCCGCAGGGAAAGATGTCCGGGCTGATGCATGCCCGGCGCATCCTCGATGGCGTGGACGGCATCGCCTTCTGCGGCTTCACCGAGGTGGACGTGGTCCGCCATCCGCTCGTGCAGGAGGTCATCCGGGCCTACGACCGCGCGGACGCCGAGACGAAGGCGGCGGAGGCCGCGCGCGCCGAGCAGCCGGCACCGCCCGCGGCCCCCGCGCCGACCACCGAGGGCGAGGGCACCTAGCGCTGCCGGTTGTCCGGAAATGGGATTGCCGTTCCCGAGCGTGACCCCACCGGGCCCGCCCGTCGCCGCTCCTCCCAGGGAAGACCGGTGGCACGCCGTTCGCTGAGGGCTCCCCCATGAGCCAGGCCACCGCCAGCGCGCCGTCCAGCGCGTCCCTCCTCGCAGGGCTGGGGAAGGACTTCCGGATCGCGCTGCGCCGCCTGATGAAGGACAGGGGCTTCACCGCCACCGCGGTCCTGACCCTCGCGCTCGCCACCGGGGCCACCACCGCGGTCTTCACGCTGGTGAACGCCGTCCTGCTCCGGCCCCTGGCCTACCGCGCGCCGGAGCAGCTGGTGCGCGTCTACGACGTCCAGCCGGACGTGCCGCGGGCCTCGGTCTCGGTGCCGGACGCGAACGACTACATCACCCGCTCCCGGAGCCTCAGCGGGCTCGCGCGCTTCGCCAACACGAACATGAGCCTCTCCGGGGACGGCGAGCCACTGCGGGTGTCGACCCAGCGGATGAACGCCGGAGCGCTGCGCGTGCTGGGGCTCCCGCCGCTGCTCGGCCGCGAGTTCTCCGAGGACGAGGACCGCAAGGGCGGGCCGCAGGTCGCGATGCTCGGCGAGCGCTTCTGGCGAAAGCAGTACGCGGGTCGCCCGGACGTCGTCGGGACCACCATCCGCCTCGACGGCACCGACCACACCGTGCTCGGCGTGGTCCGCGAGCAGCCACACTGGCTCGGCGACTCGGACGTCTGGGTCCCCCTCCAGAACGACCCGGCCACAGCGCTGCGGGGTCAGCACTTCCTGAACGCCATCGGCCGCCTCGCCCCCGGGGTGACGCTGGCCGCGGCGCAGAAGGATCTGCTCTCGGTGGTGAAGTCGATCGCCCGGGAGTCCCCGGACTACGTGCACCACGGCATCCTCCTCGTGCCCTGGACCGACGAGCTCCTCGGCGAGGCGCGGGCCTCCCTCGGCGCGCTCGGAGCGGTGGTGGGGCTGGTCCTCCTCATCGCGTGCGTGAACCTGGCGAACCTCCTCCTCGCCCGCGGGTCGGCGCGGCGGCGCGAGGTCGCGGTCCGGATGGCCCTGGGAGCGGATCGCTGGCGGGTGGCCAGGGCCCTCCTGGCCGAGGCCGCGGTGCTGTCCATCCTCGGCACCGCCTTCGGCCTCCTCGTCGGTTGGGTGGGGGCCTCGGTTCTCCGCGGGGCGCTGCCCATTCGCGCTCCTGCGCTCGCGCACGGCGTTGCCCTCGACGCAAGGGTGCTGGCCTTCTCGGTGGTGCTGTGCGTGCTGACCACGGTGCTGTTCGGGGTGCTGCCCTCGCTCCTCCTCGCCCGGGGCGACCTCTCCGCGGTGCGAGGCGAGATGCGAACCGCGCTCGGTCAACGGACCCAGTGGCTCCAGTCGGCCCTGGTCGTCTTCGAGGTGGCGCTGGCCCTGGCCCCGTTGCTCGGGGCGGCGCTCGTCCTCCAGAGCGTGCAGCGCCTCCTGCGCCAGGACCCGGGGTTCCGTCCGGAGCAGGCCATCGCCTTCCGGATCCAGCTCCCACCGGAGCGGTACCGCGACGACGCGTCCCGGCGAACCGCGCTCGAGGCACTGCTTCCGAGGCTCCGCGCGCTTCCGGGGGTGAGCTACGTCGGCGCGATCAACGACCTGCCCCTGAGTGGAAGCCAGACCAACGGCAACTTCTCCATCGAGGGCCAGGCCTTCGACAAGGCGCACGAGCCGGCCATCGAGTACCGCTTCGCCTCGCCGGGCTACGTCGAGGCGATGGGTATCCCGCTCAAGGAAGGCCGCTCCTTCGAGGACGGAGACCGGGCCGACGGCGAGCCGGTGGCCCTGGTGAACCTCGAGGCGGTGCGTCGGTTCTGGGGCGGGAAGTCTCCGATCGGAGGCCGGATCCGCCCGGGCGACGAGGAGGACCACGAGCCGTGGCGGCGCATCGTCGGCGTCGTCGGCGACGTCCACCACAACGCCCTCGGGGAGAAGCCGCGGGCCGAGATGTACTACCCGCTCGACCAGAGCCCCTCCGGTCGCCTGACCTTCGTCGTCCGGAGTCGCCAGGCGCTGGCCCCGCTGGCCACCGCGGCACGCCACGAGCTCGCGGCGGTGGACCCCGGCCTGTCGCTCTTCGACGTGAAGACGCTCGAGGACCGGGTCTCCGACTCGGTCGCCGCGCCGCGGTCGGCGGGTGTGCTGCTCGGCATCTTCGCCGGTCTGGCGGTGGTGCTCGCGGCCGCCGGCGTCTACGGGGTCCTGGCCTTCAGCGTCGCCCAGCGCACCCGGGAGATCGGCATCCGGATGGCCATCGGCGCCTCGGCGCGGACCGTGCGCTGGTGGGTCCTTCGCCGGGCGCTCGTGCTCGCCGGCATCGGCATCGTCGCCGGGCTCGGAGGCGCGCTCCTCCTCGGCCGCTCGCTGGAGCGGCTGCTCTACGGTGTCGCCCCCTCCGATCCGCCGACGGCGCTGGGAGCGGCGGCGATGCTCTCCCTCGTCACCGTGGCCGCGGCGCTCCTTCCGGCAGACCGCGCGACACGGGTCGACCCCCAGGAGGCGCTCCGCGCCGAGTGACGTCGTGGCGACTCCGGGGTCGCTCTGCCCACCGGAGAACACACCGTCGCTCCCCGCTGGCTGCCTGCCCGGGTTGCGTCGCTTGTCCCGTGTCCGCCCCGGACCCTAGGGTTCTCCGCTCTTGGACGAGGACCCGAAAGGCCGCTGGGCCGAGTCCCTGCGGCACGGCCTTCCCGCGCTGAGCCTGCTCGGCGTGGTGTCCGTGCTCGCCGGCCTCCTGGTCGCCCCCGGGTTCGCGGTGCAGACGCTGCCGCAGCTCCGGCCGGAGGACGTGGGCCGGCCCTTCGAGAGCGCCTCGGCCGCCGGATTCAAGGCCACCCGCGACTACGACCTGCCGGATGCGGCGCTCACCGATCGCCGGCGGCAGGAGGCCCGGGCCGGTGTCCGCCCGGTGTTCGACCTCAACCCGGCGGTGGTGCCCGAGGTCCAGGCCGCGGTGCAGGAGTCCTTCGCCGCGCTCCGGAGCACGCTGGCCCGGATGGAGCCCGCGGCGAAGCCCGCGCCCGGAAAGCGCAAGCCCGAGCCGGTGGACAGCTCCGTCCTCGTCCAGGCCCGGCAGGCCTTCGAGCAGCGCCTCTTCGATCTGGACGAGGAGGACTGGAGGGCGCTGGTCGATTCCCGTGCCTCGTCCGAGGTGGAGCGCGCGGTGCTCGCCGTGCTCTCCCGCGGCTTCCTCGCCCCGGTGGTGGGGGCGCGCGAGGACCTCGGCCCGGCCGGCACGTTCCTCACCATCCGCGACCTGAACGACGGCGCCGAGCACCCCAGCGCGGTGGTGGCTCCAGCCATCGTCGACGTCCGCGAGGCGCGGGCGGAGATGGACCGCTGGGCGACGCTCCCCGGGAACCTCCTCCCCGAGTCGCCGCCGCTGCTCCGGCGCGCGGTGCTCCGCCTCGCCCGGCGCTCGCTCCGGCCGAACCTGACCGCGAACATCCCGGAGACCGAGCGCCGCCGCGCGATCGCCGCCGCCTCGGTGAAGGACGCGGTCATCCAGATCAAGAAGGGACAGAAGATCATCGGCGACGGCGAGCTGGTGACGCAGGAGCACCTCCGGCTGCTCGCGGCCATGCGCGCCCAGACCGACCGGTTCGACGTGCTCGAGGCGAGCGCCGGAACCGCGGCGCTGGTCGCGCTCCTGCTGGCCGGCATCTGGACCTTCCACCGCAAGGCCTTCCGGAGGTTCCGGCCCACCCGGCGGGACGGGCTCCTGCTCGGGGTGCTGCTGATCCTCTTCCTGGGCGTCTTCCGTCTGGCGGCCGCGGTCGCCGAGGCGATGCACGATCGCTGGCCCGCGGTGCCGATGCAGGCGCTGCTGGTGCTGCTCCCCGTCGCGGCGGGGGCGATGCTGGTCCGGCTCCTGCTGAACCAGGAGCTGGCGCTGTTCTTCGGCCTGGTCCTCTCCACGCTGGTGGGGGTGATGCTCGGCAACTCGCTCTTCTTCGCCGTCTACGGGCTGCTGGGCAGCCTGGTGGCGGCGACGCAGGTCGCGCGGGCCCGCGACCGGGCAGCGCTCTTCCGGAGCGGGCTGTGGGTCGGGCTGGTCAACGCCGGGGTGGTGCTCGCCTTCGGCCTGGCGGCGGGGAAGGGGCCGGTGCAGGACGCGCTCCTCACCGCGAGCTTCGCCGGGCTCGGGTCGATGCTCCTCGTCCCCACGCTGGTCCTCGCGCTCACGCCGTTGCTGGAGCTGAGCTTCGGCTACGCGAGCGACCTCAAGCTGCTCGAGCTGGCCAACCTCAACCATCCGGCGCTCAAGGAGCTCATCGTCCAGAGCCCGGGCACGTACCACCACAGCATCATCGTCGGGAGCCTGGTGGAGGCGGCGGCCGAGGCGACAGGGTGCAATCCGCTGCTCGGGCGGACCTGCGCCTACTACCACGACATCGGGAAGGGGAAGAACCCGCTCTACTTCGGCGAGAACCAGAAGGGCGAGAACCCCCACGACTGCCTCGCTCCCGGGATGAGCGCGGTGATCATCAAGCGCCACGTCACCGACGGGCTGGAGCTTGCCCGCCGCTACAAGCTGCCCCGGGCGGTGCAGGACGTCATCGCGCAGCACCACGGCACGCGGCTGGTGGGCTACTTCCACCACAAGGCCGTCGAGCAGGCCGAGGGGCGCGAGGGCGCGGTCGAGGACTCGCTGTTCCGCTACACCGGGCCGCGCCCGCAGTTCCGGGAGGCGGCGCTGGTGATGCTCGCCGACGCGGTGGAGGCCGCGAGCCGGGCGATGCCGGATCCGACCCGCGAGCGGCTGCAGGCGCTGGTGCAGCGGATCATCACCGCGGTCTTCACCGAAGGTCAGCTGGACGAGTGTGACCTCACCCTCCGCGATCTGAACGCGATCTCCCTGTCCTTCCTCCACACCCTGGAAGGCATCTACCACTCGCGCCCTGCATATCCGCCGGGTGCCCTGGGCGGCTCTCGACCGGCGCCGCTCTCCCTCGCCGCGGAGCGGAACGTCCAGCGACGCTGAACGGTTGCCGCAGCATGGATTGCCGGCTGGTGGACGTCGCGGGTCGAGATGCGGGCGGAATGTCGCGGACGGCCGCTAGGTTGCCGCACACGATGACCCTCCCGAACCGGGCACTTCGCACGCTCGATGGCTCGTCGGAAGACCTGGAGCTGCTCCGGCTGGCGCTCGAGGTCGTGCAGGAGAACGTCTACATCCTCGACCGGGACATCCGGTACCGGTACGTGAACCAGCTCGGCGCGGAGGTGATGGGACTCACCCCGGCGCAGATGATCGGCCGGAGCATGGACGAGCTGTTCGGGGCGGGCGCGTTCCTCGAGTTCCGGATCCAGCTGCAGGCGGCCTTCGCCAACAACGCGCCGGCCCGGAGCGAGATCGCCTTCCTCGATGGAGACGAGACGCGCTGGTACGAGTACTCGCTGTCACCGATTCCCTCGCCGATCGGGGCGCCGCAGCTCGTCACCTGCGTGAGCCGGGACGTCACCCAGCGCCGCCGGGTGGAGAAGGAGGCCGCGCTGGGGCGCGCGGCGGTGGAGGACGAGCGCCGGAAGCTGCAGGCGGCGGCGGAGTTCGAGCAGCGCCTGCTGGGCATCGTCAGCCACGACCTCCGCAATCCCCTGGCCTCCGTGCGGCTGGGCCTGGAGACGATCCGCCGCCGGGGCGTGGCCGACGAGCACCTCCGCACGGTGGAGCGGATGGAGCGCTCGGTGGACCGGATGCAGGCCATCATCTCCGGCCTCCTCGACGTGACCCGCATCCGGCAGGGGCAGGGGCTGCCGCTCGCGCTCGAGTCGGTGTCCCTCGATGCGGTGGTGACCCGCGTGCTGGACGGCATGCACGAGGAGCAGGTCCGGCGCATCCACCGGGAAACGCTGGCGCAGCCGACGGGCGTCTGGGACCCGGAGCGGCTCGCCCAGGCGGTGGGAAACCTCCTGGGGAACGCGCTCCAGCACGGGGAGCCGGAGCAGCCGGTGACCTTGCGGATCGCGGCCAGCGAGGGAAAGGCGCAGCTCTCGGTGCACAACCACGGGGCACCGATTCCTCCCGAGGTGCTGCCCGGTCTGTTCGAGCCGTTCCAGCGGGGCCTGCACGCCGATGCGCTCGACGGCAGCATCGGGCTCGGGCTGTACATCGTGCGGCAGGTCACCGTCGGGCACGGCGGCGAGGGCCACGTCCGGTCGACGGCGGGGGAGGGGGCGACGGTCATCCTCGAGCTGCCGGCGGACGGTGGAGGGGCGTC
>Ga0081540_1003241_pt1 | contig 12959 bp, 10 predicted proteins | sample TabmetS2T1R1_FD_71024 | JGI IMG/M metagenome (GOLD analysis project Ga0081540, IMG submission 71024) | Tabebuia heterophylla rhizosphere microbial communities from the University of Puerto Rico - S2T1R1 | ecosystem: Host-associated > Plants > Roots > Rhizosphere ... | reverse complement strand
CAGCCTATCAGCCTGCCCGCTCCCGCCAAGGCGACATCCGCACACCCGGGGGCGAGCCAGGCAGCTCGGTCCACCGCCCCGGTCGGCTGCCTCCGGTGAGCGGGACGGCGTCGCTCCCGTGCGAAGCAAGTTCTGCACGAGAGAGGAGAGGTTCCTCCAGCCGGGCGTTAGAGTCCCCGATGTGCGACTGGCCCCCGGGACACGGCTCGGACCCTACGAGGTGCTGGCCGTCCTCGGCTCGGGCGGGATGTCGGAGGTCTACCGGGCCCGGGACAGCCGCCTGCAGCGCGACGTTGCGATCAAGGTGGTGGGCGAGGCCCTCGCCGGGGACGCCGGCTTCCTGAGCCGGCTGGAGCAGGAGGCCCGGCTCGCCGGCGGGCTCAACCACCCGAACATCGTCGCCGTCCACGACATCGGGGTCCACGACGGGGCGCCCTACGTGGTCACCGAGCTGCTCCAGGGCGAGTCCCTCCGGGAGCGGCTGTCGCGCGGCCCGGTCTCGGTCGGCCAGGCGCTGGAGTGGGCGGGGCAGATCGCCCACGCGCTCTCGGCGGCGCATGCCCACGGCATCGTCCACCGGGACCTCAAGCCGGAGAACGTCTTCCTCACCCGGCTCGGGCAGACCAAGCTCCTCGACTTCGGGATCGCCAAGTCGAGCCCGCGGGTGACCGAGGCCCGCGGCCTGCTCGACCCCACCGTCAGCCCGGGCGGTTCGGCGACGCGGACCGGCTCCGTGCTGGGGACCCCGGGCTACATGTCGCCGGAGCAGGTGCGCGGCGAGGCCCTCGACCCGCGCAGCGACATCTTCGCCCTGGGCATCATCCTCCACGAGCTGCTCTCCGGACAGCGCACCTTCCGGTCCGGCTCCATCGTGGAGAGCGGGTACTCCATCCTCCACGACGAGCCCGCGCCGCTCCCCGCGACCGTCCCCCCGGGCGTGGCGCAGCTGGTCCAGCGCTGCCTGGCCAAGGACCCGGAGCAGCGCTTCCAGTCGGCGCGCGACGTGGCCTTCGCCCTCGAGGCGCTGCGCGGCACCGGCTCCTCCACGCCCGCCGAGCCGTTTCCCCCGCTCGGCCGCCGCCGGTACCGCGCTCTCCGTCTCCTCGGCTGGCTGGGGCCGGCGCTTCTCCTCGGGCTCGTGGCCTACGTGGCGGGACGGACCGCCCGCTCCGTCTCGCCCCAGCCGGTGGTGCACCAGCTCACCTTCCACCGCGGCACCGTCTACGCGGCGCGCTTCGCCTCGGACGGGAAGGCGGTGCACTTCAGCGCCGCCTGGAACGACGTCATCCCCGAGCTCTTCACCACCGGCGCCGACTCGCGGGTGTTCCGGGGGGTGGGGGTCGGGAAGGCCCACCTCCTCGCGGTGTCGAACGGCGGAGACCTGGCGGTCCTCCTGAACCCGACCTTCCCCTTCGCCTTCGGGCTGAAGGGCACCCTGGCCGTGGTGCGGGAGCTCGGGGGGACGCCGCGGGAGATCGCGACCGACGTCTTCTACGCGGACTGGGCACCGGACGGGAAAGCACTGGCCGTGGTCCGGGGCGGCACCGAGGGCACCACGCTCGAATGCCCCATCGGGACCGTCCTCTTCCGCACCACCGGCTTCGTGAGCGACCCGCGCGTCTCGCCGTCCGGGGATCGGATCGCCTTCCTCGACCATCCGCGGCCCGGCGACAGCGGGGGCAGGGTGACGGTGGTGACGAAGGACGGGCAGTCCGAGGTCTGGAGCCAGGACTTCGACGACGCCTTCGGGGTGGCCTGGGCCCCGGGGGGAGACGAGGTCCTCGTCGGCGCCGCGCTCCCCGGCGAGCTCGCGGCGATCTGGGCGGTGCGGAAGGGACGGCCTCTCCGGCTCGTCTACCGTGGGACGGGCAACCTCCTCATCGACGACGTCGCCCGCGACGGCCGGATGCTCGCCCGCAAGCGTGACTGGGGGCAGGAGCTGGTGGTGGTGCCGCCGCAGGGGCCGCCGCAATCCATCGAGTGGCTCGACTGGGCGAGCGTCGCCGGGGTCTCCGACGACGGAAAGAAGATCCTCTCCTTCGAGTCCGGGGTGGGCGCCTCCCCGAACATCCTGGCGGTGCTGCGCAACCTGGATCAGCCCGCACCGATCCAGCTGGGGGTGGGGCGGGGCCTGGCGCTGACCGCGGACGGGAGCCATGCCCTCGTGAGCCGCACCAACGACCGGAACGACCAGCTCCGGCTGCTCCCCACCGGGCCGGGCGAGCCACGGGACTTCATCGTGCCCGGGCTCGAGCGTGCTTACACCGCGGGCTTCTTCGCGGACGGTAAGCGTGTGGCGCTCTTCGGCAAGAAGCTGAACGAGCCGAGCCGCATCTTCGAGCTCGAGCTCGGGCGCAACGAGCTCCGTCCCATCTCACCGGAGCTCAACCCCGGCTACAGCCTCTCCATCTCTCCGGACCAGCGCTGGGTCGCCGCGGTCGAGGGGGACGGAACCCCGACCCTCTTCCCGGTGGACGGCGGAGCGCCGCAACCGATCCGCGAGCTCGGACCGAAATACCAGACCATCGGGTGGCTCAAGGACGGGACCCTGCTCACCTTCGAGCGGAACGCCATCCCCGCCCCCGTGCTGGGTTTCGACCTTCGCACGCGGAAGGTGACGCCGTACCGCACCCTCGCTCCGCCGGATGCGGCCGGCGTTCCCCGCCTGACCAAGGTGATGGTCACGCCCGACGGGAAGACCTTCGTCTTCCACTTCCGGCGCCGGACGGACGTGCTCTACCTGCTCGAGCCCGCCGCGAACTGAGGACGGGGGGTCACCAGCCGGGAGGGCCGCCCATGGTGCCGCCCCCGCCGCCGGTGCTGCCACCGCCCATGCCGCCTCCAGGCATCGGGGACGAGGACATCACGCCCCCGTCGGGCAGGAGCTGCTGCTGGTCGCCCGGCGTGGGACGGATGGCGCTGTCTCCACCGCAAGCAACCGCCACGAGGGCGCCGCCTCCGAGGACGAGGACCTGGAAGAGTCGACGCAGATGCATGTGTGCCTCCTGTCCGGAAGACACTCCACCCGTTGCCCGTTGCAGGCGGCTCGCTGCGGGAGCCCCCGTGTCTCGGAGCGGGCGTGGCAGTCTCCACGCCGAATGAGCTCCTCTCTCCACGCCCTCGCGGATCGCCTCTGGCGGCGGCGCGGGTTCCTCGCTCTCACCATCGCCGTGCTCGGGCTCGGGCTCGGCGCCGCGCTGACCGTCCTCGAGATCGCCGACGCGCTCTTCTGGCGCCCGCTGCCCTACCGGGACGAGCAGCGGCTCGTGCTCGCCTCGCAGCTCGACTCGCGCGGCACGCGACTGACCGTCACCGGCGCGGACTTCCTCTCCTGGGTCGCCGAGGCCGAGCCCTTCGCCGGCCTCGCGGCGTTCAGCGCGCGCGGCTTCAACCTCGCCAGCGAAGGCGAGCCGGAGCGCGTTGACGGCGCGCTGGTCTCCGCGGATTTCTTCCCGGTGCTCGGGGCGAGCCCGCTGGTCGGACGGCTCATCGACCCCGGACCGCCGGGCCCGCGGGTGGCAGTGCTCTCCGAGTCGCTGTGGCGGCGTCGCTTCGGCGCCGACCCTGCAGTCCTCGGCCGGACGCTCTCGCTCGACGGCGAGCCGGTCGAGGTGGTGGGCGTCGTGCCCGCGGCGTTCCGGCTGCCGGCGACGGCCCAGCTCTGGGTCTCGGCCCGCGCGCGCGTCCCCGAGCACCCGACGTACCCCATCGATCCGGACACCGACCGCTCCCGCCACTTCCTGACCGTCGTCGGACGCCTCCGCCCGGGCTGGACGCCGGCCGCCGCCTCCGCGGCGCTCTCCACGGTCCAGGCGCGGCTGGCCAGTGAGTTCCCCGATCAGGTGGGGGAGGTGAACCGCGCCGTCGTCTCTCCCTTGCGCGAGCAGCTCTTTGGCGCCGCCCGACCCCAGGTCCTCGTTCTCCTCGCGGTGGCCGCGCTTCTGGCCGCCGTGGCCTGGGTGAACGCGGCGCACCTCTTCCTCATCCGCCGCGTTCGCCGGAGCCACGAGCTCGCGGTCCGCCAGGCGCTCGGCGCGAGCCGTCGCGCGCTCTGGCACCTCTTCCTCCGCGAGGCGGCGTTCGTCGCCGCCACCGCGGGGGCCATCGCGCTGCTGCTCGCGCTCTGGGCCGCGCCGCTCCTGGTCGCCGCCAGCCCGCAGGCGACGGGGTTTCCGTTGCCCGGCGCCTCGGCGCGTGTCCTCGGGCTGGCCGCGGTCCTGGTGGTGGCCGTCGCGCTGTCCCTGGCCGTGCTCGCCGGGCTGCAGCCGGTCCACACCACCGAGCAGATCCAGGAGGGCGGCCGCACCGGCACCGAGGGCCATGGAGCGCGGCGTCTCCGCTCGGCGTTCCTCGGATTCGAGGTCGGCCTGTCGCTCCTGCTCCTGCTCGGGATGGGGCTCCTGCTCCGCAGCTACCGGGCGGTCCACGCGGTGGACCCGGGCTTCCGGAGCGCCGGGGTCCTGGCGGTGGACCTGCCTCTCGCGCGCCTCCGCCATCCCACCGCCGAGTCCCAGACCCGGTTCGCGATGGACGTGCTCCGCGCCCTCGCCGCCGACGGAGAGGTGACCGCCGCAGGGTTCGTCTCCCGCCTGCCGCTCTCTCCGTCCAACACCATCGGCGACCTCGCCCTGCCGGGGCAGGAGGACAGGGCCATCCCCTGCGACCTGCGGCTGGCCAGCCCCGGATACTTCGAGGCGCTGGGCATCCCGCTGCTGAGCGGCCGGCTCTTGGAGGCCCACGACGTGGAGGGCGGTCCACCGGTGGCGATCATCAACGAGCTCGCCGCCCGGCGGACATTCGGCGGCCGGAGCCCGCTCGGGCAGCGCGTCCTCGTCTGGGGCGAGACCGTTCCCAGCGAGGTGGTGGGGGTGGTGGGGAACGTGCACCACACCGGGCTCGACGCCGAGCCCCGGCCCGAGGCCTGGCGCCCCATCGGCGCGGTGGGGTGGGCCAACCTCTCGCTGGTGGTGCGGGGGAAGGTCCCCCCCGAGGCGCTGATCGGCCCGGTCCGGGCAGCCATTCACTCGGTGGACGCCCAGCAGCCGCTGGTCCGGCCCGAGCCGATGCTCGAGCGGGCGGAGGCCTCACTGGCCGTGCGCCGCTTCACGCTGCACGTCCTTTCGGCCGGCGCGGCGGTGGCGCTGCTCCTGGCGCTGGCCGGCATCTACGGGGTGACCGCCTACGGCGTGGCGCAGCGGACGCGGGAGCTCGGGGTGCGGCTGGCGCTGGGGGCCACCCCGCGGGGCCTGGTGCGGATGGTGACCCGGGAGACGGTGGCCGTGGTCGCGGCCGGCTGCGTGGTGGGGCTCCTCGCGGCGGCGCTGCTCTCGCGGGTTCTCGCCGGGCTGCTCTTCGGGGTCTCGCGGGTCGATCCGCTGACCTTCGTCGGCTGGCCGGTGGTCCTCACCGCCGTTGCGGCGGGTGCGGCCTGGATCGCCGCCCGGCGCGCCTCCTCCGTCGACCCGGCGGACGCCCTCCGCCACGAGTAGGCGGGGCCGGACCTCGAGATGCACGCGGGCTGAACTGCTTCACCGACACTGCCGGAGCCGGGTCCGATGCAACCCCGTTGGGACGCGCGGGGCTGTCGTCTCTCCGACGCCATCTCGCCGATTCCTCCCTCGCAGCGATTGGCGAGCGGGCAGCCGCTGCGCAGCTTCCGCACCCGGAGACGCCCGCATTCGCTCCTTCTCGCAGCCGCTTCGTCCCGTGCTTCTGTTCGCGCTGCTCGCTGCCGCGGGCTGCAGCGAGAGCGTCTCGTGGATCAGCTTCCACGGGGACGCGCTCCGGCTCGGCTGGAACCCGCATGAGACCACGCTGACCCCCGCCGCCGTCGCCAGCGGTCGCTTCGGCAAGCGCTGGGATTCGCCTCCCTTCGATGCCTTCGGCGGTGTGCCGGCCCGTGCCTACGCCAGCCCGCTCTACGTCGCGGACCTCGAGGTGACGGGTGGTCCTTACGGGGGACGGGTCGTGGACGCGGTCTTCGCCGCCACCAGCAACGCCGACGTCTACGCCGTGTCCACCGTCTCCGTCCGGGACATCCCGGCCGGCACCGTGCTCTGGAAGCAGCACCTCGGGGACCCCGGACACCGGATCGACGGGCTGCGCATCGGCGTGCTCGGGACCCCGGTCATCGATCTCAAGCTCCAGCGCCTCTACGTCGCGGCGGACACCGCCGGGTCGGCCGCAGAGGGGGGAATCATCTGGCGTGTCTTCGCGCTCGAGCTCGGCAGCGGCAACGTGCTCCCCGGCTGGCCGGTGCCCCTCGCCGCGTCAACGGTCGAGCCGGCGAACCAGAACGGGCCGGCGGTGTTCGTGGCGGCGGCCCAGCTCTCGCAGCGTGGCGGGCTGGCCACCAGCCCCGACGGCAAGCTGCTCTACGTCCCGTTCGGCGGCTACTTCGGCGGGAGCGTCGGCTGGCTAGTGGCGATCGACACGGTGAACCCTCGCGTGGCGAGCGCGTTCTCCTCCAGCCCCGAGATGATGGCCGGACGCGCGAACGGAGGCATCTGGGCCTCCGGCGGGCCGTCGGTCGACGTGGACGGGAGCGTCTGGGCCGTGACCGGCAACAGCCCGCGCGACCTGCTCGACCGCACCTGGGGCGAGTCCGTGCTGCGCTGGGGACCGGGCCTTCCCCTGAAGCTGACCGGGACGTACACCACCTGGAACCACTGCCAGCTCGATGGGGGCGACATCGACCTCTGCGGCAGCGGGGTGACGCTGCTTCCCGAGGTCCGCGGCACGAGCACCCCGCGCCTCGCCGTGGTCGGCGGCAAGCAGGGCAATGTCTATCTCCTGGATCGGGACCATCTCCCGGGCGCGCTCGATTCCCGCCCGGTCTGCAACTGGAAGTCGCCCACCGACTCTCCCGCCGACGGCTCGCTCTGGGATCCGAAGGCGGGCCGCCCCTACTACCTGAACAGCAGCCCCGGCCCCCTGAACGTCTTCGGTCCCTACAGCGAGGACGACGGGTGGGCGATGAAGGCCAAGGCGCGCTCCACTCCCGCCGCGTTCCAGGCGGACGACGGCACGACCTACGTGGTGGTCACCGGGTCGTCCAAGCAGCCGGACCTGGTCACCCCCCGGGCCCCCTCGGTGGCGCGGCTCCGCGTGGTAGCGCCGTCGGCGACCGGGCCGGCGCATCTGGAGCTCGAGGCCTACGAGACGACGCTGGTCTTCGAGAGCCCTGGCACGCCGGTGATCAGCAGCAACGGCGGCAAGGACCCCATCGCCTGGATCGTCGAGCCCAACATCGGCCGTCTCGACAATCTCCTCAACGCACCGCCGGCCACGCTCCACGCGGTCGACGTGATGCGCATGCAGGCGCTCTGGAGGAGCAAGCCTGCAGACCTCTACCCGGGCGCGAAGTACTTCCACCCCGTGGTCGCTCGCGGGCAGGTCATCGTCGCCACCGACCGGCTCAGCGGCTTCGGCCTCGGCGCCTCGACCGACTGAGCGCGCGGGGCCCCGGGACGCAGGCGGCGCGTGGCGTGCGCCCGCTCTGCCCGATCTCGCGCGTCGAGTCGCGAACAGCCCAATCCGAACGGCGGCCCGACGCGCTGGTCGCGCCCGGAGAGCTCAGGGCTCCTCGCCGCGCACCCGTGCGGTGAGGGCCATCCCGGTCGGCGTGGTGGCGAGGCCGCCCTCGCCGGTCTCGCGGAGCTCCGGCGGGAGCATCCGGCCCACCGAGGCCATCGCTCCCACCACCTCGTCCGGCGGGATGAAGGACTCGAGCCGGGCCAGGGCGAGCTGAGCGGCGCAGACCGCGTGCACGCTGAAGAACGCGTTCCGGCTGACGCACGGCACCTCGACGAAGCCACCGACCGGGTCGCACACCAGGCCGATGCTGTTGGCGAGGGCCAGCGTCGCGGCGTGCACGCAGGCGCGGGCGTTGCCGCCCAGCAGCTCGGTGACCGCCGCGGCCGCCATCGCCGCGCTCGAGCCGATCTCCGCCTGGCAGCCTCCGGCGCTGCCCGAGATGTGCATCTGCCGGGAGATCGCCTGGCCGATCCCGGCGGCGAGGACCAGCGGCATGACCAGCGCCTCGTCGCCGATGCCCAGATGGTCGGCCACGCCGAGCAACGCGCCGGGGACCGTGCCTGCCGAGCCGGCGGTGGGCGCGGCGACGATGCGCCGCATCCGCGCGTTCTCCTCGTTCACCGCCATGGCGTAGGCCTGGACGCGGCGGAGCAGCGGGGCGTTCAGCACGTCGGGCGAGGACCACAGGCCCTGCGCGTTCCAGCCCACCATCCCGGTGAGCGACTTCTCGCTCGAGGCGAGCCCGGCGGTGACCGAGGCCCTCATCAACCCGAGCCGCTCGCGCATGGTGCGGCGGATGGCCTCCGGGTCCGCCCGGGTCTCCTCGCAGTCGCGGGCGAGCACCCACTCCGATGCCCGTCCCGCCACTGCCTCCAGCTCGCGCAAGGTGAAGCCTGCCATCGATTCCTCAGCCCTCGTCCATGACCGGGGGAAGCATCCGGATCCAGTTCATCCCCTTGATCCGGCCGATCCACGCCAGGGCCTCGTCGGAGAGTCGGCCGTCCAGCTCGAGGCACATCAGCGCCTCGCCTCCCCGCCGGTCGCGGTTGCTGGTCAGCGCGGCGATGTTGACCCGGTCGTCGGCCACGACGCGGGTCACGGTGGCAATGGCCCCGTAGAAGTCGTCGTGGCCCACGAGCAGGGTGTGGCGTGCGCCGCCGAAGTGCACGGGCACGCCGTCGATCTCCACGATCTCCACCGCGCCGCCGCCGATGCTGGAGCCGAGCACCGCGGCGCGCCGGCCACCGCCCTGCAGCGTGAGCCGGACCGAGTTGGGGTGCACGTTCCCGAGGTCTGCCACGCTCCACGAAAGCGCCAGCCCGGCGCGCTCGGCCTCGCCGTGCGCGTCCGGTAGCCGCCCGTCGTCGGGTCGGAACCCCAGGAGCCCGGCCACCAGGGCCCGGTCGGTCCCGTGCCCGCGGCCGGTCTTGGCGAAGCTGCCGTGGAGCACGATGTCCGCGCGCTCCGGCGCCGCGTCCAGGATGGAGCGCGCCAGCAGGCCGATCCGGCATGCGCCGGCAGTGTGGCTGCTGCTGGGGCCGATCATCACCGGCCCGATCATGTCGAGGATGGACATCGGGGGTCGCCGGCGGGGGTTCTGCCAGAGAGGGGCCAGGGGACGCCAGACCCCGGGGAATCAGGAGGGAATCCGGGCCTCGGCGCCGCCCAGGAGCTCCTCCACCACGTCAGCCACCGTGGCCCGCCGATCGATGCGGCCGACGCGCCCCTCCAGCCCCTCCGCCCGGAGGATGTCGCGCACCGACGCCCGGGCACCCACCAGGCGAACCGAGGTGCCCGCGGTCGCGCACTCTTCCTGGAGCGCGCCGAGCATGCGCGCGCCCGCGACGTCCACCGTCGGCGAGGATGACAGGTCGAGCACCACCAGACGGAGCGGCCCCGTGGTGTGGCGAAGCCCTTCCCGGATCAACGCCCGCACGTGCTCGACGTTGAAGTAGAGGAGCGCGGCCTCGACGCGGACCACCAGCGCGCCCTGGACGCGCTCGTTCTCCGGGTTCCTTTCTAGGTCCGAGAAGCTCCGCGTGCCCGGGATCCGCCCCAGGAAGGCAACGTGGGGATGCGACGCCCGCCGGAGGAGGAAAAGCAGCGAGACCACCACCGCGAGCATCACGCCCTTGAGGATGCCGAGCACCAGCACCGCGGCGAACGCCGCCATCGAGACCGCAAACTCCGCGCGGCTCACCTCCCACAGATGGCGCAGCTCGCGGACGTTGATCAGCCCCTTCACCGCCACCAGGACGATGGCCGCGAGCACCACGCTGGGCAGGTTGGCCAGCAGCCCGGTGAGGAACATCAGGCACACCCCGATGGTGAGCGAGGCGAACACCAGCGAGAGCGGCGTCCTCGCACCCGCCTTGTCGTTCACCGAGGACTGGGAGAGGCCACCGGCCACGGGGTAGGACTGGAAGAGGGCCGTCGCGAGGTTCGCCGCGCCGAGGCCGAGCAGCTCCTGCCGCGGATCGACCTCCTCCCGGTGTGCCGCGGCCAGCGCTCGGGCCGCGGAGACGCTCTCCACGTAGCAGAGCAGGAGGCAGGCGAAGGCCAGCGGGATGAGCCCCTCGACCTCGCGGGGGCGAAGGCCGGGCGGCTCGAAGTGGGGCAGGCCCCGCGGCAGCGCGCCCACCACCTTGAAGCCGAGATCACCGAGTGAGGTCGCCGAGAGCAGGACGATGGAGAGCACGACCACCCCGAGCGCCACCGGCCTCCCGGGAAGGAAGCGCTCGCCGAGGAGCAGCACGGCGATCGCCACGAGCCCGAAGGCGAGCACGGCGAGGTTCGTGGAGGGCAGCTGTCCCCAGAGGATGGCAAGCCGCTCGAAGAAGCCCTCGCCGCCGCCCTTCACGCCGAAGAGCTTGGGGAGCTGCGTGGTGGCGATGGTGAGCGCGGCCCCGGCCTTGAATCCGAGCAGGATGGTCTCGCTGATGAAGTTCACCAGCGAGCTGAGCCGGAAGAGCCAGGCCACGACGCACATCCCCGCCATCACCAGCGCGGTCAGCGCGGCGATCTCCGCGAACCGGCCCGGGTTCCCGGCGGCCATGTCCGCGACCGTCACCCCGACCAGCAGGGAGATCGCCGAGGTGGGGCCGATGGCCAGCTGCCGCGAAGAGCCGAAGAGCGCATAGGCCAGCCCGCCGGCCAGGTACCCGTAGACGCCGTACTGGGGCGGAAGCCCGGCCAGCGAGGCGTAGGCGAGCGCCACCGGGATCCCGTAGGCGGCGAGCGTGACTCCGGCGATGGCGTCGCGCGGAAGCCACCTCCCCTGGTACGCCGGGAGCCACTGCGCGGGCGGAAAGACGGCGCGCCATCCCTGGACCGGTACGCCGCCGGGCTTTCCGCCCGTCGTGGGCGCATCGCTCATCCCGTCACTTGGGCACAGCCGGTGCCCTCGGGGCATGGGGCCAAGGGCCTAGGCGCACGTCGGGCGCAGCGCGTCACTCGGCGCGGAGCGCGATTCCTGGATCCACCCGGGCCGCCCGGAGCGCGGGCAGCGCGGAGGCGAGCAGGGCGACCTGCGCGACGAGCACCACCGTTGCTCCGAAGGCGAGCGGATCCCCGGTGCCGACCCCGTAGAGGAGCCCCCGCATCAGCCGGCCGGCGGCCGCCGCCCCCGCCAGGCCGAGGAGAACGCCGACGACAGTGAGCGCGGCGGACTCGGCGAGCACCAGGCCGAGCACGCGGCGGTCCGGGGCACCGAGCGCCTTGCGCAACCCGATCTCGGCGAGGCGCCGGCTCACGCTGTAGGCCAGCAGCCCGTACACGCCGGTGGCCGAGAGGAGCAGCGCCAGGAGCGCGAAGCTGGCGAAGATGGCGAGCTCGAACCTGCGCCGGGACGAAGCGTCCCACGCCCGGACGCCCGCGTGGACCGCTAGGTCCTGCTGGCCCGGGGCGCCTCCGGGGCTCGCCGCAGCAGGACCACGAAGGTCAGGTAGTGGGTGACCAGCAGCAGAGGAACCCAGAAGGCCGGGATCCAGTAAGCCGGCCCCATGTAGAGGTCGGCGTGGGTCACGTTCGAGAGGAAGATCGCGTTGGCGAAATCGAGCGTGCCCTCGATGTTGAAGATCCAGACCAGGATCCGAGCGTAGCGGCTGCCCCTTCTCACCGCCCAGAGCGCGAGCAGGGCGAGCACGGCGGCGAGGAGATCGCCGTAGGCCGCCTGGATCGCGAACCGGCCCGGGATACCGGTGTAGACGGCCCCGGGGGCGAGGAACATCAGCCCGAGGTGCCGGAAGGCGTGGAGCAACAGGATCGGCGTCATCACGGTCCGGAAGTCGAGCCGATCGAGCCGAGGCACGACGTAGATCTGCGCCACGAGCGCGAAGATCAGCGTGCTGAACGCCACGTTGACGGTCAGGATGGGCATCGGGCGGTGACTAACGACGGGGGAGTCGCGAATCTGGCGGACTCGGTGGACGGTAGCCGGGCCGCAGTCGTCGGGCGACACTCCAGCGGCCCGCCAGGACACCCCGTCTCAGCGCGCGCGACGCCGTGTCCCGCTTCGGAGGCCGCGCCCCCGGGTGACCCTGGGCCGGGCAGGGCCTGCCTCGGGCCGACCGGACTAGGGAGCGTCGCTCTTCTCGGCCTCGGCCTTCAGCCGCTGGTACTCCTCCCAGTGGCGGCGGGCCTCGTCGAGCAGACGGCGGATCTCCTTCTCCTCGGCGGTGCCGAGCGCGCCGCGCTGACCGCCCGGGCCGGGGGTGGAGGTCGCCTTCCCCTCCACGATGCGCAGCTCGCGCGGCTCGACCTCGCCGTCCCAGGAGAGGAGAAGGTGCAGATCACCGCGGTGGCGCTGGAACAGCGGCGCCAGCAGCCGGAGCGTGAACGTCGCCTGCGGATCGTCCCGGACGACCAGGCTCTCCGCCTCCAGGCCCTCGGCCACGGTGCGGAACACCAGACGCGAGGCCCCACACGACACCTCGGCTCCGTCGTGTGTCGTCAGGCGAAGCCCGGGCAGGCCCGCGTCCTCCACCGCCTGGGACAGGGCGCCCGGGGTGACGGTGAGGCGGAGGACGAGCACCTCCGCCGAGGACAGCGTGGGAGACTGGCTCAGAGGTCCACCTTCTTCTCGGTCTGGTTCTGCCCGTCATACCGCAAGGCGATGCCCTTGCCCTCCACCTTGGTGACCAGGTTGCACGGCCGTCGCCAGATGGTCTGGAGGTTACGCAGGGTTTCCCGGGAGTAGTCCGCCTTGAGGTCCTGCCCGTCGTGCTTGTGGGCCAGGAGGAGCTCGCCCCGGTTCTCGAAGTTCCCGTCCACCACCTCGATGATCGGCTGGCCGAAGTTGGTGAGCTGGCTGAGGAGCTTGTTCTTCACCTTGCGGAACTCGCGGTCGAGGATCTCCCAGCTGTTCCGCTTCTCGTTGAAGCCGTAGACGAACAGCTTCTGCTCCATCGCGAACTCGGCAGTCA
>Ga0081540_1003240_pt1 | contig 12960 bp, 10 predicted proteins | sample TabmetS2T1R1_FD_71024 | JGI IMG/M metagenome (GOLD analysis project Ga0081540, IMG submission 71024) | Tabebuia heterophylla rhizosphere microbial communities from the University of Puerto Rico - S2T1R1 | ecosystem: Host-associated > Plants > Roots > Rhizosphere ... | reverse complement strand
GCCGCTTGTGAAGAATGCCGCAGCGCCGGCCGATCCCAGGGCGGTGTGCGCGGTGGGCGCCCCGCCCTGAGTCGAAGTGTCTACCGATTGATTTGCGCGATGGCGGCGACGATCTCGGGTTTGTCCGATTGCAGACTTTGTTGCCATCCCACGTTTTCCAGCGGGTAGTGGTTGAGCAGCACGAGCACCTCCTCGGTGTTGGCGATGCCGTCGTAGGCCGCGGCGATGGCGGACTCGATTTTTCGCACCAACCTGCGCTTGACGTCCAGGTTCGCCAGCTCGGGGGCCTCCAGCGAGCACACCGGCCGTACCGGTTCGGCCTGGATGTGCCCGTCCTGGGACACGTTTTCAACCGGGTACTCGCGCAACCAGCCGCGGGTGTCGGGAATGGGCCAGGCCTCATCGAGCGCCTCGGTGATCTCCTTCATCATCTTTTTCTTGGCGTCGTGGCCCACCCCTAAGGGGGCGTCGATCGTGAACACGGGCATGGGGTTCATCTCCTTGGGTTGTCGTGGTTGCCCTGACGACTCTGACAATACTACTAGTTACTAGGAAAATACAAGTATTAAATTGGATTATCTGATTTCACCTGGTAGACTGGGTGCTATGGCAGGCAGACGCAAGTATGACCAGGGCTGCGCGGTGGCTCACGCGCTCGATCTGATCGGCGAGCGCTGGGCGTTGTTGGTGGTTCGAGACCTCCTGCTGGGCCCCAAGCGGTTCACCGATCTGCTGGCGGGCTTGCCTGGGGCCAGCCCCGATGTGCTCACCCAGCGGCTGCGCGAGCTCACCGACAGCGGCGTCGTCCGCCACCGCGACCTGGGCCCGCCTGCCCGGGTGCGCGTCTACGAGCTGACCGACTGGGGCCGCGAGCTCGAGCCCGTCGTCTTGCACCTCGGCCAGTGGGGAACCCGCGCCCCGCTCCCGCAGGGCGCCCACAGCAGCCTGGACTCCCTCCTGCTCGCGCTCCAGGCGACCGCCGATCCGAAGGCCGTGAACGGCCGGTACGAGCTGCGGCTCGGCCCCGACGTCTTTACCGTGGACGGCACCTCCGGCTCGGTTCGCGTGCGGCGCGGAACCGCCGACAGGCCCGAAGCGGCCCTCACCACCGACGCCGGGACGCTCCACGACGTGGCCCTCGGCAAGCGTCCGATCGCCGACACGGTAGAGTCCGGCGACCTGCGCCTCGACGGCGATCCGCAGGCCGTCGGCGGCCTCACCAGCCTGCTACAGGCGCTGACCAGCTCTGGATGACCGGGGCGAACGGGCGGCGGGCGCCGGCACCCGCGCTGGCTCCATCAGCGAGACGTTACGGCCTGGTACCCGCTGCGCTGTGCTCGTGCGGACCGGGCCGGGAATGCGGGAACCGGGGACGGGCCCCGAGCCGTATCGAGAACAGTGCCCAGAGGACTTTTCCCATGTCGGTTGGGGGGGTGTAGCCCCACTGGTCGCTGAGGGCGGCGATGACGCGCAGGCCGCGGCCGGTTTCGGCAAAGTACCCCGGCTGCCTGGGTACCGGAGCCGCCTTGCTCGGATCGGCGACCGCGCACATCACGCACTGCCCGGGCTGAAGCAGGCCGAGCCGGATCGGCCATCCGGTGCGGGTGTCGCCGGACGGCGGCCGCGCGTGCCGCAGCGCGTTGGTCAGCAACTCCGAGACGACGATCGCGATATCGTCGCGGCGCTCTGCCACACCCCATTGCTGCAAGGTGCTGACGGTGAAGTCGCGCGCCGCCCGGACCCGGATGGCGTCAACGCCGGGTGTGGGTGCGGCCGTCCCCGGGAAGCAGGTCCAGCGCACGGGGGCGGAGTCCGGGTATGCGGGCCAGCTGCGGCTCACCAGGGAGGCCATCTCTACGGCAGACGTCAGCCAGCGGCAGCCAGCGCTGTCTGCCGGGCTCGCCGCCTGCGCTTCCAGCCCTCCGGGCTCAAGACTGTCGCGGTCACACGGCGTGGCGGCTGCCACTGCTCGCCTCTCCCATGCCGGGACCAGGGCGGCCAGGGTGTTCCGGGTACCGTCTGCGGATCGGCAAGGGGGCGATTGCCGGCCGGGAGTATGGGCTCACCCCCATTGCCCGCCCTTCCGCGCCGGCGGCGGTGGCATATTCGCGTGCGACCGCTGCCATCAGGGTGGTCCTGGCGACAGCGGTGTCCCGGTCCCACGGCGTGACCGGGTGGGCGGTCCAGAACCAGGAGTCGCTTTGCAGGCATTTCGGGCAGGCCAGGCGGCCGAGCGCGTCGAGTCGCCATCCTGCCGCGACCGCACGGTCGCGGATGTCGGCCTCGCCAAGCGCCACCGGATCCTCGTGGTGGGAGATGCACGAGCCCATCTCGCACCAGGCGATAGGTATCCGCAGCTCATCGCCGATCGCCGCCCGCTCGGTAATCTCGATCCTGGGCCTCAGCCGAGCCTGGCGGCCGGGTCGGCCGGCGGGTGGTACCTCGGCTGGCGACCCAGCGGCGGCCGCGGCAGCGGTAGCCCATGCCGTGGTAGCCCAGGCGGTGACGGGCGGCAGATCGTCGGCGCTCGGCACCGGCACGGGCGGCGGGGCGGCCGGCGGCTCCTCGGCGCGCGACACAGGGAGCGGCGCCTCGGCGGTCAGCGGCTCCGGGGACAGCGGCTCACTGGCCCGCGGGCCGGGGTGAGGAGGGTCATCGGGCGGAATGGGGCCGCGCGGCAGGGGGGCCGTCGGCTGAGCGGCGCGGGGCTTACGGCGCGGCAGCTCAGCGGCCAGGGGCCCGGGGGGAAGCGGTTCACTGGCCGACGGGAGGGCGGCGCGCGGCACGTCGGTGCGCTGCGCGGGGACCGGCGGGAGCGGGGCCAGCGGCTCCGCGGTCAGCGGCCCGGGAGGCAGTGCACTGGCCAGCGGGTCGGCGCTCAGCGGTGCAGAGAACAGCGCCTCACTGGTGAGCGGGTCGGCGCTCAGCGGTGCAGGGGACAGCGGCTCACTGGCTGGCGGGTCGGCGGAGCGCGATGCGGGGGACGGCGGCGCACCGGCCGGCGGGTCGGCGGTCAGCGGCTCGGGAGGCGACGGCGCACTTGCGAGTGGCTCGGCGCGCGGTACACCGGCTCGCGGCATACCGGCGCGCGGCACGGGGACGGGCGGCACGGGCGCGGGCGGCGCTGTGGCGGCAGCCGGTTCGTCGCCAGCGTCGCGTCGCGCATCAGAGGCCTCTTCCTCACGCAACTGGGCGAGCCAGTCCATGGCACGCGCGACGGCGTCCTCGGCTTGGATCTTCATGCGCCACCTCCGGCGCAGCACTCATGCGCTGCTGTATGACTACCGCGATCCGCGCTCCATGGGTGAGCCTCCAACGGAGGGGATGCCCGCCCTGTGAGAGCGGTGCTCGGCGGCCCTCCCCAGGGCCCTGGCGAGATCCCCGTCTCTTTAGCGTGAAATGACAGCCAAAGGAACGAGCTGATGCCCAGCAAAATAAGCACAGCGGCAGGAAAGCCGATTACCGGCCAGGACGCGAGAGGCCGGAGCACGCCGCAAGGCAGGCGTTGGCTTCTTTCGGATGGGTATACGACGTCATGACAATTATTCCCCCGGTCGTCATCCAGGTTCACCCGTTGCTGGGCCCTCGAAGCCCCACCGTCCCGCCTGCAGATCACGGCAAGATAAATATCCGATAAACTTTCGGCTCATTTTATGGGTTCGTACCGCCATTGCTGTGGACAATTATCCATTTTGCCTTATGCACAGGGTGTGGAGAACGTTCATGCAGGTAAGGGGTCATGCCAGGCTTGTGGATAACGCGGGGATCCACATCGTATCCCCACGTTACGCACAGATTTGCGGCACATCTGCACAAGTCATCCACAGGTTCATGCACAGACGTGCGCTACTCGCTTTGGTGAACGGAGGGGGAAATGGCGAGGCAACGGGCCGTTGCCATGAGAGGTCGGGCACCTGACCCCAACCGATGTAATTACGTCGTTGTGATTTATTGAGGGCGATTTATTACCGGAACAGGCCGCGCCTCCGGGAGAGAGCCCGGCCGCAGACCCACGGCCCGCTAGGCGGTGGCCGAGCCGGGTTGCGAGGTCGGCTCGCCCGCCGGGCGCCGAGCCGGCCGGGCCGGGGCCGTCCGGGAGCCGGCGGGCGGGCCGGCCGGGTAGGGCTGACCTGCCAGGCGGGCCGGTCGCGGGCCGGGTCTGTACGCACGTGACGCAAGGGCCGAGGGAGAGCGCCGTCCGCGCTGGCGCCGGCCGGGAGTGCCATTGCCGCCGGTATCCCGCGGCCTGCCGGTGCAGCTTCCCGCCGCCGGAACCCGCCCGCGCCCTGTGATCTTGGTCCCGTAGGCTGGCCCGGCAATCCGCCGCGTTCGGGCGCTTGTGGTCTGAGCAGCGGTCACGAACTTTTCGTCCTGACCTGCACAGACGTGGGCCGGTTCGGCGGATCGCTCACAGCACAGATCATGGACCGGGCTTTCGGGTGCCAACCGGACAGCACGACATTGAGTAACGAATGCGTTACACAATCACCTCCGATGCTCCGACTCGGAATGTTGGCCGCGCAACAGGGGAGAAGCAGTCTGGTAACTGTTCCGGCGCAACGGAATCCAGCGGAACGCGTTGTCTCAGCGAGGAGCGACGCAGCTACGATGGCCGTCTCGAACAGGGTCCGCGACGCGGGCGCCGCGGCACGCGTGAGTGTCGGCATGCCCTTAACGGCGGCCCACCAGCCCGCGCGGGCCCATGCCGGTGGCCTGGGGGCCACGGCACAGCCGATGCAACCTTTGAGACATGCGTGCAGCGCGATCGGCACGTCCGCGCCGCTCGTCCGCCAGCACCGGCGCAGCCCGTGGCCTGACACCGGTGGTCCGGGCCATAGCAAGGCGCGAACAATCCCCGAAGCACGCCCGCGGAGAGTCATTACGAAATAACGACAATAAGGTAACGGATTGCCAACAAGGTAACGAATTACCAGCAACAAGTAGAGGAAGGAAGGCGCCATGATCGTACTTCCGACAAGAACGCGTGGTGGGCGCATATCGCTGCTGGTCACCGCGCTGGCCGCGACTTCCGCGCTTACCCTCGCCGCGTGTGGCAGCTCTGGCACTTCCGCCAGCGGCGGCAGCTCAAAGCCGAGCGGCTCCGCCAACAGCGGCACGATCGTCTGGTGGGCGAGTCCTATCACCACGACCACACCTGATCCCCGGACGGTGCTGATCAACGCGTTCGAGAAGGTGCACCCGAATATCCACGTCCGTCTGCAGTCGGCACCCAATAACACCGACACCAACCGGGCCAGCCTCGTGACCACCATTTCCGGCGGTTCCGCCAGCCCGGATGTCTTCATGGGTGACGTGATCTGGCCGGCCGAGTTCGGCGCGCACCAGCTCGCGGTGCCGCTGTCGAAATACCTGAAGAGCAGCTACTGGAGCACCTTCGCCCCCGGGCTGGTCACTGGGGCCACCTACAAGGGCCAGATCTACGGCGCGCCCTTCTTCGAGGACCAGGGCTTCCTGTACTACCGGAAGGACCTGCTTCGCAAGGAGCACCTGAGCGTGCCGAAGACCTGGGAGCAGCTGGAGAGCGACGCCGTCATGCTCAAGAACAAGGGCCTGGTCAAGTACGGCTACGTCTGGCAGGGCGCCTCGTACGAGGGGCTCACCTGCAACTTCATGGAGTACCTGGGCTCGGCCGGCGGATCGGTCCTCAACTCGGGCCTGACCAAGGCGACCGTCGACTCCCCGGCAGGCCAGAAGGCGCTCAACTTCATGCGGTCGCTGGTCACCTCAGGCGCCTCGCCGAGCGCCGTCACGACCTTCCAGGAGCCGCAGGCGATGTCAGCGTTCGCCACCGGGCAGGCCGCGTTCCTGCGGAACTGGGACTACGGCTACAGCTACGCGAACACGGCGTCGTCGCCGTCGAAGGTCGTCGGCAAGGTGGGGGTCGCCCCGCTGCCCGGCTTCCCCGGCCAGCCCTACCCGGGCACCTCGAACATCGGGGGCTGGAACCTGTACATCAACCCGCACAGCAAGAACGTGGCGGCGGACCTCACGTTCATCAAGTGGATGACGGGCGCGGCGGCACAGACGATCCTCGCCACGAAGTTCTCGGAGATCCCCACCGTCCAGTCGGTGCGGTCGTCCGAAGCGGTCGTGAGGGTGAACCCGGTCCTGGCCACCGTGCCGCACACCAGGCTCATCCCCCGGCCCGCGCAAACGCCGCAGTACCCGAAGGTGAGCCAGGCCATCTTCCAGAACGTGAACTCCGTCCTGGCCGGGTCGTCGTCGCCGACCAGCGCGCTGTCGACCGCGTCCAACTCGATCAACAGCGCCGTGTCGGGTTCAGGCCTCTAGCAGGCCCTGTGGTTCCGGCCGGGCGGCCAGCCCGGCCGGAACCGGCCGTGAATGGGCGGCAGGCGGGCACGTGCCGCCCTGCGGAAGGAGCGTGAGATGACCACAGGCACAACGACCACCGGCGTCGCGCGGCCTGCCCCGCCGCGGCCGCGGAGGGACGACGCCTTCCGGCGGCAGTTGGCCAGGCTTGGCTGGGGATTCACGGCGCCGTCGCTCATCCTCATCGGCGCCGTCACGATCTTCCCGATCCTCTTCTCGGTGATCATGAGCCTGTCCAACGTGAACGTCACGGGGAGCGGGTTCAAGCTGTCGGGCGTGACCGGTTCGAACTACTCGATACTGATCCACAGCGACCAGTGGCGTTACGCGCTCACCTTCACGGTCGTCTACACGGTCATCACCGTCGCCATTGAGGTAGTGCTGGGAACACTGATCGCGCTGGTGCTGGAACGGCTCACCGTGGGCCGTGGCTGGATGATGGCGCTGCTGCTGATTCCGTGGTCGATGATCACCGTGATCAACGCGACATTGTGGGGCTACATCTACAACCCGACCTATGGGGTCCTCGACGACATCCTCTCCCACCTCGGGCTGGGCACGCCCGTGGTGCTGGGGACCCCGCTACCGGCGATCATCGCGCTGATGGTGGCGGACATATGGAAGACGACGCCGTTCGTCGCCATCATCGTGCTCGCCGGGCTCGTGATGCTCCCCCAGGACCTGTACGAGGCGGCGGAGGTCGACGGCGCCAACGGCTGGCGGACGTTCTGGCGGATCACGTTCCCGCTGCTGCGCCCCACGATCGCGCTGGCCGTGCTGTTCCGGGTGCTGCAGGCGTTCGGGCTGTTCGACCTGCCCTTCGTGCTGACCAACGGCGGGCCGGGACACAGCACGACGTCGCTCGCGATCCTCGGCTACAACACCATGTTCGCCAATTTCGACTTCGGGCCGGGGGCGGCGGTCGCGACAAGCACCGCCGTGCTGGTGCTGATCGGCTGCCTGGTATTCCTGAGGGTGTTCCGGGCGCAGGTGGGGAAGGAGGCATAATGCGCAAGCGCAGCCGCAAGGGCTGGCGCCGGGTCTTCAACGGCGTCAACCTCGCCACGCTCCTCGTTTTCCTGTTCATCGTCCTGCCGCTGTACTGGATGATCGCATCCAGCCTCAAGACCCCGGCCAACGTGGGAGCCACGCCGCCGCAGTACTTTCCCCACCCGCTCAGCGTCGAGAACTACCACGTGGCGTTCACCCAGTACACCTTCGGGCGCTACATCCTGAACTCGGTGATCGTCGCGGTCGTCGCGACCGTGCTGGTGCTCGTGCTGGGCACCTTCGCCGGGTACGCGCTGGGACGGCTTCCCATGCGCGGGAAGTTCACCCTGCTGGTGACGCTGCTCATGATCTCCGTCTTCCCGGAGATCGCCGTGGTGTCGCCGCTCTACCTGCTGCTGCGCAATCTGGGCTGGCTGAACAGCTACCAGGCGCTCATCCTGCCGTACGCGGCGTTCTTCCTGCCGTTCGCCATCTGGATCATGCGGAACTATTTCCTGGGAATCCCGCAAGAGATGGAGGAAAGCGCGCGCATCGACGGCGCCTCCCCGGTACGCACGCTCTGGTCGATCATCTTGCCGCAGGCCTGGCCGGGGCTGTTCACCGCCGGGGTCTTCACCTTCACCGCCTGCTGGACCGAGTTCCTGATGGCGCTCACGTTCAACAGCTCCAACGACTTGCGCACGATCCCGGTGGGCGTCGCCCTGTTCGGGTCGCAGTTCACCGTCCCCTACGGGACCATCTTCGCGGCCAGCGTGGTGGCCGTGGTGCCGATCGGGGTCCTGGTGTTCATCTTCCGGCGGTCGGTCGTGTCCGGGCTGACGGCGGGCGCGGTGAAGGGCTGAGCCGACGGCCGCGGACGGCAACGGGCGGAGCCTACGCGTCCACGGGGTTACCGATGGTCAGCCCGCTGTCGGGATCGAAGAAGTGCAGGTCACTAGTGTCGATCGCCAGGTCAAACCGCTCCCCCGGCTTGACGTGACTGCGCGCCGCCACGCGTGCCGTCCATTGTGACTTCCCGCCTGCCAGGGCGATGGCCGAGTCGTCGTCTTCGTCGGAGATCGCCTGGCTGAGGCTTGAGTGCTCAACGATCGGCGCGTCGATCGTGAAGATGACGTGGATCTCGCTGCCGAGTTTCTCGGTGACGTCGGCTTGGACCGGCATCCTGGCCCAGCTGGGATCGGCCAGTTCGGCGTCCTCGAAGTCGGACGGCCGGATGCCCAGGATCACCTCCTTGCCGAAGAACCGCTCCAGGCCGGGCCTGGCCTCGATGACCGCCGCGGGAATCGGGAGCCGGTGGCCGGCGAAGACCACGCAAGGGCCGGTGTCGCGGACCAGTTCGGCGGTGACGAAGTTCATGGCCGGCGAGCCGATGAAGCCGGCGACGAACAGGTTCAACGGCGCGTCGAACAGCCGCTGCGGGCTGTCCACCTGCTGCAGCTTGCCCTCGCGCAGGACACAGACGCGCCTGCCGAGCGTCATCGCTTCCACCTGGTCGTGCGTCACGTACACCGTCGTGACCCCGAGACGCTCGTGCAGCTGCGACAGCGAGCCGCGCATCGACACACGCAGCTTGGCGTCCAGGTTGGAGAGCGGCTCGTCCATCAGGAAGGCCTGCGGCTCACGGGCGATGGCCCGGCCCATCGCGACCCGCTGCCGCTGGCCGCCGGACAGGGACGCGGGCTTGCGCTTGAGGTACTCCTCCAGTCCCAGCATCTTGGCCACCGAGAGAACCCGGCGGTGCACCTCGTCTTTGGGAGTCTTGCGCTGCTGCAGCCCGAACGCCAGGTTCTGCTCCACCGTCATGTGGGGGTAGAGGGCGTAGTTCTGGAAGACCATGGCGATGTCGCGGTCCTTGGGTGGCAGGTCATTGACCACCCGGCCGCCGATGGAGATCGTGCCTGAGGTGATTTCCTCCAGCCCGGCGATTGACCGAAGGGCGGTGGACTTGCCGCTCCCGGACGGGCCGACGAGCACCATGAACTCACCGTCGGCGATGTCCAGGCTGAGGTTGTCGATACCTTTGACGCCCCCTGGGTAGACCTTGTCCACATCGTCGAGGACGATCTCCGCCATCGCCGCACTCCCCATCGCTCATCGGCTCTGCAAGGTACCCGCTCTGACGAGATTAACTCCTGTCACATGATTCTGGCGGTCCCCGGATCATGGTCACCGAAGCGTGATCACGTTGCCGGTGATGAGGGCCGCGGCGTCGGAGGCCAGGTAGGCGATCACCTCGGCGACGTCGCCCGGGCTGGCGATGTGGATCAAGGTCGGGCTCGCGGCGACGGCCTCACGGACCGCGTCGCTGACCCACCCCGTGTCGGTGACCGGCGGATGAACCATGTTCGCCGTGACGCCGAACGCGGCGAGTTCGACCGCGGCCGACATCGTGTAGCTGACCTGGGCGGCCTTGGCCGCGCCGTAGGAGACCTCCTCCGGGAAGCCAAGATCTCCGCCCGAGGTGAGCCCGATAATGCGGCCCCAGCGCCCCCCGCGGGCGATGTGGCGCCGCGCGAACTCGCCGATCAGCAGCGCCGGCGCCATCGCGTCCACCCGGAAGACCCGGCCCCACGTGGCCTCGGTCACCGGCTGCAGCGACCGCCCCAGCCGGTCGGCACCGGCCGCGCCGAAGGTGTCGGCGACCCACCCGGAGGCGTTGTTCACCAGGATGTCCACGGGTCCTAGCTCGTCTTCGGCCGCGCCGAACAAGGCGGCCGGTATGGCGGGGTCCGACAGGTCGGCCTCCACCGCCAGCGCCCTCCCCCCGTCGCGCCGGATCTGGGCCACGACGCCGTCGGCGTCTCCCGCCCGGTGATCACGGTATGCCTGCGGCACGCCGCTATCGAGCGGGTCCCCGATCCTGAAGAACGTGCACAGCACCGCGCACCCGTGGCCCGCGAGCGCCACCGCGGTCGCGGCGCCGATGCCGTGGTTGGCGCCGGTCACGATCGCGGTGTGACCACCCATCTGCGTGCATCCCTCCGGGCGCCGGACTCCGGTCGGCGCCGAGCAGGTACCTCAGCCGGCTTCGCCCGCGAAGCCGATCTCGCGGGCCATCAGGTCGGCGTATGTCTCGCGGCGTACCGCGAGCCGGGCCGTCCCGCCGCTGCAGAAGATCACGGGCGGGCGCAGCGCGGCGTTGTAGTTGTTCGCCATCGTGAAGCAGTACGCGCCGGTGACCGGGACCGCAACCAGGTCGCCGACACGAGGGCTGGTCAGCGTGACGTCGGGCGTGATGACGTCGCCCGACTCGCAGTGACGCCCCACAAGGTCGGCGACCACGGTGTCCTCGGCCCAGCGGCCCACGACCAAGGGGGCGAAGCGCTGCCCGTACAGCGAGTGTTCCAGGTTGTCGCCCATTCCGCCGTCGACGGCCACGTGCAGGCGGCCCGTCCGCTTGACCGTGACCACGCGGTACAGGGTGATCCCGGCCGGGGCGACGAGCGAGCGGCCGGGCTCGACGATCAGGTCGATGTCGCTCCCCAGCTGGCGGCGCACCGCCGCCACGAGCCGTCCCGCGTAGTCGTCCACCCCCGGCGCGACGTCCTCCGGCACGTAACGCACGCCCAGCCCGCCGCCGACGTCGTAGACGCCGAACCGCTCCAGCCCGGCGAGCGCGGCGACCTCGGCCTCGAACTGCTCCAGCACGAGAATCTGCGAGCCGATGTGTGCGTGCAGGCCCTGCAGGTCGATCGCCGCGACCTCGCGCATCCGCGCGATCGCGCGCGGCACCTGCCCGAGGGTCACCCCGAACTTCGAGGTGGTGCCGCCCGTTGCCATGGCCGCGTGGGTGGCGGAGTCGATTCCCGGGCTGACCCGCAGGAGCACGGGGGTGCGTTCGCGGGCGAACTTCTCGATGCGGTCGATGTCATCGAACCCGTCCACCACGATGTGGCCGATGCGGGCGTCGAGTGCGGCCTGGATGTCGTCGTCGGTCTTGGCGTTGCCGTGCATGACGATCGTGCCGGGATCCGCGCCCGCGGCCAGCGCGAGCCGCAACTCGCCGCCGCCGACCACGTCGAAGCCCAGCCCTTCTTGCGCCAGGAGCGAGATCATCGACGCGGACGGGTAGGCCTTCACGGCGAAACACAGCCTGCTTCGCGGATGCCGGCTCGTGAACGCGGCCTGGTAGTCGCCGGCCCGGGCACGCAGCGCCCGTTCGTCGACGACGTACGCGGGGGTCCCGAACCGCTCGGCTATCTCGCGAAGTGAGCAACCCCCGACCTGGAGGTCGTTCCCCGCGATGGCCGCCGACGGCGGGAAAAGGGAGAGATCGGGCACTTCGGGCGCTTCGGGCACGTCGGGCACCTCCGGGCCGCAACACTGGGCGGACGCAGCCCATTATCCGCGGGCGCGGCCGGGAGGCCTCGACCCGGGCCCGCCCGCCGGCTGGGGCTCGCCGGGGCGCCGGCCGTCCCCTCGTCCGCAGCCGGTGATCACGCCGTGACCTTGGCAGACGCGGTCCAGCGGCCCGCCAACCGTGGTCAATGAGCGGACGTTCAGGCTCTTGACATTAAGCCCACATGTGGCGGACCTTTGGACCACCCTGATAAGGGCGCCGCTGGTCGACGGCGTCTGGCTCGTGCTCGGCCTGCTGGTGCTCCTCTACTACGGGGCGCGGGGCGGGAGCAGTGGATCGACAACGCGGGCGCGGCGCTCGGCAAGCGCGAGGAGGAATACGAGAAGGTGGTGGGCGGCCCGACATGATCCTGCCCGCGGTTCATGCCTGAGTTGTTCGGTACCCGCTACGCGCGGGCTGAGCTGCACCGGCGCGTCGGCCGCCTCGAGCAGGTCGCGGGCGTGCGCCTGGTCACCATCGGCGATGGCCTGGCGCGGGGTGTCCGCGTCCTCGAATTCCGCACCGGGAGCGGGTTCGCGTTCGACGTACTGGTCGACCGGGGCTTCGACGTCGGGCGGTGTGAGCTCGGCGGGCGGCCGCTCAGCTGGCTGTCGGGAGCCGGGGTCATCGCGCCGTGGTACTACGAGCCCGACGACTGGGGCTGGCTCCGCGCCTGGGGCGGGGGCATGGTCGTCACCTGCGGGCTTGACCACACGCTCGTGCCGGACGAGGACACGGCAGAGCACTTCAACCAGCCGCACATCCGGACGACGGTCCGGTACGGCCTGCACGGTCGCGTCGGTGGCCTGCCGGCCCGCCTGGCCGGGTACGGGGAACGGTGGGACGGCGACGAGTGCGTGCTGTGGGCGGAGGGCGAGGTGCTGCAGTCGGCGGTCTTCGGCGAGCACCTCGTGCTCCGCCGGCGCATCGAGGCGAGTGTGGGCGAGTCCCGATTTGCGCTCCGCGACCGGGTCGAGAACATTGGCCACACCCGGACGTCGCACATGTTCCTCTATCACTGCAACGCCGGGTTCCCGGTTGTCGATGAGTCGTCCGAGCTTCTCGTCCCGAGCCGTGCGACCACCACCGATTACGGCGTGCCGGTCGAGGGGTACGCCACGATGTCGGCCCCCGTGCGCGATGCCACCGAGGCGTGCTTCGAGCACGAGCTCGTCGCCGAGCCGGAAGGAACCGTCCCGGTCGCCCTCGTCAACCGGGGCCTGGCGCTGGGGGTGTACCAGGTCTTCCGCATCTCCCAG
>Ga0081540_1003239_pt1 | contig 12961 bp, 13 predicted proteins | sample TabmetS2T1R1_FD_71024 | JGI IMG/M metagenome (GOLD analysis project Ga0081540, IMG submission 71024) | Tabebuia heterophylla rhizosphere microbial communities from the University of Puerto Rico - S2T1R1 | ecosystem: Host-associated > Plants > Roots > Rhizosphere ... | reverse complement strand
ACGAACTGGGCCGCGTTCGCCCGCCACGTCGAGTCGTTGTCCGCCGGGCGCGACGACTTCGAGGCCGCCGCCGACGCCGTCGTCGAGGGTGACCTCGCCGCGCTCGAGTCGCTGCTCCGCGCGCGGCCCGGCCTCGTTCGCGCGCGCTCGGCGCGCGTCCACCGGGCGACGCTGCTTCACTACGTCGCCGCGAACGGCGTCGAGGACTTTCGGCAGAAGACCCCTCGGAACGCTGTCACGATCGCGCAGGGGCTGCTCGAGGCCGGCTCCGTCGCCGACGCGCCTGCGGAGACCTACGGCGGCGGCACGTCGCAGACCACGATGAACCTGCTCGTCTCGAGCGTCCATCCAGCCGCCGCGGGCCTACAGCCGGCGCTCGTCGAGACGCTGCTCGACTACGGCGCGGCGGTTGACGGCCCCGAAGGCAATGCGTCGCCGCTGATGACGGCGCTCACGTTCGGGTATCCGGAAGCCGCGCACGCCCTCGTGCGGCGCGGGGCGAGGGTCGACAACCTCCAGGCCGCAGCGGCGCTCGGCCGCGTCGACCTCGTCGCCCGCTTCGCGGCCGACCGCGCGCACGTGGCGCCGGCATTCGTGTGGGCGTGCAGGTACGGGCAAGCAGCCGTCGTCGAGCTCCTGCTCGAGCAGGGCGTCGACCCGGCGGCCGCCGACAGGGACGCGATGACCGGCCTTCACTGGGCGGCGGCCGAGAGGCACCAAGGGGTCGTGGAGCTGCTGATCGGGCGCGGCGCGCCGCTCGAGGCGCGGAACCGCTGGGACGGCACGGTGCTCAGTACGACGGTCTTCCTCGCGCGGCAGCGGCCATCGCGAGCCGCGGCCTACGTGCCCGTGCTCGAGCGGCTGATCGCGGCCGGCGCGGACGTGCGCGCCGTCGAGCGCCCGACCGGGAACGCGGCGCTCGATGCCGTGCTCGCTACGGCCTGAGCTCTTCGCCCTCGGCGACCGCGGCTATGGTCAGATGGTTCTGAGGGGTCGTCAGATGGCGAACCGCGGCTATTCCGCGTGCGACGGGTGCGACTGGTCCGCGCGTGCTTGTCGGCTTGGTTCCTATAGAGCGGACGACGGGGATCGAACCCGCGACCCTCAGCTTGGGAAGCTGATGCTCTACCAACTGAGCTACGTCCGCGCTTCGGCTCAGGTTAGCCGGTTATCGGAGTTTGTAGAGGTCGAGGCAGCCGAAGAAACTCCTAGCGGCCACGTTTGGCTGGCTGCGCCACCCCGCTGCCGGCTAACCCATCCATCGCGTACGTGCGGCCGTCAAGCGTCACCTTGACTGCGGCGATCCCGGCGTCGTGAAGACACGACTGCAAGGCATCGAGAAGCGCTGCCGGCGCCGCGAGCGAGACGACCGCCGGGACCACGACGACCCACTCGTCGCGGTCGGTCTCGATCCGTGACTCGAACTCGGCCAGGGCTGCTGCAATGCGCCTTGCGTCTGCTCGCCTCGTCGCCTCGATTCGCAGATCCTCGACCGCGCCCATCAACCATGAAGACGCCACCGCAGCGCTCTGCTTGCGACGCCCTCGGTTCACCATGCTCCGCCTGCTGTCCGGCACAGAGAGGACCTGCACCGCTCAAATGGCCAGTTGTGCCTGCATTTGACGGCGTTCTAAGCTCCAGCCGGGCCAGAGCGACCAGCCCCTGGGGAAGGGGCGCCGTTTTTGCGAGGACTCTGCGGCACTCTCGCTCTGGCCCGCCAAGGTTGGGCAAAACCAGAGTCAGAAGCGAGAAACCAGGCCTGAGCGGAGAGCCAAACTCCCCCGCTGACCAGGTGTTTTCCCTGTTGGCGAGGTGCGAGAGTAGAACAAGCCGGGCGACTTCCCCCCACCTGCTGGGGACGGACAGCCGCCAGTCCCCGGTAGGGCTCCGGTCGCCCGGCTCTTCTCTATAGATCCCCATTTGCGTACGACTCTTGCTCTGCCCCGGATCGGATGAACAGGGCCGAAAGAGCGACTTTCGCTGCGCCCTGGCCGCAGGCACGCTCGCCGGATGCGGCGAGCGGCGGTCGTGATCGGGATCTTCCTCGTCTCCTGCACCGCCGCCTGCACGCTCCGCAGACACGCCGAGCCGCTCTCGCCGTACTGCCGCGGCGGCCCGCCGCTCGCCGGCGTCTACCACTCGCAGCGCCTGGTCGTAAAGAGCCGCTGCCGTGTCGCGGTCGGCACAGTGCGCGCGGTCAAGTTCGAGGAGTACGACGGCGACGTGCACGTCGACCTGCGGCTCGACCCGCCCTACGAAGGCCTCCTCGACGACGGCAACGGACGGGTCGGCGGCAACCTCGTCGTCGAGGTGATCCCGCAGGACCGCTCGCGCGTGGCCGTGCCCGATATCGACACGCGGGTCCAGGTCGTCGGCCCGTGGGTCGAGGACACCCAGCACGGCTGGAACGAGATCCATCCCACCTGGTGGGTCAGCGCAGGCCGCATCCAGCCGGCGACCGAGGCCGAGCTGCGCGCCGTGCAGATGCTGATCCTGCGCAACGCGTCGGACTCGCGCTAACGGGGATAATCAGACCCAGCGAGACCAACGGGAGGCGAGAGATGACTTCACTCGAGGACACTGCCCGAGCGCTCGTCGCCGAGGGCAAGGGAATCCTGGCGGCGGACGAGAGCGACGGCACGATCAAGAAACGCTTCGACTCGATCGGCGCCGAGTCGACCGAGGAGAACCGGCGCGCGTACCGCGAGCTGCTCTTCGCAACCGAGGGAGCGGAGGACTACATCAGCGGCGTGATCCTCTTCGACGAGACGATCCGCCAGAGCGACGAGGACGGGACGCCGTTCCCGAGGCTGCTCGAGAGCAAGGGGATCATCCCGGGGATCAAGGTCGACAAGGGCGCCAAGCCGCTCGCGCTCTCGGACGACGAGACGATCACCGAGGGCCTCGACGGGCTGCGCGACCGGCTGAGCGAGTACCGCGAGCTCGGCGCGCGCTTCGCGAAGTGGCGCGCCACGTACTCGATCGCGGCCGACGAGCCGAGCGAGTACTGCGTCTGGACGAACGCGCACGCGCTGGCGCGCTACGCGGCCCTGTGCCAGGAGGCCGGCCTCGTACCGATCGTGGAGCCGGAGGTGCTGCAGGACGGCACGCACACGCTCGAGGAGAGCCGCAAGGCGACCGGCCGCGTCCTGCAGGCGGTCTACACGGAGCTGCACGACCAGCGCCTCGACTACCGCGGGACGCTGCTGAAGCCGAACATGGTGCTCTCGGGGTACGACGCGCCGGACCGCGCCGGGATACAGGAGGTGGCCGAGGCGACGCTGGAGTGCTTCTACAAGCACGTGCCGGCCGCGGTGCCGGGGATCGTCTTCCTCTCGGGCGGCCAGTCCGACGAGGACGCGACCGCGCATCTGAACGCGATGAACGCGCTCGGCCCGCATCCCTGGGAGCTGTCGTTCTCGTACGGCCGCGCCCTGCAGGCCCCAGCCCTGAAAGCTTGGGGCGGGAAGCCGGAGAACGTCGAGGCAGCGCAGCGGGCGTACTACCACCGCGCGAAGATGAACGGCGCCGCCCGCACGGGCATGTACGCCCCGGAGATGGAGACGGCCGGCGTCGCGTAGCTAGTAACAGACTGTTACTTGGAGGGACGGGTCCTAGCGGACGAGCTTTCCGCTCGGGCGGACGATCAGCCAGCGTCCGCCGTACTCCACGACGTCCTGGCAGAGGATCTGCCCGGGCCGCCTGTCGCCCACGTAGTAGTAGAGGGGCCGCCCCGCATACGTGACCTGGCGGCGGCCGTTCCTCCGCTTCGCCGTTCCGAGCAGCGTCCGTCTTAGCCCAGCGCCTGCGCGCAGCGTCCCGTTGGGCGCGAAATACGGCGGCCAGGCCTTCGCACAGGCTCCGTAGCACCCGCTCCTGCGCTGGTCGCGTGTGAACGCGTAGAGAACGAAGCCGCGCCCGTCGAACACGACCTTGCCGAATGACGACGAGCGCGCCGTCAGCGTCGCGCGCGCGGCCGACTGCTCCGGCATCGCGGCGGGCGGGAGTGCCGCCCCCGCCACCGCTGCACTCACAAGAGCGGCAAGAACGAGCTTCACGACGCCCTCCTTGATAACGCCAACGCCCACGCCGCGCCACCCTCACCGCGCGCGTTTAAGGAACTGTTCAGCCCTCAGCGGTACTCGCGGCCGGAGAACTTCTCCAGCTTGTCGAACGCGTGCGTCGCCTCGATTCGGCGGACGGTGCCGCTGCGGGAGCGCATGACGATCGAGTCCGTGACCGCGCCGCCGCTCACGTAGCGCACGCCCCGCAGGAGCGCGCCGGTGGTGACCCCGGTCGCCGCGACGAAGACGTCCTGCCCGGAGACGAGGTCGTCGGTAGTGAGCACGCGGTCGAGGTCGAAGCCCGCGTCGACGAGCGCCTGACGCTCCTCGGGATTGCGCGGCCAGAGCTTGCCCTGCACGCCGCCGCCGACGCACTTCAGCGCGGCGGCCGCGATCACGCCCTCGGGGGTGCCGCCGATCCCCATCAACAGGTCGACGCCGGTCGTCGGCTGCGCGGCCGCGATCGCCGGGGCCACGTCCCCGTCCGGGATCAGGTGCACCTTGCAGCCGGTCTCGCGCAGCTCGTCGATCAGCGCCTCGTGGCGGCCGCGCTCGAGCACGACCACCGACATCTCACTCGGCCGCCGGCCTTTCGCCTTGGCCACGCGCGCGACGTTCTCGCGCGGCGGCGCGTCGATGTCGACGACGTCGATCGCCTCGGGGCCGGTCGCGATCTTGTCCATGTAGACGGCCGCGCCGGGGAAGAACATCGTCCCGCGCTCGGCGACCGCGATCACCGCGATCGCGTTGGGCTGGCCCTTGGCCGTCAGCCGCGTCCCCTCGAGCGGGTCGACCGCGACGTCCACGGCCGGCCCGTTGCCGTCGCCGACCTCCTCGCCGTTGAAGAGCATCGGCGCCTCGTCCTTCTCGCCCTCGCCGATCACGACGACGCCGTCCATCGTGACGGTGTCGAGGATCGCGCGCATGCCGTCGACCGCGGCCTGGTCGGCGGCCTCCTTGGCGCCCCGGCCGATCCACCGGCCCGCGCCGAGCGCGGCGGCCTCCGTCACGCGGACCAGCTCGAGCGCGAGGTTGCGGTCCGGGCGGTTCCCGGTACGCCCCTCCTCGACGGACGCCTGAGCCATCGGGGCGATCCTACATCCGCTCGGGCGCGTCGACCCCCACGAGGTCGAGGCTGCGTGCGATCACGGTCTGCGTCGCGACGCAGAGCCCGAGCCGGAACGCCTGCGCCTCGCTCCCGAGCACGCGGTGGTGGTGGTAGAAGCGGTGGAAGTCGTCCGCGACCCGGATCGCGTAGGTCGGGATCGCCTGCGGGCCGCGCCGCTCGGCCGCCTCGGCCGCGATCGCCGGGAAGTCGGCAAGGCGCTTCACCAGGTCCCGCTCCTCCGCGGACAGCTCGGCCGGCACCTCCGCGGAGACCTCTGCGTCGCCCGCGTTGCGCCGGATCCCGGCGATGCGCGCGTGCGCGTACTGGACGTAGTAGACGGGGTTCTTCTCCGAACGCTCAGCCGCGAGGTCGACGTCGATCTCGATCGTCTGGTCGGGGCCGCGGTTTACGAGGAACCAGCGCGCTGCGTCGACGCCGACCTCGTCCACGAAGTCATCGAGGAAGACGACGTCGCCGCGCCGCTTGGAGATCTGCTTCTGCAGGCCGCCCTCGGCCAGGTGGACCAGCTGGTACAGCAGCACCTCGACGCGGTCGGGATCGTAGTCGAGCATCCGGGCGATCGCGGCGTACCAGCGGCGCGTTCCGTGGTGGTCGGCGCCCAGCACGTACATCGCCCGGTCGAAGCCGCGGTCGAGCTTGTCGGCGAGGTAGACCACGTCCGCGGCGCGGTAGGTCGGCGTGCCGCCGCGCTCGGGGGAACGAATCAGCACGCGGTCGTCGTCGTCGCCGTAGGCGGACGAGCGGGCCCACACCGCCCCGTCCTTCTCGAAGGTGTCGAGCCGGGGCAGGAACTCGCCGATCCGCTGCTCGAGCGAGCTCTGCAGCGCCCACGAGTCGAAGTGAATCCGGAAGCGCTCCAGCGACGCCTCGATCCGCGCCAGCATCGGCGGCACCGGGTCGCCTTCCTGCGCCGCGAGCTCGCGGACGTAGTCGCCCCGATAGCCGTCCTCCGGCGGGTCCTCCCCACGCCTGATCGCCTCGACGGAGTCGCGGAACTTCTCCATCTGCGCGCCCGCGTCGTTGTAGTAGTACTCGCGCTCCACCTCGTGGCCGGCGAGCTCGAGCAGGCGCGCCACCGAGTCGCCGATGGCGCCGTTCCGCGCCGAGGCGACCGTGATCGGCCCGGTCGGGTTCGCGGACACCATCTCGACCTGGATGCGCTCGCGATGCTCCGGCGACGCGGCGCCGAAGCCGGAGCCCGCGTGGAGAATCTCGCCGAGCGCCTCGCCGAACCACGCAGGCGCGAGCCAGAGGTTGACGAAGCCCGGTCCGGCCACCTCCGCGCGCTCGACCTCGTCCAGCCCGACCGCCTTCGCCGCCAGCTCCTCGCCCAGCTCCCGCGGCGAGCGGCGCTGCGCGGGCGCCAGGCGCATGGCGACGTTCGTCGCGTAGTCGCCGTGCTCGGGATCGTTCGGCCGGTCGAGCTCGACCGGCGCGCCGGCGAGGTCGCTCAGTCGCGCCTCAAGCCTCGCGACCGAGTCAGGCAAGGGCTTCGGCCGGGGCGAACAGCTCCTCGAGGCGGCGCAGCTCGTCGGGCGCGCCGGCCGCGATCATCACGTCGCCGACGTCGAGCGACGCGTCCGGCTGCGGCGTCGCGTCGAAGGTGCCGTCGTGCTTGCGCAGCGCGACGATCATCGCGCCGGTCCGCTCGCGGATGCGGATGTCGCGGATCGTCTTGCCCGCCTCGACGCAGGTCTCCTTGACCTCGATCTCCTCGAACAGGAGGTCCGGGCCGCCGCTCGTCGAGACGATGTCCAGGAACGCCGCCACCTGCGGCCGCAGCACGAGCTTCGCCATCTCCTTGCCGGCGGTGGAGTACGGCTGCACGACGCGGTCGGCCCCGGCGAGCAGCAGCTTCTTCGCCGCGTCCTCGTCGGAGGCGCGCGCGACGATCAGCAGCTCGGGCCGCGCGTTCCGGGCCGACAGCGTGATGTAGAGGTTGTCGGCGTCCGAGTCGGACGAGGCGACGAGCCCCCGCGCGCGCTCGAGCCCGGCCTCGCGCAGGTCTTCGTCCTCGGTGCCGGTGCCCTCGACGTAGAGCACGTTGGCCTCGCGCGCCGCCGCGATCGCATCCGGGCTGAAGTCCAGCACCACGAAGCTCACGCCTTCGTCGCGGAACTCGGCCGCGATCCGCCGCCCCACGCGCCCGTAGCCGCAGATGATGTAGTGGTCGCTCAGACGCTCGATTTCGCGCTGCCTCCTCCGCTCCGCGATCGCGCCGGTGAAGACGCCTCCTGCGATGCCCTCGACGAGCACCGTCGCGATGTAGGCAAAGATAGTGATGCCCGCCAGCACGAGCACGATCGAGACCACACGGGACTCGTCATTTCGCGGCACCGTGTCGAGGCCGGCGAGCGAGATCGTGACCATGGTGCGGTAGACGGACTGCACCCACGTCTCGTTCAGCGACTCGTGGAAGGCGATCGTGCCGCCGACGACCACCGCCACGAGAACCGTGAGGGCGTAGACGACTCTTCGGGCGCCGGGCGATCGGAGCATGGCAGTAGTATCGTGGCCCCGTGGAAGACGAAGGCCAGGAGCGCCAGCTCAACATCCACCTCGACCCGGAGAACCTCGCCGGCGTCTACTCGAACTTCGCCAACATCAGCTTCTCGGACTACGAGTTCACGCTGACGTTCGCGCGCATCGACCACGAGGTCGAGGAGGGCGACGTCCCGGGCGTCGTCGTGGCGCGCGTGAACATGTCGACCCGCTTCATGCGCGAGCTGCTCGACGCGATGCAGGACTCGTGGTCGAAGTGGTCGTCGCGTGAGGGCATCCGGAACCTCCCGGAGACGCCCGACAACAACGACACCTAGCGGGCTCGCTCGCGGTAGGCGCGCGCGAGCGCGATTCGCTGCACGACCGTCGGGTGGTTGTCGAGCATCAGGTACGACCAGAGCGGCGGGTTCGGCTGGACGAGGTCGTAGCGCGTGAACTTGCGGAAGAGGCTCTCGGCCGAGCCCGGGTCGTGTGTCGCCCGCAGTGCCGACCAGTCCGCCTCGGCCTCGTAGCGTCGGGAGACGGCGTTCCCGAGAGGCGTGATCACGAGCCCGATGAGCGCGAGCACGAGCAGGGCGTACGGCACGAGCTCCGGCCGCTGCAGCCCGCCGCGGCGGCGCGTGGCCCACTCGACCACCAGGAATGCGGGCAGCGTCAGCAGCAGCGACCAAGCCAGGCCCTTCCAGATGTGGCCGCGCGCCACGTGGCCGAACTCGTGCGCGGCAACGAGCTCGATCTCGCGGTTCGTGAAGCGCCCGTCGAAGAACGTGTCCCAGATGAACACGCGTGCCGAGGGGCCGATCCCGGTCGTATAGGCGTTCGCGGACGTCGTCTCGTCGCTCACCGTCTCGATCCTGATCGGCGTGTTGCCGACACCTTCGTCCCGCGCGAGCTGGCGGATGCGCGCGTAGACGGCCGTCTGATGGGGCTTGCGAGTGCCGATCGACTCCACGTACGGCAGCACGAGCACGAGCACCGCTCCGAGCACCGTGAACAGCGGCGCCGCCACGAGCCACCAGCGTTTGCCGAAGCGCCCCGCGAGCAGGAGCAGGATCGTGAGCGCGATCGTCAGCCCGACGACCTGCGAGACGAGGCTCGGCCACTGCGCCAGCACCCAGGTGACGTAGTCCTGCTTCTCGAGGCCGTAGCGCCGGCCCCACCAGAGGGCGACCGCCCCGACCGGAAGCGTCACGGCCCAGGTGCCGAGCGTCGTGACCGTACCGACCATGATCCCCTTGGCCACGCGCCCGAGCTGCCACGCGGCGGCGATCCTCGGCCCGAGCTTCGTGAAGACGACGAGCGCCGCCAGCGTCACGAACGTTCCCGCCACCCAGAGCCAGCGCAGCACGCTCTCGTAGCGAGTCGAACGGTGCAGCAGCGAGGCCTGGAACTCGGCTGCCGCGTTGACGTGCGGTTCGTGCAGGTTGCCCGGGATCGTCGTCCGCGTGAGCAGCCACGCGGCCACGAACCACCCCACGGCGAGCGCAACTAAGGTTGACCACTTGGCGACGCGGGTGGCGGTCATCTCCGACGTCCACGCTAACTGGCACGCCCTCGAGGCCGTGCTCGCGGAGGTCGAACGTGAGGAGCCGGACGAGCTCTGGTGCCTCGGCGATCTCGTCGGCTACGGGCCGAGGCCGAACCCCTGCTGCGCTGCCGTCGAGCGGCGTGCCGCGCTCTGCCTGGCGGGGAACCACGACCTCGGCGTGCTCGGGACGATCGACCTGAACGAGTTCGCCGGCGACGCGGCGGTCGCGGCCCGCTGGACGCGTGGCGTCCTGGCCGAGCCGTCGCGGTCGTTCCTGCTCTCGCTGAGCTCCTCGGCGGCGCGAGAGGGCGTCGAGCTCTTCCACGCGAGCCCGCGCGACGCCGTGTGGGAGTACGTCCTCTCGGCGGGGGCGGCCGGCGCGGCGTTCGATGTCACGGGCGCGCCGCTCGTGCTCGTCGGCCACAGCCACGTCCCGCTGGCGATCTCGCTTGCGAGCGACGTGCTCGACGGTGGCCTCGCCCCCGGCGGCACCGAGTCCGAGCTCGGGCCGGGACGATGGCTGCTCAACCCCGGCTCGGTGGGCCAGCCTCGCGACGGCGACCCGCGGGCGGCGTGGCTGCTGCTCGACTTCGGCGCGGGGATGGCATCGTTCCGGCGCGTCGAGTACGAGCTCGAGCGCACGCAGTCCGAGATTCGCGAAAGGGGGTTGCCGGATGCGCTGGCGGAGCGCCTTGCTCACGGCATCTAGCGCGTTCGTGCTCGCCGGCTGCGGCGGCGCCGACCACGCCTCGCCCCCGCCGAAGCCGCCGCGGATCCCGGCGGGCGTCGCGCAGCAGCTCTCCGCCGAGGCGGACCGCGTGGCGATGCTGACCCCCGGCACCTGCGAGGCCCGCGACGCGGCCGCCCGCTTTCGCGGCCACGTGATCGCCTCGATCGGCCGGATTCCGCCGCGCTACCAGGAGCCGCTCATGTCGGCGGCGAACAGCCTCGCGGACCGGCTCGCGGCCTGCGTCGAGCCCCGGCCGGTCGAGCCCGAGCACGGGAAAGGGCACGACAGGAAGCACGGGCGGACGAAGCACGACCACGATGAGGGCAACGGCGAGCAGGGCAATGGCTAGAGACACGAACGCGACCAGCGTCGGCGGCGGCCGCTACCGCCTCGAGCGGCCGCTCGGCCGCGGCGGCATGGGCTCGGTGTACCTCGCGCATGACGCCGAGCTCGACCGGCCGGTGGCGGTGAAGCTGCTCGCGGAGAGCCTCGCCGGCGACACCGCGTTCCGGACGCGCTTCCTCCGCGAGGCGCGGCTGGCGGCGCGGCTGTCCCATCCGAACGTCGTCGCCGTCTTCGACGCGGGCGAGGCCGACGGCGGCCGGCCGTACATCGTCATGGAGTACGTCGAGGGGACGACGCTCGAGGGCCGCGGCCCGCTCCCACCGGCCGAGGCGGTCGCGCTGGCGGTGCAGGCCTGCCACGGCTTGGCGCACGCCCACGCCGCCGGGCTCGTCCACCGCGACGTGAAGCCGCACAACCTGCTGCTGAGGACGGACGGGACGCTCAAGGTGGCGGACTTCGGGATCGCCCGGGCGGCCGAGGCGACCGCGCTCACGCAGATCGGCAGCGTCCTCGGGACGGCGGCCTACCTCGCTCCCGAGCAGGCCGCAGGCGAGGAAGTCACGGCGGCCGCGGACGTCTACTCCCTCGGCGCGGTGCTCTACGAGCTGCTGACCGGGCGGCCGCCGTACGAGCCTGCGTCGCTCGCCGACCTCGCCGAACGTCCGGAGATCCGCCCCGTGAGCGAGCTGGCACCGGCAGTGCCGCGCCACGTCGAGGACGCGGTCATGCGCTCCCTGGCCCGCAACCCGGCCTATCGCCCCGCGTCGGCGGACGAGCTCGCCCGAGAGCTCGGGGATCAGCCGACCGCGGCCGCGCGCGTCGCCGCGACCGCTCGTGCCCGGCGCCGCCACACGCGCTGGTGGCTCGCCGTCCCGGCCGCCGCGGCGATCGGCGCCGTCGTCGCCGGCGTCGTCGTCGCCACGAGCGACGACACCAAGCCTCCGCCTCGCCCGGCTCGCGCCGCGGTGCGCCCGATTCCGCCCGGCGCGAATCCGCAGGAACAGGCCCGGAACGTCGCGGCCTGGCTGCGGGCTAGAGCTGCTGCGCCTTAGCGGGCTGCTGCTCGGTGGTGAAGCTGACGCCCTCGCGCACCAGCGCGACCTGGACTTCCTCGCGCGCCTTGTAGATCCGCCACTTCACGGTCGCGAGCGTCACCTCGAGCGCGTCGGCGATCTCGGTGTACGAGAGGCCGACGACGTCGCGCAGCAGCAGCGCCATCTTCAGGTCGGTGCTGAGGTTCTCGACCGCGCGCCAGAGCGCGTCGATCTCCTCGAGCCGCTCGACTGGCTGATCGAGTACCTCGAGCGGAGCGATGTCGTCGAGCGCCACCAGCGCCCGCGGCCGCCGCTCGCTCGCACGCAGCTCGTCGAGCACGCGGTTCTTCGTCACCTGGAAGAGCCAGGTCGTGAACTTGGAGCGGAGCGAGAACTTCGGGAGCCCCTGGAAGACCCGGAGGAAGACTTCCTGCGTCAGGTCCTCGGCGAGCGCCCGGTCACCGCCTACGAGGCGGAGCACGTAGTTGAAGACTGGGGTCTCGTAGGCTCGCAGGATGAGCGAGAACGCACGCTCGTCACCCCTTTGCGCCTTCCGCAGTACCCCGAGATCCGGCTGGGCCAGAGACAAGGCCCGCGGAGTATAGACGGGAACGCGGCGATCTGCACACACCCTAAGTGGGCTAATTGCAGAGGTTTTGCCCCGTCATCTGTAAAGGTTTTCTTAGGCCGAGGTAAGCGATCACGGTCGGAGCGAGATCGCTCAGCTCGCCGCCGTCGCGGAGGGTCACGTCGCCGTCGGTCACGATCAGCGGAACCGGGTTCGAGGTGTGGGCCGTGTGCGGGCTCGTGCCGTCGGCCTCGAGCATCGTCTCCGCGTTGCCGTGGTCGGCCGTGACGAGACAGACGCCGTCGAGCCGCTCGACGGTGTCGACGACGCGGCCGAGGCACGCGTCGCTGGTCTCGACCGCCTCGACGACCGCGGGGATGACGCCCGTGTGGCCCACCATGTCGGGGTTCGCGAAGTTGACGACCGCGAACGCGTAGTCGCCGCTCTCGAGCTGGGCGCAGAAGCGGGACGCGACCTCCTCGGCCGACATCTCCGGCTTCTTGTCGTACGTGCCGACCTCGCGCGGGCTCGGCACCAGCAGCCTGGTCTCCCCCTTCCACTCCTCCTCGCGGCCGCCGTTGAAGAAGTAGGTCACGTGTGCGTACTTCTCGGTCTCGGCCGCGTGGAGCTGGCGCAGGCCGGCCTCGGAGAGCACCTCGGCCAGCGTCTCGTCGACCTCCTGCTCGGCGAAGGCGACATGCGTGTCGAGCTCGTCGCTGTAGCGCGTCATCGTCGTGACGTCGAAGCCGACGTCCAGCAGGAGCTTCGTCAGCTGCCGGGCGCGGTCGGGGCGGAAGTTGAAGAAGATCGCGGCGTCACCCGGCTTCAGCCGCGGCCTGCCGTCGAGCACGAGCGGCTCGATGAACTCGTCGGTGACCCCTCGCTCGTAGCTCGCCTCGACGGCTGCGACCGGGTCTTCGGCGTGCTCGCCCTCGCCGTTCACGATCGCGTCGAACGCCCGTTGCGTGCGGTCCCAGCGCTGGTCGCGGTCCATCGCCCAGTAGCGCCCGGCGACGGTCGCGATGCGGTCGAGCGGCAGCTCGGCGAGGTCGTGCACTGCC
>Ga0081540_1003238_pt1 | contig 12970 bp, 9 predicted proteins | sample TabmetS2T1R1_FD_71024 | JGI IMG/M metagenome (GOLD analysis project Ga0081540, IMG submission 71024) | Tabebuia heterophylla rhizosphere microbial communities from the University of Puerto Rico - S2T1R1 | ecosystem: Host-associated > Plants > Roots > Rhizosphere ... | reverse complement strand
GGCGTGGCGGAGATGAAGTTGAAGACCTGCTGCAGCAACGCGTACACCACCGCAAAGCCGAGCCCCTTGTAGGCGGTCGCGGCCATCTCGCCGCCCTTCTCGCCGGCGATCAGCACCTGCGCGCAGGCCGTGCCCTCGGGGTAGGGCAGATTCGCGTGCTCCTTCACGATGAGCGCCCGCCGGAGCGGGATCATCATCAGCACGCCGAGGATTCCGCCCAGCACCGCCAGGGTGAAGATCACCGGGTAGGTGAAGTACGGCGCTCCCACACTCCGGCCCGTCTGCGCGTCGGCGGCCAGGAAGAGGAAGCCCGGGAGGGTGAAGACCACGCCCGAAGCGATGCTCTCGCCAGCAGAGCCGATGGTCTGGACGATGTTGTTCTCGAGGATCGTCGAGCCGCCCAGCTTCTTCAGCAGGGAGATCGAGAGCACCGCCACCGGGATGGACGCCGAGACGGTGAGGCCAGCCTTGAGCGCCAGGTAGACGGTGGAAGCGCCGAAGAGGAGCCCGAAGAAGACGCCCACCCCGATCGCCTTGGGCGTGAACTCCGCGAGCTGCGTGTCGTCGCTGATGTAGGGCTGGAACTCGGGCTCCGCGTCGGCTCCGACGGCGGACGGCGCGGCGGGCGCTTGCGCTGCGGGGTCGACTGCCATCTGGGTGTGCCTCCGTCCCTCGAGAAGGGTGGGCATTGAGGCAGGGCGCTCCCCCCCGCTGTCAAGAGCTTCCGGAGTGGGCCTCCCACCCCGAGCACGCGGAGCGAGCCCGCCCGCACCCCCGTCCACCCCTCGAATCCGGGGTGAAGCGGAGCGAAGCCTGCGATAGAGAGCCGCCCGGAGAAGATGCCCAAGCCCATCGTCATCTGGCCGGACAAGGTGCTGTCCACGCGGACGCGACCGGTGACCGAGTTCGGTCCCGCGCTCGACCCCCTCCTCGAGGAGATGATGGAGTCGCTGCGCGCGGCCGAGGGGATCGGCATCGCGGCGAACCAGATCGGCGTCTCGCTGGCCATCGCCTGGGTGGGCCGCGAGGACGGGACGTTCTTCGAGATCGCCAATCCGGAGATTCTCGAGACGAGCGAGCCGGTCAGTCTCGAGGAGGGCTGCCTCTCGGTGCCCCACGAGTGGGAGCAGACGCCGCGGTTCGGGAAGGTCCGCGTGCGCTACCAGGACCGGACCGGGGCCGAGCGCGAGCTCTCCGCCGAGGGCAGGCTGGCGCACGTCCTCCAGCACGAGATCGACCACCTCGAGGGAAAGACCTTCGTGGAGCACCTGTCGCAGCTCAAGCGCGGACTCATCCGGAAGCGGATGCAGAAGCTCCAGAAGGAGCGCGCGGCCGAGGCAGCCGGCGAGCACGTCCACGGGGACGACTGCGACCACGACTGATGGGTATGACGGCCGAACCCGCGTACCGGTACTTCGCCCATCCACGGGCGCCCGTGGTGACGATGTGGCGGCCCGATCCCGGCCGCTGCGAGCTCTGCGAGCGACTTCTCCCTGGGTATGAGGGCAGCTTCTACGGAGAGCGTGACTGCGACTTCGTCTGCGAGGAGTGCCTGCTCGCAGGCAAGCTCGAGGCTGCGGGACTCAGCACGAATGACCCAGACTTGGCCGCGCTGCGCGACCAGCTCCGGGAGGTGGAGGAGCCCGAACGAAGTCGGCTCATCGAGGAACGCACCGGCGAGCTCAAGTTCCGAACCCCGTCGCTGGTCACTTGGCAGCAGCTAGCGTGGCCCGCATGCTGCGGTGACTTCCTTCGGTTCGAAGGAGAGATCGGCCGCGAGGAAATGGACGCCCTCGCCGAGGGAGGGAGCGGTTGGCAGTGGTTCCTCGACCACGTGAGGGACGAGCTCCCCAAGGAATTCGAGGCCTCGGACCTGGCGCCGCGTGCCTCGAACGCGACCGAGCAGTGGTCCCTGGTCGCCTACCATTTTCGCTGTCTCCACTGCCGCAGGAGCGCCGTTCTCTGGGACTGCGACTAGCCCAGCGCCAATGGTGTTGTCGGGCTGCTCTCGTCCAGTCCTGGCGCAATGCGTTGGACCACGAGACCGTCCGCCCGGTTGGTCGGGGCCTCGATTCGACCGCCATTGACCGGACGGGTCAGGGCTGCTGCTGATTCGTCGCGTCGAACCGGCCCCGCCCGTGCCAGTCTCGCCCCCCCGTGACCACCGACGATCGCAACTTCCGGCTCTCCCGGGACGTCCTCCCCCGGCGAACGCAGGCTGCCCTCACCCTGGACATGGAAGCGCGGACCTTCACCGGGGAGGCCGAGCTGACGCTCTCGGTGGCGCGACCGGTCCGGAGCATCGTGCTCCACGCGGTCGAGCTGGACGTGTCGCAGGCCGAGGTGCACTCCGCCGGGCGGGTCAGCCGCGCGCGCGTCCAGGTCCGGCCGGCGAGCGAAACGGTGGTCCTGGAGGTCGACGCGGAGGTGCCCGCTGGCGAGGCGCGTCTCGTCCTGCGCTGGAGCGGCCGCTTCACCGAGGGCCTCCGCGGGCTCTACCTGGCCGGCTCGGTCGCGGCGACCCAGTTCGAGGCCGCCGATGCACGCCGCGTCTTCCCCTGTTTCGATGAGCCCGCCTTCAAGTGCACCTGGGCGCTCACGGTGAAGGTGCCGCCGAAGCTGGTGGCGCTGAGCAACGGCCGCGTCCTCGCCGAGGAGCTCGAGGGCGCGCACCGCAAGGTCCGCTTCGCCGAGACCGAGGTCCTCTCCAGCTATCTGGTGGCGCTGGTGGTCGGCCCGCTCGTCTCGACGACCGAGGAGATGGCTGCCGGGATCCCGGTCCGCACCTGGTGCCTCGAGGAGAAGCGCGCCCTCCTCGGCTTCGGGCAGAAAGCGGCCCTCGCGGTGCTGCCGATGCTCCAGGACTACTTCGGGCTCCCCTACGCCTTCGGCAAGCTCGACCAGGTCGGCATTCCCGACTTCGAGGCGGGCGCGATGGAGAACGCGGGCCTCATCACCTACCGCGAGCTGGCGCTGCTCCTGGATCCGGCGACCGCTCCCCTCGCGGTCCAGAAGCGCGTCGCCGAGGTCGTGACCCACGAGCTCGCCCATCAGTGGTTCGGCAACTGGGTCACCATGGTCTGGTGGGACGACCTCTGGCTCAACGAGGCCTTCGCCACCTGGATGGCCTACAAGATCGTCGACCAGTGGCGGCCCGACTGGAGAGTCTGGCTCGACTTCGACTCCGGGAAGGCGACGGCCCTCCACCTCGACGCGCTCCGCTCCACGCACCCGATCCGTGGCACGGTGGCCAACGCCGCCGAGGCGACCGAGAGCTTCGACGCCATCACCTACGAGAAAGGCGGCGCAGTCCTGCGGATGATCGAGGGCTTCCTCGGAGAGGACTCGTTCCGCTCGGGCATCCGCGACTACATGCGCAAGCACGCGCGGGCCAACGCCGTGGCCGACGACCTGTGGGCCGCGCTTGCCCGGGCCTCGCACGCGCCGGTGGTGGAGCTGGCGAACGCGTGGATCCGCCAGAGCGGCTACCCGGTGGTGAGCGTCGCGCTCGAGGGAAACCGGGTCCGGGTCTCGCAGGAGCGCTTCTACTCCGAGCCCGGCCTGGGCGGACCGGAGACCTGGCCGGTCCCGCTGGTGCTCGCCTGGGGCGACGACCGCGGGCGGCAGACGCGAACGTTCCTCCTCGAGAAGCAGGCCGGGGAGATCACGCTCGAGTCCGCCGGGCCGGTGCGGTGGCTCGACGCCAACGCAGGCTCGACCGGGTTCTACCGGGTGGCGTACTCCGCGGACCTCCTGGCGAAGCTGGGCAAGTCGCTCTCGGCGCTGCTCCCGGCCGAGCGCATCGGGCTGCTCGCCGACCAGTGGGCGCTGGTGCGTGCCGGACGGGCCCGCATCTCGGACTTCCTGGAGCTGGTATTCGCCTTCGGCGACGAGTCGGACCACGCGGTCCTCGACGAGCTGGTGGGCCGGCTCGGTTACGTCGAGGCGCGGCTGGTGGATGGCGAGGACCAGGAGCGGTTCCGCAAGCTCATCGAGCGGCTCTTCCTCCCGCGCCTCCACGCGATGGGATGGGATCCGGTCGCCGGAGAGAGCGATCAGGACCGGCTCCGGCGGGCGGCGCTCCTGCGTGCCGTGGCGGGGGTGGCGAGATCGCGGCCGGTGCTCGCCGAGACCGCGCCACGGGTGGACCGGGTCCTGAACGGACAGCGCACCGCGCTGGATCCGAACCTCGTGGACACGGCCGTTGCCGTGTCCGCGCGCGAAGGGGACGGCGACCTCTTCGACCGGCTCCGCGCGGCGTTTCCGAAGGAGGCCGACCCGGCGGTGAAGCGGCGCTACCTCCTCGCGCTCACCGCCTTCGAGACGCCCGGGCTGGCCGAGCGGGCGCAGGGGCTGCTGCTCGACCCGGTCGTGCCGCTCCAGGACTTCGCCTCCTTCGTGAACGGGCTGCTGGCGAACCGAGCGGCGCGCGAGGGCGGCTGGGCGCTGGTTCGTGACCGCTGGTCCGACGTGACCGAGAAGGTTGCCCAGGCGCCCATGCTGCTCCGGCGCGTGGTGGAGGCCCTCGGCAACCTGCGCGAGCGGCGGCACCTGGACGAGGCCCGCGCGTTCCTCAACGCTCACCCGGTCCCCGAGGCGCAGCAGGCCGTCGCGCAGACCCTCGAGCGGCTGGCGCAGGACGTGGCCCTGCGCGAGCGGCTCGTGCCCGAGGTCTCGGTGTGGCTCCGAGGAAGGTGAAGCGGTCGGGAACGGGGCGGCGCCGCGCTCGGCCCTCGGCGGGAGCGGGGAAAAGGGGCGGCGCCGGGGCGGGTCGCCGCAAGACCTCGGCTGCCGACGGTGCTGGCTCGAGGAGATCGAGCGCTCGCGCAACCGCGAAGGCGCGATCGTCGGGCGGTCCCTCCGCGACGAATGCGACCGGCGGCAAGGTCTTCGCCGGCTACGAGCTCGAGCGAGTCCACGTGGTGGATCGCGCGACGTGGCGCGAGTGGCTCGAGAAGAACCACACGCGCGATGTCGGTGTGTGGCTGATCTCGTTCAAGAAGGCGACGGGGAAGCCGCGGGTCGGGTACGACGAGTCGGTCGAGGAAGCGCTCTGCTTCGGTTGGATCGACAGCACGGAGCGATCGGTCGACGAGGCGCGGCTGATGCAGCTCTTCACCCCACGCAGGGCGCGCAGCGTGTGGTCGCAGTCAAACAAGGCTCGCGTCGAGAAGCTGATCGCCGCCGGACGGATGCGTCCTGCGGGCCTGGTGAAGATCGAGCAGGCCCGGCAGGACGGCTCGTGGGACGCGTACACGGTGGTGGAGTCGCTCGAGCTCCCGGCGGATCTCCAGGTCGCGTTCAAGGCAGGGCCGGCGGGGGCCCGCTCGAACTGGGACGCGTTCAGCCCCTCTTCCCGCCGGGCGATCCTCTGGTGGCTCCACAGCGCGAAGCGCCCCGAGACCCGCGCCCAGCGCGTCGCCGCGGTGGTGAGCGAGGCCGCCAAGAACCGCCGCGCGAACTTCCCCGAGGACCGCCGAGGCCGGTAACGAGGTGTCTGGCACCTCGAGTCGAGGAAAGCCGGATGAACCAGCAAAGCGAGGTGTCAAAGCGAGGTGTCTGACACCTTTCCTCGGGGAAATCTCCAGGAAGATCCGGATGATGTGCGGCCCGTCAACGAGGTCCTCGCGCCCTCACGAGGCACCACGAGATGTCTGACACCTTCCCCGGGACGACTTCCCCGGCCACCTCCAGGGAGTCTCAGCGCACCGAGCTTGCCTCCGGGCTCGGCCGGAGGGCGGCCCGCGTCGCCTCCGTCCCGAACCGGAGGGACTCCAGCAGCCCCGGACCGAACAGCTGTCGCCGTGACTCTCCGGCGGCCCGCTCCACCCGGTCCGGCGGCTCGACGTACCCGAGATAGCCGTTCACCAGCGACACCACGCGCGCACCGCCGGCCGCCCGCTCGAGCACCGCGCCCGACGCCGCCGTCGTCTCCGCCGGAATCCCGAGCAGCCGCACCCCGCCGATCCGCAGCTCGCTCAGCTCGGCCCAGCGCGGCGCCCACGGCCACAGCACCACGTTGTCCACGAGCGTGGCGAACCCCCAGGGCACAAACCGCGACGCGTCCGGCCCGGGCAACGCCACCTCGAGCCGCGCACACAGCAGACCGGACCCCAGAGGCTGCAGCGCCACGCCGCTCGAGGCCGACTCGACGGCCTGCGCGAAGGCCTCCGACTGCGGCACGGCGCCCGCCGCATCCCGGCTCACGGTCACGTTCCCCACGTTCCCCTGCAGCACGAGCGTGACGCCCTCCCCCGCCTTCTCCTGCGCCGCCGCGAGCCGTCCCGGCCAGTCCGGGTCAAGCCCCGGCGGGGGCCGCGCGACCAGCGTCGGATGCGCCGCCAGCACCAGCAGCTGCGCCACCGGCCCGCGCTCTCCCCGCAGCTGCAGCCGCCCGAGCCGCCGATCGACGTCGGGAAACTCGTCCCGGCTCGCCGTCGCCGCCGTGAGCTCGGTGGTCCCCGCGAACGCCTCCACCGGCTGGAGCGACGCCGCCGCCGCGGTCAGCGCCCGCGCCGCCGCCTCCACCACCCGCGAGCGGACCGACGGACGGAACCTCCCGGTGCCCGCCACCTGCGCCACCGGATTCCAGGCGAATCCCCCCGCCGACGAGTGCGTGTGCGTCGCCGTCACCCACAGCCCGGACAGGCCGAGCCCGGACACGCTCCTCCGGACCGCCTCCGCGAGCCCCTGGTCGGCGAGCAGGAGATCCACGGTGACCAGCCCCACCCGCACCTCACCCGCGGCCAGCACCACCGCGCGCGCCGAGACCGGGAACGCCACCCGGTCGACGTCGGGCCGCACGAGCCCGTACCCCACCGACGGGACCGGGAGCGGGATCGACATCTCCGCGACCGAGGCACCGGCCCGGAGCGGCCCGGCCCCCGAGGCATGGCGCACCTCGCGCACCCGGGGCTCCCGCCCCATCCGCGAGAACGGGATCCACCAGAGCGCCGCCAGCACGACCAGCAGCAGCCACCGCCAGCGCCGACGCGCGCCCGGAGCCCTCCTCATGCCGCGGCAGCGGCCGGCCCGGCGAGCCGCACGCTCGCTTCCCAGAGGCGGCGCGCGACCTCCATGTCCTTGGCCGCGCTGCTGATCCGGCTCTCGTGCTCGTCGTGGAAGTACTTGCCGCTCACGCCCTCCACCTCGGGCGACGTGGCCAGGTAGACCAGCGTCCGAGCACCGCGCTCCGGGGTCCGGGCGAACGCCTGCCCCAGGCGGATGAATCGCGCGAAGAACCCCGCGTTGTTCTGCCCGAACCCCGTCCGGACGAAGCCGGGATGCATCGCGTTCACCGTCACGCGCGTCCCGGCGAGCCGCCGCCCCAGCTCGCGGGTGAAGAGGATGTTCATCAGCTTCGACCGCCCGTAGGCCACGAACGGCCGGTACCGGCCACGCGCGCAGTTCAGGTCGTCCACGTCGACCCGCGTCCCGATGTGCGCGTCCGAGCTGACGTTGACGATGCGCGACGGCGCCGACGCCTTCAGCAGCGGCAGCAGCTCCTCGGTGAGGACGAAGTACGCCAGGTGGTTCAGCGCCAGCGTTCGCTCCAGCCCCTCCGGGGTCAGCTCCCGCTGCGCGAAGATCGCCCCGGCGTTGTTCAGGAGGAGGTGCAGCCGGTCATGGGTCGCCCGGAACTCCCCCGCGATGCGCCGCACCTCGGACATCCTCGACAGGTCCCCGGACAGGACTCCCACCTTGGCCCCGGGGGTCCGTTGCCGCAGCTCGGCCGCCAGCGCCTCCAGGCGGGCGCGATCCCGGGCCACCAGCACCAGCTCCAGCCCCGTCGCCGCGAGGGCCTCGGCCGCCGCCCGGCCAATCCCGAGGGTGGCCCCGGTGAGCAGACAGACCCGTGGGCGAGACTCGGAGGTCATGACGGCACAGTAGCAGCCGCCCAGACCGGCAGGGATGCGAGACGGCCACTTCCCGTGTATGTGAGGCGTTCGACACCACCCCATGTGCGGCATCTTCGGCATCTACGGACACCCCGAGGCCTCGAACATCACGTACCTCGGGCTGCACGCGCTCCAGCACCGCGGTCAGGAGTCCGCAGGGATCGTCAGCGCGGACGGGCGGAGCCTGCACGCACGCCGGGAGATGGGCCTGGTCCAGGACGTCTTCGGCGCCCGTGACCTCGAGACGCTCGGCGGCTCCTCGGCCATCGGGCACGTCCGCTACTCCACCGCCGGCGTGAGCCAGGCCAAGAACGCCCAGCCCCTGACCATGCAGTACTCCGGGGGCAAGGTCGCCGTCGCCCACAACGGAAACCTGGTCAACGCGCAGACGCTTCGCGCCCGGCTCGAGCGCGACGGAGCGATCTTCGCCGGGGACTCGGACACCGAGGTCATCGTCCATCTCATGGCGCGCAGCCGCGCCCCGAAGCTCGAGGACCAGATCGTCGAGGCGCTTCGCCAGTGCCTCGGCGCCTACAGCCTCATCTTCGAGACCCCGAGCGAGATCATCGGTGTCCGGGACGGCTACGGGTTCCGCCCGCTGGTGCTCGGCCGGCTCCGCGACGCGTACGTCCTCGCCAGCGAGACCACCGCCCTCGACCTGGTCGAGGCCGAGTACGTCCGCGAGATCGAGCCCGGCGAGATGGTGGTCATCGACGCCAGCGGGCTCCGCTCCAGCAAGCCCTTCGAGGCCGCGCGGCCCGCCCGCTGCGTCTTCGAGTACGTCTACTTCGCCAAGCCGGACTCGGTGCTCTTCGGGAGCAGCGTGTACGAGACCCGCAAGGCCCTCGGCCGCCAGCTGGCACGGGAGCAGCCCGCCCCCACCGCCGACCTGGTCATCGCCGTTCCTGACTCCGGGGTCCCGGCAGCCATCGGCTTCAGCCAGGCCTCCGGCATCCCCTACGACGTGGGGCTCATCCGCAGCCACTACGTGGGCCGGACCTTCATCGAGCCGCAGCAATCCATCCGCCACTTCGGGGTGAAGCTGAAGCTCTCCGCGGTCCGCGAGGTCCTCCGCGGCAAGCGGGTGGTGGTGGTGGACGACTCCATCGTCCGCGGCACGACCTCGCGGAAGATCGTGAAGATGATCAAGGCCGCCGGCGCGGCCGAGGTGCACCTCCGCATCTCCAGTCCTGCCACTCGATGGCCTTGCTACTACGGCATCGACACGCCGGTCCGGCAGGACCTCATCGCCGCCACGCACTCGGTCGAGGAGATCGCCAACTACGTGACCGCGGACAGCCTCGGCTACCTCTCGGTCGAGGGCCTCGCGCAGGCGGTAGGAGACCCGGCCTGGAAGTCGTACTGCAACGCCTGCTTCACCGGGAACTACCTGACGCCGCTCGAGTCGCCGCAGGCCGCCCCCGCAGCGGGGTAGTCTCGAATGGCCTTGTTGGACAACTTGAAGTCTGGGGACGCCCGGCGGTCGGCAGCCGGAAGCGAGGCGGACCGGCGCCTGGGCGGCTCGGTGCTGATCGGCCTCGCGGTGCTGGGCGTCATCGCCCTGGTCGGGCCGTTCCTCACCTACCTGAACGAGGTGCGCGAGACGCAGCGCCTGCTCCGCTCACGCGTGTCCCGCGAGGCGTCGGTCTATGCCGAGGCCCTGGCGCTGCACTTCGGCACCCTGGAGCACGAGCTGGAGCGCCTCGCCTCCCGCCCCCAGGTGGACCTCCTCGACGAGAACCTCCAGCCCGAGCGCGAGCTCCTCGACTTCACCCACCACAACTCGCCCTTCTTCTCCGCGGTGCTGTTCGTCGATGGCACCGGCCTGCCCGTGTGGAGCGAGCCGCGCGGGGTCCTGCCCCCCACCACCCGCGCACAGGACCGCTGGTTCCAGCGACTGCTTCGCACCGGCCACACGGTCGTCGACGCGCTCGAGCCCGGGAGCCGCAGCTTCGTGGTCGCGGCGCCGGTGCTCCGCGGCGGGCGAATCTCCGGCGCGGTGGTGGGCCTGGTGGACGCGAGCAAGCGCGGCCTCCCCGGCGGCCGGGCGATCACCGAGGGCTCCATGCTCGTCGTCTCCACCGATCGCGGGGACGTGCTCCTGCCGGCCGCTCCCCCTGCCTGGACCTTCGCCCACGGCTTCCCCGAGCGGCTCGACGATCTCGTCCGGCGCGGCCGGGCGGAGACCACCGACCTCAATGGCAAGCCCGAGTACGCGGCGGCGACGCAGGTCGGCGACACCGGGCTGAGGTTGCTCCTGGTGGCCGAGGAGACGCCGATGCTCGCCCCGGTCCGCTGGCGCTTCTTCTGGCAGATGCTGCTGGTGCTGGTCGGGCAGACCGTCACCCTCCTCCTCTTCACCTGGTTCCTGCGCCGGACGTACCTCCGCTACAAGGAGATGGACGAGGCGCTCGCCCAGCGGGAGAAGCTCGCGGCTCTCGGTCAGGCCGCGTCGCTCATCGCCCACGAGGTGAAGAACTCGCTCAACGGCATGAAGGCGGCGGCGGGGATGCTCTCCGCCGACGGCGACCGGACGCTTCCGGTCAAGACGATGCGGGGGCAGATCGACCGGCTGAGCCACCTGGCCACCTCGCTCCTCAACTTCGGCAAGCCCGCGAACGCCCAGCTCTCGCTCACCCCGGTGGGGCAGCTGGTGTCCGAGGCCGTCGAGTCCCTCCGGGTCCTCCCCGAGGCGGACGAGGTGGAAGTGACCTCGGACGTCGACACTTCGCTGCGCATCGCGTGCGATCCGCTGCTCCTGGCCACCGCGCTGGACAACTTGCTCCGCAACGCAATGGAGGCAGCCGTGGCGGCCAAGGACCTGGGCAAGCAGACCCATCCCCGGGTTCGCATCACCACCCGCCGGGTGGATGGTGCCGTCCGGGTCGAGGTGGAGGATAATGCAGGAGGTCCTCCGCCGGGGTTCGAGGCCGGCCTGTTCCAGCCCTTCGTCACGACGAAGCCGAGGGGCATCGGGCTCGGGCTCTCCATGGCCCGTCAGGCGGTGGAACGACAGGGCGGGTCGCTGGCGTTCGAGCGAACGGCGACGGGGAGCCGCTTCACGCTGCAGCTCGGGCTGGGAACGACTCCCTCATGAGCAGGTCCATCCTTCTGGTCGATGATGATCGAGGCTTCTCCTCGCTGGCGCAGGCGGCGCTGGCGCGGGAGGGGCACCCGGTCGTGCTCGCCCGCTCGCTCCACGAGGCACGTGAGGCAGTGGAGCGCGCTGCCCCCGAGCTGGTCGTGCTGGACCGCCGACTCCCCGATGGCGACGGGCTGGACTACCTCCCGGAGCTGAAGGCCCAGCTGCCCAGCACCCCGGTGGTGATGGTCACCGCCCACGGAGACATCCAGAGCGCGGTGGACGCGATCCGCGCCGGCGCCGCCGACTACGTGGCCAAGCCGGTCGACCTCACCGATCTGGTGATGCGGGCCCAGAGAGCCATGGGAGAGCAGAACCTCCGCGAGCGACTGAGCCGCGTGGAGGCCGAGCTCTCCGGGCGGCGCCGGCTGGTCCCGCCGCGGTCGCCTGCGATGCGCCAGGTGCTGGAGATGCTCGAGCGGATCGCGACCTCCCCCCGGAGCCCGGTCTTCCTCCTCGGGCCCACCGGCGCGGGCAAGGAGGTCCTGGCCCGCCACGTCCACGCGATGGGCGCGGGCGAGGACGCCCCCTTCGTCCACGTGAACTGCGCCGCGCTCCCGGAGAGCACGGTGGAGTCCGAGCTCTTCGGGCACGAGAAGGGTGCCTTCACCGACGCCAAGCAGGCCCGGCGCGGTCTGGTGGAGGTGTCCAGCGGGGGGACGCTGTTCCTCGACGAGGTGGGCGAGCTGCCCCTGCCCCTGCAGGCGAAGCTGCTCACCTTCCTCGACTCGGGGCGCTTCCGCCGGGTGGGAAGCAGCAGCGAGGAGAGCAGCAGCGCCCGGGTGGTTGCCGCGACCAACCGGAACCTCGAGCTGGAGATCCGCGAGGGCCGGTTCCGCGAGGACCTCTGGTTCCGCCTCAGCGTCTTCGCCATCCACGTCCCCCCGCTCCGCGACCGCCCCGAGGACGTCATCCCGCTGGCCGAGCAGCTGCTGTCCGAGCTGGGCCAGGAGCTCGGCCGGAAGGGATTCCGCCTGGGCGAGCCGGGACGAGCGCGGCTGCAGAACTACCCATTCCCGGGCAACGTCCGCGAGCTGCGCAACGTGCTCGAGCGCGCGCTGGTGCTGGAGGCCGGTCCGGAGCTGACGCTGTCGCTGCTGCAGACGATGCGCGAGCCGGTCGAGGGCACGGCGCCCGCTGGCAGCTTCGTGGTGACCGGCGACCCGCGGCCGCTCGAGGAGATCGAGAAGCGGTACGTGCGGCACGTGCTGGGCCAGCTCGGGGGACGCCGGGTGGAGGCAGCGCGGGTGCTCGGGCTGAGCTACCCCACGTTCCTCAAGCGGCTCGAGGACTGAGGCCGCTCAGCGCGGCGGGACTCTGCGTGCCCGGACGCCTTCCCGGCGGCGAGACCCGGCGAACCACGCCCCGACGGCCAGCAGCACGCCGACGGTGCTGGTCGTCCCGGGAGCGGTGGTACAGCCCAGCGCACCCGGCCTCGGAGCGCTGCCGAGCGCGCCGGAGCTCGTCGCCACCGCGCGGGCGCTGGGGTCGCCGAGCAGGACGAAGGTGTTCGCCAGATCCGGATCGGTGAGCCCGGCCATCGCCTCGCGGGTGGCCTCGCCCAGCGTCTTCCCCTCCAGGAGGAGCGCCTTCACCAGCGCGCGGTTCAGCGCCGGATGCTCGGTGGGGTAGGTCATGGAAGTGCTTCCCCACGCACCCCACGCGCCGCCGCCCGGGCTGAGGAGCGTCGCGACCGCCAGGCTCTGGCGCGAGGGATCCTGGAAGAAGGCGGTGAGGCAGGTCATGTGCACCCAGAGGCTCGTTCCGCCGCGGGCGAGCGCAGGGACGTCGTCGATGGTGTGGAGGTTCCCGTTCCAGAACAGCTCGGAGGCGTGGCCGGTGTAGTTCACGAGGGCCGGCCCGCTCACGGCCGCGTCGAGGTAGCGCTGGTGGAGCACGTCGTCGGGTTCCGAGCCGCGGACGATGACCG
>Ga0081540_1003236_pt1 | contig 12973 bp, 10 predicted proteins | sample TabmetS2T1R1_FD_71024 | JGI IMG/M metagenome (GOLD analysis project Ga0081540, IMG submission 71024) | Tabebuia heterophylla rhizosphere microbial communities from the University of Puerto Rico - S2T1R1 | ecosystem: Host-associated > Plants > Roots > Rhizosphere ... | reverse complement strand
CTCGCCAGCGGGTTCTCGCCCCAGTGGTTCGGGGCGCTGGTCGCCCTCGGCATCGTGATCGGCCGCCTCCTCGTCGCGCTGGGGGCGAAGGTGTATGCGCCGGGCGATCCGGACCGGGCTGGCGCGGCCTACGTGTGGTGCGTCGTCGGTGGAATCGTCGGGGCGCACCTCCTCGAGGTCCTCGCCTACCAGCCCGAGCTGCTCCGCACCGAGGGCATCGGCGTGCTCTGGCGGGTCTGGAAGGGATCGGCGTCGGCCGGCGGCGCGCTGGGCGGGATCGCCGGCATCCTCCTCTACTTTCGCGCCCAGGGGCGCTCCTCCATTCCCTACTGGGATGCGCTCGCGCTGGGCATCGTTCCCGGCTGGGGAGTCGCGCGGCTGGGGTGCGCCGTCGCGCACGACCACCCGGGCATCCGCTCCAGCGCGTGGTACGCGGTGCAGTTCCCCGACGGGACGCGCCTGGACATGGGCCTGCTCGACGCGGTGGTGCTCCTGACCCTGGGGGCCGTCCTCTGGCTGCTGGCACGGAAGAAGCGGCCGCAGCTGGCGCTGCTGGGCATGTTCGCCGTGGGCTACTCGGGTCCGCGGTTCCTGCTCGACTTCCTGCGGGCGAGGGACCTTCCCGATTCCGACCGGCGGCTCGCGGGCCTCACGCCGGCGCAGTGGATCTGCCTGGGGATGATCGGGCTGGGGGTGTGGTTCCTCCGGCACGGGCTCCGGGGCACGCCGCTCGTGGAGCCGACGGCCCAGCCGGCTCCGGCGCAGGGCGACGCACTTCCCCGCGCCTAGGTCAGGTGGGAGCCGCGCCGCGCCCCTTCAGTGCGCTGACGATGAGCCGAGTCGCCGGGCTCTTGTTCAGCGTGTAGAAGTGGATGCCCGGCACTCCCCGCGAGAGCAGCTCCATGCACTGCACGGTGGCGTGCGCCACGCCCAGCTGCACGACGGCATCGGGATCGTCCCGGTAGCGCTCCAGCTGGAGCACCAGCCGCATGGGAACCGTCGCACCGCACAGCCGCACGAAGCGCTCCAGCTGCTCGATGTTGGTGATGGGCATGATGCCGGGAACGATGGGGACGTTGATCCCCACCCGGCGGGCCCGCTCCACGAAGTCGAAGTAGAAGGCGTTGTCGAAGAAGAGCTGGGTGATGACGAAGTCCAGGCCGGCGTCCACCTTCGCCTTGAGGTTCCGCAGGTCGTCCTCCCGGAGCGGAGTCTCGACGTGGCCCTCGGGGTAGCCCGCGCCGCCGAGACACAGGTGGTGGTCCCGCTCACGGATGAAACGGACGAGCTCCGAGGCGTAGCGGAATCCGCCCGGAGCCGCCCGGAACTCGCGCTCCCCGGCCGGAGGGTCGCCGCGGAGGGCCAGGAGGTTCTCCACCCCCATCGCCAGGAACTGCTCCACCAGCCCGCCGACCTCTTCCTGGGTGTGCCCGACACAGGTCAGGTGAGCCATCGTCTCCAGGCCGGTCGCGCGGATCTCCCGGACCAGCTCCACCGTGCGGTCCCGGGTGCTCCCGCCGGCTCCGTAGGTGACCGAGACGAACCCGGGATCGAGAGGGCGCAGGTCCTCGAGCGTCCGGAGGAGGGAGCGCCGACCGTCCTCGGTCTTCGGGGGGAAGAACTCGAACGAGAAGCAGGGGTCCGAGGGGTTGAGCCGGTTCCTGATCTTCATCACCAGTGCCTTGTCCTCACACTCTAGTCAGTGGCGGGCCGTGGCGCTCCCGCCTTGATCACCCTCGGCGGGGTGGAGTAGTCCGGCGCCACATCCATGGCTCGCCAGACACCGCTCAACCGGGTTCACCGCGCGCTCGGCGCGCGAATGGTCGACTTCGCCGGCTGGGACATGCCAGTGCAGTACGCCGGGGTGGTCGCCGAGCACGAGGCAGTTCGGACCGCCGCCGGACTGTTCGACGTCTCGCACATGGGCGAGATCGAGTTCCGGGGTGAAGGTGCGCTGGAGAGCGCCAACGCGCTCATCACCAACGACCTCGGCAAGGCCACCGATGGGCAGGCGGTCTACGCGGGCCTCCTGAATCACCAGGGTGGGTTCGTCGACGACGTGGTCGCGTACCGCTTCTCGCCCGAGCACATCCTCATCTGCGTGAATGCCAGCAACCGGGAGAAGGACTTCGCCTGGATGACGGAGAACACCCCCCGGGTGCAGCCGGTGAACCGGAGCGACGACTTCGCCCAGCTGGCCATCCAGGGCCCCAGAGCGGCGGGCATCGTCCAGAAGCTCACCGACCTCCCGCTGGATGGCATCGCCACCTACCGCTTCCGCGAGGGTGTGGTGGCCGGCGTGCGCTGCATCGTGTCCCGGACCGGCTACACCGGCGAGGACGGGTTCGAGCTCTACTGCCCCCCGGACCGTGCCGAAGTCTTGTGGAACGCGCTGCTCGAGGCGGGACGGTCGGAGGGGCTGGCCCCCGCGGGCCTCGGAGCCCGGGACACGCTCCGCACCGAGATGAAGTACGCGCTCTACGGCAACGACATCGACGATGCCCACACGCCGCTGGAGGCGGGGCTGGGCTGGATCGTCAAGTGGGACAAGGGCGAGTTCATCGGACGCGCCGCGCTGGCGGCGCAGAAGGCCGCCGGGGTGCAGCGGAAGCTGGTGGGCTTCGAGATGCGGGAGCCGGGCATCCCCCGACACGGCTACGTCCTCGGACAGGATGGGAAGCCGGTGGGCGAGGTGACCTCGGGCACGCAGGGTCCGACGGTGAAGAAGGCCATCGGTATCGGCTACGTGCCCGCGGGGCTCGCCGGCGAGGGCACGCCCCTGGACGTCGACATCCGCGGCCGTCCGGTCCGTGCCCAGGTGGTGAAGACGCCGTTCAAGCGTTAGGAGCGCCCGAAAACCATGGCCGACAATCCGAAGAACCTCCGCTACACCAAGGAGCACGAGTGGGCCCGCCGCGACGGCGCGGGGGTGGTGGTGGGGGTGACCGCCCATGCGCAGGAGGCGCTCGGCGACGTGGTGTACGTCGAGCTGCCCAAGGTCGGGGACACGGTGACCGCCGGCAAGCCCTTCGGGGTGGTGGAGTCCACCAAGGCGGTGAGCGAGCTGTTCGCGCCCATCTCCGGCAAGGTGACCCAGGTGAACTCCGCGCTCGCCGACGAGCCGGCGACCATCAATTCCGATCCGTACGGCAAGGGCTGGATCGTCCAGCTCGAGCCATCCGACCCGAAGCAGCTCGATGGGTTGATGGACGCCGACGCGTACAACGACCTGCTGGCGAAGACCGCGACCTGACAGCAGAAACGGGTCGAGGCGGCTCGTCCGTCCCGAACGGGACCGGTGCTCGCGTGGCCGCCGTGCGTGCCCGACTGGCGCGCCCCATGAGCGCGCCTCCGAGGATCCCGGACGTGGGCGCGACGACGCATGCCAGTGTGGCCGAGTCCTGTTAAACCGGCGCCTTCACAGAACCGTCGGAGGCGCCGGTTCGCCCGCCCTCCCGCCAGGTAACCATCACCGCGATGCCCGACTCCCGGACCCCTTCGGAGACCGACTCCTTTCCCCTTCGCCACATCGGCCCCGACGCGGCCGACGTGACCGAGATGCTGCGCGCCCTCGGCACGCCCTCGCTCCAGGCGCTGGTCGATCAGACGCTCCCGGCGAGCATCCGGCTGAAGAGAGCGCTGGATCTGCCGCCGGCGGTCGACGAGGCCCATCTCCTGGAGGAGCTCGAGGCGCTCGCCGCGAGGAACCAGGTCTTCAAGAGCTTCATCGGCCAGGGCTACTCCGACACCTTCGTCCCGCCGGTCATCCTCCGGAACGTCTTCCAGAACCCCGGCTGGTACACCCAGTACACGCCCTACCAGCCGGAGATCTCCCAGGGTCGGCTGGAAGCGCTGCTGAACTTCCAGACGATGGTCATCGACCTCACCGGGTTGCCGGTGGCCAACGCCTCGCTGCTCGACGAGGGCACCGCCGCGGCAGAGGCGATGCATCTGTTCCAGGCGCTGGCGAAGCCGGGCCACGAGGCGTTCTTCGTCTCGGACAAGGTGCATCCGCAGACCCTGGAGGTGGTGCGGACCCGTGCCGGGGCGCTGGGCATCCCGGTCATCGTCGGTGACACCCGCACCTTCGACTTCTCCAACAAGATCTTCGGAGCGCTGGTGCAGTACCCGGCGACCGACGGGCTGGTCGAGGACCACGCCTCGTTCTTCGACCGGGTCCACGCCGAGGGCGGGTACGCCGCGGTGGCCACCGACCTGCTCGCGCTCACCGTGCTCACCCCGCCCGGTGAGCTGGGCGCCGACGTCGCGGTGGGCAGCGCCCAGCGGTTCGGGGTGCCGATGGGCTACGGCGGCCCGCACGCCGCGTTCTTCGCGGTGAAGCAGGAGTTCACCCGGCTGCTCCCGGGCCGCATCATCGGCGTGTCGGAGGACGCGCAGGGACATCGCGCGCTCCGCATGGCGCTGCAGACCCGCGAGCAGCACATCCGCCGGGAGAAGGCGACGAGCAACATCTGCACGGCGCAGGCGCTGCTCGCGGTGATGGCCAGCTTCTACGCCGCCTGGCACGGCCCGGACGGGCTGAAGGCGATCGCCACCCGGGTGCACTCGCTCACCGTCCGGCTGGCCCGCGGCCTGGGCAAGCTTGGCGTGAAGGTGAAGCACGCGAGCGTGTTCGACACGCTGCGGCTGGAGATGGAGCCGGCCGAGGCCGACAAGGCGATGGCCCGGGCCCGTGACCGGAAGGTGAACCTCCGGCGCATCGACCCCCGGAGCATCGGCATCTCGCTCGACGAGACCACCCGCCCCGAGGACGTGGAGACGCTGTGGAGCGTCTTTGCAGGCGGCAAGTCGGTGGACTTCGCGGGCGAGGTGCTGGCCGGCGACGTGAGCGCGTCGTGGGGTCCCGCACTGACCCGGAAGAGCGCCTACCTCACCCATCCGGTCTTCCACCGCCACCGCTCCGAGACCGAGATGCTCCGCTACATCAAGCGGCTGGAGGCGAAGGACCTGAGCCTCACCTACGCGATGATCCCGCTGGGCAGCTGCACGATGAAGCTGAACGCCACCGCGGAGATGATCCCGGTGACCTTCCCCGGCTTCTCACGCCTGCACCCCTTCGCGCCGCTCGACCAGACCGAGGGTTACCAGCAGCTCTTCCGCGAGCTGGAGCGGATGCTCGCGGAGATCACCGGATTCGCGGGCGTATCACTGCAGCCCAACGCCGGCAGCCAGGGCGAGTACGCGGGCCTGCTGGTCATCCGGAAGTGGCACGAGAGCCGCGGCGACCGTGACCGGAAGGTGTGCCTCATCCCCGCGTCCGCGCACGGCACCAACCCGGCGAGCGCGGTGATGGCCGGATTCGAGGTGGTGGTGGTGAAGAGCGACGAGGACGGAAGCATCGACCTCGCCGACCTCGAGGCCAAGTCCACCGAGCACCAGTCCCGTCTGGGCGCGCTGATGGTGACCTATCCCTCGACCCACGGCGTGTTCGAAGAGGAGATCCGGAAGATCTGCGACATCGTCCACGGCCACGGCGGCCAGGTCTACATGGACGGGGCGAACATGAACGCCCAGGTGGGCCTCTGCCGGCCGGGCGACTTCGGCGCGGACGTCTGCCATCTGAATCTCCACAAGACCTTCTGCATCCCGCACGGCGGCGGCGGCCCGGGGATGGGCCCGATCTGCGTCGCCGCGCACCTCGCGCCGTTCCTCCCCGGGCACCCGGCGGTGAAGGTCGGGGGGGCACAGGGGACCGGTCCGGTCTCCGCCGCGCCGTGGGGAAGCGCGAGCATCCTGCTCATCTCCTACGCCTACATCCGGATGATGGGCGCGGCCGGGCTCACCCGCGCGACCGAGGTGGCGATCCTCGCCGCGAACTACATCGCGGCGCGGCTGCAGGACCACTTCCCGGTGCTCTACCGGGGCGCGCGCGGCCGGGTGGCGCACGAGTGCATCCTCGACCTCAGGGGCGTGAAGCGCTCGGCGGGCATCGAGGTGGACGACGTGGCCAAGCGGCTCATCGACTACGGATTCCACGCCCCGACGGTGTCCTTCCCGGTGGCGGGCACGGTGATGGTCGAGCCGACGGAGAGCGAGAGCAAGTCGGAGCTGGACCGCTTCTGCGACGCGATGGTGGCCATCCGCAAGGAGATCGCCGAGGTGGAGGCGGGACGGCAGCCGCGCGAGAACAACGTCCTCAAGAACTCGCCGCACACCGCGCAGGTGGTCACCGCCGACGGCTGGGATCGCCCGTACTCCCGTCAGCTCGGGGCCTTCCCGTCCGCGTTCGTGCGGGCGAGCAAGTTCTGGCCGGCGGTGGGGCGGTTGAACAACGTCCTCGGCGACCGGAAGCTCATGTGCAGCTGTCCGCCGGTCGAGGACTACGCCTAGCGCTTCGCTGCGGCAGGGTCGACGGCGACGGTCAGTTGTTCCGGAAGATCCGCATCAGCGGCCGGCCGCCGGTCTCGAGGTAGAAGCCGAACGGGAAGCTGACCGTTCCGTTGTTGCCCATCAGGCCGGGAGGCGGATTCGGAAAGGGCTGCGCCCGCCGGAAGGCGACGATGGCGGCCTCGTCCAGGAAGTCCACCCCGCTCGAGCGCTGCACCTGGAGGTCCTTCACCAGCCCGTCGCTCCCCAGCGTCACGTTGAGGATGGTGTACCGATCGCGGCCTCCGTAGATCTCCCCGGTGGGGTCGCGCTGGCGGAGCGGTTCATTGGGATCCCAGTTGCGCCCCACCGCCTGCTTCACCCGGTTGAAGAACGTCGCGTACTTCCACTCCCGGGTGTTGAGGAACGTCCCGTCACCCTGATCGACGTCCTGCAGGTGGTCGTTCGGCGCGGCCCCGATGATCTTGTCCAGCGCGGCGCTGCTGGGCATCAGCTGCGAGAGGGTGGGGAGCCCGGCCTTGCCGGCGCTGCCCTGCTCACCCTCCTCACCGGGCCGTCCCGGATCGACCCGGAGCCGATCCGAGTTGCCCTGCATCGGCGCGCTCTCGCCCTGGTTCCGGACGCTCGCGCCCGGACCCTTGGGGGTCTGCTCCTTGAGCGCGATCTGGTCACGCTGCTTCACGGTGGGGACGTCGAACACCGGCCGCTGCCCGCCGCCCTTCTGCGCGGGGCGCGTGTCCTGTCCGGTGCCGCCGTTTCCCTGGACGACGATCTGCGCGGCGCTGTCCTTGCCGGTGGTGGTCCGTTCCTCGGTCGCGGTCTGCTTCGGCATCGCGTTCCGGTAGAACGGCGTCTGGTCGCGAGCCTTGCTCTCCTTGTCGACCCGGTTGTTCTTCTCCGCCAGGTACTTGGCGTCGGGCGACTCCTGCTCGTTCCCCGGCGCGACGTCCACCACCTGACCCTTCGGATTCTTCTCGTCCTTGGGCTCGGGCTTCTTCGCCGCCTCGGCCCGGCGCTGCTGTTCGGGCCGCTCCTGCTCCCGGGCCTGCCCCCGGTTCTTCGCCCAGGCGCGAGGGTCGATGTTGCGGAGGGTGACCGCCTGGGGCTTCGGCTTGATCCGGTCTCCCCCGGGCCACTTCACCGACACGAAGTTCATCAGGAGCAGCAGCCCCAGCACGCTGACGTGGAAGAGCAACGCCAGGAGCGTGGCGACGAGCGCGGTCGCTGCCGGGCGGCGGCGGCGTCGGCGGTAGTTGGCTCCGGACGGGCTCACGTGAGGGTTCTACACATAGCTGGAAGCCGCGGCCCTGACATAACCCCGGACAGGGACTCCTGTTCCACCCAGGGTGGTACCGGGCTGTCCCCTGGCCAATGGGCCCCCGGGTCCCCTATTCGTAAATCCGCACGACCTCTGCGCCATTGAAATAATGCCGGAGGATCGCCCTGTAATCCTGTCCACTCTCGGCACGGCCGATGGCCCCTGTCTGACAGAGGCCCACTCCGTGGCCCCAGCCGCCGCCCCGGAAGGCGAACGCCACCAGGTTGCCCCGTCCATCCCGCTCCTCGGTGACGACGAAGAGCGCGCTGTTGAGCATCCCGAACTGACGCCGGATGGTCAGCTCGCCGCGGAGCTCGGTGGCTCCGCGGGTCCCAGACACGAGCAGCAGCCGCACCCGCCCCGACGCGCCCCGCTCCAGGGGATGGAGGTGACGCACCGAGCCCACCCCCAGCGGCTCGACCAGCGCGTCGAGCTGCTGCGCGGTGAACCGCTTCTCCCAGCGGTACTTCGTCGGCTGGGCGAATCGTCCGCGACGGCAGGCTGCCGGAAGGTCGAAGGCGAGGAACCGCTCCGGTGCCAGACGCGGGTCCGGCATGCCCGCGACCGGCTCGAGCACGTCCGGGCGCCCGCGCAGGCTGGGATCGGGCACGCCGCCCCAGACCGCGTCGTTGTCCTCGGTGTGCCCACCGCAGACCGCGCTGTAGACCGAGTCCACCAGCCGTCCCTCGGTGGAGAAGAGCGCCAGTCCCCGGGTCGCCTCGACCGCGGCGTTGGTCGCCGGCGTCTCGCCGGTGCGGCCGCGGTACACGGCGCAGTGCTGCTCGGAGCACAGCAGGTAGGGATCGGCGAGGTGGCGGGTCCCGACCTTCGCCAGCACCTCGCCGCGTGCGGTGACCGCCTGCGCCTTCAGGGCCTCGGCGGGGGCCGCAGCGAAGATCTCCGAGGGAACGAGCCCGCGGAGGAGGTCCTCCAGGGACACCAGGTTCACGACCGCGATGGTGCCGGAGGCATCCGCAGCGAAGGACAGGCCTCCCCGGTAGTCGCGGGTCTCGAAGCCGTGGTTGGGGTAGCCCACCGCGAACTCCACCGAGCGCACCTCGAAGCCCTCGCCCCCGGGGGTCTCCGCCCGGATGGGACCCTCGCTGGTCCCCAGGGGCGTGCCATCTCCCATGTTCAGCTGGAGGCGCACCCGCGATGCGGTCCGCACCTCCTCGGCGAGCGTGCTGCGGGCGCCCCAGGTGCGGAGCAGCTCCGCTTGCCGTGCCGCAGCCTCCGGCTGGGTGAGCGCGGGCTCGAGGAGCACCAGGACCTTCCGGTTGTCGAGGATCTTCCCGACGATGCCGTACACCTGCCCGAGCTGCTCGAGGCGCACCTGGAACCCGCGGGCCTCCCAGGTGGCGCGCTCGGCCGCGATGCCATCCTTGTCCGCCCAGGCGAGCTCGGTGACCTGGACCCGGAATTGTCGGTCGGCAGCGGTCCCGTCGAGCCACCGGACAACGAGGGGCGTGCCGCCCGGGGCCTCGACCACCTTCTCCGGCTCACCCTGGAGGACGAGTCGGACCCGCCCCCTGGGGAGGAAGGTCACCTCGCGGCGGTTCTCCATCAGCCGGACCGGGACGGTCGGCTCGCCGGCCCGCACGTCGAGCCGGCGAGCCGACGGAGGTGGGGGGACGTCGAGCGGGAGGGGGCCGGGGTCGGGTGGATCCGGGACGGGTGCGACCGTCACGACGGGCGCCGGCGGCGGTGGCCTCGGGGCCGCGCACCCTGCGAAGGCGAGGGCGAGGAGCCACGCCCGTCCTGTCCCGCTGGGCAAGGTCACGTCGGGGAAGAGGCGCCACCCGGATTCGAACCGGGGAATGAGGGTTTTGCAGACCCTTGCCTTACCACTTGGCGATGGCGCCGGGAGCGACCGCGGGTTTGTAGGGCACGCCGCTGTACCGGTCAAGGAATGGCAGGATGTCACCCATGGCCAAGCTTCGCGCCTTTCTGGTGGGCGCCACCGGCATCGCCGGTCAGCAATTCGTCTCCGCGCTTCGCGATCATCCGTGGTTCGAGATCGGCGCGATCGCCGCCTCTCCGCGCAACGCGGGCAAGCGCTACGACGAGGCGGTGGCCGGCGCCTGGTTCCTCCCCGAGCCGATCCCCGCGGAGGTGGCCGGGATGCGGCTCCAGGATCCGGCCGCGCCCCCGCGCGAGGTCGACCTCGTGTTCTCGGCCGTCGAGTCCCACGTGGCGAAGGAGCTGGAGCCGCGACTCGCCGCCGACCTTCCGGTCATCAGCGCCGCGAGCACCTTCCGCATGGAGCAAGACGTGCCGCTCCTCATCCCTCCGGTGAACGCCGCGCACGCCGGGCTCGTCTCGGCCCAGCGAGCGCGCGGCTGGCACGGATGGGTGGCCCCCATCCCCAACTGCACCACCACCGGTCTGGCGGTCGTGCTCGCGCCGCTGGCGGAGCGCTTCGGTCTCCGCTCGGTGGTGATGACCTCGCTCCAGGCGGTCTCGGGAGCCGGCCGCTCGCCCGGGGTGACCGCGCTCGACATCCTGGACAACGTCGTCCCCTACATCGCGAAGGAGGAAGGCAAGGTCGAGGCGGAGACGCGGAAGATCCTCGGCCGCTGGGCTCCAGGCGGGGGCAGCGTCGAGCCGCTCCCCCTCAAGATCTCCGCCACCTGCACCCGGGTCGCCGTCCAGGACGGGCACACCGAGACGGTGTCGGTCGGGCTCGGTCGGCCGGCGAGCCTCGACGAGGTGGCAGACGCGCTCCGCACCTGGGAGGGCAGCAAGGAGGCACGCGATCTGCCGTCGTCCGCGCCGCGGTGGATCGAGGTGCTCGAGTCGCCCGATCGCCCCCAGCCCCGGCTCGACCGCGAGACCCACGGCGGGATGGCCACGAGCGTGGGCCGGCTCCGGGAGGACCCGGTGCTGGAGCACGGCGTGAAGCTGGTGCTGGTCTCCCACAACACCAAGATGGGCGCGGCGAAGGGCGCGGTGCTCGTCGCCGAGCTGATGCGCGCCAGAGGGCTCCTCACTCGATAGGAACCAATCCCTGCTTGCCCCCGGGGGGCGGATGCGCTCAGTTCCGCGTTACGCTCCCCTGACGAGGCGAGCGATCACAAGCGGAGATTCGCCGTCATGGCTTACGTCGTTGCCGATGGTTGCGTGAAGTGCAAGTACACCGACTGCGTGGAGGTCTGCCCCGTCAATTGCTTCTACGAGGGGGAGAGCATGCTGGTCATCCACCCGGACGAGTGCATCGACTGCGGCGCCTGCGAGCCGGTGTGTCCGACCAAGGCGATCTTCCCGGAGTCGGATCTCCCGGAGAAGTGGGCCGAGTACAAGGAGATCAACGCCACCTATTCCAAGACGTGGCCGAACATCTCCGAGAAGAAGGACCCTCTCCCCGAGGCAGAGGAGTTCAAGGACAAGGAGAACAAGCGTCCGCTGCTGAAGCTCTGACGTCGGACGCCGGCTCGGCCTCAGTCTCCTCCCTGAACGGCCCGGGTCTCGAGGCTGCGGACCGACAGGCCGCGGGCCTCGAGCGCTTGACGGAGCTCTCCCAGCTCGCTGGCCGACGGGAGGTGGGCAGAGGAGAGCCGGAGCGCAATCGCCCCCGGCGCGACGCGCTGAACCTCGAGCCTCCCGGGAAGGCCGCCCCGGAGCGTGAGCGCAAGGGAAGGACGGCCGCTCCGGACGAAGCGCTCGATCTGCTCCACCAGCGCGAGCGCGCGCTCGATGCGCCCCTCCGCGGGCGAGGCCGGCGCGCTGGTCGCGGCGCCTGCGATGCCCGGGGTGCAGGAGGGAGTCATGCCTGGCGAGGACTCGAGCTGCGGCTCCCGTGCTTCCGGGAAGACGCGTCCCGTCGTGGCGGGTGAGATGCGGCCTGCGTGCTCGGTCCGCGCGGCTTCCTCGTTACGGAGCGCCGCGGTGAGGAGCTCCGCCTTCCGGCTCTGGAGCCTTCCCGTCGCCTGAGCGCCGGCAGCCTGGCCGTCCGCCAGCCGCTGTCGCGCAGCCCCGTCCATCTCCCGTCGCGCTTCGCCACGCAGCTCGCCTGGAACGCGCGCGGTTCGTCCGTCACTGCGCGGTGCACGCGCCGACGTTGCCGTTCTCTGGCGGCGAGGTGGGGCGGACGACCTCCGGCTCGGGCGCTCGGTGCGAGTCCGGAGGAGCTCCTCGAAGCGCTTGCGCGGTGGCGCGGGCGGTGTGTCGCCCGGTGGTGGATCGACGCGGTCGGGCTGCATGCGGCGAGCCGAAAACAATGTTCATGCCGACCAGCGCACACTCGGCAGACGACGCCGCGCGCCGTCCTGCATGCGGGATGACCGTCCGGACGGTCGGCCTCCATGCGCCGTGTGCGCGTCAGGAAGCGCGCGGTGCGCAGGTCATTTCGCACCGGGCGCATCGCGGACCCGGGCGTTATGACGACAGCCGGATGCGGTAGGTTTGGCGACCCGAATGACGGCCAGCGCGGACATCAAGCTCGTCATCACGCAGATCAAGGACGAGGCCGAGCTCTTCCAGGCGCTGGCGATCCGCGAGGTCGTCTTCATCGAGGAGCAGCACGTTCCGGAGACGGTCGAGCGCGACGCCGAGGACGCGCGCGCCCATCACCTCCTCGCCTTCGCGGAGGGCCACGCCATCGGCACCGGTCGGCTCGTGGTGCTCCCGGCGCCTCCGGCGGGAGAGACGGGAACCTGGGGGCAGATCGGCCGGATGGCGGTGCTCCAGTCGCATCGCAAGAACGGCGTCGGCCACCTTCTGCTCGCGGAGCTCGAAGGCGAGGCGCGGCGCCGGGGTCTCACCGGCGTGCTCGTCCACTCGCAGCTCTACGCGCTGAGCTTCTACGAGCGCCACGCCTACAAGACGGTCGGTGCGGTCTTCCTCGAGGCCGGCATCGAGCATGTCGAGGCGCGCAAGCGACTCTAAACGAGTGCCTCGCCGGCGTAGCAAGGGCGAGGAGCCGTACGTCTTCGACGTCGTTCTCCGAGCGGTAGGGGCGCGATTCGCAGTCGGCACGTTCCTTCGCTCGCATCCGGAGATCAAACCCGTCGCCTGGTGGCGGAAGGGTGTCCGTGAGTTCGCCACTCAGCCGGCGCCCCGGGACTCGGGCTTCACGCTCACGCTGGCCGAAGGTGGCGAGTGGAGACGGGTGTGGCTGAGAACCAGGCGTGTACTCGAACGGATTCGTCCCGTGCTTCGAATGCTGAGACGACACGGCGTGGAATGCTGGCTCGACATTGCCATCCTGCCAGGCGTGCCAGAGGCGTTCGTTCCTGCGTTGCTCATCTCCGCGAACGAACTCGCTCGCCTCGGCGAGCTGAGGGTCGACGTTGCGGTAAGAGCCTGGCC
>Ga0081540_1003235_pt1 | contig 12977 bp, 11 predicted proteins | sample TabmetS2T1R1_FD_71024 | JGI IMG/M metagenome (GOLD analysis project Ga0081540, IMG submission 71024) | Tabebuia heterophylla rhizosphere microbial communities from the University of Puerto Rico - S2T1R1 | ecosystem: Host-associated > Plants > Roots > Rhizosphere ... | reverse complement strand
GGTGAGCTGGCCGCCGCGCTCGCCGACCCAGGCCACGACGGCGTCGGCGAGATCGCCGGTGTAGAACGGCGCCGCGCCCTCGGCGCCGAAGCGCTCGATCGTGCGGGCGAGCTCGGGCGAGCGGAACACGTCGCCCTCGCGCAGCGCCTGACCGCCCGGCGCGAAGACCTCCCGAGACTCGTGCGTGCTGGCGAGGATCGGCTCGAGGATCTCCGAGACGTAGGCCTGCGCGTTGTTGAGCGCGACGCCCTCGCGGGCCAGCTCGGCGGCGGGCGCGGCGAGGTCGGCGCGATCGAGCGAGCCCCAGCGCGCGAGGGCCGCGTCGAGCCCGGCGGGGTTGCCGTACGCGCCGCACGACGCGGCGCCGCAGTTGAAGACCTGCACGGCGTCGCCGAAGGAGACCTCGGCGGGGAGGAGCTCGGCGCGGCGGCTGGGATCGGCGCCCCGGCCGGGCGCCTCGACGAAGAAGTCCAGCAGCGTCGGCTGCTCCCCGGCGCCTGCGACGAGCATGTAGCCGCCGGCGCCCGGGCCGGTGAGCAGCGGCTCCGCCGCCCACGACGCGAGCACGGCCGCCACCGCGGCGTCGACCGCATTGCCGCCCGCGCGCAGCGCGCGCGCGCCGGCCTCGGCGCTCAGCGGGTGCCCTGCGGCGACCATGCCCGCACTCGTCACGCAGTGATCCTGCCAAAGGGCACGACGACCGTCGCCGTGAAGCGCTCGGGCATCGCCCGCAGCACGGCCAGCCGCGGATCGGGGACGTCGAGGACGCGCTCGGCCGCCAGCGGTCGCAGCGGCGCCAGGCGCGAATCGGCGAGGACGGTGTCGAGCGCACGCCGGTCGCCGCCGAGGACGAGGGCGTCGAGCGGACGGTCGAGGAGCACGCGGGCGGCGACATCGGCGGCCTGCTGCAGGGCGGCGCGCGCCTGGCCCTCGCGGCGGCGGGCGAAGCGCCCCGAGCTCGAGCCGCCCTTGCGGTGGCGGCCGTGGACCAGCCGGCTGCCGACCTTCGAGTCGACGAGCCGCTCGCCTTCGAAGACGCCGGCGGCGTGGCCGCCGAGCCGGACGAGCAGGACGCCGACGGTCCGCTCGCGGCGCACGTGCTCCAGCAGCGCGCCGGGCTCGAACCCCGGCCGCGACCCGCGCACCTCCGCGGGCAGCGGCGGGAACGGCGGCGTGCAGACCACGCGGTTGCCGCCGCCGGCGGCGAAGACGACCTCGCGCTCGCCGACCTCGGTGCTCGTCGCCGGCGCGTGCTCGTCGGCCCAGCGGTCGAGCCATCGCGCCAGCCGCGCCGGCGGGAGCTCGTAGCGCTCGGTCATCGCAACTGGCAAGCCATCGTCGTGGCTGGCAAGGACGCAGGCCGCGTGGCGTGCTCTGCACGGAGCGGCCGAGGACGCAGCCAGGCGCGACGATGGGCCGTCAGCCGCGGGGGATGAACTCGGGCACGTCCAGTTCGGACACGCCCAGCCCCGTCTGACGCGTCGAGCTCGAGCGGCTGCGGCGCTCGATGCGCACCTCGCCCTTCGGCTCCTCGTAGTCGCGCGAGGGACGCGGCCGGGCGCTGTCCGTGTAGCCGGTCGCGACGACCGTGACCCACACCTCGGACCCGAGCTTCTCGTCGACCATGGCGCCGAAGATGATGTTCGCGTCGGGGTGGGCCGCCTCGCTGACCGCCTTGGCCGCCTCGTTGATCTCCCACAGCGACAGATCCGGGCCGCCGGTGATCGAGAGCAGGATCTTGCGCGCGCCCTCCATCGAGGTCTCCAGCAGCGGCGACGCGGTCGCGGCCTGCGCGGCGACCGTCGCGCGATCCTCGCCGTGGCCCATGCCGATGCCCAGCAGCGCGTTGCCCGCATCGGACATGATCGTGCGCACGTCGGCGAAGTCGAGGTTGATGAGGCCCGGGAGCGTCACGAGGTCGCTCACGCCCTGGACGCCCTGGCGCAGCACGTCGTCGGCGACGCGGAACGCGTCGACCATCGAGGTCTGCTTGTCGAGCACGCTCAACAGCCGGTTGTTCGGGACGACGATGAGCGTGTCGACCTCGTTGGCGAGCGACTGGATGCCCGCCTCGGCCGCCGCGGCGCGCTTGTTGCCCTCGAACCCGAACGGCTTGGTCACGATCCCGACGGTCAGCGAGCCCAGCTCACGCGCGATGCGCGCGACGACCGGAGCGGCGCCGGTGCCCGTCCCCCCGCCGGCGCCGGCGGCGATGAAGATCATGTCCGAGCCCTTCAGCAGCGCCTTGATGCGGTCGTACTCCTCCATCGCGGCCTGCCGGCCGAGATCGGGGTTCGACCCGGCGCCCAGACCGCGGGTGACCGTCGGCCCGATGTGCAAGGTGAGGTCGGCGGTCGACTGCTGCAGCGACTGCAGGTCGGTGTTGATCGCGACGAACTCGACGCCCTCGATCTGCGCCTCGACCATGCGGTTCACGGCGTTGACGCCGGCTCCGCCGACGCCGACGACCCGCAGGATCGGCTGGCCGACCGGCTTGGCGGTGCCCCACGGCGTCGGCTCCTCGGCGACGCGTGCGTAGGGATCGGCCTCCTCGTACGAGCGCCGCGCGGGCGCGCGATCGAGGATGTCGTCGGGGATGTCGGCGGTGAAGGCGTGGCGCAGGCGCTCCTGCGGCGTGGGCACGCGAGGCTCGGGCGCCGGCGGCGGCTCCTCCTCGGGCGTGCTCAGCGCGGGATGCGGATAGCCGGTCTCGCGTGGGTGCGGCGGCGGCTCCGCCCGGCGGCGCTCCTGCGCAGCCGGCGTCGACGGCGCCGGCCTGTGGTCAGCGGCGGATTCCTCCTCGCGCGCGCGATCGCCCGCGTCTCCGGCCTCCTCCGTGCGGCGGAAGAGGTCCGCGAGCGGGCCTTCCCTCATGCTCGCGCGCTTACCGCTTGCCATGGGCGAGAACCTCCTTCGCGAGATCGCGATAGGACTGGGCGGCCATGCCGTCCGGATCGTACTTGAGCACTGACATGCCTTTCACAGGCGCTTCGGCGAAGCGAACGGTCTTCTTGATGCGCGAGGCGAAGACGCGATCGCCGAAGTTCTCCTCCAGGATCTCGATCGCCTCCTTCGCGTGAACCGTGCGCGTATCCATCAGGGTAGGCAGGATCCCCTCGATCTCGACGTCCGGGTTGAGGTTCTCGCGGATCATCTGAAGGGTGTTCTGCAGCTGGATGAGCCCGCGCATCGACAGGTACTCGCACTGCACGGGGACGATGACCTTGTCGGCGGCGGTCAGCGCGTTGATCGTCAGCAGCCCGAGTGACGGGGGCGTGTCGATGCAGATGAAGTCGTAGTCGTCGGCGATGCCGTTGACCGCCTTCTCCAGCGAGCGCTCGCGGCCGATCATGGTGCTCATCGCGATCTCTGCGCCGGCGAGGTCGATCGACGCGCACGCAACGTCGATCTCGCGCTTGCGGATGACCTCGCGGATCGAGATCTGATGCACGAGCACGTCGTACATCGACTTGTCGAGCGAGTCGGGGTCGATGCCCTGCGACATCGTCAGGTTGCCCTGCGGGTCCATATCGACGCACAGCACGCGGAAGCCCTTCTCGGAGAAGGCGACGGCGAGGTTGAGCGTGGTCGTCGTCTTCGCGACGCCGCCCTTCTGGTTCGCGAACGCGATGACCTTGGGCTTGTGGGGTGCCTTGGGCATGTCAGCGCCGTATTCGCCCGGCCCCGGGCGAATCCTTCACGTGCGCGGATGACTAGCATCGCCGCCGGATGGTCACCCACTGGAATGAGGTCGAGCCGCGCGTGGTGGAGGGATCCAACCTCCGCGGAACGCGGTGGCGGCTGGGCGCGGCGGCGGGCGCCGAGCGCGTCGGGCTGAGCCGTTACCGGTTGGCCCGCGGCGAGCGTCTGATGCCGGTGCACGTGCACGCCGACGAGGAGGAGATCTTCTACGTGCTCGGCGGCCAGGGGCTGAGCTGGCAGGACGGCCGGACGTACGAGGTGCGGGCGGGCGACTGCATCCTGCACCGGGCCGGCGCCGAGGCGCACACGATCCTGGGAGCGGGCGACGGCCTGGACGTGCTGGCCTTCGGCACCGGCTCGCCGACCGGGCTGACCTGGCTGCCGCGCGCGGGCGCGTGGTGGAACGGGCCGCACTGGCTGCCCCACGACGGCCCGAACCCGTTCAAGGCCGAGGAGGCCGCCGGCCCGCTGGAGGTCCCCGAGCCCGAGGGCGAGAGGCCGGCGACGATCGTCAACCTCGACGACGTGCCGGTGCGCCGGCAGGAGCGCCGCGGCGACGTCGCCGGCGAGCGGCGCAAGCTCGGCGAGGTGCTCGGCTCGCGGCGGGCCGGGGTCCAGGTGCTCGTGGTCGATCCCGGGGCCCTGAGCTATCCGCCGCACTGCCATTCGTCGGAGGAGGAGCTGTTCGTCGTCCTCGACGGGGAGGGCGAGGTGCTGCTCGGCGACGAGGCGCACCCGGTGCGGGCGGGGAGCATCATCGCCCGGCCTCCGGGGACGGGCGTGGCGCACGCCTTCCGCGGCGGCGACGGCACGCTGACCGTGCTCGGGCTCAGCGACCGCGACCCCAACGACATCTGCTTCTACCCGCGCTCGGGGAAGGTCTCGCTGCGGGGCGTGCGCGCGATGTTCCACGTCGAGCGCGTCGGCTACTGGGACGGTGAGGAATGACGCTCTCGCACTGGGACGAGGTGCCGGGCGCGCGCCGCGAGGTCGGCGACATGCGCGCGAACTTCACGCGCCTGGGCGCCGCCGCCGGCGCGACCGGCGTCGGCGTCGCGCGCGTCGACATCGATCCGGGCTGCCGCGCCGGGCCGGTGCACGTCCACGGCTCCGAGGAGGAGATCTTCTTCGTGCTCGCCGGCTCGGGCCTGGCCTGGATCGACGGCGCGGTCCACGAGATCGGGGTGGGCGACACGATCGTCTACCTGGCAAGCGGGCCCGAGCACACGGTGATCGCGGGCGACGGCGGGCTGTCGGTCCTGGCGTACGGCGAGAACCACCTGCCGATCCTGACGCTGCTGCCGCGCGCCGCCGTCGGCCGCCGCGGCGACCTGGTCATCGAGATCTCCGGCGACGACCCGCTCGAGCGCGAGGCCGCGGCCGGGCCGCTCTCGGTCCCCGCGCCGAGCCCGCGGCCGCCGTGCGTCGTCGCGCTGGATGACGTCGAGCTCGAGTCCGAGGAGGTCGGAGAAGTGGCCAGCGCCGAGCGCGACGTCGGCCGCGCCGCGGGCTCCGTGCGCACGGGCCTTCGCCACAACACCGTGCCCGCCGGCAAGCTCAACTGCCCGCCGCACTGGCACGGCAGCGAGGAGGAGCTGTTCGTCGTGCTCGAGGGCGGCGGCGAGCTCGAGCTCTACGACAACTCGGGCTCCGTGGTCGAGCGCCATCCGCTGCGCGCGGGTCACTGCGTCCACCGGCCGGGCCCCGGGCGCCGGCTGGCCCACGCGCTGCGCTCCGGGCCGGACGGCCTGACCTACCTCGCTTACGGCACGCGCGATCCGGGCGAGATCGTCTACTACCCGCGCTCGCGCAAGGCGTGGCTGAGCGGCGTGATGGCGCGCGTGGAGCTCGTCGACGACTACTGGGAGGGCGAGGTCTGAGCTTCCTGGACCGCGACCTGGTCGTGGTCACCGGCAAGGGCGGCGTGGGCAAGACGACGGTCGCCGCCGCGGTCGGCCTGGTCGCCGCCGGCCGTGGGCTGCGCACGATCGTGGCCGAGGTCGCGCGCCGCGACGACGTCTCGCGCGCCATGGGCGGCGAGGGCATGCAGGAGGAGGAGCTCGCCCCGGGGCTGCATCACGTCTCGATCGACCCCGAGCGCGCGATGGAGCTGTACCTGACCGACCAGCTCCCGCCTGCACTCGCCGAGCTGCTGTCGTCGAGCCGGACCTTCACGTACCTGGCGGCGGCGACGCCCGGCATGCGCGAGCTGCTCACGGTCGGCAAGGTCTGGGAGCTCGCGCAGGAGGACCGGCGCGCTCCCGGCGCCGAGCCCTACGACCTCGTCGTGCTCGACGCGCCCGCGACCGGCCACGGCGTGGCGATCCTCACCGCGCCGCGGACCTTCGCCAAGACGGCGCGCGTCGGGCGCGTCGCGCGCCAGGGCCGCACCATCGACGCGATGGTCAGCGATCCCGAGCGCACCGGGGTGATCGCGGTGGCGCGCCCGGAGGAGATGCCGGTCACCGAGACGCTGAGCCTGCAGGACGCGCTGCGCGACGAGGTCGGGCTCGAGGTCGGGCTGGTGGTGGCCAACGCCGTGCTGCCTCAGCGCTTCAGCGCGGCGGAGACGCGGGCGCTCGAGCGGGCGCCCGATGATCCCGCGGTGCGCGCCGCGCGCCATGCCGGCGCCCGCGCGAGGGCCCAGCGCGCCCAGCTGCAGCGGCTGCGCCGCGGGGCTCGCGCCCCGGTGAGCACGCTCCCGTTCGTGTTCGACGGCGACCCGATGACGCGCCTGGCGCGCGAGCTGGAGCGGGCGCTGTGAACGCGCGCCTGGCGGACAAGCGCATCGTCATCTGCGCCGGCTCGGGCGGCGTGGGCAAGACGACGACCTCGGCGGCGCTGGCGATGGGGCTCGCGGCCCAGGGCAAGCGGGTGGCGGTGGTGACGATCGACCCGGCGCGGCGCCTGGCCAACGCGCTGGGCCTCGACGACCTCGGCAACGAGCCGCGCCTGATCGACCCGTCGCGCCTGGCCGGCCACGGCATCGAGGTGCGCGGCGAGCTCTGGGCGATGATGCTCGACCCCAAGCGCACCTTCGACGAGCTCATCGAGCGGCTGGCGCCCGACGAACGCGCCCGCGAGGAGGTGGTCGGCAATCGCATCTACCAGCAGCTTTCGAGCGCGGTCGCAGGCTCGCAGGAGTTCACGGCGGTGGCCAAGCTCTACGAGCTCGATCGCTCGGGGCGTTTCGACGTGCTCGTCCTCGACACCCCGCCGTCGCGCAACGCGCTGGACTTCCTCGACGCCCCCGAGCGGCTGACCGGCTTCTTCGAGGGCCGCGCGCTGCGCGTCTTCCTGGCGCCGACCGGCCTGGCCGCGCGCGTCATGGGCGCCGGCACCGGCGTGGTGTCGGCCGTGCTCAAGCGCCTCACCGGCGTCGACCTGCTCGAGGACCTCGGTGTCTTCTTCCGCGCGCTGGGCGGCATGATCGACGGCTTCAAGGAGCGCGCCGCGGGCGTCAAGGCGCTGTTGCGAGACGAGGGCACCGCGTTCGTCGTCGTCACCTCGCCGGAGCGCGAGCCGGTCGAGGAGGCGATCTTCTTCGCCGGCAAGCTGCGCGATGCCGGCATGCCGTTCGGCGGCCTGGTCGTCAACCGCGTCCACCCGCTCGACGGCGGGCCGCCCGAGGCCGACGTCGCCGCCCTCGCCACGGCCCTGGGCGACGCGAGGCTCGCCGCCAAGGTCGCGCGCACCTACGCCGAGGAGCGAGCGCTCGCCGAACGCGACCACGCCGCGATCGGCCACCTCTGCGAGCAGACCGGAGAACGCGCGCCGATCGTCATCCCCCAGCTCGACGGCGACGTCCACGACGTCGACGGCCTGGTGGCGATCCACGCCCATCTGTTCGCGGAGTAGGGGCCGCTCGGCCGGTCTTCGCGGGAGCGCAGCCGCTCTCCGCGCGGCGCCCTCCCACAACGCGCGGCCAGGGCAACGAGGGAAACGGGCCCGGTCAAAGCGTCCTGCCCTGTCCACCCGACAGGTGGGTTAGGCAGGAAGCGCGCGCGGAGAGCAGCCGCGCGCGAGCGAGCGCCGCTGCGCCACCCGACGCGCTGCGCCGCGCCCCGGCTACCGCCGGATCTGCCTGACCCCGCGCCCCTCGTGCCAGGACTCGATCACGATGTGGTCGGCGGGGTCGCCGAGGGTGACGACGACGAGCTCGGTGACGTCGAGGCGGAAGCGGTGGGAGGTCGCGGCGGGCTCGGTGACCTCGATGGCCAGGCCGGCGATCTTCGCGTCGCCGGTCCAGCCGGCGTCGGGATCCGGCGAGGCGCTGTGCAGCGCGAAGCGCGGATCGCGCTTGAGGTCCAGGGCCTTGACCGCGCGCCACATGCTGCCCAGCCACATCTCGCCGCCCTCGATCTCCAGCTCGCTGCCGCTGATGCGCGGCGAGCCGTCGCGGCGCAGCGTCGCCAGCGTCTTGTGGCGGAACGCGTCGAAGAACGCGCGGGCGCGCGCCGCGAGCTCGGGCACCTCTGCCTCGACCTTGCTCCAGCTCGCCATGACGAAAGCCTAGGCTGCCGCAATGGCACGCGACTCACGACACGACGTGGTCATCGTCGGCGGCGGCCACAACGGTCTCGTGGCCGCGACGTACCTCGCCCGCGCCGGGCGCTCGGTGCTCGTGCTCGAGCGCCGCGACCACGTCGGCGGCGCGGCGGTCTCCGAGCGGCCGTTCGCCGGCGTCGACGCGCGACTGTCGCGCTACGCCTACCTCGTCAGCCTGCTGCCCCGCGCGATCATCGACGAGCTCGGGCTCGAGATCACCCTGCAGCGCAGGCGGATCTCGTCCTACACGCCCGTGCCCGGCGCCCCCGAGCGGGGCGTCCTCGTCGACGAGCACGCGCCGAACGACGGCTGGGAGCGGCTCTACGCGACCTGCACGACCGTCGCCCGCGCCGTCTTCCCATCGCTGACCGAGCCGCTGCCGTCCGCCGGCGACCTGCGGGCGCGGATCGGCAACGACGCCGCCTGGACCGCGCTCGTCGCGCGGCCCATCGGCGAGCTCATCGAGGAGCACCTCGACGACGACATCCTGCGAGGCATCGTCCTCACGGACGCCCTGATCGGCACCTTCGCCGGCGCCCACGACGCCGACCTGCGTCAGAACCGCTGCTTCCTGTACCACGTCATCGGCAACGGGACCGGCCACTGGGACGTCCCGGTGGGCGGCATGGGCGCGGTGACCGACGCGCTGCGCGACGCCGCGGTCGCGGCGGGCGCGGAGCTGCGCTGCGAGGCGAGCGCCACCGCGATCGCGGATCGGGTGGTGCGCTGGACCGACGCGGGCGGTGGTGACCACGTCGCCACCGGGCAGCACGTGCTCGCCGGCGTCGCCCCCGCCGTCCTCGACCGCCTGCGCGGCCGCGAGCCCACCGACACGGCCGAAGGCGCGCAGCTGAAGGTCAACCTCCTGCTCGAGCGCCTCCCCCGCCTGCGCGACCAGGCGGTCGATCCCGCCGAGGCCTTCGCCGGCACCTTCCACGTCAACGAGGGCTACACGCAGCTCGAAGCCGCGCGCGAGCGCGCCGCAGCCGGCGAGCTGCCCGACCCCGTCCCGTGCGAGATCTACTGCCACACGCTCACCGATCCGAGCATCCTCGGCCCCGAGCTGCGCGCGGCCGGCGCCCAGACGCTGACCTGCTTCGCGCTGCACCTCCCCGCGCGGCTCTTCAGCGCCGACAACGACGGCATGCGCGAGCGGGCGCTGCAGGCCACGCTGGCCTCGCTGGACTCCGTCCTGGCCGAGCCGATCCTCGACTGCGCCTGGCGCGACGCCGACGGCCGCCCGTGCGTCGAGGCGCGCACGCCGCTGGACCTCGAGGCCGAGCTCGGGCTTCCCGGCGGCAACATCTTCCACCGCGCCGTCGCCTGGCCGTTCGCCGAGCGCGACGAGGAGGTCGGCAGGTGGGGCGTCGAGACCGACGAGCCGTGGCTCCTGCTCTGCGGGGCCGGCGCCCGGCGCGGCGGCGGCGTCAGCGGGATCCCCGGCCACAACGCCGCGATGGCCGTCCTGGGCGGCTAGGCGGCGGCCCGGCAGGCCTCGAGGAAGGCGGCCGGCGAGCGGCCGACCGCGCGGCGGAAGTGCGTCGTGAAGTGCGGTAGGTCGAAGTAGCCGAGCTCGAGCGCAAGGCGCGTGAGGTCGTCGCCGTCGCCCGCGGCCATCCGCTCGGCCGCCTCGTGCAGGCGGTAGCGCTGCAGCACCCACTTCGGCCCCAGGCCGATGTAGCGGCGGAAGAGCCGCTGCAGCGTGCGCTCGGACAGCCCGTGGCGCGCGGCGACCTCCTCGACCCGGGCGCCCGGCGGCAGGCAGAGCATGTCGGCGACGATCGCGTCGACGAGCGCGAAGCCCTCGTCCTCCTGCGGCGCGCGCTCGGCGAAGAAGCGCTCCACGGCCGCGACCTGCTCGGCCTCGTCCTCGTGGCCGGCGACCGTGCGCTGCAGCCGCGCGCCGTCGGCGCCGAACGCCTGCGCCACCGACACCGAGCGCCCGACGAGCCCGCTCATCGGCAGGTCGACGAAGGCCGCGAACGCGCCCGGCCGGAACTTCGTCCCCACCGCCATGCCCGCGCCCTCCAGGCGCCGGCTGAACCGATGGCGCACCACGCCGTGGACCCGCCCCTCGCCCTCGAAGACGACGTTCACGCACGGGTGCGGCAGCACGTCCTGGGTGAACGGCGAGCGCCCGCGCAGGTCCCAGCGCACGATCCAGTGGCGCTCGATCCGGCCGGCGACCTCCGGCGCGGCCGCGTGGCGGGTCAGGGTGAAGTGCGAGGCCCCGCGCCGGGGGTTGAGGATCCCGCGGGTGTCGGCCGTCGCGATCGCCATCGCCTGTCGGATTCTTCCAAGCGTGGATCGGCATACCCGCGTACCGTGGGCGCGATGAGCCGAGTCGGACGCTACGCACGCTGCACCGCCAAGCCCGGCCAGGGCGACGCGCTCGCCGAGAAGCTCCTGGGCGTCGCCGAGGCGCTCCAGGCCGTCCCGGGCTGTGAGCTCTACGTCATCAACCGCGCCGCCGGCGACCCCGGCACGTTCTGGGTCACCGAGGTCTGGCGCAGCCAGCACGAGCTCGATGCGTCGCTCGAGACCGAGGAGGCCAGGGCCGCGATCCCCGAGGTCCTGGCGCTCGTGCAGGAGGGCAGCTTCGAGCGCATCGACGTCGTACCGCTGGGCGGCGTCGGCCTGCCCGACGAGCCCGCCGCCGGCCACACGCTGCGCAACCTCGAGGACGCCGAGGACCTCGCCGCGAGGTACGGCTACGGCGAGATGGGCGAGTCGCGCTTCGTCTCCGATGACCTCGACGCCGAGCGCACCGGCGTCAGCCACCAGCGCCTGAGGCCCGGTATGCGCCAGATGTTCGCCCACCACCACCACCGCGCCGAGGAGGTCTACGTGGTGCTGTCCGGTGGCGGGCGGGTCCGGATCGGGGACGAGGTCGTCGAGCTCAGGCCTCTCGACGCGCTGCGGGTCGGCCCCGAGCAGACGCGCCAGTTCGAGGCGGGCCCCGGCGGCCTGGAGTACCTCGTCTTCGGCCCGCGCGCGAAGGGCGACGCCGAGATCGTGCGCGATTGGTGGACCGACTGACCCCGCGCTGACCAATAGCGTTGCGGGGCCGATGGCGCGCGCCGACCACCGATCCCGCCCGGCGGCCATGGCCGCGCTCGCTCTCGGGGCGCTCGGCGTCGTCTACGGCGACATCGGGACCAGCCCGCTCTACGCGCTGCAGACCGTCTTCACGCTCGACAACCACAAGGTCCATGCCGACCCCAGCTCGGTCTACGGCGTGGTGTCGCTCGTCTTCTGGTCGATCACCGTGATCGTCACGGTGAAGATGGTCCTGCTCATCATGCGCGCCGACAACGACGGCGAGGGCGGGATCATGGCCCTCATCGCGCTGGTGCAGAACGTGGTCCTGCGCCGGCGGTCGGCGAAGGCGGCGCTCGTCGCGCTGGGGCTCTTCGGCGCCTCGCTGTTCTACGGGGACGGGATGATCACGCCGGCGATCTCGGTGCTCTCGGCGGTCGAAGGGCTGAAGGTGGTCTCGCCCAGCCTGCACTCGATCGTCGTGCCGATCACGGTGGTGATCATCGCCGTGCTCTTCGCCATCCAGCGGCTGGGGACCGGGCGCGTCGGGAGCCTGTTCGGGCCGATCATGGCGTTCTGGTTCCTGGTGATCGCGGTATCGGGCGTCCACGGCATCGCCGATCACCCGGGGATCCTGCGCTCGATCTCGCCCACCTACGCCGCGCGGTTCCTCTTCGACGACTTCGGCGTGGCCTTCGCCGCGCTGGGCGGGGTCGTGCTGACCATCACCGGGGCCGAGGCGCTCTACGCCGACATGGGGCACTTCGGGCGCAGGCCGATCACGATGTCGTGGCTGACGATCGTCTTCCCTGCGCTGATCCTCAACTACATGGGGCAGGGCGCGCTGATCCTCGGCACGCCCGCGGCCGTGGACAACCCGTTCTTCCTGCTCGTCCCGCACTGGGCGCGCGTGCCGATGGTCCTGCTCGCGACCGTCGCGACGGTCATCGCCTCCCAGGCGGTGATCTCCGGCGCCTTCTCGGTCACCCGCCAGGCGGTGCAGCTCGGGTTCCTGCCCCGCCTGGTGGTGAGGCACACGTCCGGCGACGTCGAGGGACAGGTCTACGTGCCGGTCGTCAACTGGGCGTTGTGCGTCGCGGTGATCGGCCTGGTCATCGGCTTCGGCTCGTCGACGAAGCTCGGCTCCGCCTACGGCATCGCGGTCACCGGGACGCTCGCCATCGACACCATCCTGTTCTTCGTCGTGGTGCGCTACCTGTGGCACAAGCCGCTGTGGCTCGTGCTGGTCGGCGCGACGAGCCTGCTCACCGTCGACCTCACCTTCTTCGCCGCCAACCTCACGAAGATCCACCGCGGCGGCTGGTTCCCGCTGACCGTCGCGGCGATCATCTTCGTCATCCTCACCACCTGGCAGCGGGGGCGCCAGGTCGTCACCGAGAAGCGCACCGAGCTGGAAGGGCCGCTGCGCAGGTTCGTCGAGAAGGTCCGCAAGCTCGACCCGCCGGTCTACCGCCCGCCGCGGACCGGGGTGTTCCTCAACGCCAACCCCGACACCACGCCGCTGGCGCTGCGCGCCAACCTCGAGCACAACTACGCGGTCCACAAGTCGGTCGTGATCGTCACTATCGAGACGCGCAAGGTGCCGCACGTCTCCGCGCGCAACCGGGTGACCGTCGACGACCTCGGCTACCAGGACGACGGCATCACCCACGTGACCCTGCACTACG
>Ga0081540_1003234_pt1 | contig 12979 bp, 8 predicted proteins | sample TabmetS2T1R1_FD_71024 | JGI IMG/M metagenome (GOLD analysis project Ga0081540, IMG submission 71024) | Tabebuia heterophylla rhizosphere microbial communities from the University of Puerto Rico - S2T1R1 | ecosystem: Host-associated > Plants > Roots > Rhizosphere ... | reverse complement strand
GAGCGAGATGACTTTTCTTCGAATCGTCATCTCACTCTAGCTCTTTGTTGGAGCATGATCTTTTCGGAAAACCGCTTCACACTTTTCCGGATCATGCTCTAGAGAGCGTGTTCGTAGATCCGGACGATGTGATCGGAATTTTGTGGCTATCGGCGCATAGCCGACTCTGGCAAGCCGTCCAGCCAGAAGATTTGTGGGTTCACGGTCTAATCCTTCCGGAACACGATCGACGCCATCCATCCCGTCATCAGTGCCATCGCCACGGTGGCAAGCCCGTAGGCAAAGCCGTTCTGCCGTGAGGTGGTGGCGACGAACTGCTCGAAACCGACCTTGACGATCTCGAACGCGGTGTCGGTGCGCGTCACCAATTGCCCGTCGGCAAACAGTTTTATTTCGACCGTGTAGGTGCCGATCGGCACTTCGGCCGGCAGCGGGATGCCGGTACGGAACAGCGTCGGCGTGAGGAACGTCACCGCCGAGCTCGACTCGCGATAAAGGCCGTGCTGCGCGCGCAGCCGCACGAAGGCGGAGCGGAACGGATCGTTCGGCACGACGTCGGCATAATCGGTACCGACGCGCTGGGTCAGCACCACATTGTTGATGCCGAGCTGCTGCCGCCGCTGCACTTCGGGCGAGGCAATGGCGTCGATCGGGCGGTTGGAGAAGATCGCGAGATACGACGGCACCTGCAAAAACTGCCGGGAATCGGTGTTGATCCAGATGCCGAATTTGCGCTCCTTGCGCCGCGTCACCATATCGGCGCGCGGGCCGGAGACGGTGACGACGAGGTCGTAAGTGCGGTTGGGCGGCGTGTTGGCGTCCTTCTCCACCGAGCCGAACAGCACCAGTTCCTCGCCGGAATAATTCGGCGTCACCGTGACGCGATGGTTGGAGACCGAAACGATCAGCCGTTCGGCGCGCGCCGGCAGCGCGGCAAGCATAGCCGCCAGCGCCAGAACCGGCATCGCGAGCGAGCGCCTCATGCGGCGCCTCCGGTTTCCCGGACGGTGAACAGTTCGGCCGGCCTGATGCCGAGCTCGAAGGCAAAGCGGATGCCGACCGCCAGCACCAGCAGGCCGAGCAGCACGCGCAGGTGCTCGCCGCGGATCTTCTGCCCCGCCCGCGCGCCGAACTGCGCGCCGGTGACGCCGCCGACCATCAGGATCAGCGCCAGCACGGCGTCGACGAGGTGATTGGTCATCGCATGCAGCATGGTGGCAAACAGCATGGTGACCAGCGTGAGCACCATCGAGGTGCCGATCACCGTCGAGGTCGGCACGCGCAGGAGATAGATCATCAGCGGCACCAGGATGAAGCCGCCGCCGATGCCCATGACGGCGCCGAGGAAGCCGATGAAAAGCCCGATCACAACCACGGGGATGACCGAGAGGTAGATCTTGGAGCGCTTGAAGCGCATCTTCAGCGGCAGCCCATGGATCCAGCCATGGCTGCCGGAGCGGCGCATCGGCACCGGCTTGCCGCCGCGGGCGCGCAGCATCGCGCGCAGGCCTTCCCAGAACATCAGCCCGCCCACCGTCGTAAGCAGGATGACGTAGGAGAGCGCGATCAAGAGATCGAGCTGGCCGAGCGAACGCAGCCAGGTGAAGGTAAAGACCCCCAGCGCCGTGCCGATACTGCCGCCGGTCAAGAGCACGATCGCAAGCGCAGGATCGATGGAGCGCCGCCGCCAGTAGGTGATCGCCCCCGACATCGAGGAAGCCGCGATGTGGCTCGATACCGAGGCGACCGCGACCGCAGGCGAAATGCCGACGAAGATCAAGAGCGGCGTCATCAGGAAGCCGCCGCCGATGCCGAACATGCCGGACACAAAGCCGACCGCCGCGCCCATCGCCAGGATCAGGAAAACATTGACCGGAATGTCGGCGATGGGAAGGAAGAGCTGCACGCGCGGTCGCTTCTTATTGGAGCGCCGGGCGGCCCAGGGCCGCTCGCGGCGAGGTTATCGGTCGAGCATCTGCCGGCAGGAGAATCCGCATGATGCGCGCCGGGAGCGAGCACGGACCGGTTGCCGCGCCCCTGCATAACCGAATTCGGATGCGGGCGGGACTAAAGAATCCGTGGATTGGCAATATTTTGCCTTAGACCGGCCGTGGTGCCGGGTGTTGTTGAATTGCCGCGGGGCGAAAACCTGACCTAGCCGCGTGGGCCGCGGGCGGCCGCTGTGACAAGGTTCATCGCGGTCGCCTCCCGCGAATCCAGCCAGCGGATGTCTGATGTCCGCGACATTTCCTCCACCAGCGAGGATGAGACGCCCATCCGCTTGAGATAGCTGAGCACCAGTCCGGTGACCCTTTGGGTGTCCGCGACGGGGTCGCCACTGTTGCCCCCGCGCGTCGTGAAGCGATGCACCCCGAGCCGCGAGCCGCCGATGTCATAGCGCGCAGTGCCGCCGGCATAGACGAACACGCAGGCGCTGGCGCAGGAGGCGGGCCTGATCTGCCCCGCGGCGTCAGTGGTGCCCACGGCGGTGACAAGCCCGTGGGCGCGGATGATTTCGCCCATGATCACGGACTGGCCGAGATCGCCGCCGGGGGAGGAAAGCAGCACGAGATCGCCGGGCTTGAGCTTGGCCTCATCCACCCGCTCGCGAAACAAGCTTGCGGCGGCCGGCCCGATCCTGCCGCGCACGACCAGTGCCGTGCGGCGGCGGCCGTCGAGCTCGACATTGTCGGAGATCGAGAAGCTCATGCTGGGGCTGGAATAGAGGTCCTTCCAGTAGTCCCAGGCATCCGGCCGCGAAAGGTCGCGATAGGCCTGGACGAGGACGCCGGAACAGAGCAGCGCGAAGATGACAACCGACATCAGGTGGCGGCGGAAGAAACCGAGGGCGCCGCGGCCGTGGGAAGGATATTCCTCTTCGAATTCGCCGGCCGGTGGCGGCGCTGGTTTGTCCCAGGGCCGGGCGGGCGGCACGGGCAGGCCACTGTTTCGCTGCTGGCGGTCGTCCACGAAAACCTCGGCGGTCGCTGCCGGCGAAAAGGCCGGCCCGTCTTATGTAGGAAGTTTCGTCGGGAAAGTTCACCCCCGCGATGCCTAATGACATCGCAGTGTGACTTTAGAGCATGATCCCGACCCGAAGGGCCGCGTTAGCGCAAAGTGGACACCGGTTTTCGGAAAAGATCATGCTCAAACAAAAGGATAAAGCGCGATGACGAAAGTCATCGCGCTTTAATGCGAAGCGGTCACCGGTGCGGCGCGCTTGGCCGGCTTGGCCGCGGCTTTGGCGGCACTGGCCTGGGTCGGCGCATTGTCCCAGCCGCCAGCGGGGGCCGGCGCGTTGATGGCGTCGTCGGGCTGCGGCTCGGCGGTAAAGGTCTGGATCGCGAGCTTTGCGGCGGCCAGCGATTGCGGGTCGAGGCGTTTGGCGATGTCGTCGCGCTTGCGGCCGGCGTCGGCATCGCCCTGCGCGGCCGCGAGGCTGAACCACTTGAAGGATTCGGCGAGGTTCTGGTCGACGCCGATGCCGCGGGCATAGAGGATGCCCAGATTGTACTGGCTGTCGGCGACGCCGCGGTCGGCCGCCTTACGGAACCACTGCGAAGCGGCCGTGTAATTGGCCCCCTTGCCGCCGCCATCGGCGTCGAGCACGGCAAGGTTATGCATCGCCTTGGCGTGGCCGCGCTCGGCGGCCATCAGATAATAGCGCCGCGCGATGTCGACGTCCTTCTTCACCGCCAGGCCCTTCTCGTAGAAGGTGCCGAGCCGGAAGATCGCCGGCACCACGCCGGCATTGGCCGCGCGGTCATACCATTTCGCGGCCTCGTCGAGGTTGACCGGCACGCCTTTGCCTTCCGCAAAGCGCATACCGATCTCATAGGCCGCGGACGCATCGCCCTTCAGCACCGCGTTACGCAGCACGGGCCCGCCGATGCTTTCCGGAATCTGCTCGGTCGGCGGCACCTGCACCTGGCCGAGCCGGGCGCCCTTCGCCGGCGCAGGGGCCGGGGCCGGCGGGATCGCGCCGGTGAAGTCGTTGCCGCCGATCGGCGCCACGGTCGGCGGATTGGCGCCTTGCGTGATCGTGATCTGCGAGCTGTCCAGCATGTTGGGTGCGGACGAATTGTTCGACTGCCGGCCGAGCGGCGTCGGCGAGGTCATTGACGGTGCGGCGGGCGCGGGCGCCTGCATGGCGGGAGCGGCGCTCTTGTCGGCGGGCGAGAGCGAAGAAGCCGGCTCTTCCATCGCGGGCATCGGCGGGGCCGAGCTGGTGTCGAGCAGGTTCATCGCCATCTTGAAGGTGCCGAGCACGATCACCACGACGCTGGCGCCAACCAGCAGCGAGCGGATCTTGGAGGTGATGCTCGAGCCTTCCGTGCCCGGGGTGCCGGGCGCCGATTTGGGCTTGTCCTTTGCCTTGTCCTTGGCCTTCTCGGTAGACGCGGCCTTGGCGGTCGCTTTGGCCGAGCGTTTGTCGTTCTGCGCGTTGGCGGCCGCGGCCTGCGCCGCGCGGCGGGCGGCGGCGATGAAGCTCGACGTGCTGACCGGCTCTTTCGGTGCGGCAGCGGGGATTTCGCTCAGCGCGCTCTCGGAGGCGGCAATGCGCTCCGAGGGTGAGGCCATCCGCGGCGTCGGACGGGTGCCCGGCTCCAGCGGGTGATCCGGCGGCAAATCGGGCTCGATCGCGGCGCGCGGGGTGGCTAGCGGCACGAGGATTTCGCTGATGGCGCGCGGCGTCGCCGACATCGCGGGAACAGGCGGCGGCTCCGAAGCCACCAGCTCGGCCGCGGCATGGAATTCGCGCGGCGCGGCGATGAAGTGCTCTTGCGGCTCGGGCGCGCTGAAATGCGATTGCGCCGCAGCCGGATTGGGCAATTCCGGCATTGGCATCGGCGGCATCGTCATCCGCGGCGCTTCCGGCTCCGGTGCGACGAAGACGGGCGCGGGCGGGGCAGGCGGGGGAGGTGCCGGCTCCGGCATCTGCACAATTGGTGCGGCGCGTACACTGCGCAGATCGCCCTCGATCATCGCGAGGCGGTCGACGACATGGCCGAGCGTCGAGTGCACCGTCTCCAGCGTATCCTGGGTGCGGCGGTCGGTCTCCGACTGGCTGTAGCGGATGTCGGACAGCTCGCGCTTGACGACGTCGATCAGGCCGGAATCCATCTGCGGCGGAGGCGGCGTAAAGGACTGCCGGCTGCTGTTGTCGGCAATCACGGCGAGATTGGTGTGCTGGGTTTCGAGATGGCGCAGGATGTCCTGCAGCGCGTCCTCGACCCGATCGAGATTGCTGGCGCTGCCGCGCTGGTCGGTCGCGGCTTCGACGCGCTCCAAGAGATACGACACGCGCTGTTCGAGATGGGCGAACGCCGATGCGTTGTCATTGCCGACCGGCATGCGGTCGATGCGCTCCGACAGCGAACGGATCGCGTTTTCGAGATATTCGTTGTTGTTGCTTTCGACCGGGCGCTGCTGCTCGCGGCTCTCGATGGTCGAGGTCAGCGCCGCGATGCGCTGATCGAGCAGGGCCAGCGCATCGCTGTGGCCGGAGGAATGGGCAAGCTGGTCGACCTTGGCCGACAGCATGTGGACGTCGTCGGACAGGCGCGCCAGCGCGTCATTGGAGGCGACGTTGGCGGCGATCGAGCGTAGCGCGGCGATCGCGCCTTCGAGCTGATGCACCGTCGATGGATCGTCATTGGCGCGCAGGATCAGGTCGAGCTTGGCGTGCAGATTGCGGATCGCCTCGTCATAGCCGGCGAGCTGTTCTGCCGGCTTCAGCGAGAACAGCACTTCGCGGATTTCGGCGAGCGCGCGCTCGATGCCGGCCAGCGCCTGGCTGTCGATGCCGCTCTGGCGCGTGTCATCGATGCGGCGCGACAGCGTGCGGATTTCGTTCTCGATCGATTCGATCGCGCGCCGCGGCATCGCCTCGGTGATGGCGTGGCGGATCTCGGCGAGCTCGCTGCGGAACGCCGCAATCGACTGCTCGACATGGTCAGGCCGCTGCAGCGCCTCGATCTGGCTCGTGATCTTGAGCAGGTGCCGTTCCAGCGACGAGAAATCCGGACCTGGCGGCGGGGGAGGCGCCATCTGCGGGGCAGGCGCCATCGGCGGCGGCGCAAACTGTTGCGGAGCGATCTGTTGCTGCGGGGCGAAGTGCTGCGGCGGAGCGAAATGCTGTTGCGCCGCGAATTGCGGCTGCGCCGAGTGCTGTGCCTGCGGCGCCTGGGACGCCATCGGCGGCGCGTGGCGCGGCGGCATCTGGCGCGGTGGATCGTCGAGCTCGTTCATACGCGCGGCGATCTCCGCAATCGCGGAATCGAAGTTCGAGGGGCTCAGCGGCGGCGAAGCACGATAGACCTGGTCGGCGGCGCGCTCGACCATTTCGCTCTGGCGCTGCCGGTCCTGCATTTGCGCCTGCCGGGCAGGCTGCGGATTGGTGATCTGCGACAGGCGCGCATCGAGGCGCGAGATGGCGTCGTTCAGCTGCCGCGCAACGGCCGGGGCGCTGCCATTGCTGCGGGGCGCTTCCGCGCGGGGCTTCGAAATCTGTTCGATCTGGTGGGTAATCGAGTCGAGGCGCTGATGGATGTCATCGACAGCGCGGTGCGGCTGGCTGGAGGCCGCCTGCCGCGGTTCATGGCCGTTGCGCAAATTCGGGGAAGCATCGCCGAGATTGGAGTTGAGCCAGTCGTTGAGCGACATGCCGGCGCGGCGCGCGGCCGCCTCGGCCCTCTCGCGCACGGATGGATCGATGCCGTCGACACTCCACGATGCGCGCGAATTCATGATCTCGTCCGGTTCCGACTCCGGCGCTACTCCTGCGCCACAGCCTCCCCGCACGTCCCGATCAGGAGACAATCGAATTCGGCGCGGGTCGTCTGCCTCAAGACCTGACTTTTTCGCGGCAGGGTAAATATCGGGTTAAGGAATGCGGCGCGGCGGCCGTAAAGTTAAACGAACCGCCCGATTTGCTTGCGAAAACGGGTTTCGGAACGCTAGCCCTTGCCCTCGCGCGGGGCTTCGCTGATCGGCGTGACGTTCGAAGTGGCCGACCCGCTCGACAGCGCCTCAAGCGCCTCCTCGCACCATTCCACGACCGCCCGTTCGTGCCGGACGCCGAGGCGGAGGTTGAGCAGCTTGCCGAGATCGGCATGCGGCGCCGTGCCGTCCGGGAATCGCTTGGCGAGGATCCGCTCGTAGCGGGCCTGCCGGTCGCGATGGTGCTCCAGGCGGGCCATGATGTCGGCGCGCAGCGAATCGATGTCGACCGCCTCCAGTGCGAACATCCGCACCAACAGGTCGTCCTTGATCGAGGCCGGCCGGCTCGGCCGCGCCGCCCAGTGTCTTAAGGCCGCCCGGCCTTCCGGGGTCAGCGTATAGACCAGCTTGTTGGGCTTGCCGGTCTGCACAACCTCGCGGGCCTGGACGTGGCCGCGGTCGCGCAGTTTCGACAGCTCCCGGTAGATTTGCTGATGGTCGGCCTTCCAGAAGAAGCCGATCGAGGTGTCAAAAGTCTTGGCGAGCTCATAGCCCGTCATCGGCCGTTCGGTCAGGCACGCAAGGATCGCATCAGCCAGCGCCACGCGAGGACCCTCCATTTTGCAGCGAGCCAATTTTGACGAAGGAGGCATCTGTTACTTGACATTATGCATAAAGGCGCATATGCGTCAATGTGCATAAGCGATGGCGCGGAATTTTGCCCGACGCGGCCCCGATGCTCGATATGGCGCGGCCGGCTGCCGTTGCCAGTGCGAATCGCGGCTTTCATGAGAGGGAGACGTCCGATGAGCTTGCCTGGCCTCGACCGATGGTACGGATTCATCAAGTCGCATGATCGCGCGGAGCTGAAGGCCATGCTCCACCCCGACGTCGTGTTCGAAAGCCCGGTCGTGCATACGCCGCAGCGCGGCGCCGACATCACCTACAAATACCTCTCGAGCGCCATCAAGGTGCTCAACGGCGAGAGCTTCAGGTATCTCGGCGAATGGCGCGGCGATAACAGCGCAGTGCTGGAATTCGCCACCGAGATCGACGGCATCACCATCAACGGTGTCGACATCATCAAATTCACCGACGACGGCCGCATCATTCACTTCAAGGTGATGGTGCGTCCGCTGAAGGCAATGAATCTCCTGCACAAGCTGATGGGTGAGCAATTGGCGATGCAGTGAGGCGATTTAGCCCGCATGAGTGATACGGTGCGGCTGTCTCGGATGTCAGGAACAAGATAAAGTCGGTGCCTGGACCGCGATTGCTGACGCAGGAATTTCCCATATAACCCGCCTTTAGCGGAGAGGACGCGATGCCAATCTACAAAGCCCCCGTGGAAGATGTGAGCTTCCTGCTCAACGACGTGTTCCAGATCGACCGCTACGACAATCTGCCGGGTTTTACGGATGCATCGGCCGACGTGCGCGAAGCGATCCTCGGCGAAGCGGCGAAACTCAGCGAGGAGATCCTGCAGCCGCTCAATCGTGTGGGCGATCTCGAAGGCTGCAAGCGACAGGACGACGGCAGCGTCACCACGCCGAAGGGCTTCAAAGAAGCCTTCAAGCAAGTCGCCGAAGGCGGCTGGCTCGGGCTCTCCGCGCCGTCCGAATATGGCGGGCAGGGGCTGCCGGTCACGCTGAGCCAGGTCGTCACCGAATTCCAGAGCGCGGCCAATATGGCGTTTTCGATGTATGGCGGTCTGACCATGGGCGCGACCGCGGCGCTCCTGGTGCATGGCAATCCCGAACAGAAGAAGATGTTCGTGCCGAAGATGGTGGCGGGCGAGTGGACCGGCACCATGAATCTCACCGAGCCGCAATGCGGCACGGATTTGGGCCTGTTGCGCACCAAGGCGGTCAAGCAGGCCGACGGCAGCTACAAGATCACCGGCACCAAGATTTTCATCTCGGCCGGTGAACATGACATGACCGAGAACATCATCCACCTCGTGCTGGCGCGCATCGAAGGCGCGCCCGCCGGAATCAAGGGCGTGTCGCTGTTTGTGGTGCCAAAAGTGCTGGTTAACGCGGACGGTTCGCTGGGCGCACGCAACGGCGTGTCCTGCGGCTCGATCGAGCACAAGATGGGCATCCACGGCAATTCCACCTGCGTGATGAACTACGACAGCGCCACCGGCTGGCTGATCGGCGAAGAGAACAAGGGCATGCAGGGCATGTTCGTGATGATGAACGAGGCCCGCCTCGGCGTCGCCGTGCAGGGCCTCGCGCAGTCCGAGGTCGCCTATCAGAACGCGGTCAATTATGCGCGCGATCGCCTGCAGGGCCGTTCGATCTCCGGCGTCAAGGCGCCGGACAAGCCGGCCGATCCCATCATCGTGCATCCCGACGTGCGGCGCACGCTGCTCACCATCCGCGCCTTCAATGAAGCCGCGCGCGCCATGGTGGTATGGACCGCACTGAAGAGCGACGTCGCGCATCGCTCCTCAGACCCCAAGGATCGCCAGGAGGCGGACGATCACATGGGCCTGATGACCCCCGTCATGAAGGGCGTGATGACCGGCACCGGCTTTGCCAACACCGTGATGGCGCAGCAGATGTATGGCGGCCATGGCTATATCGCCGAGCAGGGCATGGAGCAGTTCGTGCGCGATGCGCGCATCTCCATGATCTATGAGGGCGCCAACGGCGTGCAGGCGCTCGACCTCGTCGGCCGCAAGCTGCCACGCGACAACGGCCGCGCGATCATGGCGTTCTTTGCCGAGGTTGCCGCGTTCGCCAAGGAGAATGGCGGCGACGAGGCGATGAAGCCCTACGTCGCGCCGGTCATGACCGCGCTCGGCCACCTGCAGCAGGCCACCGGCTGGCTGATGAAGAACGGCCTGGCCAACCCCGACAATGCGGGTGCGGCCGCCACCGACTACATGGAATTGTTCGGCCTTGTCGTGTTCGCCTACATGTGGGCGCGGATGGCCAAGGTCGCGAATGACAAGATCGCTGCCTCCGGCAGCACGCCTTACCTGAAGACCAAGCTCGTCACCGGCAAGTTCTTCATGGAACGGATGCTGCCGGAAACCGCCGCACACCTCGCGCGGCTCCAGACCGGCAGCGACACCACGATGGAACTGGCGGCGGAAGCGTTCTAAAGCCCCTTCGCTTCCGCGCCAAAGCCGTTTATATATTATGATCATCATATCAAGGAGGGCGTCATGCCTGAGGCATATATCTACGATCACGTCCGCACCCCGCGCGGCCGCGGCAAGGCCGACGGCTCGCTGCACGAAGTTACTGCGCTGGCGCTCGCCACCGTGCCGCTGCAGGCGCTGAAGGAACGCAACAACCTGAAGGAAGACGTCGTCGACGACGTCGTGCTCGGCGTGGTCGATCCGGTCGGCGAGGCGGGTTCCGACATCGCGCGCTTTGCCGCGCTGAAGGCGGGTCTCGGCCAGTCCGTGCCCGGCGTGCAGATCAGCCGCTTCTGCGCCTCCGGTCTTGATGCCGTGAATTTTGCTGCAGCCCAGATCATGAGCGGCCAGCATGAGCTCGTGATCGGCGGCGGCGCAGAGTCGATGAGCCGCGTCGGCATCGGCGCCTCCGGAGGCGCCTGGCCAATGGATCCCTCGATGGCGGTGCCGGCCTATTTCATGCCGCAGGGCGTCTCGGCCGATTTGATCGCCACCAAGTACGGTTTCTCCCGCGACGACGTCGACGCCTATGCCGTGCAGAGCCAGCAGCGCGCCGGAAAGGCCTGGGAGGAGGGCCGCTTCAACAAGTCCATCGTGCCGGTGAAGGACCAGAACGGCCTGACCATCCTCGCCAAGGACGAGCACATGCGCCCGACCACGACCATGCAGTCGCTGGCGCAGCTGCAGCCGTCGTTTGCGGCCATGGCCGCCATGGCCGGTTTCGACGCAGTCGCGGTGCAGTCGCATCCCGAGATCGAGAAGGTCAACTATGTCCATCACGCCGGCAATTCTTCCGGCATCGTCGATGGCGCAGGCGCGGTGCTGCTCGGCAGCAAGGAAGCAGGCAGCAAGCACGGCCTGAAGCCGCGCGCAAAAGTGCGCGCCTTTGCCAATATCGGTTCGGAGCCCGCGATGATGCTGACCGGCCCGGTCGATGTCACCGAAAAGCTGTTCGAGCGCTCCGGCATGAAGAAGTCGGACATCGACCTGTTCGAGCTCAACGAGGCATTTGCCTCCGTGGTGTTGCGCTATATCCAGGCCTTCGACATCGACAACGCCAAGATCAACGTCAATGGCGGCGCGATCGCGCTCGGCCATCCCTTGGGCGCCACCGGCGCGATGATCCTGGGCACCGTGCTCGACGAGCTCGAGCGCACCAACAAGTCGACAGCGCTGGTGACGCTGTGCATCGGCGGTGGCATGGGCACCGCCACCATTATCGAGCGCGTCTAAGGCAAGGGGAGAACGAACATGGCTTACAAGAATTTCAAGTTCGAAACCGACGCCGACGGCATCGCGCTCGTCACCTGGGACATTCCCGGTCGTTCCATGAACGTGCTGGACGAGACCTCGATCAGCGAGATCGAGACGATCGTCAAGCAGACCACGGAAGACGCCGCGATCAAGGGCGTCGTCATCACCTCAGCTAAGGAAGCGTTCTGCGCCGGCGCTGATCTCACCATGCTCGAAGGCATGAGCCATACCTATCGGCAGCTCCTGAAGGAGAAGGGCGAGGTCGCCGCCAACCAGGTGCTGTTCGAGCAGAGCCGCCGCTTCTCACTAGCTTTCCGCTCGATCGAAATTTCCGGCAAGCCGTGGGTCGCCGCGATCAACGGGCTCGCGCTCGGCGGCGGCTTCGAGATCACGCTGTCCTGCCACTATCGAGTCGCCGCCGAAAATCCCAAGACGCGGCTCGGTCTGCCCGAAATCAAGGTCGGCCTGTTCCCCGGCGCCGGCGGCACCCAGCGCGTGCCGCGCATCGTGCCGCCGCAGGATGCGATGCAGATGCTGCTCAAGGGCGAGGCGGTTGATCTCAAGAAAGCCAAGGCGCTCAACCTGATCCACGCCATCGTGCCGGCCGCCGACATGATCAAGGCCGCCAAGGACTGGATCAAGGGCGGCGGCAAGGCGATTGCGCCGTGGGACGAGAAGGGCTTCAAGCTCCCCGGCGGCCCCGTCTTCTCCAAGATGGGCATGCAGATGTTCCCGGCAGGCAACGCGATCTATCGCCGCGAAACCTTTGACAACTATCCGGCCGCGCGCGCCATCATGAGCTGCGTCTATGAAGGCCTGCAGTTGCCGATCGATGCCGCGCTGCGCGTGGAGTCGCGCTACTTCACAGAGATCCTGCGCTCGAAGGAAGCAGCCGCCATGATCCGCTCGCTGTTCCTGTCGATGCAGGAATTGAACAAGGGCGCGCGCCGCCCGCCCAACGTGCCGCAGGCCAACATCAAGAAGCTCGCTGTGATCGGCGCCGGCTTCATGGGCGCCAGCGTCGGCTATGTCTCGGCCCGCGCCGGCCTCGATGTCATTTTGATCGACCGCGACCAGGAGAGCGCCGACAAGGGCAAGGCCCACGCCAAGAGCGTCATTGACGGCCTGATCGCAAAAGGCCGTGCCAAGCAGGAAGAAGGCGACAAGATCATGTCGCGCATCACGGCGACATCAGACTACGCGGCGCTGAAAGACTGCGACCTCGTCATCGAGGCCGTGTTCGAGGACCGCAAGGTCAAGGCGGACACCTTCGCCAAGGCGCAAGCTTACCTGAAGCCGGACGTGATCTTCGCCTCCAACACCTCGACCTTGCCGATCACCTCGCTCGCCGAATCCTTCAAGGACCAGGGCCGCTTCATCGGCATCCATTTCTTCTCGCCGGTCGAGAAGATGATGCTGGTCGAGATCATTTTGGGCAAGCACACGGGCGATGCGGCACTCGCCACCGCGCTCGACTACGTGCGCGTCATCGGCAAGACGCCGATCGTGGTGAACGACTCTCGCGGCTTCTACGCCAACCGCTGCGTCGGCCGTTACATCGCCGAAGGCAACGAGATGTTCCTCGAAGGCGTGCCGCCGGCGATGATAGAGAACTGCGCCAAGATGGCC
>Ga0081540_1003233_pt1 | contig 12982 bp, 13 predicted proteins | sample TabmetS2T1R1_FD_71024 | JGI IMG/M metagenome (GOLD analysis project Ga0081540, IMG submission 71024) | Tabebuia heterophylla rhizosphere microbial communities from the University of Puerto Rico - S2T1R1 | ecosystem: Host-associated > Plants > Roots > Rhizosphere ... | reverse complement strand
CAGGAGGGGGGAGCCACCTAGTCCTTCGAGATCGAGGACGGGGGACCCGCCGTCGCCGCAAAGTAAACTCGGCGGCGGGCGCCGCGTCCTTGCTCACCGAGGCGAGCACCTTCTTCCAGCGAGCTACCTCCCTGCCGGCGAGCTCCGATCGCGCTCTGGCCGGAGCCCGCGCTCTCATGTTGTCAGCCGTGCAGGGTCACTTCGGCGGCGGCGCGTCCTTGCTCACCGACGCGAGCACCTTCTTCCAGCGGGCCACCTCGCTGTCGACCAGCTTCGCCAGGCCCTGAGGCGTCTGCGCCTCCTTGTCGGACAGATCCGCACCGAGGTCGAGCAGCCGCTTCCGCGTGCCCTCGTCCGCCAGCGCCTTGGTCAGCGCATCGCTCAGCTTCTTCACCACCTCGGGCGGCGTCCCCTTCGGAGCGAAGATCGCGTTCCACGCCGAGACCTGGAACTCTGGCAGCCCGCCCTCCTTCGTCGTGGGAACGTCGGGCAGCGCGGGCGACCGCTGCGGCAGCGCCACCCCGTACGCTTTGATCGTCCCCGCCTGGATCTGCGGCACCAGGTTCACGATCTGGTCGCACATGTAGTCCACCTGACCGGACACCAGATCGTTCAGCGCCGGGCCCGTGCCCCGGTACACCACCCGGGTGGGCTTCGCGCCGACCAGCGAGTTGAAGAACGCGCAGGTGGTGAACGAGACCGACCCCACCCCGGCGTGCGCCTCGTTGAGCTTCTCCGAGTTCTTCTTCACGTAGGCGACGAACTCCTTGAGGTCCTTCGCCGGGAAGGACTTCTTCGCCACGACGAGGATCGGCGTGCCCGCCGCCATCCCGATGGGCACGAAGCTCTTCGCCGGGTCGTACTTGAGGTCCGGGTACACCGCCGGGGCCGCGCCGTGGGTTCCCATGTGACCCATGATCAGCGTGTAGCCGTCCGGCGTGGCCTGCGCGGCCTTCGTGCTCCCCGTCGTGCCGCCCGCTCCGGCCACGTTCTCCACGACGATCTGCTGACCCAGCGTCTTCGACATGTTCTCGCCCACGATGCGGGCCACCACATCGGTGGGCCCGCCCGCGGCGAACGGCACGATGAGCGTGATGGGGCGCTCCGGGTAGGCGGCCCTTCCCTCGAGCGGCAGGGCCAGGACGACGGCAAGGACGAACAGGCTCGGTCTCATCGCTCCCTCCTTCGACGGTCGATGCTGCTCAATCTTCCACGAACACCTGCTCCCGGCGGGTCCGGATGCTGGGAAGCACCGCGACCACCAGGACCACCAGCCCGGTGAAGAGTAGCCAGGCGCTCACCGGACGTGTCAGGAAGATCGTCAGGTCCCCCCGGTAGATGGCCAGTGCGCGACGAAGATTCTCCTCCAGGAGCCGCCCCAGCACGAACCCCAGGAGCAGCGGCGCGCTCTCGAAGCCCAGGCGAGACCCGGCGTACCCGAGGAGCGCCACGAGCGCGGTGAGCATCACGTCCTCGGGCAAGTTGTTCACCGAGTAGATGCCCACACAGCAGACGATGACGATCGTGGGGTACATCAGCCGGTACGGGACCTTCAGGAGCCGGACCCAGATCCCGATCAGCGGCAGGTTGATCACCAGGAGCATGAGGTTCCCGAGCCACATGCTGGCGATGACGCCCCAGAACAGGTTCGCGTTCCGGGTCATCACCAGCGGCCCGGGGACGATGCCGTGGATGGTCATCGCCCCCACCATCAGCGCCATGACCGCGTTGGGCGGGATGCCCAGGGTGAGCAGGGGGATGAACGAGGTCTGTGCCCCGGCGTTGTTCGCCGATTCCGGTCCGGCCACCCCCTCGATGGCCCCGCGTCCGAAACGGCGAGGGTCCCGGGCGAGCTTCTTCTCCAGCGCGTACGAGGCGAAGGGCCCGAGCACCGCGCCGTTCCCGGGCAGGATGCCCAGGATCGCACCGATCACCGTGCCCCTGAGGACGGGCTTTGCGGACTGACGAAGCTCCGCTCCGGTCGGGAGCAGTCGCCCGATCTTCCCGTGCACCACGTCCCGCGCCTGCTCCACCGTGAGGTTCCGCATCACCTCGGCGAACCCGAAGAGCCCCATTGCCAGCACCGCGAAGTCGATCCCGTCGGAGAGGTTCGCCACCCCGAAGGTCATCCGGTTCACACCGGTCTCGAGGTCCTGTCCCACCGTGGAGAGCAGGAGCCCGAGGAGCACCATGCCGATGGACTTGGCGATCGATCCCCGGGCGAGCACCACCGCGAATGCCAGGCCGGCGGTCATCAGGGCGGCGTACTCCGCAGGGCCGAACAGCTGCGCCACCCGGGTCAGCGGCACCGCCAGCCCGGCGATCAGCAGCGTCGCCACGCAGCCGGCGAAGAACGAGCCCAGCGCCGAAATGCCCAGCGCGGCTCCCGCCCGCCCCTGCTTCGCCATCTGGTGCCCGTCGATGGTGGTGACCACCGAGGTCACCTCTCCGGGGATGTTGACCAGGATGGCGGTGGTCGAGCCTCCGTACTGTGCGCCGTAGTAGATGCCGGCCAGCATGATCAGCGCCCCCACCGGCTGCAGCCCGAAGGTCACCGGGAGCAGCATGGTGATGGTGGCGATCGGGCCGATGCCGGGGAGCACGCCGATCAGCGTCCCCACCAGACATCCCAGGAAGCACAGTCCCAAGTTGTGCAGCGTGAAGGCGACCGAGAAGCCCAGCGCGAGATTCGAGAGGAGCGTGCTCACCGCCCGCCCCTCACAGGACCACCCAGCCGGGAATCGCCAGGATGGGGATGGGCAGGTGCAGCAGCCAGCGAAACAGCCCGACGCACACCGCCGTCACCGCCACCGAGAACACCACCAGCTCGCGCCAGCGCGTCTCCGGTGACGCAGCGCCCGCCACCAGCATCGCCGCCGGTCCGGCGACCGCCAGCCCCGGGGTCCGGATGGTCATGGCGAAGGCCACCACCGACAGGGCGATCAGCGCCGGCCCGCGGAGAGGCCAGCGGCCCAGCGATTCACCCGGCCGGACCAGCGCGAGGATGACGAGCCACACTCCGACCCCACCGAGCATCACGGCCAGGACCCGCGGCAGCAGCCCTGGGCCGGGCGCGCTCATCCGCCCGCCGTCGAGCGGGGAGGCTGCCCAGAGCGCAAACAGCGAGATCGCGACGAGGCTGCAACCCGCGACGAGATCCTGCGGAGCGTGGACCCGCACCCTGCCCATCTCGCCTCCCGCTCGCTGCAAACAGTTGTGAGCGCAATCCAAGGTGCAGTGTGTGAGGCTGTCAAGCGATCCCTCGCCGGAGTAGAGGGGAGCTTCCATGACCCACTGGTCCCGGGCGCTCCTTCTGATGACCCCGCTCCTCGGCCCCCCTGTCTTCGCGGCTGAGCCACGACCCTCGCCTGCTCTGGCCACGCTCTTCGCCGACGACTGGCAGTTCCATCTCTCCCACAGCCCGACCTACGCCTCGATCCTCGGCGATCGCCGCTGGAACGACCGCTGGGACGACCTGTCGCTCGCGGGCATCGAGGCGGACCACCAGCACGACGTCGCCTTCCTCGACAAGCTCGGAAAGCTCAGCAGGGGGAAGCTGTCCGATGCCGACCGGCTCAACGTGGAGCTCATCGGCCGCGAGCACCGCGAGCGGATCGAGGCCCACGCGCTGGGGCTGCAGTACCTTCCCCTTACCCACATGCGGGGGCTGCCCGAAGGAACCGAGGAGTTCCCCGGAATCCAGAACGCGGGCCAGCTCGCGACCCAGCTGCGCTTCACGACCCTGGAGGACTACCGGGACTGGCTGGCACGGCTCGACGGGCTCCCGGCCTACGTGGACCAGACCATCGCGCTGCTCCAGGAGGGCGTGCGCAGGAGGATGGTCTGGCCCAAGGTCGTGCTCGAACGCATCCCGCCTCAGCTCGATGGGCTGATCACCCCGGCGCCCGCCGAGACCATCTTCTACGCACCGTTCAAGCGGATGCCGGAAACGCTGCCAGAGGCGGAACGAAGGAGTCTCTCCCAGAGCGCCGAGCGCGTGATCCGCGACCGGGTCCAGCCGGCTTACCGGCGCCTCAAGGACTTCGTCGTCGGCACCTACCTCCCGGCAGCTCCGACGGAGGTCGGGATCAACCAGTGGCCGAACGGCGAGAAGATCTATGCCTTCTGCGCGAGGCTCAACACGACGACCGACATCACCGCCGATCAGGCCCACCAGCTCGGGCTGTCGGAGGTCGCGCGCATTCGCTCCGAGATGGAGGCGGTGAAGACCCGGGCAGGCTGGAAGGGCAGCCTCGCCGACGTCTTCCAGCAGCTCCGCACCGACCCGAAGTACTACTACCGGACCGGAGACGAGATCCTCGTCCACACCCGCGACCTCGCCAAGCGGATCGATCCGAAGCTGGTCCGGCTGTTCGGGACCCTTCCCCGGCTGCCCTACGGCGTCGAGCCCACTCCCGCGGCGATGGCGCCCGACGCGACCGCCGGCTTCTACTATCCGGGCGCCGAGGATGGCTCGCGCGCCGGCACCTACTGGGTCAACACCTACAAGCCGGAGTCGCGGCCTCGCTGGGAGTTCGTCCCTCTCGCCCTGCACGAGGCCGTTCCCGGACATCACTTCCAGGTCTCGCTCGCCGCCGAGCAGCAGGACCTGCCGACGTTCCGCCGGCACATGTACAAGGTGGCCTTCGGCGAGGGGTGGGGCCTGTACTCGGAGAGTCTCGCCGACGAGCTGGGACTGGTGGACGACCCGGCGGACAAGATGGGACAGCTCTCCTACGAGATGTGGCGCGCGATCCGCCTGGTCGTGGACAGCGGGATGCACGTGAAGGGGTGGAGCCGGGAGAAGGCCATCCAGTACTTCATGGAGAACTCGCCGCGGAGCCAGCTGGACGTGACCAACGAGGTCGACCGCTACATCGCCTACCCGGGACAGGCGCTGGCCTACAAGGTGGGTCAGCTGAAGATCCGGGAGCTCCGCACCCGCGCGGAGAAGGCGCTCGGCCCGCGGTTCGACGTGCGCGCGTTCCACGACGCGGTGCTGCTGCAGGGCTCGCTCCCGCTGGACGTGCTCGAGCGGCGCATCGCTGGGTGGATCGCCGCGCAGCAGAAAGCTCGCTAGCTCGACGCTTCCGTCCCGGGTCCACGAACGGCGTCCGGTTTCGTTCAGACCCGAGACGCACGCATGAAATTGCCGGAGTGGAACTCCGCGGTCTCCGGCCCCTCACCCTTCTCACCCGAACGATGCGTCGCCGTCGCCGCGCGGCGGCACCGCGGAGCCTCCCTGCTGCGAGCGCACCGCGACTCGATGTCGGAGCCGAGGGGAATCCGGGCCAGCGCCGTGACGTGAGGACCCCTGACATCCCGCGACGGTGTCGCAGAGGAACCACCCGGACGCCGCGAGGGCCGCACTTCCCACCGGTACTGCGCCTGCCGCGCGCCGTCGCGCGCCGGAGCCGCCTTCATCGGGCGTCTCTGTCACCAGGCAGGGAGGAGCACATGGGTCTGGATCGGAGCCACCGCTGGGCAGGAGTGCTGGTCACCGCACTCACCTCGGCAGCCGTCGCCGGGGAGCACGACCGGGACGACCGAGGGCATCATCAACGAGAGGAGATCAACGTCCAGGTCGGTGTCAGGCCGTACTACCTGGTGGACAAGCTCGCCGACGGACCCCTCAAGTCGAAGCTCAAGCGGTGCGCGAACCGCGAGCTCCACCAGACCGAGTTCTCCATCGGCCACCGGGGCGGGGCCACGCTCCAGTTCCCCGAGCACACCCGCGAGGATCACCTCGCCGGGGCGCGGATGGGAGCCGGCATCCTCGAGTGCGACGTCACCTTCACCAAGGACGGCGAGCTGGTCTGCCGCCACGACGAGTGCGATCTGCACACCACGACCAACATCCTGGTGACCGATCTGGCCGGCAAGTGCAGCCAGCCCTTCTCGCCCGCGCAGTTCGACGCCGCCGGCAACCGGACCAAGGCGGCCTCGGCGCTGTGCTGCACCAGCGATCTCACCGTCTCCGAGTTCAAGTCACTGAAGGGGAAGATGGATGCGTCCAATCCCAACGCCACGACCCCGCAGCAGTTCCTCGGCGGCACGGCAAGCTGGCGGACCGACCTGTTCTCCACCGGAGCCACGGTCCTCACCCACAAGGAGAGCATCGATCTGATCGGATCGCTGAATGCGAAGTTCACTCCCGAGGCAAAAGTCTTCAACCCCCTCGCGAAGACCAAGCCCGAGGATGTCTTCGGCCCCAACGCCCGCCAGACCTTCCTCCAGAAGATCATCGACGAGTACAAGGCCGCCGGGATTCCCGCCCGTGACGTGTGGGCACAGTCGTTCTTCCGCGACGACGTCGAATACTGGATCCAGCACAACCCTCACTTTGGCAAGCAGGCGGTGTACCTCGACGACCGCTACGACACCGGGACCCCGAAGCTCGACCCCAACGACCCGACCACCTGGGTGCCCAGCTTCCAGACGCTCCGCTCTCGCGGCTACCGGGTGATCGCTCCTCCCATGTACGTGTTGCTGGCCACCAGCGCGGACGGGAAGAAGATCGTCCCGTCGAAGTACGCGAAGGCGGCGCGTGACGCGGGCTTCGAGATCATCACCTGGACGCTCGAGCGCTCCGGGCGGATCAACGAGGAGGTCATCCCCAGCAAGGACTTCTATTACCAGTCCGTGATCCCGGCCCTGAAGAACGACGGCGACATCCTGGTCGCGCTGGACGTGCTGGCGCGCGAGGTGGGGGTCATCGGCATCTTCTCCGACTGGGCGGGGACGGTCACCTACTACGCCAACTGCATGGGCCTGTAGCGAGACCGCGGCGGGCGGGGGCCCGATGCATCCGGGCCTCCGCCGCGCTGGTTTGCACGCCTCAGGCCGGGAGAGTCACGCCCAGCGTCCGGAAGAGGTCCTCGAGCTCACCGCGGTGGCTCGCGGCGTGCTCGGCCATCAGATCCGCGAGCCGGACAATGGTGATGGTCGGGTGCTCACCGGAGGGGGGTGTCCGGGCGAGGGTCGCCCGGTCGAGCCCCGCGAGCACGAGGAGATTCCGCGACCGCGCCTCCGCGAAGGCCTGCATCGCCTGCATCAGGTCCTGCGCCGGGTAGGCGCGGCCGGCGGCCACGGCACCGCCGTCGAAATCGTCGAGGACCGGCGTGTTCTCACGGAGCATCCGTCGAAGCCGGAGGGTGTAGCCCTCCTCCTCCAGATCGCGAAGATGGCAGCAGTGCTCGACCAGCGAGAACACGCCCGGCGATGGCTGGCGGGTCCAGTCGGCGCGCGAGAGTCGCTCGGCGCACGCCTGCAGCAGGCGGGGCATCGCGGCGAGGCGGTCCACCAGGTCACGGGCCAGCATCAGGATTCCTCCCGGTCGATGCCTCTCGTGTACCGGAAGACCCCGGGCGCGGGGAAGCCTCGGCGTCCGGTCCCGCGGTTCATCCCGCCGGCTCGGCGCGCTTGAAGCTCGAGGAGCGGACGATCTCCGCGACCTCCATCTCGTAGAACTGGTACCAGCGCTCCCGGCCCTTGCGCTGCGCCTCGAGATGCCGCGGCTGCATCTTCCAGGCCCGGAGCGCCTCCTGGTCGCGGAACCACACCAGGGTCAGACGCTCGCCGTCCGCGGCGCCGTACGCCTTGTGGGTCACGTAGCCGGGCTGGTCGCGAACCAGGTGCTCCAGCTCGGCATCGAGCTCCTGGTAGTCCTGACCGGCGTCCTTCGTCAGACGGGAACGGAAGAGGATGACGACCATGTCGCCATCCTAGCGAGTGAGCCCCGGGAGGACCGGTACAGACCCGGCTCGATTCCCGGCCAGCGAATCGCCGGGCGCGGTCATCCATCCTCGGACGGTGCTGGTGGCGGCAGCAGCTCCGTCCGGTAGCGCGGGGCGAGTTCTTGAGCCTTGGCGACGAAGGCCGCCTGCTCCTCCTTGCTCAGCTTCGGAGCGACATCCTTCCGGCTCGAGAGCCGGGTCCCGACCGCGAGGAAGAACTCTTCCTCCCCAGGGGGCGTACACATGCAGAGCATCCGCGCGGATTTCCCCGAGATGTTGGTGAAGAAGTGGGGAGCATTCGCAGGGATGTTGACCGTGGTGCCGGCCTTGACGACGCGCTTCTCGCCCCGGAAGGTGAACTGAATCTCGCCCTCCAGCAGTGTGAACATCTCCTCGAAGTCGTGACGATGCGGCCCCGGTCCGCCGCAGTGGGGCACGCTCATGTCGATCAGGCAGTAGCGGCCCGCCGTATCCGCCCCGGTGAGCAGGATCGTGTAGGTGTCTCCGACGAGTCCGATGTGACGAAGGCGGGGATCGTCTCTTTCCACCACCGACAGGCTTCGCGTCGGATCGTCCGGCGGCAGCGGCTGGGTCGTCGCGTCATTCGTCATCTCGGTCTCCTTGGGCGCATGCGTTCCAGAGCGTGGTGATCCGGTGGGAGCTCGACAGCGGCGACCGGACGAGAGCTCCCTGTCCTGGAAGCTGATCGAAAGTGCGCACAGGACGCCCGGAGACCGAGCGTGCGCGTGTAGAGCGAACAGAAGAATTCCAGAAGCTCTTCGCGACCTGACCGGCCTTCCCTACTCTCGGGATGCTGGAAGGAGCGCTCTCCGATGGCACGTGTCTCGACCGAGCTGGAAGGCGTCCTGGCCCGGGTCTCGCAGCTGCCGCTTCACACCGTGGTCGAGCTCACGACGCCCGACGGCCGTTCCGTCTTCATCCTCGGCGAGAGCCACGTGAAGAGCCGGGAAGCAGCACAGCTCTGCCGGCAGGCCGTCGAAGCCTTCTCGCTCCGTGGGGTCGAGCGACTCCAGCGAGATGCCGTCCTCGGAGGTGTGCTGGTCGGAGGAGCCCTCGAGCGAGCGCGGGATGCTTTGCAGCGGTTCAGCGGCGGTCAGCTGGCCGGCAGCACCATCGAGGTCGCCCTGGAGATGCCGGAGGGCAAGACGGTCGAGCTGGAACGCACCGAACACGTGCCACCGAGCCTCAACGCGGGCACTGCCTACCTGGCGATGTACACGACGTTCGTTCTCCCGGCGCTGGTCACGATGCCTCTCTGGGGCGCCGTTCCTTCCCTGAGGTCGCTTCGGATCGCCGCACGGCTCTTCGGCCTGCACCTGTACGCTCTCCCCCTGGCCTACGCCCTTCGTGACCGGCCGTGGGCCTGGGCCATCCAGCCGCTCATCACCATCCTGACGGTCAGGGACGAGCTGCTCGCGGAGGGAATTCGCCGCATGCTCGCGACCCATCCCCAGGGACCGGCGATCGTGATCGTGGGCCGCGCCCACGTCCGTGGTGTCGTGGAGCGACTGGTCGCGCACGGATTCCGGCTGGCCGGAGAGGCTCCGGGGAACGCCGCCGTCGCGGGCGCTCCCGGCACCTAGCCAGACCACGCGGCCCGGAGCCTCGGTCTCAGGCCTCGGTGATGTCCGCCACGCCCCCGAGGATGACGTGCTCCAGGAGCGCCTTCTGCACGTGCATGCGGTTCTCGGCCTCCTCGAAGACCCGCGACTGCGGTCCCTCGAGGACCTCCTCGCTGATCTCCTCGCCCCGGTGCGCCGGCAGGCAATGGAGGACGATCGCCCCCGGCCGGGCGCCGGACATCAGCGCCGCGTCGACGGTGAACCCCTGGAACGCCTTCAGCCGCGCGGCGGCCTCGGCCTCCTGGCCCATGCTGGTCCACACGTCGGTGACCACCACGTCGGCACCGGCGACGGCCGCCCGCGGATCCGCGGTGACGGTCAGGTGCTTGCCCCCGGCCTGGACCTCGGCAGCAGGCGGCCGGAACGCGGGCGGGGACCCGAGCTGCAGCGTGAAGTCGAGGAGCGGTGCCGCCTCGAGGAACGAGCGCGCCATGTTCCCCGAGCCGTCGCCGACGAAGGCGATGCGCTTTCCAGCCACCGCGCCGATCGCTTCTTCCACCGTGAAGAGGTCGGTCAGCACCTGCACCGGGTGTCCGCCGTCGGTGAGGCCGTTGATGACCGGGATCGAGCTCCAGCGCACGAACTCGGCCAGCCGCGCGTCGGTGGTGGTCCGCATCACCACCGCGTCCCCGTAACCGGAGATGACCCGGGAGGTGTCCGAGAGCGGCTCGCCCCGGGCGATCTGGCTGGTGCTCGCGGTGAGCTCGATGGCGTGGCCGCCGAGCTGAAAGGCCGCGGCGGCGAAGGAGAGGCGGGTCCGGGTGCTGGCTTTCTCCATCAGGAGGACCACCGTCTTGCCGGCAAGGGAGCGCTCCAGCTTCCCCTCCTGTCGGCGCCGCTTCAGCTCCGCCGTCCGGGCGAAGAGCCGGCGAACCTCCCCGGGCCGGAGGTCGTTCATTCGAAGGAAGTGCTTCATCGTGTCGACCCGGAAATCGTGGCGAAGAGCTGAGCGAGCCTCGGAACTGTGGCCGCGGCGTCCCGCGCCTCGGTGGCGGCCTGGCGCAGAGCGGCGATCTGTCGGTCCACCTCGGCCGGCGCGGTGGAGCCCGTGCTCCGCTTGCCGCTGACCGAGGCACGCACGTCTCCGACCGAGGCGAGCGCGGTGGCCAGCTCGGGGTCCAGCTCCCGGGCGAGCTCCTGCGCCTGCATCAGCCCGAGGCCCGCGCCCTGGGCCTTGCGTACCAGCGTGCCCACGCGACGGTAGGCGGACCGGAAGGGCACTCCTGTCCGGACCAGCGCCTCGGCCACGTCGGTCGCCTGGGTGTAGTCCCGCTCCAGCGCCGCGCGGCAGCGGTCGGCGTCGAACCGGATGCGCGGGATCGCAACCCGTAACGCGCCGAGCACGGCGAGCACATTCGCCGCGGTCCCGAGCAGCGGCGCCCGGTCCTCCTGGAGGTCGCGGTTGTAGCCGCCGGGAAGGCCCTTCAGCGTCGTGAAGAGCTGGACCAGCGCCCCGATGCCCTGCCCGCTCCGCCCGCGCACCAGCTCGAACACGTCGGGGTTCTTCTTCTGGGGCATCAGGCTCGAGCCGCAGGCGATGGCGTCGTCGAGCACCAGGAACCCGAACTCGCTCGAGGCGAAGTCGACCACGTCCGTGGCCAGGCGGGAGGCGTGGAGCAGGAGGCGGCTGGCCGCGTAGACGAAGTCCAGGGCGAAGTCCCGGTCTCCGACGGTGTCCAGGCCGTTGAGCGTCAGCCGGCAGAAGTCGAGCAGCTCCTGGGGCACGCGCCGGTCGGTAGGGAGCGAGGTCCCGGCGATGGCCCCGACGCCGAGCGGCGAGGCGTCCACCTGCGCGAGGGCGAAGCGCATGGCCTCGACGTCGCGGGTGAACATCGCCCCGAAGGCCGCCCACCAGTAGCCGGCGCTCACCGGCTGCGCGCGCTGCCGATGGGTGTACGCCGGGAGGATGACCTCGCGATCGGCCTCCGCCCGAGCGGCGATCAGGGACAGGAGCTCACCCAGGCTCGTGAGGACGTCGGCGCAGCGCTCGCGGACGAAGAGGCGCAGGTCGAGCGCCACCTGGTCGTTCCTGGACCGGCCGGTGTGGAGGAAGCCGGCGACGTCGCCCAGCCGGCGCGTCAGCTCGGCCTCCACCGCCATGTGGACGTCCTCCTCCCCGGCGGGGACGAAGGCGCCGGACTCGGCGTCACGCCACAGAGCCACCAGCCCATCGTGGATCGCGCGCGCCGCCTCGGCCGGGACGATGCCCTGGCGGGAGAGCATCGCCAGATGGGCCATCGAGCCGACCAGGTCCTCGCGGAGCAGTGCCCGGTCCTGCTCCAGCGAGCTGGAGAAGGCGAGCACCTCCGGCAGGAGCCCCGGTCCGCCGGCGGCGTCGGTCTTCGCGATCAAGCCCCTCCCCCGTGGAGGCGGCTGTATTCCTGGAGCTGGAGCCCGAGCAGGTTGATGAAGCCCTCGGCGGCCCGGTGGTCGAACTTGTCCTCCCGGCCGTAGGTGGAGAGCAGCTTGTTGTAGACGCCGAACTCGGAGCTCCGGCCGATGGCACGGAGCGAGCCCTTGAACAGCTTCAGCGTCACCTCGCCGGTCACGAACTTGTTGTGCTCGTCGTTGAAGGCCTGGATGGCCGTGCGGAGCGGCGAGTACCAGAACCCCTCGTAGGTCAGCTGGGCGAAGGTGGTGTCGAGCTGCGCCTTCGTGCGCGCCGACAGCCCGAGGGTGGTGAAGCGCTCGAGGTCCTGGTGCGCGGCGATCAGCGTCACCGCCGCGGGACACTCGTAGTTCTCCCGGCTCTTGATGCCCACCACCCGGTTCTCCATCAGATCGATGCGGCCGACCCCATGGAGGCCGGCGAAGTCGCCGACCTTGGTGATGAGCTGCGCGGGGGACAGCTTCTCCCCGTTGACGGTCACCGGATAGCCCGCCTCGAAGCCGATGCGGATGAGCCCCGGCTCGGCCGGCGCGTCCTGCCACGACTTCGTCCAGGCGAAGGCCTCCTCGGGAGGCTCGGTGTTCGGGTCCTCGAGGACGCCGCCCTCGATGCTCCGGCCCCAGAGGTTCTCGTCGATGCTGAACGGGCTCTTCCGGGTGGTGGGGACGATGATCCCGTGCTTCGCCGCGTAGTCCATCGCCTCGTCGCGGCTGATGTTCCGCTCCCGCTGAGGGGCGATGATCTTCAGCGCCGGGTCCAGCCCCTTCACCGCCAGGTCGAACCGAACCTGGTCGTTGCCCTTCCCGGTCGCGCCGTGCGCCACCGCGCTGGCCCCGTGCTCGTGGGCGACGTCCACCAGGTGCCTGGCGATCAGCGGTCGGCTGAGCGCGGCGGAGAGCGGGTAGACGCCCTCGTACAGCGCATTGGCCTGGAGCGCGGGGAAGCAGAAGTCCTTCGCGAACTCCTCCTTGGCGTCCACCATCTCCATCGCGATGGCGCCGGCGGCCTTCGCCCGCTCGGTCAGGGCCTTCGCGTCCCGCGCCTCGCCCACGTCGGCGTGACAGCAGATCACGTCGTAGCCGTAGTCGACGGACAGCACCCGGACGAGGACGGACGTGTCCAGCCCACCCGAGTACGCGAGGACGATCTTCTCTCTCTTCATGACCTTCTTCCCTTCCGGAGGAGTCCCTGGAGGACCCTGGTGAGCCTCGACC
>Ga0081540_1003231_pt1 | contig 12987 bp, 8 predicted proteins | sample TabmetS2T1R1_FD_71024 | JGI IMG/M metagenome (GOLD analysis project Ga0081540, IMG submission 71024) | Tabebuia heterophylla rhizosphere microbial communities from the University of Puerto Rico - S2T1R1 | ecosystem: Host-associated > Plants > Roots > Rhizosphere ... | reverse complement strand
CCAGCGCATACAGGCTGTCGTGGGTGCCGCGCTCGATAATCGAACCCGACTCGACCACCAGGATCTGATCGGCGCGGCGAATGGTCGAGAGCCGGTGCGCGATCACAAAGGTGGTACGCCCCTGCATCAGGTAGCTCAGCCCGTGCTGAATCATCTGCTCGGACTCGGAATCAAGCGACGAGGTTGCCTCATCCAGAATCAGGATGCGTGGATTGGCGAGAATCGCCCGCGCAATCGACAACCGCTGCCGCTGCCCGCCGGAAAGTTTCACCCCACGCTCGCCGACAATCGTGTCGTAGCCTTCGGGAAAGCGTTCGGCGAACTCGTCAACGCGCGCAATACGGCACGCTTCAAGGAACTGCTCCTCGGTCGCCTCCGGATACGAGAACATCACATTCTCCCGGATCGTGCCGTCGAAGAGAAACGACTCCTGCAGCACTACGCCAAGCTGGCTGCGATAGCTGTCCAGCTTGACCGTGGAAAGATCAATGCCATCGACGAGCACCTGTCCCGAATTGGGGTTGTGGAAGCCGCAGACGAGGCTGATAATCGTCGACTTCCCTGACCCCGACGAACCAACCAGCGCCGTCACCGTCCCGGGCCGCGCCTCAAAGGAGATTCCGTGCAGCACCGGCTTCTCAGCCTCGTACATGAAGCGAACATCATCGAACGCAACATCGCCACGGATCTCACCCAGCGTCACCGTGCGCTTCGGATCGCCGAACTCGTCCAACTCGCCGAGGATTTCCATGGTCCGGTCCAAACCCGCCACGGCTTCGGTAAGCTGCGTGCCAATATTCACGATCTGAAACACCGGAGCGATCATGAAAGCAAGGAACATGGTGTATTGGAAGTAATCGCCAAGAGTCAGCCGATTATTGAGCACGTCACGTCCGCCCAACAGGATCACCAGCCCGCCGACAATGCCCAGCACCGTCGTCGCCGCGAACGAGAGAGCACTCGTCGCCGTCAACGAGCGCATCACGTTATCGAGCAGCCGTTGAACGCCCTGCGCAAAGACGCCTGCCTCGCGCTTCTCCGCATGGTAGCCCTTCACCACGCGCACGCCGCCAAGCGACTCCGTCAGCCTCCCGGTCACTTCGGCATTGATTTTCCCGCGCTCGCGGAAGATGGGACGAATCGTCTTGAAAGCCCTCTGCAGAATAATGACGAAGACAGCAATCACCGCAAAAACGATCAGCGTAATCTTGCGGCTCGTATGCAGCAGCACGCCAAAAGCCAGAACTGCCGTCATGATGCCGCCAATGAACTCGACCAGTCCCGTCCCGATCAGGTTGCGCACGCCTTCGACGTCCGTCATGATGCGCGAGACGAGCGTGCCCGTACGGTTGCTGTCGTAGAAGCTGACCGGAAGCAGTCCGATATGCTGCTGCACCTGCTTGCGCAGATCGGCAATCATCCGCTGCGCAGCCTTGGAAAGGAGTTGCGTAAGCGAGAACGAAGTTACTGCCTGAATCGCCGTGGCAGCAAATACGATGCCCACTAACACCAGCAGTTTCTCAGCATGATGCTGCCGCAGCACCGTATCGATCAGATATTTGGTTGAAGCTGGGAGCACCAGCCCGGCAACCCGGTTTACCGCCATCAGGCAAAGACCACACAGCAACAACCAGCGGCGAGGACGAATCAATTTCCAGATCTCAGGCAGAACCTTCTTAAAGTCGGTTTTCTTCTTCGGCTGGTCGCCCGCCGCTGCACGGATGACGCTGCGCGGACCACCGCTGCTACGCTCAACCTTCGTTGTCATGGAACCTGGCCGCATAAACCTCTATGCCCGCGCGCGACGAGCAGCAACGAACGAACGCACACACAGGAGAACAAAAATCAGCAACAGAAATGCCATCGCAGCCTTCTCTTCCACCGCAATGGGATGAGGAAACTGCATGCCCTGAATCAACCGGATGTAATCGTAAATACTCTTCGCCGTCCCTAGAAAACCAAGCAGTCCAAGCGTAACCGCAATGTGCATGTAGAGCATACGCTTCTTCGCATCATCGGTAAGCGAAAGGAAGCCGAGGATCGCGAGCAATAATCCGACAAGGGCAGGAATAAGTGCCGTGGGAGCATGACTGCCCGTCGCTACGAAGCCAAAGATGCCAAGAAGAATCAGAACAACGCCAAAGCAGATGGTAGTTTTTGCCATGCGTATAGAGCGCCTCCGCTGCATCTAGCATAGAGCATCGAAAGCGCATCCTTTGAGACGAGGCAGAAAACAGCGGGATTCATTTTCTTTCCGCTGAAGGCGCAACACCTAATGCTTCGATCACGTTGCGCGCCGCCATCTCCGGAGATTCCAAAGCCGAAACCCGCAGTGCATTTGTCGGCAGCTCAAGCGTAGCAATCTGGCTATCAAGGAGTTCAGGCGGCATGAAGTGTTGCCGTGCCCGCATCCGCTGGGCAATCACCTCCTTCGGAGCCTCCGTCAATACAAAGCGGTAAGCCTCTGTAGGCAAATCTGCCGTCAGTATCTCGCGATAAGTCTGCTTCAGCGCCGAGCATGTCAGAACTCCGTTTTCTCCTCCTTGGTGCCATCGCAGAATCAGCGCGTGCAGAGTGGCCAGCCATGGCGCACGATCCTCATCGGTCAGAGGAATACCGGAATGCATCTTCTTCCGATTGGCCTCGCTGTGATAATCGTCGCCTTCGGCAAACTGCCAACTTGTCAGCTTCACCAGTGCCTGCGCCAATGTTGTCTTTCCTGAACCGCTTACTCCCATCACGATAAGGATCATGCCTTCCCCTGCTGCTCAACAAGCTGTTTCACATCATTCACAACCTGGTCCGCTGTCCAGTCATTCGTTGGATACCACTTGAACACTTTTCCGTCCGGCCCAATCACAAGTGTCGATAGAGAATGCGTAATGGTGCGATCCTTTTCCGGTGTCGCTCCTACATCAAAGAACCGCAGCACTGCGGGCAGATCACCCTTACTTGGTGCTGCAAAATCCCAATGCGTGAAGGTTTCATTTACATACTTGCCAGTGTAAGAGGAGCCATAACTACGCAGCACTTGCGGAGTGTCGTAATCAGGATCGAAGCTGACACTCAACAGGTGCGTCTGCTTATAAAGAGCTGGATCGTCGGCAAGCGTCTTGTCGATCTGGGCAAAGTTGCGGCTCATTCGCGGACAGAAATCGGCCAGCGGGCAGCGCGTGTAAATGAACGTCATCAGCAATACTTTCCCGCGAAACTGGGAGAGCCGGACTTGCTTGTCGCTTTGGTTCAGTAAGTGGAAATCCGGCACCTGATCGCCGGGTTGAATTGGATGGTAGAAAAAGCTCGGCTTGTAGTCCGGCTTGGCCTGAGCAATGATGACAATTTCATCGAGCAAATCGGAGTCGGATGTTGCGATCAGCGTGGCTGTTATGCTGTCTCCCGGATGAAGTTCGCTGATGATACTGGGATTCTTCAGCTTGTAGGGCATCGTCATCGCTTCCATGAAGCCCGGAATTGCCGCAGCATCCAGAACAATCTCGTGCTGCGATGCATCAACGGCAAGAATCTTGCCTCGGACGGGATAGTGCTTCGCCTGGGAGTCGGACGCCGACTGCATTGTCTCCGTATTGGCTGTCCGTCTGCAGCCGTTTGGAACGGTCAAACAAAGAGCAATCGCAACAAATCTAATGAAGAAAAATGAACGGGACACAGCTCAGTTTACACTTTGTATGTGCTCCCACTCTTCGACTCGCAGCCGCCACAATTCACGAACATCATAGTGAATGCCCTTGCGGATGGCGCGGTCGTGGTCACGGCAAATCCGCGTTCAGCGCGAGCCCTTACACTAAGCCACGGCGACTGGCAGCGCGCACAGGGGCTTACCATGTGGTCCTCGCCCACAATCATCGATTGGAAGAGTTGGCTGAATCAGCTCTGGCAGGAATACCTCTTTTCAGCCCCCAATGCTCCTCTTCTCTTGACTCACTTGCAGGAACATAGCCTGTGGATGCGCGTACAACAGAACGATGCGCACTTGGTTGTGTGGCCAGATGGGCTGGCCTCCCTTGCTCAAAACGCCTATGAGCGCCTCAGCGAATATGACCTCCATCAAGAACGAAACGCCGGCTGGTTTGAAACCGACGCCGAGCGATTTCGAGAATGGGCAAAAGCATTCGATAGACTTTGCCGTGAAAGCAACTGGGCAAGCGCCAGCAACCTCGAAGCACTTCTGCTCCATGCCACCCGAGTGGCCCCCCTCACGTTGCCGAAGCGGATTCTCCTTGTAGGCTTCGATCGATTCACGCCAGCCCAACAAACTCTCCTTCAGCGCTTTCGTGATACCGGAATGCTCGTGGAAGAAGCGGTCACAACGACTTCTGGATCGCAAGCACCCACTCTTCTTGTTGCAAGCGATGCGCATGAAGAGTTGCTTATCTGTGCGGAATGGTGCAGATCCAGGCTGAAGAAAGACCCCGCCATTCGCATCGGTGTGATCGCTCCGGACGTCAGCAGTATTCAAGCAGAAGCCGACCGCATATTTCGCGCGGTCTTAATGCCACAATCTCTCGACATTGCTAATGAATCTGGTTCAATGCCGTTTGAATTTTCGCTGGGCATACCCCTGTCAACTGTTCCGGTTGTTCGTGCAGCGCTTCTTCTACTGCACTGGATCAGTGCACCTTTAATTGAAGCAGATGTCTCATGGCTTTTGCTGTCGGGTTTCTTCCACCTTGACAGTTTCGAGAACCTCGATCTCGCCCAGCTAGACGCCAAACGACGTGATTCAGGAGCCCTTTCCCCGGAAACCGCTCTTAAATCATTTGTTGACCAGCACCAGTCACATCTCTTCTCCAAGCGCATGCAAAGAATGCTGCGATCGGTGGAAGGCCATGCACTGACTAACACGAGCAGTTATGCGACGTGGACTGGACTGACAGAGCAATTGCTCCAACTTGCGGGGTGGCCTGGCTTTCGCGCTGTTGACGGTGTGCAATTTCAGGCGCAACAGCGCTGGCTTCGACTGTTGGACGAAATCGCACTGCTCGATTTCGACGGACGCAAAGTCACCTTCTCATCGTACTTACAAACGCTCGACAGACAAGCCAACGAGACAACGTTCATCCCTGAATCTCATCACGCGCCGATACAAATTCTCGGTGCGCTCGAATCATCAGGTCAGACGTTTGATGCAATATGGTTTCTCGGTGTTGATGATAGGCAGTGGCCCAAGGCTGGCAGACCACATCCGCTATTGCCGCTTACACTACAACGGCAAGCAAAGATGCCCCACTGTGACATAGCAACCGACTCAGAGCTTACGCTCACAATCACGCGACGAATCGCACAGGGCGCTCAGGAATGTATTTTTAGCTACTCCCAGCAGAACAAAGAGGGAGAACTACGGTCATCTCCAATTCTTGCTGTGATTTTTGGAGATGGCATACAGACGGTTTCCGCCGGCGAGTTTCGTCGACAGCTCGGCTTGCAAGAACCGACACCATTTCACCCTCAAGTTGAGTCTGCTGTCTTTTCATCGCAGATTGCGCAGTGGCCTGCTGACCGTATCGCAGGTGGTGCCGATGTGCTGAAAGATCAAGCGGCTTGTCCCTTCCGGGCATTTGGCAGGCGCAGACTTGCAGCACAACCGCTTAATCGAACTGAATGGGGTTTGGACGCAGCTCAACGAGGGAGTCTGCTGCATGAAATTCTGGAAGCGGTTTGGTCGCCGGAGACGCCCGAACCGTTTCGCATGATTACTCTTGACGATCTCAGAAATGTGATCGCCGCCGAACGGCTCGATGACGTGTTGCGCTATCAGATCAGAAAGGCGTTCGAGGGTCTTGCTCATGAACATGCAGAAGATTCGTGGATGCAGGCGTACTTGGAATCTGAGCAGCAGCGTCTTCTTGTGCGACTACATGAGTGGATGGTGTACGAAGCAAAGCGCCACCCGTTCACAGTTGACAGGCGCGAAGAGCGACTGAAAGATGTGAACGTTGGTGGACTAAAGCTGAACCTGCGTGCAGATCGCATCGACAAGCTTCCTAACGATTCGCATCTCCTCATCGATTACAAGACAGGCGAGGTTTCTGCATCAGCATGGAAAGGAGAGAGGCCCGACGAACCGCAGCTTCCCCTTTACGCCGTATACGGCAATGTCGAGCGTGTCAGAGGGTTACTGTTTGCGCAGATTCGAGCTGGGAAGATGGCCTTCGTAGGTCGCGCCGCAAATGCTCCGCAAACTTTGCTCAGCGATCTGCCATCAGCGAGTTCGCTTCTAAGCCAGCCATATGATGAAAAGATGCACGATGGATGGCAGCACGCATTGCTGCAGCTGGCAGAAGAATATCTTCGTGGCGAAGCTTCGGTAGATCCTAAGCACGCGCCCGACACTTGCACATATTGTCCACTGCCAGGACTGTGCCGCATTGCAGAAGCCGGTCCTGTAAGCGAAACGGATGAGGCAGATTATGCCTGATCTTCGGCTCACGCCTCCCGACCAGCAAGCACGCGACAAGGCATTAGATCCTCGATCGTCGTACATCGTTCAGGCACCGGCAGGCTCTGGCAAAACAGAACTCCTGACGCATCGCTTTCTAAAGCTGCTCGCTCAAGTCGATCAGCCAGAAGACATTCTTGCAATCACATTCACCCGCGCGGCAACAGCCGAAATGCGCTCACGCGTTTTGAGGAAGCTGGAAGAGGCGAACAGCAATCGTGTTCCAGAACCAGCCGACGATCCTCTGCTGCTGGCCGCACACGCTGCATTGACGCATGCGGAAGAACGCGGGTGGAACTTGCTCGAACAACCACACCGTCTCGATATTCAAACCATTGACTCGCTCTGCATGCGTGTTGCCCACGAGCAGCCCTTGCTGGCGCGCATGGGTGGTCAACTGCAACCGAAGGAAAATGCATTTCCACTGTACGAGGACGCCGCACGCCGCACGCTTGCTAAGCTCGGTGGCAGCAATCGCAAGTTGCATGCTTCGCTTATGCATTTTTTGCAACTCCGCGACAACAATCTCTCCGACGCACAACGCCTTATCGCGGAGATGCTCGCGCATCGGGATCAATGGGTTTACGCTTTTCCACTCACAGGAGAACTGACCGAGGACGATTGGGATGGAATACGCCGACATCTCGAAATGCCCTTTCGGCAGGCTAACCTTCGAGTCATACAGGAAACCCATAGCTTGCTGGCAAAAGAGCCGGTAATTACAGACGAACTGATGTCTCTGGCTCGCTATGCCAGCGAGAATGGCTCCGACATTGACATTGCTCTGCTTGCCGAACTACGGAGTATCCCGGATCCCAATGCTGGGCTCGCAGAACATTGGAAGTGCTTGAGTCGTCTGTTGCTGACCGAGCAGAAAGACTGGCGCAAGCGTTTTGCTAAGCCCGAAGGATTTCCCGCTGCTAGCGAAAAACAGCTCTCTGGCGATCGCAAGCCGAGTGAACGGATGAAGCGCGTCATCCACCACCTGCGACAGATTCCTCGGTTACTGGATCTCTTTGGAGAAATACGCAGTCTGCCACCAACTCGTTACGACAACGATCAATGGGAGATTCTGCGCGATCTCTTTACCGTTCTCCGTTACTCCATTGCGGAGCTGCGCGTGTTGTTTGCGGAGCAGAATGTGGTCGACTTTGTCGAGCTGGGTATCTCCGCACTGACTGTTCTGGATCAGGAACATCCCAGCGAGCGAGTGCTGGGTGTCAGCGACCGCATCAGACATCTACTGGTCGATGAGTTTCAAGATACCTCACGCCGTCAACACTCACTCGTTCGCATGCTTCTTCGTGCATGGAACCCAGGCGATGGCCGCAGTTGCTTCTTTGTCGGCGACCCCATGCAGTCGATATACATGTTTCGCCAGGCGGAGGTCGAGCTCTTCGAACAAGTGCGGCAGCACGGCATTGTTTCTCCAGATCAGCAGTATCCTTGTGAACCACTTCAACTCTCCGCCAACTTTCGGTCGCACGCCGGATTGACGGAACCTCTTAACAAGTACTTTCATGCAATCTTCAGCAGCACGTCTGCTGCCGGCGCTGCTGCGGTATCCTTCTCTAGCTCCGAAGCGATTACGTCTGCGCTGCCTGGCAGGTCAGTTTGGCTTCACCCCCAATTCGTGCCCAGGCAGGACGAAGATGCACTCGCTGAAGCGGTTGAGCACGAATCAGAAGAAGTGCTTCGTATCATTCAGGAGCATCTACCGCGTATTCGAAAAGCAGCCCAAACCGCAGATTCGGACAAGTCCTATACCGTTGCAGTCCTGGCGCGTGCGCGGCAACACTTGGCCCTCATTGCGCAAAAGCTCCGCGACCACGATATCCCCTTTCGTTCAGTAGAACTGGAGGCTCTTTCTGAGCGGCAAGAGATTCTCGATCTGCTGTCGCTCATCCGCGCGCTGCTGCATCCGATGGATCGCATTGCGTGGCTCTCGGTGCTGCGGGCCCCGTGGTGCGGCCTCACGCTGGAGGATCTCCACATTCTCTGTGGGAGCGATGACAAGCAGTTCTCCCGCTTTCCGGTGCAACAACTCATCGAAGAGCGTATGCCGCTCCTGAGCGCGGATGGACAACAGCGACTACGCCGAACCTACGCTGTGCTTACGCGAGCACTTGAGGTTCGTTATCAACAGGCGCAATCCCCGTCACTTTCTTCCTGGATCGAGCGCGTATGGCACAGCCTAGGCGGCCCTGTTTGCCTCAACGAACAGCAGCGAGAGAATGTAAGTGTCTTCTTCAGCATGCTTGATCGTCTTGCGCCGGATGGCATCGCATGTCTGAGCGATGAGTTCGATCACCAGCTCAGCCGGTTGTTCGCACAGCCTGATCCGCGGGCCAGTGAACGTTTCGGCGTACAACTGATGACGATTCACAGGGCCAAGGGCCTCGGATTTGATGTCGTTCTCGTGCCTGGCCTGGATCGCAGCACAGGCCGCGATCGACAACAGCTGATCTGCGTACTGGAGCGTGTGAGTGTCGATGATCCCAACACCGACGAACTGCTAGTCGCTCCGATTGGAAGCAAGGGCGAAGAGACGCATCCGCTCTATCAATGGGTACGGAAACAGCGCCAGATGCGCGAGGATGAAGAACGCAAGCGAATCTTGTATGTTGCTTGCACGCGGGCGCGGCGCGAACTGCACCTGTTCGGCACCGCTCTAATCAACGGCAGAGGCTCAGTTGAGCCTGGATGGCAGGACAGTTTGCTTGCTACCGCCTGGCCTGCGCTGGAGCCTGAGTTTGTATCTGCTTATCAGGCACAATCAAAGCAGTTCGTGATTCCCTTTCCGTCCGCTCCCCTTCCAGGCGTGGTCGATATTGCGGCCTTTGCGGGCCCGACGCATCCTCCGCTTGCCCTGCGGCGATTGCCTTTGGACGTCGTGATTCGGCCAACATGCGAAAACGTAACCGTCGCAGGAACATTCTCCAAGATCGCAGATCGTCGCGAGTTGTTCGAACGTCCTGAAGGCTCGCGGCGACAGCGCGTCATTGGCAGCGTGATTCACGCTCTTCTGGAACGAGTGAGCCGGCTTCTCGCGCAGAATCCAGACCTTTCTCTGAAGGAAATGCAAACCCTTCTCAAGCTGCAGGCATCGGCTATGCTGCGTGCCGCCGCGTTTCCTGCGGACCAGGCAACCCCGGCCCTGACTGACGTTCTCGCCACTGCGGAGGCGGCAGCTACCGATCCTGTTGGCCGCTGGCTGCTGAGCCCACATCCCGGCGCCCAGTCAGAGGCTTCGTGGACTGGCTGGGTAGAAGGGAGGCTACAAACTCTTCGCGCCGATCGCGTCTTTCGTGCCGGAGCAGAGCCATTAAGTGCAGGCTCGGATTATTTCTGGGTGGTCGACTATAAAACGACTCTGTACTCGGGAAGCGATATAGAGAGTTTTCTTGCTCAACAACGTGAGCTCTATGAACCGCAACTTGCGTCCTACGGGCTAGCGTTGCGTAAGATCCACGGAGATAGCCTGCCGCTGCGATTTGGACTCTATTTCCCAGGGATCGGGCGGCTCCATTCCTGGGCGACTGACGCACAGCCCGCCATCCCCCAGGGTAGCCAAGTCTAACAATCCATTCAGTTCTCGATGGTCATCGCGTCAAAGTACTCATCGCATTTGGCTTACATGCAAAGTATTGACACCGCCACAGTTATCCGGAACTTTGTGCGGACCGCGCTCGAACGCATCACAAGTGTAACTTTTCTGTGCATGAATGTGACCCGTTGTTGCCGGAACGAATGTCAGTCCGGCGCACTTTGGTCACTGAGATTTATGAGAGTCGACATTTCGCTAAAACGGGTGGCCACGGAACAAGTAGAAGAGTTCGATGACGAGGATGATCACGACGGTAAGCTCCAGGAAGAAGGCTCTGCTCTGGTTAAACTGATCGACCATGAAATGGTACAGCTCGCGGGCAGTTTGAACTTTGCTGTTCACCAGATTCTTGTAGTCCGGCACGCCAACCTTGGATGCGGCCAGCTTGTATAGGCGCGCCGAAAACATATCGCTCAGAAACTTGATCGCGTTGTCAGCGTGCTCCGTCAGCTCGGTGACTTCGAGCAGGACAGTGTTCAGTTTGGTGGCCTGACGAGCGAGACGCCAGCGGGCAAATATGCCGGTTCCCTGTTCGAGCGAGTTGTAGACACGTTCGAGCTCATTCGTGAGCAGGTCGTCATAGTGACGAAACTCCAGGAGCTGCGAGTTGGCGTATTCGAGCAGTTGAATTGCGGTTTCGGCACCTGTGGGCGTGTCGTAGAGAAAGGACGCATTCCAGCCAATGACAGCAAGGTCTCTGACAGAATAGGAAATGCCCGATTGCAGTACTTCCTGCCTTTCGCTTTCCGACAACTCTGTCACGTCACCGCGCACAATCTGGGAAATCTCTTTTCCACGATGCAGCAGTAGTTCCGGTGCGGTCGGCGAACCGCTCAATTCGCGAAGGTGGAAGATGAAGTAGTCTTCGTTCAGCCATTCCTGATAGGGCTTGATCAGCGCGGCGGTCGCCAGTTCGAGCCGCTTCTTTGCGATGCGCTGGGCGTGAGCAGAAAAATCGACATCCCAAACCCAGCTACTCGAAAGCTGAATCAATCTCTGCCAGTCGCCGACGAAGGGGAGTTCGAAAATTACACTCACTACGCCGTAGTCGTAATACTTGATCTGTCCGTGAAGGCGCTCTCCGGTTTCCAGGACGAGAGTTTCGGCCGACTCAACAACAGGTGGACGCTGGTAACGAACGTAATTCGGCAGCGCATGCTTGAGTGGCGGCTTCTGCACCGTTTGCGCACTGAAGATTTCGCGCAGACGGTCAAGCCTTATCTCTTCGCAGACATCGAACTGGATGAGGACAAGGATTGAGCCGCGCAGCTGGCCGGATTCATCTGATGAGGGGAGCTTCATAACTTTCGTAAGCTGATCTCTAAACGATTCTACCGAGATGTTCAGCTTTGCATGGCCAATCTCGCTCACAATACACTGTTGCGGTCACTCAATCCCAGAGGTGCATAACGAGTATGCCGACGCCGGACGATCGCATCGCGCACGCATTGACCGCTATCGAATTTGTGGTTGGAGAAGATGAACGCAAGGTTGTTGAATCGAAGCTCACGGTGCAAAACAGGCAAACTTTCGGCAGCGATCTGCACATTGGTGGATTCCGCGGCGTCATCGGCTTATTCAAATCCGGCTCGGAAACGCTTCGGAGGAACCTCGTCCGCGCCATTCTTTTAACCGAGCTTGCTCAGGGTAAGCTGCAATCGCAGCAGGTAGGAGCCGAGCGCACCGACCTGCTGCCGCTGAGTGCAGGCCAGCTCGAAGAAAAGCTACGAAAGCTCTTTCCTTATAAACCCTTTCCTGGAAGGTTTGCCAAGCGTTCGGAGTGGGAACCAAGGCACTTCACCAATCCCTGGAATCACAATGACGCCTCATACATGTACATCGTTCATTCCATCATGCGCGATGCCTCTCAGGTCAGTGCGATCACGACGCAGGGACCTGCACAGAGCGATCTAGAGAGTTTTAACGAACTGCGCGCCAAATACATTGGATACGCGCGCGTCGCCACCGAGCACCAGAGGCAAATTTTGCGCGTCGATTTCTGCAGGCAATACCTGGATAATCCAAGCATCTTGCGCCAGAACATTATTAGCTGCTCCGTCATCAACGAGAACAAGCATTCCACTTACTATCCATTCGGGTTCATCCTGCGAGTCCCGCCCGAATGCGTGTACGTTACTTCATCGACGGATGTAGCCGTGGCCAACCGGACAGACGATATCCTGGCCGAGTTGCAGCGCGTACACGTGCGCCAGCAGAGCAAAATACGCTCACCTCGAAAGATTATCGACAACACAAGGAGATTGAACGGAGATACGGGATACAACGAGATTGTGATCGTAGGCACATCACCGGAGGGCAAACAGATCGATGCGATCGGCCTCTTTGTGAAGACCGATGGTCAAGACCATCTTTTTATCCGTAATCGTGGCGGCAGAGCCGATGCAACAGGAGCTTATGTCAATGCCCAATTGCAGCCGCTGATCTCAAAGTGCGCCAGGGATTTCAGACTTCCGATTGTACCCATCTCCGACACCTCTTCGGCACAGTCGAATGCGGCGTGGCCCTTCGGCTCATTGCGCGGCACAAACAATGCGCAACTGCCGCAACGTTCCCGTTCGAGTTCCATTGGAACGAAGACTCCGGCACCGTCCTCTCAAAGACGAGGCTCGTTGAGTGTTTGATCTCATTTTCGCGCCGGGAAAGAATAGAAGCCGATGGCAAAACGCAGCGCCGGTCTCCTGATGTATCGCCGCAACAATAGTTGCCTGGAGGTTTTGCTGGCCCATCCGGGCGGCCCGTTCTGGGCGAAGAAGGATTTGGGTGCCTGGTCGATCCCTAAAGGCGAATTTGAACTGGATGAAGACCCGTTACAGGCTGCCAAGCGTGAATTTGAGGAAGAGTCTGGTGTGGTGCCCTCAGGCACATTCATTGCGTTGGGCGAGGTCAAACAGGCTGGCGGTAA
>Ga0081540_1003230_pt1 | contig 12988 bp, 12 predicted proteins | sample TabmetS2T1R1_FD_71024 | JGI IMG/M metagenome (GOLD analysis project Ga0081540, IMG submission 71024) | Tabebuia heterophylla rhizosphere microbial communities from the University of Puerto Rico - S2T1R1 | ecosystem: Host-associated > Plants > Roots > Rhizosphere ... | reverse complement strand
CGTCGTCGTCCTCGGGGTGCTCGCGCAGCGGCTGGGCAGTGGCCCCTTCCTCGCAGCGGTGCACGCCCTGAGCGGGCCGACGCTTTCTGCGGCGTTGGCGATCGGTGCCGCAACGACGATCCTCAGCGCCTGGCGATGGGCGGTGGTCGCCCGAGGCCTGGGCATCACGCTGCCACTGGGGACGGCGGTGTCCGCCTACTATCGCGCGCTCTTCCTCAACGGCGTGCTCCCCGGTGGCGTGCTCGGCGACCTCCATCGGGCGGTGGGTCACGGCAAGGACGTGGGCAGCGTGTCCTTGGCCACGAAGGCGGTCGTGCTGGAGCGGTGCGTTGGTCAGATCGTCCTGGTCGCCGCCGCGGTGGGGGTGGCGCTCGTCAGCCCGACCGTCCTCGTGCCGATCGCCACGACCGACGTGCTCGATCACCCGGGCCTGCTGATCGCCGGTGTGCTCGGCGTGATCGGCGTCCTCGCCCTCGCGGCCGTCGTCGTCCGACTCGGAACGGCGCGCCGCCGGCCGAACCCGGCCGATGCCGGGGACGGCTGGGCGGTGGGCGTCCGGGCCCTGCTCCTCGCGCCGGGTCGGCGGGTTCGCGTCCTTGCCGCGTCGGCATTGGTGCTGGCCGGGCACGTGGGCACGTTCGCGCTCGCCGCCCACGCCGCAGGCTCCGTGGTACCACTCGGCCGGCTGGTGCCGCTGGCGCTGCTGTCCCTGCTCGCAATGTCGCTGCCCGTCAACGTCGGTGGCTGGGGCCCACGGGAGGGCGTGACGGCGTGGGCGTTCGGCGCTGCGGGGTCGAGTGCGGGTCAGGGTCTGACCATCGCCGTGCTGTACGGGTTGCTGGCGCTGATCGCGAGCCTTCCGGGCGCCGTCGTGCTGGTGGGTGGCCGGCGGATGACCGACGCCAGCCGAGCGGGCGGCTCCCCCGCGCGCCGATGGCCGGCCGCGTTCCCCGCGCGCTCGTGAGGCTCGCGTCACCCGCTGTCGGTCAGAGAGCCGGACGAGACGTCCGCAGGAGAGGACGTGGGGAACCTGTACCGGACGACGACCATGTCGCCGAGCTGCTGCATACCGTCTACCACGGCTCGACGGCTGCCAGGTGGGAGGCGCCCAGCGCCGAGCAGCCGAGGAGCGTCGGGGTCGCCGAGGACGAACGGCGCGATCGCGACGTGCAGCTCGTCGACGAGGCCGGCACCGAGGAACCAGGCGTGCGTCGCGGCGCCGCCCTCCACCAGGAGCCTGCGTACGCCACGGCGCTGCAGGTCCGAGAGCACCCGGCGAAGATCGAGGGGATCTCCGGCGGCCACGACCGTGGCGACCTCCGCCAGCCTCGCGCGTGCCCTGCCAGCGCTGCGCGCCGCCGTGTAGACCAGCTTCTCGCCGGGCCCGGCGGTGAAGAAGGGGTTGTCAGGGTCGAGCTCCCCGGCCGCCGTGACCGTCACCTTGACCGGCGACGACGGCAGGCCGCGTCGCAGCCGCTCCGCCCGTCGCTGCGGCGACCGGACGAGCAGGCGTGGCCGATCCATCCGCACCGTGCCCGCCCCGACCAGGATCGCGTCGCATTCGGCGCGGACGGCGTCCACCCGATCCAGGTCCGCCTCGTTCGACAGCACGAGTCGCCGCTCGGAGGTGTCGTCCAGGCAGCCGTCGATCGAGATGGCGCAGCTCAGCAGGACGTATGGTCGCGCATGCACCGCGTCGGCCTGGGGATAGCGGGCATAGCGTCCGTCGACAGGGTGATCAGGGGGGAAGAGTCCGATCGGCGCCGTTGCTGGCAGCGTTGAACGGTCGTCATCGTCCGATCCTGACAGGGGAACCTGATGTTCGATGCCCTCCCTCCGGCCGCGAGTCGCCGGCCGCGCCCGGCGTCCCACAGTCGGTCGCTCCCTCGCGCGAGCGTGCGGCGAGAGGTCGCGCTGCCGCTGCGGACGCCGGACGGCTTCGTCGCCGAGGCGCACGTCTTCACCTTCGACGACCTGGTCGACGGCAAGGAGCACGTGGCGCTGGGGCTCGGCGACTGGCATCAGGCGGTGCTGCGGTCGGCCGCCGGTGGGCCGGCGCCGCTGGTCCGTCTGCACAGCGAATGCCTCACCGGGGACGTGTTCGGCAGCGAGCGCTGTGATTGCGGCCCGCAGTTCCGGGAGGCGGTCGAGCGGATCAGCGAAGCGGGTGGTCTCCTGCTCTACCTGCGTCAAGAGGGACGGGGCATCGGGCTGTACACGAAGCTGGACGCGTACGCCTTGCAGGACGGCGGCCTCGACACCTATGAGGCGAACCTGACCCTCGGGCGCGGTGAGGACGAGCGCGACTACTCGGCGGCGGCGCAGATGCTCGCTGCTCTCGGCGCCCGCCGGATCGGCCTGCTCACCAACAACCCGGACAAGGAGGAGCAGCTGGAGCAGCTCGGAATCGAGGTGGTGCAGCGCATCCCGACCCGACTGCACGTGTCGCCCTCGAACGTCCGCTACCTGCGGGCGAAGGTGCGGCACTCGGCTCACACGCTGCCGCTGTCGTCAGACGACGGCATCCCCCTCGGGTGACCGCGCGTCAGCCCAGCAGCACCCACGCGGACACCAGGGGCGGCAGCCCCTCCCGGAGGCACACCACGCGCCAGGGGCCGCTGCCGGAGCCGCTGACGGAGAACCGGCCGAGCTCGTCCGCCGCCGTCTCCAGGGCGGCGCCTGCCCCGGAGGGTTCGACCCGGATGGCGGCGGCCCCGGGCGGGACGACCTGCCCGAGGAGCTCCCACCCGTCCGCGCCGCCGAGAGTCCCCGTGGGCGTCACTTGAAGCTCCAGCTCTGTCTCGGAGGCCTCGAAGGTCAGCAGCCGGGGGGCGCCGGTGCCGGCTCGGACACCGACAGGCGCGACGTCGAGCGCCGAGTCGGCGACGAGCTCGGCGAGCTCCTCGTCCACCCGCCGCAGCCCGAAGCTCAGTCGAGCCAGTTCGGCGACGGCGTCCGGCGGCTCCTCGGCTCCCGCCACGGTCGCGGCGAGCCGGGCGAGCAGCTCGTCGTCCCCGTCGGTGGTCATGGCGTGTCCTCTCGCGATGCCGGAATCGTCCCCATCATGAGTCGGCACCCGCGGCGTAGATACCGCCGGCGGCGAGCATCTGACGCAGTTGCGCCAAGCAGCGTTGCCGGGTCGGGCCGAGGCTCCCGACGGGCATCTGCAGCCGCTCCGCGGCGACGGCGTAGGACGGCGGGCCGTCGTCGGCCTCCGCCACCAGGACCGCCAGGACCCTCCGGCACCGCTCGCCGAGCCGCCCGAACGCCTCCCAGAGCACCGCATCCCGATCGCTGCGCAGCACCTCGACGTCGGCGCCACCGGCCGGTTCGCTCCGCGACTCGACCGCATCGCTGGACGGCGAGATCCGTCGCCCGCGCCGCAGCACCGCGAGGCACTCGTGCCGGCACGTCGTCGCCAGCCACGATCCGACCCGAGCCGGATCGTGCAGGGTGTCCAGTCGCTCCAGCAGCCGCAGCCAGGTCAGCTGGAAGACGTCCGCCGCGTCGGCCTGGCCGAGACGATGGTCACGGCAGATGGACCACAGCAGGCCGCCGTAGCGCCGGACCAGCTCGTCCCACGCGGCCGAGTCGCCGGCTCCGGCCGATCGCACCAGCTCTCCGGGAGGGACGTCGGACAGATCCCTTCGGTCGCCGGACCCGTCGCCCGGAATCATCGTCACGCCGTCTCCCGCAGTGCACACCGGCTCCCCGGGGCAGAACGTACCAGCGCTGTCGTGCCCGTTGGGGGATCAAGGCGGTGGGCCTGGTCGTGGTCGGCGTCTGATCCTCGTTGCCTTCCACCGTCTTGCGCACCATGCCTGCGCCCCTGCCCAAGCGGAGGACTTTCCAGCCATCGAGGTGCATCAGCGCTTGCCAGAGATCACCACGAAACAGATGATCTGTCGCACAATGAGCGGGAGATGCAGGGCCTGGCAGCGCCGCCCGGTAGCGCCGCCCGGTAGCCCGGCCGGGTAGCCCGGCCCAGGAGGAGGTGGGGCTCATGGAACAGGACGCGGAGCTCTCGGTGCCGGAGGTGCCGCCCGTGGACCAGACGGAGCAGCCGTTCTTCGTGCGCTCGCCGTTCCCCCCGATCGGCGACTACGCCTTCCTCTCGGACTGCGAGACCGCGGCGCTGGTCGCGCCCAGCGGCAACGTGGAGTGGATGTGCCTGCCGCGGATGGACTCGCCGAGCGTGTTCGGCGCGATGCTCGACCGCGACGCCGGCGGCTTCCGGCTGGGACCGGCGGACATGACGGTCCCGGCGGCCCGCCGGTATCTGCCCGGGACGATGATCCTCGAGACGAGCTGGGGGACGCAGACGGGCTGGATCATCGTCCGCGATCTGCTGCTGATCGGGCCCTGGCACCACGAGGACGAGCGATCGCACAGCCACCGCCGCGCGCCGACCGACTACGACTCGGACCACGTGCTGCTGCGCATGGTGAGGTGCGTCAACGGCGAGGTGCAGCTCGTCATGCACTGCTCGCCCGTGTTCGACTACGGCCGGCAGCCCGCGAGCTGGCGCTACCTCGGGCCGGGGTATCACACCGCGGAGGCGGAGGGCTTCGGGTCCCAGCCGCCGATCAGGCTGACCACCGACCTGCGCGTCGGGTTCGAGGGCCCGCGAGCGACGGCGCGCACGCTCCTCAAGGAAGGCGACCAGCGCTTCGTAGCGCTGTGGTGGAGCGAGCACGAGCCGCCCACGAACGTGCAGGACGCCTACCGCCGGCTGGTCTGGACGGCGCACCACTGGCAGCACTGGCTGGCCCGGGGCCGGTTCCCCGACCATCCGTGGCGGGCCCATCTCGAGCGCAGCGCGCTGACGTTGAAGGGCCTGACGTTCGGCCCGTCCGGAGCGCTGCTGGCGGCGCCGACCACGTCCCTGCCGGAAACACCTGGCGGTGAGCGCAACTGGGACTACCGGTTCACCTGGATCCGCGACTCGACGTTGGCCCTCTGGGCACTGGACACGCTGGGGTTCGACTGGGAGGCCGACGACTTCTTCGGGTTCATCGCGGACGTCGCCGAGCGCTCCGACGAGCTGCAGATCATGTATGGCGTCGACGGGGAGAAGGATCTGAGCGAGGAGCTCCTCAAGCACCTGCACGGGTACATGGGCTCGAGACCCGTACGCATCGGCAACGGAGCGTTCCAGCAACGCCAGCACGACGTCTGGGGGGCGCTCCTCGACTCGGTGTACATCCATACCGGTTCGCGGGACGGGCTGGACGACCGGATGTGGCCCATCCTGTCGCGGTTCGTGGAGGCCGCCATCGAGCACTGGCACGAGCCCGATCGAGGCATCTGGGAGGTCCGTGGCGAACCCCAGCACTTCACGTCGTCCAAGGTCATGTGCTGGGTCGCGGTGGATCGCGGCGCCCGGTTGGCGAGGATGCGCGAGGAGTTCGAGGTCGCCGATCGCTGGCAGGAGGCGGCGGACGAGATCCACGCGGACGTCTGTGCGAACGCCGTGGACGAGCGCGGAGTCTTCGTGCAGCACTATGCGACGACCGCGCTGGACGCGTCGACGCTGATGATCCCGCTGGTCGGGTTCCTGCCCCCCGAGGACGCGCGAGTGCGGGCCACGGTCGAGGCCGTCGAGCGGGAGCTGACGGACGAGGGGCTGGTCCTGCGCTATCGGGTCGAGCAGACCGACGACGGGCTCGCCGGCGAGGAGGGCTCCTTCACGATCTGCTCGTTCTGGCTGGTCTCCGCGCTGTCCATGATGGGCGAGCACGACCGGGCCAGGAAGCTGTGCGAGAAGCTCCTCTCGTTCGCCAGCGAGCTCGGCCTGTACGCCGAGGAGATCGAGGCCGAGAGCGGCCGACACCTGGGGAACTTCCCGCAGGCGTTCACCCACCTCGGGCTGATCAACGCGGTGCTGCACGTGATCGGCGCGGAGCTCGAGGTCACGGCGCGCACCCGAGGCCGACCGCCCGCGACCGGCGGGAGCTAACTGGAAGGCCCTCGTGCTGGGTCTCGTCCGGGGGCGGTCACACCGCCACCGGCAGTGACCGGCGCCGCTGGATGAGATGGATGGCCTCGCGCTCGTCCTCGCTGAGGCCTCCCCAGACGCCATAGGGCTCGCGGGCGCTGAGCGCGTGAGCCCTGCACCGCTGCAGCACGGGGCAGGTGACGCAGATCGCCTTCGCGGCGGAGTCACGATTGCGTCGCGCCGGCCCGCGCTCGCCTTCCGGGTGGAAGAACAGCGACGTGTCCGCCTTGCGACAGGCGCCCTGAAGCTGCCATTCCCAGAGGTCCGCCACCGGTCCCGGAAGCCGGGAGATGTCAGTCATGAGGCCACCTCACCCACTACTCGGCGCGGCACGGATGGTTCGGCAGCCGTTCCCTCCGCCATTCCCCGCGGACCAGTATCGACCGGCGATTCCTTGGACGACATTGCCGCCAACGTCACCACCACCCTCCCGCTGCCCGGAAACACGTCACTCCTTGCCGAGCAGCTGCCTCCCGGCTGCGGCGATGTGCTCGGCGTCCAGGCCGGCCCAGCCGAGAAGTTCCGCGCTCGACCCCGACCCGGGTAGCTCCCGGACGGCAAGGTGCGTAAAGGACAGGTTCGGCAGCCGGCTGTCGACGAGCGCCGTCATGACGGCGGAGCCGAGGCCGCCTTCGGGGTGATGGTCCTCCGCCACGACGATCCGCCCGGAGGTGGCGTCCACGGCGGCCACGAGCGTCGCCGCGTCGACGGGCTTCACCGAGTAGGCGTCGACGACGCGGGCATTGATGCCGTCGGCGGCGAGCAGGTCCGCGGCCGCCAGGCAGGTGTGCAGGGTCACGCCGGCGCCGACCAGGGTGACGTGGTCGTGGTCGCCGGAGCGCAGCAGCTTGGACCCGCCCGCCTCGAATGCCTCGTCGGCGCCGTAGAGCACGGGATACGCGCTGCGGGTGGTCCGCAGGTAGCTGATCCCGGGCGTGTCCGCCAAGACGTCGACCAGGGCGGCGGCGCTGGTGGCGTCGCTGGGGTAGAGCACGGTGGACCCGTGCACCGCCCGCATCATCGCCAGGTCCTCCAACCCCATCTGTGAAGGCCCGTCGGCGCCGATCTCGATGCCCGCGTGGGAGCCGACCAGACGGACGGCGACGCCCGAGACGGCGCCCATCCGGATGAAGTCGTGGGCTCGGGTGAAGAACGCCGCGAAGGTGGACGCGAAGGGGGTGTAACCGCGGGCGGCCAGCCCGGTCGCGGCACCCACGAGCTGCTGCTCCGCGATGAACATCTCGAAGTACCGCTGTGGGTAGGCGTGCGCGAACTCGTCGGCGTACGTGGAGTTGCTCACCTCGCCGTCCAGGGCGACCACGCGCGGGTTCCGCGTCCCGAGCGCGGTGACGGCGTCCCCGTACGCCCGCCGGGTGGCCACCATGGCCCCGACCTCGTACTGCGGACGCTCACGTCGGATCGGCGGCTCCGCAGCCCCTGAGGACCCGGGCCCCGACGTCCCCTGACCCACCGATCCGACGCCGGGAGAGGGTGCGGGGAGCGGTCCCCGGACCACCCGGTTCCGTACGCCGCCTAGCTGCGTGATCGCGCGTTCGGCCATGTCGACGGGGAACGGTTTGCCGTGCCAGTCCGGGCTGTTCTCGACATCGGAGAACCCCTTGCCCTTCACTGTCCTCGCGATGATCACGGTTGGTTGAACGGGTGTGGAGTCGGCACCCGCGTCGTCGGCCATCGCCTCGGCGGTGGCGAGCGCGGCGTCGATCGCGGCGAGGTCATGGCCGTCGATGACGAGCGCGCGGGCACCGAAGGCCTCCACCCGGCGGGCGTAGGCCTGCACATTCCAGCCGAGGTCGGTCTCTCCGCGCTGGCCGAGCCGATTCACGTCCACGATGGCGATGAGATTGGACAGCCCGTAGTAGGAGGCCTTGTCCAGCGCCTCCCACATCGACCCCTCGGCCATCTCGCTGTCGCCGCACAGCACCCACACCCGGTAGGGCCGGTGCTCCAGCCGCGCACCGGCCAGCGCCACGCCGACGCCGTCCGGGAGTCCTTGCCCCAGCGATCCGGTGGCGACGTCGACCCACGGCAGCACCGGGGTCGGGTGACCCTGTAGGCGCTGGCCGAACCGGCGGTAGCCGTTGAGCAGCTCATGCTCCGACACCACACCGACGGCCTTGAAGATGGCGTACAGCAGGGGCGAGGCGTGACCCTTGGAGAAGATCAGGTGATCGTTGCCCGGCGAAGGCGGATCGTCCCAGTCGTAGCGCAGATGCCGAGTCACCAGCGCGGCCATCAGGTCGGCCGCCGACATGCTCGACGTCGGGTGCCCCGACCCGGCGCTCGTGCTGGAGCGAATGGAGTCCACCCGCAGTTGCGCGGCGACGTCGGCGACGGTCTGGAGATCGATCCCGGCAGGGACGTCGGTCGTGGTCACTCCGCCACCCTCACCTCCGCCCCAGCTCCTGTCATCCCCGGAAGCGGGGAGCGGCGGTGGGGGTTAGCAGGAACGTCGGAGGTGGAAGCGCGGCATCGTGCGCCGGGGGGTGCGAAGGAACGCACGATGCGAAGGGACCATGGCAAGAGTGGTCGGAACACGCGTCCGCCGTCAGCCCGTCAGCCGCAAGGTCAAGGGTGTGCCATCAGCAGTCCTGGACCTGAAGCTGGCCGGTACCGCGGGCCGCGCGATGCCTTCCGGCCGGCTCGGAGCACGCCCCGCTGCTCGTGGCTCTGGCCGTCACGCTGCGGAAACGTCCCTCGGTAAGGGGCTTTGCAGGTAGCCGGGATGCGGGGTGGAGGATCAACCTGCACGGTCTATCCATGGCGTTGCGGTGTCTGATCGTCGACGACAGCTCGGCGTTCCTGGCCGCCGCTCGCGGATTGTTGGAGCGGCAGGGCGTGAGCGTGGTGGGCATGGCGTCGACGAGCGCCGAGGCGCTGGACCGTGCCCGGGAGCTCGCGCCGGACGTCGTCCTGCTCGACATCGACCTGGGTGGGGAGAGCGGCCTCCAGCTGGCACGCCGCATCCGTGCGGACAGCGGGCTCGCGTCGCTGCCGGTGATCCTGATCTCGACGCACCCGAGGGAGGACTACGCCGACCTGATCGACGCCAGCCCCGCCCTCGGGTTCCTCCCCAAGATCGCCTTGTCGGCGGACGCCGTCCGGGCCATGCTCAACGGCTCCGCCCTGGTCGAGGACGTCCGATCCTCCCCGCGCAGCGGCGCCGCGTCGATCGGCGGTGCGCCGCCGACGGCGCCGGATGCCGATCGGGAGCAGGCCTGAGCGCCGTGGACGGGCGCGCTCCGCTCAGCGCGCGTTGAGGAAGGTCAGCACGGCCAGGACACGGCGATGGTCGTCGTCGGTCTCCGGCAGGGTCAGCTTGGACAGGATGCTGCGGACGTGCTTCTCCACCGTGCCCTCGGTGACCCACAGCCGGCGGGCGATGCCCGCGTTGGACCGCCCTTCCGCCATCAACGCGAGCACTTCCTTCTCGCGCGAGCTGAGGGCGGCGAGGGGGTCGCTGCGGCGCCGTGCGGTGACCAGCTCGGCCACCAGGGCCGGATCGACGACCGAGCCGCCCTTGGCGACCCGGTCGATCGTCTCGAGAAACTCCGAGAGATCCGTCACCCGACTCTTCAGCAGGTACCCGATGCCGCGACCGCTCGCCAGGAGCTCCATGGCGTGCTCCACCTCGACGTGCGCGGAGAGCACCAGGATCGCGGTCTCGGGCCGTTGCTGACGGATGACCTGTGCCGCTTGCAGTCCCTCCGTCGTCCGTGTCGGCGGCATCCGGATGTCGACCAGGGCGAGGTCGGGCCCGGTGCTCCGGACCAGAGACAGCAGTTGCGTCGCATCGCCGGCCTGCCCGACCACCTGCAGCCCCGAGCGCTCCAGCAGGCTCGCCAGCCCCTCCCGGAGCAGCACGTCGTCCTCGGCGAGCACCACCCTCAGGCCGGTGAGCGCCGCACCGTCGCCGTCCCGCTCAGGAGCTCGAGAGGCTGAGCCGGACGAATTCGTCATGAGGTCATTATCGACGTGCCGGGTGATCCGGACCATCATCCCGTCCGCCTGAGGCTCACGCCGACGATTCCCGCGGCCGCGGCGGGCAGCAGCCACCAGGCGTCGATCCCGGCGTTGGACAGCGCCCAGGTCGCCAGGATGGCCACCGCCACGGTCGCGGCGATGGTCCAGTCGTCGCCGATGATGAAGTCGTACCAGAACCGGCCGAAGGCGGTCAGCCAGCCGACGATCCTGCTCATCGGGCCTCCTGCAGCGCCGGGCGCCGCTCGCGCCGCAGGACCGCGACGTAGACCACCGCGGTCAGCACGTACCAACCGATCAGCGCCAGAATCGCCGCGTCGCTGCCCGGCCAGTCGATGCCCAGGCCCTCGACGGCCCAGAATGTGCCGAAGCTGGACAGCAGGGTGCCCACGATGAGCTGCAGCGCGCTGCGCGGGATGCGCTGGACCAGGCCACGCGCCAGCAGCCCGGCAGCACCGATGACGACGAAGGCGGCGGCCGCACCCAGCACGGCCGACGGCAGCGCCTGGGCGGCCAACCCGACGCTGATCACGATGAACGCCACCTCCAACCCCTCGAGCACGACGCCCTTGAAGGACAGGAGGAACGCCGTCCAGTCGACACCCGACGCGGGGATGTCCTCGTCCGGAGCGTTGCGCTCGCCCATCCCTCGCAGGCCGTTGACGCTGACCCGCCTGATCCCCTTGCGCAGCCACTGCAGCCCGAACACGAGCAGCAACGACCCGATCATGAGGCGCAGGAGACCGATGGGCACCGCCTGCAACGCAGTCCCCAACGCCAGCACCAGAACGGCCAGGACGACGAGGCCGGCGGCGACCCCCAGCCACGTGGAACGCCAACCCCGGACGTGGCCGACCCCCACCACGATGATGACCATCTCGATGACCTCGACGGCGGCAGCAAGGAACGTGACGACGAAGACCGAGGAGTTGATCACGGCACCTCCCGGGCTCGACGTGCGCCTCGCGCAACTGCGCCCCTCAGCGGCCCTCAGCGTGGCAGCTTCCCGGCATCGTGTCTTTCCGGGCAGCCGCCATCTCTGCGCCATCTCTGCGCCATCTGTGTGCCATCTCTGCGCCATCCCTGTGCCATCTCTGCGTCCGGAGAACGCGTCCGAAGGGCTCTGTGGTGCAGAGGGAAATTCAGGAGACGAGACGGAGAAGAATCCGAGCCGTGTTCCCCGGTCATGGGCCGGCGACATGGGCCGGCGACGCGGGATAGCGACGCGGGATAGCGATGCCGTATCGCGAGACGCCGCGGGATAGCGATGCCGTATCGCGAGACGCCGCGGGATAGCGATGCCGTATCGCGAGACGCCGCGGGATAGATCGTCGCAATTTTCTGTGAGCTGATTCTCACGATGCGTGACATCCGAACCGATCAGGAGGGTTTCCCCTCTCATTGAGCACATCGCATGTCATAGTCGGGCGCCGACCCGGTCCTGCTCTATCTGCTGCACGGGCCGCATCGAGGCACGACGGTCCCGCTCACGGACGCGCGCCGCTTCGGTGACATTGCGGCCGCGCCGGACGGCACCGGCTGGGCCCTCGGCGCCGGCTCCGTCGAAGAGGGCGGCGTCGGCGACACCTGGCTGTACCACCGGGACCGCCACGGCACGATCACGAAGGTCGTGGGCATCGCCGCGTACCAGAAGACCGACCCCGACCCGTTCGACCACGACGACCCACCGAACCCGACCGAGTCCAATCCCTACGGCCTCGCCGCGCTCAAGAACGGCGACGCTCTGGTGACCGACGCGGCGAACAACGACCTGCTCCGGGTCACCCCGAAGGGCAAGGTCACCACCGTGGCCCGGTTCGGCCCGGAGGACGTGTCCACCGACCAGGTGCCGCCCGAGGCGCTGCCGCCCGGCACGCCCGCGCTCCCGCCGACCCTGCCCACCGAGTCGGTGCCGACGACGGTCACCATCGGCCCCGACGGATACGCCTACGTCGGCGAGCTCAAGGGCTTCCCGTTCCACACCGGCAGCTCTCGGATCTGGCGGGGCAACCCGTGGACGAAGAAAGCCCTGTGCTCGGTCAGCGGCAGCACGAAGGGCTGCCGGACCTACGCCAAGGGGTTCACCGCGATCCAGGACATCGCCTTCGACCGCCGCTCGGGCAGCGTGTACGTGGACGAGCTGGCCAAGGCCGGGGCGTTCGCCTTCGAGGCGGGTCTGGCACCGGGCGGCACGTTCCCACCGGCCGTCCTGCTCAAGGTGCGGCACGGTCAGCGGACCGAGCTCGTCCCCGGCCAGCTGTCCCAGCCGGGTGGCGTGGCCGTCAACCGTCGTGGCCAGGTGTTCGTGACCGACCACGTGTTCACCGGGGGCCGGCTGTCGCAGGTGCGGCTCTGATCGACAGCTCGGCACGGTGAGCTGATCCAGCAAGTGACCGACGCGATGGCCCCGTCCGGCTCGGACGGGGCCATCGCCGGGTTCGGCGGCGAGGGACGTAACGGTGCCACGGTGACCGTCGTTTCCTGCCCGGGCCCCCGGTGTCCGCCGTCCGTCGCCCTGTACCCGGGCACCGGGGCGCCCTGCCTGTCCAGCTCAGGGGGACGGAGCCCGCGGGTACGGCGCGCGCGGGTCGAGTAGTCCCTCGGCGGCGAGGTCGGACCACAGCGCCGGCGGCACGAGCGCCGCGGCCAGGGCGGCGTCGGTCTCGATCTCCTGCGGGGACCGGGCGCCGACCAGCACTGCACGGACCGCCCCGTGGCCGGTGGGGAACTGCAGGGCCGCCTGCGGCAGGCTTCCGCCGGAACGCTCGCAGACCTCGGCCAGCCGGCGCGCCCGCTGGAGAAGCTGCTGCGGCACGCGGCGATAGTCGTAGGTCGCGTCGTCCGCGGGCCAGCGTCGGGACAGCAGCCCGGAGTTGAACACGCCGCCGACCAGCGCGGCGATCCCGCGGGCGGCGCACAGTGGCAGCAGGTCGTCGAGCGCGGGCTGCTCCAGCAGCGTGTACCGGCCGGCGAGGAGGGCGGTGGCCCCGC
>Ga0081540_1003229_pt1 | contig 12994 bp, 6 predicted proteins | sample TabmetS2T1R1_FD_71024 | JGI IMG/M metagenome (GOLD analysis project Ga0081540, IMG submission 71024) | Tabebuia heterophylla rhizosphere microbial communities from the University of Puerto Rico - S2T1R1 | ecosystem: Host-associated > Plants > Roots > Rhizosphere ... | reverse complement strand
GATCATGCCGTCGTGGCGCCGCGCAACTTCGCGGTTAGGTTTCCGCCGCTGCGGCCCTGCTCGCCAAGCCCAAGGCTGGCCAGGCCATGACCATGCTGTGTCCGAGGGGGGACTTGAACCCCCATGCCCTTTACGGGCACTAGCACCTCAAGCTAGCGCGTCTGCCAATTCCGCCACCCGGACGTGCGCCGGAGCACGGCAGATCCCGTGTCGGCCGCATCACGATAGCAAATCCGGCAGCTTGCGGCGAAGGGCCGCGGGCGCCGGCAGGCGCCACGAAAGGCCGACCCGGAGGGCCGCCGGGCCGGATCGGGCCGCGGGTGCGACGATGGGCACGTGACCGAGCATCCAGCGAGCGCGGCCGTGACCGCCGAAGACGAGGTCGCCACCCTGTGCAGCGACCTGATCAGGATCGACACGAGCAACTACGGGGACAACTCCGGGCCCGGTGAGCGTCCCGCGGCCGAGCACGTCGCCGCCCTTCTCAGCGAGGTCGGCCTGGAGCCGGAGCTGCTGGAGTCCCACTGGGGCCGGGCGAGCGTGGTGGCCCGGATCGCCGGGGAGGACCCGTCCCGGCCCGCCCTGCTCATCCACGGCCACCTGGACGTCGTCCCCGCCGACGCCGGGGACTGGGCGGTGCACCCGTTCTCCGGAGAGATCGTCGACGGGACGATCTGGGGCCGGGGCGCGGTGGACATGAAGGACATGGACGCGATGATGCTCGCGGTTGTCCGGCAGCGGATGCGGGAGGGCCGCCGCCCGCCGCGCGACCTTGTGATCGCCTTCCTGGCCGACGAGGAGGCCGGCGGCAGCTACGGCGCGCGGTGGCTGGTGCACAACCACGCGCACCTGTTCGAGGGGATCACCGAGGCGATCGGAGAGGTCGGCGGGTTCAGCGCGACCGTCGGCGGGCAGCGCCTGTACCTGGTGCAAACCGCGGAAAAGGGCATGGCCTGGCTGCGGCTGACCGCGCGCGGTACCGCCGGGCACGGCTCGTTGCTGCAGAACGACAACGCGGTCACCGAGATGGCCGAGACGGTGGCGCGGATCGGGCGCCACGAGTGGCCCACCCGGTTCACGCCCTCGGCGCGGGCGTTCCTGGAAGCCGCCTCCGAGGCGCTGGGCCTCGAGTTCAGCCCGGACACCGCGCGGGAGGTGCTGACCAAGATCGGGCCGCTGGCCCGGATGGTGGGAGCGACCCTCACCAACACGGCCAACCCCACGATGCTCGACGCGGGCTACAAGGTGAACGTCGTGCCCCAGGTGGCGGCCGCGAGCGTGGACGGCAGGTTCCTCCCCGGGTACGAGGAGGAGTTCCTCGCCGAGCTGGACGGCCTGCTCGGCCCGGGGGTCCAGCGCGAGTACATCAACACCGACACCGCCTTGGAGACCACCTTCGACGGCGACCTGTGCGCGGCCATGACGGCCGCCCTGCTGGCCGAGGACCCACAAGCCAGGGCCGTTCCCTACTGCATGTCCGGCGGCACCGACGCGAAGTCGTTCAGCCGGCTGGGCATCCGCTGCTTCGGCTTCGCGCCGCTGCGCCTGCCCGCCGACGCCGACTTCTTCGGGATGTTCCACGGCGTGGACGAGCGGGTGCCGGTCGACGCGCTCCAGTTCGGCGTGCGGGTGCTGGACGGGTTCCTCGACCGCTGCTGACGGCGGGCGCGGCCGACACGGCTCCGGTGCGTCGCGCACGGCCTCGGCGCGCCGGACGGTCAGGGCCTTGACTTGGTCGCCGCCCCCGGTATGCTCACACGCTTGGCAGGGTCATAACGTGTCCGGACACCGCGTATGACCTGCCGGCGCAGGGTCGCTTTCCTGCTCCCGTCCGCGTTCAGCCGGAGCCTGGCGAGTTCCCAGTCCCCGTACTCCGCATGATCTGTCAGGATGCGACGGGCGGCATCGCGTGACGTCCCTCGCGGCAGGTAGAGCACGAGGTAGGAATACTCGGCCATCAAGTTATATTGTGCGCCGGGGACGGGGTGGATCAATCGGTCCGGCGAAATTTGGCCCGCCCGCGAGGCGGGCCACGCGGCCGGCCGGGAACATCCGGCGCAGGGACAGGAGTTGGACCTGCGGGGGCGTGATGAGTATGGCAAGAGCCGGTCAAGGGTACCGGGCTAGAGGTGAAGAGCGTGCCAGCAAGGACGGGTAGCGCGGGAAAGAGCGCGGCCGGCAAGCAAGGCGCTGCCAACGGTAATGGCGCGCGCCGGCTTGTCATCGTCGAGTCCCCGGCCAAGGCGCGCACGATCGCCGGATACCTGGGCAAGGGGTACGTGGTCGAGTCGAGCATCGGCCACATCCGCGACATGCCCGACAAGGCCGCAGAGATACCGGCCAGGTACCGCAAGGAGCCCTGGGCCCGGCTCGGGGTGAACGTGGACAAGGGCTTCGAGGCGCTGTACGTGGTGCCCTCGGACAAGAAGTCCCAGGTGAGCAAGCTCAAGCACCTGCTGGCCGACGCCGACGAACTGCTGCTGGCGACGGATGAGGACCGTGAGGGTGAGGCGATCGCCTGGCACCTGATCGAGGAGCTCAAGCCCAAGGTCCCCGCGCGCCGGATGGTCTTCCACGAGATCACCCCGGAGGCGATCGCGCAGGCGGTGGCCAACCCCCGCGACCTCAACCGCGGGCTCGTCGACGCCTACCAGACGCGGCGGGTGCTTGACCGCCTGTACGGCTACGAGGTCTCGCCCGTGCTCTGGAAGAAGGTCATGCCGCGGTTGTCGGCGGGCCGCGTCCAGTCGGTCGCCACCCGGCTGGTGGTCGCCAGGGAGCGGGAGCGGATCGCGTTCCGCCCGGCGACCTACTGGGACCTGGAGGCGGTCTTCACCAAGGTGGCCGGCGATGCCACCGATACGACCCCACACGAGGACGCCGCATCCTTCCCGGCGAGGCTGCTGGCCGTGGACGGCCGCCGGGTGGCGCAGGGCCGCGACTTCGCCGCGACCGGTGAGCTGCGCAACGCCGACCTGCTGTACCTGTCCGGCACGGCCACGACCGAGCCGGGCCAGACCGGCCAGGCGGGGCCGGCGGCCGCGATCGGGCAACTCCCGCCCGGGGTCGTTCACCGGCTCGACGCCGGCGAACTCGCCAGCCGCCTGACCGGAGTTCCGTTCAGCGTCAAATCGGTCGAGCGCAAGCCGTACCGGCGTTCCCCCTACGCGCCGTTCCGCACCACCACGCTGCAGCAGGAGGCGTCCCGCAAGCTCGGCTTCTCCGCCAAGTACACGATGTCGATCGCGCAGCGGCTGTACGAGAACGGCCACATCACCTACATGCGGACCGACTCGATCACCCTGTCCCAGACGGCGATCAACGCCGCCCGGGCCCAGGCCCGTGAGCTCTACGGGGCGGAGTACGTGCCGGACGCGCCGCGTGTGTACACCAGCAAGGTGAAGAACGCCCAGGAGGCGCACGAGGCGATCCGCCCGGCGGGCGACCGTTTCCGCACGCCGCCGCAGGCCGCCCGGGCCGGGCTGTCCGGCGACGAACTGCGGCTGTACGAGCTGATCTGGAAGCGCACCGTCGCCTCGCAGATGAAGGACGCCGTCGGGGAGTCGGTCTCGGTCCGGGTCAGCGGCCGCTCGTCCGCGGGCGAGGACGCCGAGTTCGGGGCGACCGGCAAGATCATCTCCTTCCACGGGTTCCTGAAGGCCTACGTCGAGGACGTCGAGGGTGACGGCGAGCGGGACGACCGCGAGCGCCGGCTGCCGCCGCTCGCCGAGGGCGACCCGCTGACCGGCGAGCTGTCCCCGGCCGAGCACGCCACCCGCCCGCCGGCCCGCTATACCGAGGCGAGCCTGGTCAAGGAGCTGGAGGACCGGGAGATTGGGCGGCCCTCCACCTACGCGTCGATCATCGGCACGATCCTCGACCGCGGCTATGTGTTCAAGAAGGGCACCGCGCTGGTCCCGTCCTTCCTCGCCTTCGCCGTCGTCACCCTGCTGGAGCGCCACTTCGGCCACCTGGTCGACTACGACTTCACGGCCCGGATGGAGGACGCGCTCGACGAGATCGCCCGCGGGGAGGCGGCGCGTGTCCCGTGGCTGCAGCGCTTCTACTTCGGCACCGACGGCGACCCGGCGCACCACGAGGAGGGCCTGAAGGAACTGGTCAGCGACCTCGGCGACATCGACGCCCGGGACGTGAGCTCGTTCCCGCTGGCCGGCACGGACATCGTGGTCCGGGTCGGCCGCTACGGCCCCTACCTGGAACGGGACGGCGAGCGGGTGAACGTGCCCGAGGGGACCGCGCCCGACGAGCTGACCCCCGAGCGCGCGGCGGAACTGTTCGCCCAGCCCAGCGGCGACGTCCCGCTCGGCACCGACCCGGCGACCGGGCACCAGATCGTCGCCAGGAGCGGCAGGTTCGGCCCGTATGTGACCGAGCTGCTGCCCGACGGCGACACCGCCAAGCCGCGCACGTCCTCACTGCTCACCTCGATGTCCCTGGACACGGTGACGCTGGACGACGCGCTCCGCCTGCTCACGCTGCCGCGCACGATCGGCGAGCTGGACGGCGAGACGGTCACGGTGCAAAACGGCCGGTACGGGCCCTACGTCAAGAAGGGCACCGACAGCCGTTCGCTGGACGGTGAGGACCAGCTGTTCACCCTCAACCTGGCCGAGGCCAAGGAGCTGTTCGCGCAGCCGAAGACCCGTGGCCGCGGCCGGGTCGCCGCGCCGCCGCTGCGCGAGCTGGGCGAGGACCCGTCCAGCAACCGGGCGATCGTGCTCAAGGACGGCCGGTTCGGCCCTTACGTCACCGACGGCGAGACCAACGCCTCGCTCCGCAAGGGCGACAGCGTCGAAACCGTCACCTTGCAGCGCGCGGTGGAGCTGCTCGCGGAGCGCCGCGCGGCCGCCCCGGCCAAGCCCCGCCGCCGGGCGGGCAGTGCGGCCAGAGCCGGGACCGGGCGCGCCGCCGGCCCGGGTCGCGCCGGCGGCGCCCGGCGCGGCGGCGCCTCACGGTCCAACCGCCCGTAACGCCCCGGAGCAGGCATCCAGCATTGGCTCGGATTTACCGCCCTCATGCGGGCAAGGATCCGAACCCGTGTTGCGTTATCCGCTCTAGGAGGTGGCCGAGGGGGACCGGCGGCCGCGGTGCCGGTTCCTGGAAAGATATGACTGTAAGGCAGTGCGATCGCGCTGATGGAAGCGGCGCTGCGGGTCGGCGATCGATAGCCTAGCGCCGTGAACTTCCGGTCCCCGCCTGCCCGCGCCGCGCACGCCAGCGTGCTGTCCATCAGGCCGTTTCGCAGGCTGTGGATCGCGACCTCACTGTCGAGCCTGGGCGACTGGCTGAGCCTGGTCGCGCTGTCCACCCTGGCGTCGGACCTGGCCGGGCAGGGCGTCGTCGCGCGCGGCGCGGCCGTCGGCGGCGTCTGGCTGACATCGCTGCTGCCCGCGCTGCTGCTCGGGCCGCTGGCGGGCGCGGTCGCGGACCGGCTGGACCGGCGGCTGGTCATGATCGTCGGCGACGTCCTCCGAGCCGCCCTCTACCTGTCGCTGGTGCTCAACCTGTCGCTCGGCTTCGCGAACGAGCTCACCTGGATGTACGTGGTGCAGTTCCTGGCCTCGTGCGCCTCGCTGTTCTGGACGCCGGCCAAGGACGCCTCCGTGCCGAACCTGGTGCCACCGGACAAGCTGGAGCAGGCCAACCAGCTCAGCCTGCTGGGCACCTTCGGCCCCGCCCCGGTGGCGGGGCTGTTCTTCGGGCTGCTCTCCCTGGTCAGCCGGTGGCTCTCGTCGATCTCGCCGTACTTCTCCACCAATCAGGTCAAGCTCGCGCTCTACTTCAACGCGGCCAGCTTCATCGTCTCGGCGATCACGATCTACTTCCTGCGCGAGATCGCCAAGCGGCACGTGAGCGAGCGCATCTCGGCGCCCTCGGTGGCCAAGGCCATCTGGGACGGCTGGCGGTTCATCGGCCGGACCAAGGTGGTCCGCGGGATCGTCATCGGGATGGTCGGCGCCTTCGCGGCCGGGGGCGTGGTGGTCGGCCTGGGCCCGTCGTACATCCAGAACACGCTCAACGGCGGCAGCGCCGGCTGGGGCATCACCTTCGCCGCGGTCTTCGGCGGGCTGGCCGTGGGCATGTTCGCGGGGCTGCGCATCCTCCGCGGCTTCAGCCGGCGCCGCCTGTTCGGCCTGTCCATCGCCGGCGCGGGGGTCCCGCTCGTCCTCATCGGGCTGATCCCGAGCCTGGTCGCGGTCGTCCTGCTCGTGATCCTGCTGGGCGCGCTCGCCGGCGTCGCCTACGTGACCGGCTACACCATCGTCGGCCGGGAGGTGGACGACGACACCCGCGGGCGGACGTTCGCGTTCCTGCAGTCCGGCATCCGGGTCATCCTGTTCGCGGTGATCGCGATCGCGCCCCTCCTGGCCGGCGCGTTCACCGCCCTGGTGCGCAGCGTGACCGGGTCCGGCACGCTGCACGTCGGCAACGTGGACTACGACGCCATCGGCTACAACCTCGTGCTGCTCCTGGCCGCGGTGGTCGCCGTGTGGCTGGGGGTGGTCTCCTACCGGGAGATGGACGACCGCCGGGGGGTGCCGCTCCGCGACGACCTGGCCTCGGCGGTGCGCGGCAGGCCATTCGCCCCGGTGCCGGGGCACCCCAACGGCCAGGTGCACGAGGCGGCCACCCACCGCAGCCTGCTGATCGCCTTCGAGGGCGGCGAGGGCGCGGGCAAGACCACCCAGGCGCGGCTGCTCGCGATCTGGCTGCGTGAGCAGGGGTACGACGTCGTCGCCACCCACGAGCCCGGGGCGACCAAGGTCGGGATGCGGCTGCGCGCGCTGCTGCTCGACACCGCGCACGCCGGGCTGTCCCCGCGGGCGGAGGCGCTCATGTACGCCGCCGACCGGGCCGAGCACGTCGACAGGGTGATCGCGCCAGCGCTCAAGCGTGGGGCGGTCGTGGTTACGGATCGTTATGCCGACTCGTCCATCGCCTATCAGGGCCGCGGCCGTAACCAGCCGGTCGCCGACGTCGCCGCCCTGAACCAGTGGGCGACCGGCGGCCTGCGGCCCGACCTCACCATCCTGCTCGACCTGCCGCCCCAGGCGGGGCTGGGCCGGCGCGCGCCATCGGCGGACCGGCTCGAGGCCGAGCCCACCGACTTTCATCAGCGGGTCAGGGACGGCTTCCTGGCACAGGCCAGGGAGGAACCCGGCCGGTACCTGGTGCTCGACGCGACCCGTCCACAGGACCAGCTGAGCAGGGAGATCAGGGACCGGATCCGCGGCATGCTGCCCGACCCGGTACCGGCCGTGGCCGAGGACAACACCGGCAACATCCCGGTCGTCCTCGAATGAGCGGCAGCACGATGCCTAACGGCGGTGCGCCCCCCCGTGCAGTTTCGGGCGCGGGGCCCGGCGGCGGGGCGCAGGACGGCGGCGTGTTCGCCGATGTGGTCGGCCAGGACCAGGTGGTCGCGGAGCTGCGCCGCGCGGCCGACGCCGCCTCGGCGGTGCTGCGCGGCGAGGGCGTCACAGGGATGACCCACGCCTGGCTGTTCACCGGGCCGCCGGGTTCGGGACGGTCGGTGGCCGCCCGCGCGTTCGCGGCCGCGCTGCTCTGCCCGCACGGGGGGTGCGGGCGGTGCGCGTCCTGCCACCAGGTGCGCGCCGGCACCCACGCCGACCTGCTGCTGGTGCGGCCGGACGGGCTCTCCTACGGGGTGCGGCGGACCCGCGACCTGGTGCTGCGTGCGGCCGGGGCGCCGTCCGGCGGCAGGTGGCAGGTGGTGCTGTTCGAGGACGCCGACCGGGCCACCGAGCAGGCCGCGAACGCCCTGCTCAAGGCCATCGAGGAGCCCGCGCCGCGCACGGTCTGGCTGCTGTGCGCGCCGTCCGCGGAGGAACTCGTGACCACGATCCGGTCCCGGTGCCGGCTGGTCACGCTGCGCACCCCGCCGTCGGCGGCGGTCGCCCAGGTGCTCGCCGGGGACGGGGTGGACCCGGAACGGGCGCTGGACGCCGCCCGCGCCGCGCAGGGGCACATCGGCCGCGCCCGCCGCCTCGCCACCGATCCGGAGGCGGCCAGCCGCCGCGACCAGGTGCTGGCGGTACCCGCACGCCTGACCGGCCCGGGCCCGGCCTTCGCCGCCGCCGCTGCGCTCGTCAAGGCGGCGGAGACGGAGGCGGCCGCGATCACCGAGGAGCTGGACACGCCCGAGCGGGAGGCCCTGCGCCGGGCTTTCGGCGAAGGATCGACCGGCAAGGGCGTGGCCAAGGCCATCCGGGGCTCGGCCGGTGCCATGCGGGACCTGGAGGACCGGCAGAAATCCCGCGCGACCCGGCTCAAACGGGACGCGCTCGACCGCGCCCTGCTTGACCTGGCCGCGTTCTACCGGGACGTGCTGGCGGTCCAGCTGGGCGCGCGGGTCGAGCTGGCCAGCGCCGGCCACGAGCGTGACGTGCGCCGGCTGGCAGGCTCGTCCCCCCCGGAGGCCACGTTGCGCCGGATCGAGGCCGTCATGGCCTGCCGGGAACGGCTGGAGCTCAACGTCGCGCCGTTGCTGGCGGTGGAGGAGATGACCCTCGCCCTGGCGGCTCCACCGGACTGATCTCGGCGGCTCCGCGAGCGGCCTCGCCCGGCGCGACGGCCCGGCCCGCGGGTTCGGCACCGGCCGCCCCGCCCGTTATGCATGCGTAACGCGTGGCGCCGGGGGCCGTCGCGCTGGATCGGTGCAGCAGTGGGCGGCGGACCAGGGGAGCAATCCGGGGAAGAGCACCGTACCCTGGAGCCGTGGGCATGATGATGGCCGTCAGTTTCCAGCGGAACGGGCGGCTCTATTACCTGGACCCCGGGCCCCACACGCCCACCGTGGGGACCAAGGTGCTCGTGCCCACGGACAGCGGGCCGGAAGTGGCCGAATGCGTGTGGGCGCCGCAGTGGGTGGACGATGACGTGGCCGGCCTGCCGGTGTGCGAGGGCATCGCCGCCGACGAGCACCTGAGCCGGGACGAGCACAACCGGGCGAAACGGGCCCAAGCGCGGGTCACCGCCCGCCGGTTGATCCGCGATCATGGGCTGCCGATGAAGGTGATCGGCGTCGACTACGTCGACCAGCCGCAGGTCTTCACCGTGTACTTCAGTGCGCCGCACCGGGTCGATTTCCGCGCCCTCGTGCGTGACCTGGCGGGACGCCTCGGCGGCCGGGTCGAGTTGCGGCAGATCGGCCCGCGCGATGAGGCCCGGCTGCAGGGCGGGATCGGGCCGTGCGGCCGTGACCTGTGCTGTGCCACGTTCCTCAAGGACTTCGAGCCAGTGTCGGTCCGGATGGCCAAGGACCAGGACCTGCCCGTCAACCCGCTGCGGATCGCCGGGGCGTGCGGCCGGCTGATGTGCTGCCTCAAGTACGAGCACCCGTTGTATCAGGAGTTCCACGAGAACGCGCCTAAGCTTGGCGAGGCGGTCGAGACCCCTGAGGGGCCGGGGATCGTCACCGGGCACAACGTGCCGGGAGACAAGGTCGTCGTGAAGCTGACGGCAGACGGGCGCAAATGCGCCTGCACCCGGGCGAGCGTGTGCGGGTCCCGGCAGGCGTATGAGGCGAAGTACGGGGAGGAATCCGCCGTCGGCGAGACCGGCGAGGGTGGCACCGGCGGCGCGGCAGCCAACGGACCGGGCGGAACGGGCGAAACGGGCGGGGCTGCGGCCGGCGAGGCCTTGTGAGGCGGTCGCTCGGGGCGGCCGTAGCCATCGCGATGGCGGCTGCCGTGCTCATCGCCGGGTGCTCCAGCGGAACCGCTGGCGGTCCGCCTGCTCAAACGTCCGCGCCCGCGGCGGTCGGCGGCTCCGGCCCTGCCGGTGGCTCGGCCGGCACGGCCGGCGCGGCTGGCCCGGTGCCGACGACGATGGCCGGCTACGACGCGCAGAAGCTGACGTGGCGGTCCTGCCATGGCGGGTTCCAGTGCGCGCGGCTGCTGGTTCCGTTCGACTACCAGCGGCCCGCCTGGCGGCGGTTCTCGCTGCCGGTGATCAAGCTGCCCGCGAGTGACCCGGCGCGCCGGGCCGGGTCGCTGGTGATCAACCCCGGCGGGCCCGGGGGGTCGGGGATCAGTTACGCGCTGGAGGCCCGCAAGGTGGTGTCGGCCGCGGTACTGGCCCGGTTCGACGTGGTCGGTTTCGACCCGCGCGGGGTCGGAGGGAGCGTGCCAGCGGTCCACTGCCTGACCGGGCCGCAGCTCGACAAGTACTTCGCCACCAGCGACAACCCGGACGACAAGGCTCAGCTTTCCGATGTGGTGGCCCAGTCCAAGCTGTTCGCCCGGGGATGTGAGCAGCGCTCGCGCGCGCTGCTTCCCTACGTGGGCACCCGCAACGCGGCCCGCGACATGGACGTGCTGCGCGCCACGCTCGGCGACGCCAAGCTGACGTATCTCGGCAAGTCGTATGGCACCTACCTCGGCGCCTGGTACGCGCAGCTGTTCCCCTCGCACGTACGGGCGCTGGTGCTGGACGGCGCGGTCAACCCCGATGAGTCCGGGTTCGGCCTGAACGCGGTCCAGGCGCAAGGGTTCGAGGTCGCGCTCCGGTCCTTCACCGCCGACTGCGTGCGCCGGCCGGGCTGCCCGCTGGGCAACGGGACGGTGAGCGCGGGGATCTCCCGGCTGCAGAGGCTGCTGAACCAAACCGCGAGCAAGCCCCTGACCAGCCAGATCGCCGGGCAGCCCGCCAACGATGCGATGCTGCTGAACGGGGTCGCGTCCGCGCTGTACAGCAAGAGCTTCTGGCAGTACCTGCGAGCCGGGCTGACCAGCGCGTTCGCCGGGAACGGGACGATCATGGTCGAGCTGGCCGATGCGCTGTTCGAGCGAGGGCCGAACGGGCAGTACTCCAACCTGATGGACGTGAACACGGCCGTGAACTGCATCGACCGGCCGTGGCCTCGGTCGCTGGGGGTATGGAACGCGGCGGCCGCCACCGCCGCGAGGGCCGCGCCGCAGTTCGGGGCGTCGAACATGTGGAGCAGCCTGCCCTGCGCGTACTGGCCGGTGCACGCGGCCACCCCGGTGCGGCTGCGGGCGGCCGGCGCACCGCCGATCCTGGTAGTTGGGACGACCCGGGACCCGGCCACGCCGTTCCGCTGGGCGCAGGCTCTCGCGCGGGACCTGAAGTCTGGCGTCCTGCTGGGCTGGAACGGGGACGGGCACACCGCCTATCTCAACGGCAGCACCTGCGTGGACACGGTCGTTGACCGGTATCTGATCAGCCTGGCCGCGCCCCGTAACGGGATGATCTGCCCATAGCCGCGCCTGCCGGTGGATTGCGGGGTGATCTAGCGGCGGCTCGCAAGTGGCGGGACCGGTAGACTCGTTGCGCCGCCGCCCCTGTGGGCGGCTTCGCCGCCTTAGCTCAGTCGGACAGAGCGACGCACTCGTAATGCGTAGGTCTGGGGTTCGATTCCCCAAGGCGGCTCAGGTAGAGGCACAAATTTCGTAAATGTGTTCAATCGCTGTGGGCCGACCGAGCCGGTCCACGAAAGTGGTGTGCGGCCTCTCTAGGGCGGGTAGACGATTCCGCAGAGTGAGGATAGATGTCCTTACGGTCTGAGTAGCCAGCCAAGGATAGACCACGGGTTGATAGGCAAGCCGCCACCGCACAGTGATCAGCTCAATGCGACCCGGTACCCGTTCTGTGGCGAGATGGCTGGCCCTGCATGCCCACGCTGCAGACCCGCAGAGCGCTCCGCCACATGGACGGCTGGCCAAGACGAGGGGTATGAGCCCAGAGGTCGGCTATCGGACCCAGATCTGGTCGTACAGCGGGCCGTAGTAATACGGGGATTCCTGGCAGTTCCCGACCCGGGCGGAGACGAACACAGTTGTTGACATGTTGAGGACCGGGACCCAGGGAGCCTGGTCGGTGACGATGCGGTCGATGCTGGCCCACAGCTTCCGGGCGGCGGCCGGGTCGGTCTGCTGCGCCGCCTGCGCCTCGTCGGCCAGCGCGTCGGCGTGCGGATCGCAGAACCCGGCGAGGTTGCCGGTGCTGGCGGGATTCTGGTTAAAGGAGCGGCAGCTCAGGACCGGGAGGAAGAAGTTAGACGCGGTGGGAAAGTCTGCTCCCCAGCCCGCGAGGCCCATCTGGATCTTGCGGCTGGCATTGCTGGCCGTGCTCCAGAACTGCCCGTCGGACACATTGCGCACGGTGGCCCGGTATCCCAGTTGCGTGAGCACCTGAACGAGGTAGGGGCCGACCAGTTTGCCCCAGGGGTTGGGGTTCCACACGGTCACCGGCACGTGCGTGGTGCCGGACTCGTGCGCGAGCCGCACCGCCGTGGCCAGGTCGGGACCGTGCCACGCGCCGTCCTTTGCGCCGGCCGTGTAGGGGCAGTAGCGCTGGTAGCTGGGGGATCCGGCGGGCAGGATCTGGCATGTCGGGGCTGCCTGGGCGGAGCCGAAGCCGATAAGCTGGATGATCCGGGCGCGGTCGATGGCGTAGTTGAGGGCCTGCCGCGCCTTGAGGCTGGTGAATGGCGGCTGGCGGGTGTTGAGGAACAGGTACAGGGTGCCAAGCTTGGGGCTGGAGTGGATCCTGGTCGGGTACCGGACGGCGAGAGGGCGGGACGGCTGGCCGTTAAGAAGGATATCGACGAGATCCGCCCGCCCGGCCGCCACCGCTGATAGCTGCTGGCCGGGGTCGGCCATCTGCTCGAACCGGATCACGTTGGGGTAGCCGGCCGGCTGGGCCGCGTACGACCACTGGCGGAAGTGGGGGTTCCGCACCAGGGTCAGCGACGAGCCCGGCCGGTATTGCGAGATCATGTACGGGCCGGTTCCGGGCAGGAACGGCGCCCGGTCGATGAGATGGCCGGGGGCGCCGGGCGGGGCCGGCGCAGCCAGGACCAGCGCGAGCTTGTAGAGGAAGTCAGGGTCGGCCTGGCCCAGGCGGAAGGTGACCGTGCCCGCCGCGTCGTTGGTGACGATCCCCGCGTGCAGGTCGCACCGCCGCGGGTGCAGCGAGCACACTTGCC
>Ga0081540_1003228_pt1 | contig 12995 bp, 9 predicted proteins | sample TabmetS2T1R1_FD_71024 | JGI IMG/M metagenome (GOLD analysis project Ga0081540, IMG submission 71024) | Tabebuia heterophylla rhizosphere microbial communities from the University of Puerto Rico - S2T1R1 | ecosystem: Host-associated > Plants > Roots > Rhizosphere ... | reverse complement strand
TCGCGCAGCACCGCCGAGAACGGCTCGCCCTGGTCGGGCGGCGACGCGGGTAAGCGCGACCGGATCTCGCCGGGCTCGACCTGGGCGAGCACGGGCAGCTCCCCCACCCGCTCCAGATACCTGGCCGCCCACTCGAGGGCGGCCTGGCCGTCTTCCAGGAGATTGACGGTACCCGGCTGCACAGGGACGTTCGTCACTGAGTCACCTCCATCTCGGTCTCACCACGGCATCTCGAACGGTGCCAGCGACCGGATACAGCTCGCAACGACGAGGGCGCCTCGCGGCGCCCTCGTCGGGTGGTGGCCGCTCAGCCGGCTACTTCGGCTTGAGCGCGTAGCTCGCGATGGAGTCCAGCGACGGGCCGGCGCTCTGCGACGGCTGCGCGTTTCCGGCCGCCGCGATCATCGCGTTCTGCTCGTCGGCGGTCAGCGCTCCGCACGGATCCGCCTGCGGCCCCGAGGAGGGCGGCAGCGGCTCCGTCGGCGGAACGAGCGCCGGGTAGTACGTCGGGAAGAAGTCGATCGGCTCCTCCTGACGGAAGGAGCCCCACGAGTTCCCGCCCTGCCCGACCAGCAGCTTGACGTCGCGCCAGGCCGCCTGGGTCGGGAAGGTGTGCTGGATCGTCGGGTCGGTCGTCGAGACCACCGGGCTCCCATCTCCGAAGTCCCAGTAGTACGTCAACCCGTTCGTGCCGCCGCTGCTCGAGCGGCTGAAGCCGGCGTCGAACGTGACCGTGGTCTGTGCCGTCGGCTTCTTCGGTGTCAGCTCGAAGTACGCGACCGGGCGGTCCGGCTTGTTCACCGCGCCGCCCTCCTCCGGGGAGGCGATCACGTACGAGAACCACGTCGCGATGAACTCGACACCTCGCAGCAGCCCTTCCGACGGCTTGTCGAAGCCGCCCGGCCCGTGCACCGTGCCAGAGGCCCAGTAGTTGAGGTTCGAGAAGTAGTCGCTCGTCGAGTCCTGGCCGTACTCACCGGCCAGGGTCGGCTTGCCCTGCGGCGTGTTCGGGTAGCTGGCCGGGTACGGGTTGTCCGCACCGCCCACGAGCGGGTCGATGCTGGAGTCGTACTGGCCGATGTCGCCGAGGGACGGAATGCCGCGAACGCCGAACGACACCTGGTCGGTACGTCCGGTGCGGTCGTCGAGAACCGGTGTGTAGAGCGCCTGGTCCTGCGGCAGGTAGGCAGGCACCGAGTGGATCCCCGGTGAGTCGGGCACCGAGCCCGTGTTCTTGAACACGAGCGGGTTCTCCAGCGGAATGCTGAAGTTGTACTTCTGCCCGAGGTCCTGCAGGGACTGCGTCACGGCACTGGCAGCGGAGCTCCGGAACGCCTGCACGGCAGGCAGGTTGTGCTGGAGCCGCTGGATCCCGACCGCGCCGTAGACGTTGTTCTGAGCCGGCGAGACCGGGGTGGCGTTGATGTTGTTGAACCACGGCCCGGCCTGGCCGTCGAGCAGGTTGCTCATGTAGTACCCGGTGCCCCACTTGTGGGCCGGGTAGTTGAGGCCGTCCTGGTCGTTGTTCAGCACGCCGATGATCTGGCCCTGCGGGCTGTCTGAGATCAGGCCGGTCGCCGAGCCGTTCACCGTCGACCCGTAGTCGTGGGCCGCCGCGAGCGGCGCGGACAGCGTGATTCCCGTCCCGAGTGCCGACGTGTCGACGACGCGGGCGCCGCTCGGATGCGCCGAGCCCAGGCCTGCGGTCAGCGTGATGCCGCTGCCGATGTCCTGCGCCGGTGCACCGGAGGCGTGCGCCTGTGCGAGCGGGCTCTGCAGCGTGACGCCCGTGCCCGTCGCCCCAGCGGTGCCGACGCTGGCGATCGTGCCGTACTCGACGTTCGGGAAGCCCGCGTCGAGGACGACGTTCTCGCCCGCGACCATGTTCGTCACCGCGGTGACCTTGATGTTCGTGTCGCCTGCGGCGGCCGCGGCGGCGAGGGTCGTTCCCGTCCGCTGGCCCGTGCCGACCGACGCAACCGTCGCCGTGTCGATCGTTCCGAGGTCGAGCTTGAGCGTGTCACCGGCGGTGATGCCGTTGACGCTCGCGACGAAGATCTTCGTCGCACCCGGGTCGGTCGGCTGGGCGAGGGTCGTATTCGTGGTCGCCGTCCCGACGGAGGCGACGACCGGGTTCTCGGTCGAGACCTCGTCGAGGGCGATCGTCGCGCCCACCGGCAGGTTCGCGGTCGAGGTGACCTTGATGCTCGTGTCACCCGCCGCTGCCGGAGCCGTGAGGATCGCCGCCGCCGTGCCGGCCGCCGAGTAGGCACCGGAGCCGACCAGGCCGCCCTCCTCGTTGTCGTAGAGGGTCGCCTTGATCGTGCGAGCCGGATACGTCCCGTTGACCTCGTGCCAGCGGAGCACGGACCCGATCTCCTCCAGGTTCATGTTCTCGCCCATGTTCGCGTCGTAGGCCGAGCCGTTGCCCCAGTTGCCGGAGTGCATCCCGGTCATGGGCGTGAGGCTCGTCCCGGTGTTCACGGCGCGGACCGGGGTCGAGTCGTTGTGGCTGGCGAGCATGACCTGCTGGCCGGCGCAGGTGGCGCCGGGGATCGTCAGCTCGGCGTCGTTGAGCTGCCAGCTTCTCGTGTTGAAGAGGTGGTCCCTCGCGGTGATGTACTTGCCGAGCTCGCCGTTCGGCTGGGGCGTGCTGCTCGTGCCGAGCCCCTTCCACCACGAGTAGAACTCCTGCGCGCCGTTGTAGTTCGGCGGCAGGTTGTTGCTGTCACCGGGTGTGCCGCCGCCGGTCGAGCAGTCGGTTGCCTGCGGCAGGCAGCCGTCCGAGCCGGCGACCTTGTAGATGAAGTTGGTCGAGTCGAACCAGTTCTGGTCGTAGATCCAGTTCGCATCGATGACGGGATGCGCCGGGCTCGAGAACGGAGGCGCGGGCGCAGAGGACGCGGCCGTCGACGCGATGAGCGCCGCCGGGATCACCGCCGCCGCGAGCAGCAGCAGGACCAGGCAGCGGCCCCGACCGACCTTGCGCACGGCGTTTCTCACGCTGAGACCCCTCACGACTGATCACCTTCCTTCGCGTCCTGCGTGGTACTGCCGCCCTTCCTGGCCGCATCGATCAGCGCGGCGCGCTCGGACGGCGAGAAGGTCCCGCACGCGGGAGTCGAAGGCGCAGGGCCCGACGGGCTGTCGACTGCGACTGCCTGCCGGTACGCGCCCCACTTGCTCGGGTCGCCCTTCTGGACGACCAGCTTCACATCGGCCCACATCGACGACGCGTAGGTGTGGGTCACGGTCTTGCCGGTGGCGGTCGTGCCGTCGCCGAAGTCCCAGAAGTACTTGAGGCCGCCGGTCTTTCCGTTCCAGTCCCGCGCGAAGCTCGCGTCGAACGTGACGGTCTTCGTCCCGGTCGGATTGACGGGGTCGGTCTCGAAGTACGCGTGGGTGCTCTTGGGCTGTGGCACCGCACCGAGGTAGTCGTCGCCGCTGATCAGCAGCGAGGTGTACTGGGCCGGCAGCTCGAGCGCCCGCAGGAGCTCCTCGGTCGGCGAGACCTCGCCGTCGAGCCCGTGCGGCGCACCGGAAGCGAAGACGTTCAGGTGCTCGAGCGTGTCGCCCGTGAACCCGACCGGCTGTCCCTGGTTGACGTGGAACCGAGCGCCGTTCGGGTGGGCGAACTGCAGCGGGTGGTTGAGCGTGACGGTGTTGCCGCTGATCGACGAGATCACGCCGGTCTCGAGGTCGAGCCCGGTGTCGACGAAGAACGGCTGGCCGGCGATCAGGTTCGCCGTGGAGGCGACTGTGACCGTCGTGTCACCCGCCGCCGTCGGGGCGGTGAGCACCGTCATCCCCGCGGTCGGCACGTTGCTGGCGAGCTCGAACGAGGTGCCGCCGCCCGTGTACTGCAGCACCGGCGTCGACCGGATCGACGCGTCCGTCGTCGAGGGGTAGGGGTTCTCGTCGATGTTCGAGTCCTGGACGCCGCCGACGCTGAAGCCGGGGATGCCCAGGTTCCAGAAGATCGAGGCCTCGTCCTCGTGCGTCGACTCCTGCGCCTCGACGGCCGTCCCGGCCGCGTGAACGGGCGAGAAGGTCGCCTGCTCGGCGGCCGTGTACGCGGGAACCGACGGAGTCGGCACCGCGGGGAGCGGAGCCGAGCCGGTGTGGTCGTAGCGCAGGGGGTTCTCCTGCGGGACGGTCCCGTCGTACTTGTCGCTCTGCTGGGCGAACCCCGCGGTCACCGCGTTCCTCAGGTTCGCGTCGAGCTGCGAGATCGCGGCGCTGTTCGCCGTGATGTTCGCGCCCGGCGAGCCGGGGCCGGTGTCCGCGTAGAGCGTGTTCGGCGTCGAGGGCGTGTCCGTGATGAATGTGCGCCACGGGCCGACGCCGCCGTTCGCCGTGTTGTTCCAGTAGTACTGCGTGCCCAGGTGGTACGCGGGGTAGCTCATCCCGTTCGCGTTCATCTCGGCGAACATCGCGTACTGGCCCTGCGGCCCCTGCGGGATGAGGTGGCTGGCGTAGTACTTCGCCCCCTCGCGCAGGTACGTCCCGTCAGCGGCGCGACCGGCCGAGGCGTCCAACAGCGCCACCTTGAGCGTCTTCGAAGGGAACGTGCCGTTCGCGTCGTACCAGCGCAGGAGCGCCTGGTACTCGCCCATCGTCAGCGTCACGCCCGAGGTGTCGTCGTAGGCACCGCCGTTGGCGACGTTGCTGAGCGTGAGCGTCCGGCGTCCGGCGCCGAACCCGAAGACCGCGCTGGTCGAGTTCTGCGGGTTGTTCACCTCGCCGACGATCGCCGGAGTCACCGGCGTTCCGTCGGGGTGGGCGGCCAACAGGACCCGCTGTCCCGCGCACGCGACGCCGGGCACGGTCACCTCGGCGTCGTCGGAGTCCCACGGATACGCGGTGTCGAACGTGTAGTTCGGGTTCGTCCGCTGCTCGGGCAGTCGGTGGAAGTAATGGTCCGAGACCGTCGCGTAATCGGCGAGCGGCCCCATCACGCTCGTGTCGGTGAGCTGCCGCTTCCAGTGCTGGAAGAACTCCTGCCACCCGTTGACCGTGGCCGGCTCGTTCCACGGCGAGCTCGGATCGGTGGGCGGCCCGTCCGCGCCCGAGACGCGGTACACGTCGTTGTACGACATGTCGAAGAGCTGCCCGTAGATGTAGTTCCTGTCGACGAGCGGCCTGGCCTGGGACGTGAGCTCCTGCTTCCCGGCCGATGCGACACCGCTCACCACGAAGACGGCCGGCACCAGTATCGCCGCACAGGCGACGGCGACCAGCCATCTCGGTCGCTTCAACGTTCGAAGCACCGTCATTCGCCAACCCCCCTTCCTGTTTCCGTTTTCTCCCGAAACAGGAGGTGAGCCCGCCTTCCTACTTCGAGCTGTACAGGGCGGCAGCACGCGCCAGCGAGAACCTCGCTTCCGCCCTAACCACGATCGGCTGATCTACAGCCCGATACCACCCCCTTGAGGGCGCGGAGTCTATACGCGCTCGGATCCGCGCGCGGTCAGTCGCCGCAGGCGCGGTCGATCGTCGCCGTCGCGGAGCGCACCTTCGCCAGCGCGGGGCGGTCGACGAGCTCTTGCGCCGCGGCCGCCAGGTCGTTGCGGGCCACGGCTTCCTGCGCCTGGCCGAAGTCGGCGCCGAACGCCCGCAGGCCGACGACGAGCTGGTTGCGGGGTTGGGAGAGCTCACTCGGGACGTCGAGCTGGGAGAGCACGCGCGCCGAGTAGAGCAGGTTCTTCGACGCGTTCCCGGCACGCGTCGCGAGCTGTTTCGGGTGCGTCGACTGCGTCATCACCTCGACGCTGGTCGAGACCAGCTGGGAGACGATCCGGATGTCCGTCTCGAGCCGGCCGCACGCGGCCGCGGTGGCCGTCGAGAGCTTCGGCGAAGGCGGATCGGTCGTCGTCGGGCTCGGGGCCGCCGCGGTCGTGGCGCGCGCGGTCGTCGCAGGCGGCGCATTGGACGAGTGTCCCCCGCATCCCGCGAGCGCCGCCGCCAGGACGGCGGCTGCGAGCACCTGGCCTGCCCGCGTTCGCATCTCCGGAGCCTAGCCCCGCAGGGCCCGGCCCGCGGAGGGCGGTTCCGGTAATCATGAAAAGGCATGCGCCCGGGAGCCGTCGTCGCGCTCGCTCTGCTGACCGTGTCGGCAGCAGGCTGCAACTCGGGCTCGGGCTCGGGGTCGAGCTCCGGGGATGGGACGGGCGGCGGTTCGGCGGTCGAGTGGACAGCGAGGAAGCCGCCCCAGGTCAGCGAGCGATCGCCGGTGTCGACGCCCTGCCGCGCCGCCGACCTCCACGTCATGGGGCAGGTCAAGTTCGTCCCGCGGCTGCAGGGCGGGATCGCGCTCGTCGGCGTCCGCAACGCGGGCTCGCGCACGTGCCGGCTCGCGGGACGGCCGACCGTGACCCTCGTCAAGAAGGGCGGGCCGGTACAGGTCAACCGCCCGATCCCGACCACGCCGTCGAACTTCCCCGAGGTGACGTACCCCGCTTCGAGCCTGCTCGCGCTACGGCCCGGCGACACCGCGGCCTTGACGATCTCGTGGGACAACTGGTGCGACCGGTTGATCACGACCGAGCCGCACGTCCCGCCGAGCGCGGTCCGCATCGCGCTCCCGCATCGCCGCGGGAGCATCTCGGCCGACTACAACGCCGTCCCGTCGTGCGTCGACCCGAACGCCCCCTCGACCATCGGCGTCTCGATCTTCCAGCCGAGCCTGGTTCGCGCCGGCCGCGCCTGGACGACCGCGTTCCTGCGCGCCACGGTTCCGGACCAGCCGGTCCACGCGAAGCGCGGCGGGATCCTCCACTACCGCGTCGTCCTGAAGAACGGCTCGAAGGTGACCGCGCGCTTCACGCGCTGCCCCGCGTACATCCAGCAGCTGGTCCCGAGAGGCAAGGTCGAGGTCCACGAGCTCAACTGCGCCGCGGCCCACGCGCTCGCACCCGGGAAGAGCCTCGCGTTCGCGATGCAAGTACGCGTGCCCACGAGCGCACCGGCCGGCGCGAACGGCCTCTTCTGGGGCCTCGACCCCTTCGGCACCCGGGCGCCGCAGTTACACGCGCGTGTGACCGTCGACAAATGAGGCGAGGTTCACTTGGCGATTCGCACGCGCCGAGGTTCGGCAAGGAGTGAGGCCGCTGTGCGGCGCTTCGATGCCGTCCGGCTGGCCGGGGCGAACGCGCTCCACGTGAACCACTCGCGCAAGCCGCGCTGCAGCGTCCGCGGGCCGCTCATCGTCAGCCGGCCGGCCCGGATCGCGCCGCCCAGCTCGGCCTGCCCCAGGTAGACGCGGTAGAGCGTGGCGGTGTCGACGTCGACCTCGAGGTCGACGTCGAAGCCCGGATGCTGGAGGCAGACCGAGACCTCGGCGCGCTCGAGGACCATCCAGTAGCGCCGCTTGGGGTCGCGAAAGTCGAACTTGACCACGATGCGGTTGGGCGGGAGCCGCCCGCGGTCGACGTGGCGTGCCATCCAGACGATCAGCAGGTCGGGATCGAGCTCCTCGGCGCGCGGCTCGGTGAACGACCACGTTGCCCCCCACTCCCCGATCGCCTGCACCACCGGCTGGAGGTCACGGCCGGCCGGCGTGAGGCGGTACTCGAGGGTGCGCCCTTTGGGCCCGGTCCTCCGCTCGACGACTTCACCTCGCTCGAGCGCGCGCATGCGGTCGGTGAGAACCGAGCGCGAGATTCCCGGGAGGCCGCGCTGGAGCTCGTTGAAGCCGCTCGCGCCGCCGAGCAGCTCGCGCACGATCAGCAGCGTCCAGCGGTCGCCGAGGACCTCGGTGGCCTTGGCGACCGGGCAGTACTGCGCGTAGCTGCGCATCGCCGTCGATGCTAGCCGCGGATCGGCGGCAGGTCTGCTATTCGGACCGGTTGGTTCGAAAGTAGAACTAGTCGGCCGCGAACCGGCGCGCCAACGTTGGTCGCATGGCTACCTGGACGCCCTCCACGATCGACGGGGAGCTCGGCGGGTCGTTCCGAGGAGAGCTGCTGCTGCCGACCAGCCCCGGCTACGACGCCGCCCGCAGGATCTGGAACGGCGCGGTCGACCGCCGTCCGGCCTGCATCGCCCGCTGCGTAGGCGTGGCCGATGTGTCCGCGGCCGTGGGCTTCGCGCGCGAGCACGACCTCGAGATCGCCGTACGCGGCGGGGGCCACAACGTGGCCGGCACAGCGGTGTGCGACGACGGGCTCGTCGTCGATCTTTCGGCGATGCGGGCCGTGTGGGTCGACCTCGCCGGCCGCACCGCCTGGGTGCAGGGCGGCGCCCTGTGGGGCGACGTCGACCGCGAGACGCAGGCCCACGGCCTGGCCACCACCGGCGGGATCATCGGCCACACCGGCGTCGCCGGGCTCACCCTCGGCGGCGGCCTGGGCTTCCTCGTGCGCAAGCACGGTCTCGCGGTCGACAACCTGCTGGCCACCGAGGTGGTCACCGCCGACGGAAGCCTCCTCCGGGCATCCGCCGACGAGCACCCAGACCTGTTCTGGGCGCTGCGAGGCGGCGGCGGCAACTTCGGCGTCGTCACCTCGTTCCGGTTCGCGCTGCATCCCGTCGGCCCGACCGTGCTGGCCGGGCCGGTGTTCTGGGCGGCCGACGACACCGCGGACGTGCTGTGCTTCTATCGCGACTTCGCCGCCGAAGCACCGGACGAGCTCGGCAGTGTCGTCAGGCTCGGGACGGTGCCGCCGCTCCCCGACATCCCGGAGCACCTGCACTGGCGGCCGGCGGTCTCCATCGCGTGTTGTTACGCCGGCGCCGTCGAAGCCGGCGAACATGCGGTGCGGGCCCTGCGCCGGTTCGGCACGCCGATCGTCGACCTGCTCGCCCCCACGCCGTACGCCGACTTCCAGGGCGGCCTCGACGACACCGTCCCCCACGGGTGGCACTACTACTGGAAGGCGACGAGCCTCCCCGAGCTCTCGGACGACGTCATCACCGTCATCGCCGATCACGCCTTCGACGCCGGCTCGCCCCTGTCGTACGCGGCGATGTTCCACCTGGGCGGCGCCGTTGCCCGAGTCCCCCGCGAGGGCACCGCCTACGCGGGTCGCGACGTAGCCCACCACATCGTCATCGACGCCGTGTGGCTCCCGGACGAATCCGGCGAGCGCGCCGCGCCCGAAGCCGCGTGGGCGCGGCGGTTCCTCGAGGCCCTCCAGCCCCACCGCGCCGGCGGCGTCTACGTCAACTTCCTCGATGCCGACGACGACTCCGGCCGGGTTCGCGAGGCCTACGGAGATCAGTACTCGCGGCTCGCCGAGGTCAAGGCCAGGTACGACCCCGACAACGTCTTCCATCACAACAAGAACATCCAGCCGCGGGAGGCCGGGCCCGCTGGTTGAGCTTCGCGGCGGGTCGCTCTAGCATCTGCGGTTCTCATTCACCCGCGTCAACCCTCGATCGCGGCCACGAGCAGGCTGACGCGACAACTTTGGGTCGCATGCGGCGGCGACCCCAGAGGGGGCAGGCGACAGATGAGACGACAACACGCGCTGGCCACGGTCGTGGCAGTGCTGGCGATCTCCGCGCTCGCGTTCGGAGCTCCGGCCGTCGGCGGCACCGCGACGGCTTCCACGCAGTACACCGTGCTGCTCGAGCAGGGCGCCTCGCGCGCCGCCGCGCTGGCGGCGGTCGCGGCGGCAGGCGGCACCGTGGTCAAGCAGAACGCCGAAGTCGGCACGCTGACCGTGCAGGCACCCGCCGCCGGATTCGTGCAGCAGGTGTCGGCCTCACCCGCGATCTACGGCGCGGCCCACACGCGCCCGATCGGCCGGGTGCCCGATGACGCGCCCGCGGCCGGCGCCGCTCGGCATCTCCGCGACGTCGTGGAGACCGAGCACGAGGCGAACGTCAGCCTGGCGCCTCAGCTCGACGCCAGCCTGGCGCCTGTGGGCCTGGACCCGCTGGACGCCGATCAGTGGGGCCTGCGAATGGTGAAGTCCGATCTCGCCCGCACCGTGCAGCCTGGTGAGCACGGCGTGATGGTCGGCGTGCTCGACTCGGGCGTCGACGCCACCCATCCGGACATCGCCCCGAACATCAACCGCGCGCTGTCCCGCAACTTCACGACCGACCTGCCGACCGACCCGAACGGCGCGCCGTTCGACGGGCCGTGCGAGTTCGCCGGCTGCGTCGATCCGCCGGCCTATGACGACAACGGGCACGGCACGCACGTCGCCGGCATCATCGCGGCCGCAGCCAACGGCTTCGGCCTCTCCGGCGTGGCACCGGGCGTGACCATCGTCAGCATCCGCGGGGGCCAGGACTCCGGCTTCCTGTTCCTGCAGCCCGTCCTGGACGCCTTGACGTACGGCGCGGACATCGGGCTCGACGTGATCAACATGTCGTTCTACATCGACCCGTGGCTCTACAACTGCACGAACAACCCCGCCGACACGCCGGAGCAGCAGCTCGAGCAGCGCACCACGATCGCGGCGGTGAACCGCGCACTCGACTACGCGCACGACCACGGCGTGACGCTCGTCGGCTCGCTCGGGAACAACCATGAGGACCTCGGCCACCCGCGGACCGACTTCTCGAGCCCGGACTTCCCGCTCGGGACCACGTATCCGCGGCCCATCGACAACGCGACCTGCATCGACCTGCCGGTCGAGGGCAACCACGTGATCGGCGTCTCCGCACTCGGACCGACGACCACGAAGGCCGACTACTCCAACTACGGCGTCGAGCAGATCAGCGTGTCCGCACCGGGCGGGTACTTCCGCGACGGGCTCGGCACGCCGGCGTTCCGCACTCTCGGCAACGAGGTGCTGTCCAGCTACCCGAAGAACGTCGTGCTGGCCAACGGCTGGATCGACGCCGCCGGCAACGTCACACCCGCCGGGGTCGCGGCCGGCGTGGTCAGTTACTGCAGCGGCGGCACCTGCGGCTACTACCGCTACCTGCAGGGGACCTCGATGGCCTCGCCGCACGCCGTCGGCGTCGCCGCGCTGATCGTCAGCGAATGGGGCAAGAAGGACAAGGCCCACGGCGGCCTCACCTTGAAGCCGGACAAGGTGGACCGAATCCTCGACCGCACGGCGGCCGAGCACGCGTGCCCGTCGCCGCCGCTCTTTTCCTATGCCGACGTCGGGCGGCCGGCGGAGTTCGACGCCCTCTGCGAGGGCACGACGGCGTTCAACGGCTTCTACGGCAACGGCATCGTGGACGCGCTCGCCGCCGTGACGCGCGATGACGAGGACGAGCAGTGACGACGATCGCTTAGCACCTTCGAGGAGCGGCCCTGCGGTGGCGGGGCCGCTCCCGTTTCTCTCAGCGCATCGCTTTCCTCACGAGCGCGCGGATCTTCGCCTCCTCCTTGGGCGTCAGCTCCGTCAGCGCGAAGGAGGTCGGCCACATGGCGCCCTGGTCGAGGTTCGCCGCCTCGTTGAAGCCGAGCGTCGCGTACCGATACTTGAACTTGTCCGCGCTCTGGAAGAAGCAGACGATCTTGCCGTCGTCGTTGGCGTACGCGGGCATCCCGTACCAGGTTCTCGGCGACAGGGACGGTGCGGTGGCCTTGACGATCTGGTGGATCCGCTTGGCCAGCGCCCGGTCCGCCTTCGGCATCTCGGCGATCTTCGCGAGCACGTCGCGTTCCGCTTCCTCCTTGGTCTGGGCGGCCTTCAGCTCCCGGGCGCGCTCCTTCATCGCGGCCCGTTCCTCGGCCGTGAATCCCTTCTTGGCAGGTTTCTTCTCAGCCACCGATCAACTCCTCTCTGCGGTCAGCGACCGCAGGATCGCATCGACCTGCTCGTGGCCGCGGCACCAGTCGAGCGCGGTCCGCCCCTCCCTGTCCCGGAGATTGGGGTCGGCGCCGCGCTCGAGCAACCGGCGCACGCTCGCCGGCCGCCCGTTCTCGGCCGCGATCCGCAGCGCCTGACGTCCCCACACCTCGTCGAAGGCATCGACCGGCGTGCCGGCGTCGATCAGCCGGTCGATGACGGACAGCCGCTCGTGGTCGGCGGCGAACACGAGCGCCCTGATGCGCGCTTGCAGGTCCGACTCGGGCGTCAACCACCCGGTGACGTCGCCCGCGGCCGCGGCCTCCTCCAGGCTCGTCGCCTCCGCTCCGGCCTCCACGAGCAGGTCGAGCACGTCGGTCATCCCGAAGACCGCGGCGTGGAGGAGCGCGCTGCTGCCGGGAACACCGCCGGAGTCCGAGGCCGAGCGCGCGTTCACGTCCGCGCCCGCGTCGATCAGCACCCCGGCAACCTCGGCGTCGCCGTAGCTGGCGGCCGTGATCAACGGCGTTTCCTTGTCGCCCGGTTCACCGTCCACAGGCGCGCCCGCGTCGAGCAGCATCTGCGCGACCGCGCCGGTCCCGGGGAGCTCGTGCGGCAGCCCGAGGCGATCGGCGTCGAACCGCAGCATGGCCATGAAGCCGAGCGGCAGCGCCTGCTTGTGGTCACACCAGTGCTCCATCTTGATCGTCGCCAGCTCGGGCTGGTCGGAGAGCAGCCGGCCGAGACGGTCGAGGTCGCGGCCGGTCAGGATCTCGCGCCGCTCCACCTCGGCCTTCAGGCGCGGCCAGCTTGGAAAGCCGTACTCCCGCGCCAGCGCCAGCTGTGCCGAGGCGAGCACGAGCCGGTCGCCGACGGCGGCGATGCGGGCGCGTGCTTCGGCATCGCCGGCCTTCGCGGCTCGGAGCAGGTCCTTCGCCTGATGACGGAGCTGCTCGAGGTTCGTCCGAACGGGAAGGAGCTCGGGCATGACGTCTCCTTTCGAAGCGACCGGCGGTTCGCGAGCCAGGCCAGGAAGGAGAACGCCACTACCGATGTCTGCAAAACAGAGAGGTGGACTCGGTCCTGCCCGCGAACCCGGAGGCGCCCTCTCGCGCCACCCGAGATCGTAGCTCCTCTCGACTAACGTCCCCCGGAATGCAGGCCCTGGACCGAGTCACCGCGCGGCTGGCACTCGTCGGCGCGGATCCTCACGACGACGATGACCTGCGTGCCCGCAAGGCGCTGCTGGTCCTGATCTCGGTCCTGATCCTGCCGGTCTCGGCACTGTGGGGG
>Ga0081540_1003227_pt1 | contig 12997 bp, 14 predicted proteins | sample TabmetS2T1R1_FD_71024 | JGI IMG/M metagenome (GOLD analysis project Ga0081540, IMG submission 71024) | Tabebuia heterophylla rhizosphere microbial communities from the University of Puerto Rico - S2T1R1 | ecosystem: Host-associated > Plants > Roots > Rhizosphere ... | reverse complement strand
AGGCGCAGGTCTCCGTCGAGCTCGTCGGCGAGTCGGTCGGAGTCAAGGAGGGTGGCGTGCTGTCTCAGGTGCAGCGCGAGATCACGGTCGAGGCGCTGCCGCTCGAGATCCCGGATCACCTGGAGCTCGACGTGAGCGACATGGCCATCGGCGACACGCTGCGTCTCGTCGACCTGCCCGCCCAGGAGGGCGTGACGTACCTCGACGATCCCGAGGAGACGGTGCTCGCGACCGTCACCGCGCCGACGGTGATCGTCGAGCCCGAGGTCGAGGAAGAGGAGCTCGAAGAGGGCGAGCTGCCCGAGGGCGAGGTGCCCGAAGGCGAGGAGGCTCCCGAGGGCGAGGCTCCTGCGGCCGAGGGCGAAGCTGCGGCCGAGCCCGGCGGCGAAGAGCAGCCCGAGGGGTAGCCCATGCGGCTCTTCCGTCGGGGCGAGCAGGCCTCGACGCTGGACCTGCTCGTCGCGGGGCTCGGGAATCCCGGGCGCGAGTACGAGCGGACGCGGCACAACGCCGGCTGGATGGTCGTCGACGAGCTCGCGCGCCGGCACGACGGGTCGTTTCGGTCGAAGTTCGACGGGCAGCTGTCGGAGATCCGGCTCGACGGGCTGCGGCTCGCACTCCTGAAGCCGGAGACGTACATGAACGTCTCGGGCAAGTCGATCGCGGCCGCGCGGCGGTTCTTCAAGGTGGAGCCGGACGCGCTCCTGGTCGCTCACGACGACGTCGACCTCGAGCCGGGACGTCTGCAGGCGCGCAGCGGGGGCGGTCTCGCTGGCCACAACGGCCTGCGGTCGATCGCGGGCGCGCTCGGGACGCAGGACTTCCTTCGCCTGCGCATCGGAGTTGGCCGGCCCGGGCGTGGAGACCGGCAACCGGTGGCCGACTACGTGCTGTCTCCGTTCGAGCCGGAGCTCGACGTCGAAGCATTGATCTCGCGCGCCGCCGACGCCGTCGAGACGATCGCGCTGGAAGGCCTCGAGCCGGCGCAGCAGCGCTTCAATTGACCCGAAGCCGGCACAGCCGCGTCACACCGATCCCCGTACCCTGAATAGCCCCGGGTGGGCGGGGGCTAGGGATGGGACCGGCCGGAGGCCTGTCTCGACCCGCGGGATAGCATTCAAGGCCGCGGAACCCCGGTTCCGTCGCTCGTCATGGACCGACCCGTGCTCCACCCATTCGTTCGTGAGCTCGCCGAGAGCGAGCGCTTTCGCATGTTCGTCGAGGAGCTGCCCGAAACACGTGCGCGCGTCTCCGAGCCTGCTCTACCGCTCCTCGTCGCCGCGCTCCACGATGAGCTCGGCCGCCCGGTCGTCGTCCTCGTGCCCGAAGACGCGGACGCACGCGACCTGGCCGAAGCCGCGGGCTGGTTCCTCGGCGACGACCGCGCCGCGCTCCTTCCGAGCCGGGGCGTGAGCTGGAGCTCGGGCCTCGAGCCCCCGCCACACCTCGTCGGCGAGCGGGCACGTGCCCTCGACGTGGTCGCCGCCGGCGGTCTCGTCAGCGCCTCGGCGGCCGCGCTCGCCGAGCCGATGCCCCCGCCCGAAGCGCGACCGGAGCCGCTCCGCATGCGCCCCGGCGACGACCGGGGAATCGACGCCCTCTCCGAGCACCTCGCGCTCGCGGGTTACGAGCGCGTCGACCAGGCGCAGGAACGAGGGCAGTTCGCGCTCCGCGGAGGCATCGTCGACGTCTATCCGACGACCGGTCGCGAGCCGCTCCGGATCGAGCTCTTCGGCGACGAGGTCGAGAGCATCCGCGCGTTCTCGCCGTTCACGCAGCGCACGCTCCACCCCGTCGACGAGATCACCATCTATCCCGCCGCCGAGCGCCGGCTCGATCTCGACGACGTGCACCTCCCCGACGACGAGGCGGGCGAGGCGCCGCGACCCGTGCCCACCGACCTCGTGCCGCCCGTGCCGTCGGGCCCCGACTTCGTGTGGCAACCGGTCGACGTGCGCGAGGTCTGGGAGCAGGAAGAGCTGACGCCGGCCGACCTGACGGGCGCTGTCGAGCTCGACCCGCTCCCATCCGGCCAGCCGTTCTCGTTCGAGGCACAGCGACCCGCGATCGCCGCGCGCGGCCTCGCCGAAGCCGAGAACGAGCTGCGTGCCCTCGTCCGCGGCGGCCTCCGAACCGTCGTGGCGTTCCCGCACCAGGGCGAGGCATTGCGCACGCAGAACTTGCTGCGCCGCGTCGAATCCCGCCTCTTCGCGGACGGCGAGGAGCTCCCCGACGAGGCCGAGCTCCTGTTCGCGGTCACCCACGCCCGCCGGGGCTTCGTCTGGCGCGAGCTCGGGCTCGCCCTGCTCCCCGACACGCAGGTCTTCCGCCGCCGCACGCGCGGCCGCGCCGCACCGGCCGGGCGCGCGCTCCAGTCCTTTGCGGAGCTTCGCACCGGAGACCACGTCGTCCACGAGGACCACGGCATCGGCAAGCTGCTCGGCTTCGAGACGAGAGAGGTCGCTGGAATCACGCGCGACTACCTCCAGCTCGCGTTCCGCGGCGAGGACCGCCTCTACGTCCCGCACGAGCAGATCGGCAAGGTCTCGCGCTACGTCGGCGTCGACGCGAAGTCGCCGACCCTCTCCAAGCTCGGCGGCAAGGCCTGGAACCAGCTCAAGAGCCGTGCCCGTGCCGCGATCCGCGAGCTGGCCGGCGAGCTGCTCGAGCTGTACGCCCGCCGTCAGAACGCGCAAGGAATCTCCTACGACCTCTCGCAGGATTGGCTCGAGCGGCTCGAGACCTCGTTCCCGTACCGCGAGACGCCCGACCAGGCGACCGCGATCGAGGCCGTCAAGGAGGACCTCGAGGCGCCGCGGCCGATGGACCGGCTCGTCTGCGGCGACGTGGGGTTCGGCAAGACCGAGGTGGCGGTCCGCGCGGCCTTCGCCGTCGCGGTGAACGGCAAGCAGACGCTGATGCTCGTCCCCACCACGGTCCTCGCCGAGCAGCACTGGCACACCTTCCGCGAGCGCTACCGCGATTTCCCGGTACGGGTCGAGATGATCTCCCGCTTCCGCAGCCCGAAGGAGCAGAAGCAGGTGGTCGCCGACTTCGAGGCCGGCAAGGTCGATGTGCTCATCGGGACGCACCGCGTGCTCAGCCGCGATGTGATCCCCAAGGAGCTCGGTCTCGTGATCGTCGACGAGGAGCAGCGCTTCGGTGTCGCGCAGAAGGAGCTGCTGCGGGCGCTGCGCCTGGAGGTCGACGTGCTCTCGCTCAGCGCGACGCCGATCCCGCGCACGCTGCACATGTCGCTCTCGGGGCTGCGCGACATCTCCGTGATCGAGACCCCGCCGGAGGGCCGCCGTCCGATCCGAACCTACGTCGGGGAGTACGACGAGGAGCTGGTGAAAGTAGCCCTGGAGCGGGAGCACGAGCGCGGAGGCCAGAGCTTCTACCTGCACAACCGTGTCGAGACGATCGAGGAGGCAGCGGCGAAGATCCAGCAGCTCTGCCCGGGCCTGCGCGTGCTCGTAGGACATGGCCAGATGCGTGAGCGCGAGCTGGAGGAGAAGATGCACGCGTTCCTGCGCGGTGACGCGGACGTGCTCGTCTCGACGACGATCATCGAGTCCGGCCTCGACATCCCCCAGGCGAACACGCTGATCGTCGAGCGGGCTGACACGCTCGGGCTCGCCCAGCTCTACCAGATCCGCGGGCGCGTGGGCCGCTCGGACGTCCTCGCCCACGCCTACCTCTTCTATCCGGACTCGCGCGAGCTGACCCAGGAGGCGCGGGCACGGCTGGCGACGCTCGCCGACCACACCGAGCTGGGGGCCGGCTTCGCGATCGCGATGCGCGACCTCGAGATCCGCGGCGCGGGCGACCTGCTCGGCGCAGAGCAGTCGGGCCACGTGGCGGCGCTCGGGTTCGAGCTCTACGTCGAGCTGCTCGCCGAGGCGGTGGCGGAGCTCTCGGGCGAGCGGCGGCCGGCGACGCGCCCGGTGCGAGTCGAGGCCAGCGTCGACGCGTACGTGCCTGCGCCGTACATCGAGGCCGAGGCGCTGAAGATCGACCTGCACCGGCGGCTCGCGCTGACCGAGACAGAGGACGAGCTGCGGGAGCTCCAGGCCGCGACGGAGGATCGCTACGGCCCGCTGCCCGAGCCGGTCGAGAACCTGTTCGCGATCCAGGAGGCGAAGCTGAAGCTCGCCCAGGCGGGAGCGGACTACCTCGTCTTCAGAGGCGGCAAGACCACGGTCGGGCCGCTGCTGCTCGGCTCCGGCGAGCTCCGCGCGCTGCGCGGGGAGCTCGACACGGCGGTGTACACGACCGCCCGCCGCGAGGTTTCGTTGAGATCAGATGAATTTTCGGCAGGGGTCCGCCTGGTCGATGCTATACTCGGCGCGCGCCGGGCGGCCTGAGGAAAACTGCTGCTGCTGGCGCTTTTTCCATGAGACAGCGGGTCATTCTGATTGCACTCTGTACGGCCGTTGCGCTGCTGGCTGCCGCCTGCGGCAGCAGCGGCGCGCAGGAGGTTTCGAACGATTCGGTCGCGGTCGTCGGCGACCAGCAGATCTCGAAGTCCGACTGGGACGCGCTGATCGAGCAGACCCGCCGCAACTTCAAGGCGACGAACAGAGCGTTCCCGAAGCCGGGCTCGGTCGACCTCGCGAACCTCAAGGCCAACGCCACGCAGTTCCTGATCCAGAGCAGCGAGTACCAGCAGGAGGCCGACCAGCTCGACGCCAAGGTCAGCGAAAAGGACATCGACGCGCGGCTGCAGCAGATCAAGGAGCAGTACTACGGCAACCCGGCCGGTCAGAAGAAGGCGACGCAGGCGCAGATGGACAAGCGCTACCAGGACGCGTTGAAGCAGCAGGGCTTCAGCGACGAGGAAGTGCGCCAGGGGATCAAGCTCCAGGTGGTCCGCGAGAAGGTCTTCGAGAAGGTCACGAAGGACGTGAAGGTCAGCGACGACGACGTCAGGGCCTACTACGACAAGAACAAGAAGCAGTACGAGACGCCGGCGCAGCCCGAGAGCCGCGACGTCCGTCACATCCTCGTGAAGTCGAAGGCGAAGGCCGACGACCTCTACTCGCAGCTGCAGAAGAACCCGGGCAAGTTCGCCCAGCTCGCGAAGCAGTTCTCGACCGACACCTCGTCGGCCCAGAACGGCGGCAAGCTGCCGCCGGGCACCGCGGTCAAGGGCCGGCTCGTGCCGGAGTTCGAGAAGGTCGCCTTCTCGATCCCGGCCAACAAGATCTCGAAGCCGGTTCACTCGCAGTTCGGCTGGCACATCATCGAGGCGCTCGGGCCGATCAAGTCCGGCACGCCCGCGAAGCCGACGCCCTACTCGCAGGTGAAGGAAGCCATCCGCCAGCAGCTCCTCTCGCAGGACAAGCAGAAGGAGATGGACAAGTGGCTGGCCGGCATCAAGAAGTCGTATTGCAAGAAGATCGGGTACGCGCAGGGCTACGCCCCGCCGCCGGGCCAGGATCCCTGCAAGCAGAAGGCGACGACCGGCACCGTAGGCACCTCCACCACGGGCTGACCGGGTGGCGCTCGGGGAGGCGCTGCTCGAGCTGCAGCAGCTGACCGAGCGGCTCCGCCGCGACTGCCCCTGGGACCGCGAGCAAACCGCGCGGACGATCGTCCCGCACACCGTCGAAGAGGCCTACGAGGTCGCCGACGCCGCGAACGACGGTGACAACGCGAAGCTGCTCGACGAGCTCGGTGACCTGCTGTTCCAGGTCTACTTCCTCGCGCTGCTCTTACAGGAGGAGGGCGCGGGCGATCTGGAGGCGGTTGCGCGAGGCGTCCACGAGAAGCTCGTGCGGCGCCACCCACACGTCTTCGGGGAGGTCGACGCACGCACTCCCGGCCGCGTCCGCGAGAACTGGGAGCGGATCAAGCGCGAGCAGGAGGACCGCGAGGGGGTCTTCCACGACGTCGCCGGCGCGCTGCCTTCGCTGCTCTTTGCGCGCAAGGTGCAGCGCCGCGCTCGCGCGGTCGGCTTCGAGTACCCGAACGTCGACGGCGCTCTGGCGGACCTCGACGACGAGGTGCGCGAGCTGAAGGAGGCGATCGACGAGGCCGGGGGCGAGCCTTCGCCGGAGACCGAGCCCGATCCGCACGTCTTCGAGGAGTTCGGCGACGTGCTCTTCGCCGCCGTGAACGTCGCGCGCCGGCTGAACGTCGATCCCGAGCTCGCGCTGCGCGCGATGAGCGAGCGCTTCGTGGCGCGGGTCGAGCGGGCGGAGCGGCTGGCGGAGGACGAAGGCAAACGCTGGACCGAGCTCGGCCTCGACGAGCAGGACCGCTACTTCGACCTCGCGAAAGAGAGAGGCCTATGAGTGCGATCATGGGAGTGCACGCACGGCAGATCCTCGACTCGCGTGGCAACCCGACCGTCGAGGTCGAGGTCGCGCTCGAGTTGGGCGCGTCGGGCCGCGCGGCGGTGCCCTCGGGCGCCTCGACCGGCGTGCACGAGGCACTCGAGCTGCGCGACGGCGGCGAGGCGTTCAGCGGCAAGGGAGTCACACGCGCGGTCGAGAACGTGAACGGCGAGCTCGCGGCGGCTGTGCGAGGCATCGACGCGGGCGACCAGCGCGCGCTCGACGAGCGGCTGATCGAGCTCGACGGCACGCCGAACAAGGGGCGCCTCGGTGCGAACGCGATCCTCGGCGTCTCGCTCGCCGCGGCCAAGGCGGCGGCCGCCGAGGCCGGGGTCTCGCTCTACCGCCACCTCGGCGGCGAGGAGGCGCGGACGCTGCCGGTGCCGATGCTGAACGTGATCAACGGCGGCGCCCATGCGCAGAACTCGATCGACCTGCAGGAGTTCATGGTCGTCCCGGCCGGAGCGCCGACGTTTTCGGAGGCGTTGCGGGTCGGCGCCGAGGTCTTCCACGCGCTGAAGGCGCTGCTGCACGAGCGCGGCTTCGCCACCGCCGTCGGCGACGAGGGCGGCTTCGCGCCCGACCTCGCCTCCAGCGAGGAGGCGATCGAGGCGGTGCTGGAGGCGGCCGAGCGCGCGGGTCACCGCGAGCGGGTCGCGATCGCGCTCGACCCGGCGGCAACCGAGCTCTACGAGGACGGCCGCTACCGCTTCGAGGGTCGTGAGGAGATCGGCGACGGCATGGTCCAGTACGTCGCGCGGCTCGCGGAGCGCTACCCGATCGCCTCGGTCGAGGACGGGCTCGCCGAAGACGACTGGACGTCGTGGCGGGCTCTCACCGAGGTCGCGGGCTCGAGCGTCCAGCTCGTCGGCGACGACATCTTCGTGACGAACCCGGAACGGCTGCGCCGCGGTATCGAGGAGGGTGTCGGAAACGCGATTCTGATCAAGGTCAACCAGATCGGGACGCTCACCGAGACGCTCGACACGATGGCGCTCGCGCGCGAGGCCGGCTACGCGTGCGTGATGTCACACCGCTCGGGCGAGACGGAGGACACGACGATCGCGGACCTGGCCGTGGCGACGAGCTGCGGTCAGATCAAGACCGGCGCGCCGTCGCGCACCGACCGCGTCGCGAAGTTCAACCAGCTGCTGCGCATCGAGGAAGAGCTCGGCGACCGCGCCTCGTATCCCGGCTGGGACTCCTTCCCCCGCTTCCACCGGTAGCGCGAGCTATCGTGAATTCCGTGACCGAAGCCACGCGTCGCACGAAGATCGTGGCGACGATCGGCCCGGCGTGCTCGACGCCCGAGACGCTCAAGCGGCTCGTCCGCGCCGGCGTCGACGGCGCGCGCCTCAACCTCTCGCACGGGACGCACGAGCATCACCGCGAGTGGGCGCGGCTCGTCCGTGCCACCGAGGCCGAGCTCGGGAGGCCGATCGCGCTCATCGCCGACCTCCAGGGCCCGAAACTGCGGATCGGCGACCTCGAGGAGCCTGTCTCGCTGCGGCGCGGCGAACAGGTGGTCGTGGCCGCGGCCGAGTCGACGATGAACGGCGAGCTGCCCGTCAGCCCGTCGGTGATCAGCGAGGTGCTGCAGCCGGGACATGAGGTGCTGATCGACGACGGCCTCGTGCGCCTGCACGTCGAGAGCGTCGAGTCGGGCCGGGCAACCTGCGCGGTGATCGAAGGGGGCGTCGTCTCGTCCCACAAGGGCGTGAACCTGCCGGGCGTCCCGATCCCGATCCCCTCGCTGACCCGCAAGGACATGGACGACCTCGAGCTCGCGCTCGAGCTGGGCGCGGACTTCGTCGCGCTCTCGTTCGTGCGCTCGGCGGCCGACGTGCGCGACCTGTGCGCGCTACTCGAGCAGGCCGGGTCGCATGCGCACGTGATCGCCAAGATCGAGAAGTCCGAGGCGGTGGACGCGTTGGACGAGATCCTCTCGGAGACCCATGCGGTGATGGTCGCCCGCGGCGACCTCGGGGTCGAGATCGGGCCGGCGCTCGTGCCGCTGCTGCAGAAGCGGATCATCACGGCGGCGCTCGAGCGCGGGAAGCCGGTGATCACCGCCACCCAGATGCTCGAGTCGATGGTGCACCAGGCCGAGCCCACGCGCGCCGAGGCGAGCGACGTCGCGAACGCCGTCCTCGACGGCAGCTCGGCGATGATGCTCTCGGGCGAGACGGCCGTTGGGGAGTACCCGGTCGAGTCGGTCGCCTACATGGACCGCATCGCACGGGCGGTCGAGCCCAGCCTCGGCTATCGGCACCAGCTCCCGGAGGTCGGCGACGAGCCGACGGTCGGGCAGGCGATGTCGAACGCGGCCTGTGACCTCGCCGAGGCGCTCCGCGCCAAGGCGATCCTCGTCCCGACCTTCAGCGGACGGACCGCGTCCGCCGTCGCGCGGTTGCGGCCTCGCCGCCCGATCATCGCGCTCACCCACCACGACTACGCCATGCGCCAGATGGCGATCGAGTGGGGCGTGACCCCGCTCCTGATCTCGGAGGCGGAGAACTTCGACGAGCTCCTCCGCCATTCGCTCGAGGCGGCGCGCACCTCGGGTCTGGTCGACGAGGGCGGCCGCGTCGTCGTCACGGCGGGCACGGCGGTGAACCTGCCGGGCACGACCGACCTGATCAAAGTCGACAACGTCTAGGAGGGATCGGCGGCACAGCCGTTGTTTCGTCAAGCCCTCCTTAGGAGGGCTGCGGGCTCAGGCGGCGAAACGCGCCGCCGTGGCCGCCAGAAGACGCAAACGTTCGCGCTCACTGATGCGCTGGGTCGCCGTCGGCGCGATCGTGCTCGTCGGGCTGCTCTACGCCCGCCCTCTACGGAGCTACGTGGAGACCAAGCACGACCTGACGCAGCGCGCGGCCGAGGTGAAGACGTTGAAGGCGGACCGGCGAGCGCTCCAGCACCGGCTCGCGGAGGCGCGCACCGGCGAGGCCCTGACCCGGCAGGCGCGCCGGCTCGGGCTCGTGCGGCCCGGCGAGCGCCTCTTCATCGTCAAGGGCGTGTCCGCCTGGGTGCACGGCAAGGCCAAGGCTAAGCTCGACAACGGTGGACGATGATCGCGCGATCGTGGAGCGCCAGCTCGGCCGGCCGCCCCGCGCGTTCAGGCGGGTTGCCGTGCGCTGCCCGTTCGGCCGCCCGGCCGTAACCGAGCAGGCGCCGTTCGACGAGTCGGGCGAGCCGTTCCCGACGACCTACTGGATCACCTGCCGTCACCTGGGCGCTGCGATCGCGCGGCTCGAGGCCGAGGGCGGCGTCGAGCGCTGGAGCCGTCGCGCGGAGGAGGACGAGACGCTGCAGGCGAGCCTCGAGCGCGGTCACGACGAGCAGCGTCGGCTCCGGCCGGAGCTGCCGGGTGGGATCGGCGGACAGACGCGCCCGGGAGGCCTGAAGTGCCTCCACGCGCATGCGGCGTTCGCGCTCGCGCGGCCGGGCTACGAGCTCGGCGAGCGCATCCTGGCCGAGGTCGAGACGCCCTGGCCCGACCGCTGCTGCTCCGACGACTAGCATCGCGCCGATGGAGGGGGCGCTCGAGACCACCCGGCGCGAGTGGGAGGAGGGAAACCGCCGGCTGCAGGCGGCAGCCGGCGACCGCCAGCTCTACCGGCGCCTGCTCGCGGAGGTGGACGTGGTGATCGAGCAGCTGCGCCGGCGCGTCGGCCAGACGTTCACGCTCGACGAGCTCGCCGCGGCCTACGGAGACTCCGACCGCTGGGTGCAGGAGGCGCTCGTCATCGCCGAGCCGGCGCCGGGCTGGCCGGCGCGGTCGACCACCGCCCAGGACGCCGCCTTCTACCTCTACTCCCGCGGCGCGGTCGACTACCGGCCGTGAGCACGTACGAGCGACGCCGCCGCAGGAAGAGCTCCACGCGCCGCCGCGTGATCTGGGCGGTCGTGTTCGTGCTCGTGTTCGTGTTCGGGATCGCGCTCGGACAGGCCCTCGAGGACAATCCGCGTCACGGCTCGACCGTGACGCAGGACCAGACGTTCACGCTGCCGCCGGTCTCGAAGACGGTCACGGTCACCGCGCCTTAGCGTGTTAGGAACGCTGAGATTTGGGTAGATTCGGGACCGGATGGCCCGTGAGCGATCCAGCCGTCAAGCCTCGGGCGAGCCGGAGTGGCTGACGCTCGGTGAAGCCGCCCGCTACCTCGGGGTCGCGCAGAGCACGATCCGGAAGTGGTCCGACACCGGCCGCGTGCGCGCCTTCTACACGCCCGGCCGCCACCGCCGCTACCGCCGGGACGACCTCGACGCGTTCCTTCAGAGCTCCGGCCCGGGCCCGAGCGAGGGCCCGCTTGTCCTGATCGTCGACGACGACGAGCAGGTGCGGGAGTACGTCCGGGTGAACCTCGAGGCCGAGGGCTACGAGGTGCGCGAGGCAGGCAACGCAGAGGAGGGCCTGCGCGCGGTCGAGGAGGCGCGGCCCGACCTCGTGCTCCTCGACGTGATGATGCCCCAGGTCGACGGCTGGGAGATGCTGCGGCAGCTGCAGGAGCGGCAGGGCGAAGCGATTCCGGTCGTGATGTTCAGCGGCCAGGCCGAGGCGGCCACGCCGGACGAGATCGCCGAGCGCGGCGCGACCGGCTTCATCGGGAAGCCGTTCGACCCGGGCCAGCTGATCGAGAAGACCAAGCAGCTCCTCTCCTCCTGATCCGGCTCGACCGCCACCTCGAGCGCTGGATCGTCCTCCACCGCGTCGAGTGGTTGAACACGCCTGTCGTCGACCTGACGCGGATTGCGACTGACGGCGCGATCTTCATCGTCATCGGAGCGGTGCTGGCGATCGTCTGGCGCCGCCCGTGGTTCTTCGTCGCGCTCGTCACGGCGACCCTCGCGGCGGACGGGCTCTCGTTGCTCCTGCGCCAGTGGATCGGCCGCGACCGCCCGCCGCTCGTCTACCCGGATCCGAGACCGCTGGTGGGCGTGCCGCACTCGGGTGCCTTCCCGTCCGGCCACGCCGCGTCGGCCTTCGCGGCCGCGACCGTGATCGCATGGGCCTCGCGCCGTCTGGCCATCCCGGCATACGTGCTGGCCACCCTGGTGGCGTGGTCGCGGGTCTACGTCGGCGTCCACTGGCCTCTCGACGTCATCGGAGGCGCCGCGCTCGGAACGCTGGTCGCTATAGCTCTTCTGAGGCTGTCAGCAGTCCGCCCCCAATCACTCCGAGCGCCGCAAGAAGGCTGATCCAGATGCCGATTCCGCGGCCGGCGGCGACGATCGAGTCGGGGATGTCGATCAGGCGGATGAGGACGAAGATCGTCGCCAGCGAGCCGAGCGCGATCACGACGAGGCTCTCGGGGATCGCCGGCGGCAGCTCGAAGCCGAACTCCCGCAGCGCCGCGAGCGCGAGCAGCACGAGTCCCACGAAGAAGATGAGCTTGCCCAGGACGCCGGTGTGCCAGGCGATCACCGACACTGTCGGCCCGGACTCGCTCGAGCCCGAGTACCAGCCGGTGAACGACGACAGCGTGAGCACCAGGGCCGCCACCCAGGTGACCCGTCGTCCGAGCGACCAGAAGCCGCCGGCGGGACGGACGTACGCCTCCTCGGGCTCGTAGTAGGGCTCGTCGCGCTGTTCCTCGACCTGGAAGGGCTCGGGCGTCTCCACAGGGGCAGTATGGGCGAAGTCGGCGGCTAGAGCCCGAAGAGCCGCTGGATCTCGTTCCAGATTACGATCGCGAGCCCGACGCTGGTCGCGATCACCGCGGCCAGGGCGAGCCAGAAGCGGAGGCGCGCCAGATTGCGCTGGTAGGCCCGCTCCTCCCGGTGGCGGCGCTTGATCCGTTGGCGGCGGTAGTTCCGCGAGATCGCCGTCGGGTCGAGTAACTCCTCCTCGACGCGCTGTCGCTCGGGCAAAGCCACGCGGGGAGTCTAGTAGGCCATACTTGCGGCGGGTCGGAAGATGGCCGTGGCCAGGGAAATATCCGGAGTCGGGGGGCTTGATTCGGCCCTCATGACGATCGTCGAGCGGACGGCGGAGATCGCCGGCGCGGACATCGTCGTCGCCCGCCTGCTGGACGACTCCGGGGGGTTGACCGCGCGCGCGGTGCACGCCGCGTCCGCGGCGTTGCGCGCAGAGCTCGAGGGCTCGCGCCTCGACCCCGACGCGGTGGCCGCCGACGAGAACGGCGAGCCGCCGCAGCTGCCGCCGCCGCTGCGGCGCATTGCCGAGCGGCTGGGAGCGAGGGACGTCCTGCAGCTGCCCGTCCTCGACGGAGGGACGCTCGTCGGGTCGCTCGAGCTGCTTCGTCGCCGGAGCGAGTTCGGCGAGCGCGAGCGGCGGCTCGCGGCGGCGGCCGCGGAGAACGTCGCGCTTGCGCGCCGAGCGTTCGGGGACGGCGACCCCGCGGTCACGGCGGCGGATCTCCTGGGCCTGGCAGGCGACGCGCTCGCGGCGGGGTCGGACGAGACACGTGCCGCCGACCAGGTCGCGACGCTCGCGGCCGAGGCGACCGGCGCCCGCGCCTGTCTCGTGTGGCGCTACGAGCCGCAGGGCCCGGTGCTGTCGGCGCTGTCGGGAAGCGCACTCGAAACCGCCGTGGGGCTCGACGCGGTTCAGCGCTCACGCGGCGGCCCCGGCTCGCGCGCGCTCGAGCCGGTCGAGGACGGCGGCGCGCTGGTGACCGTGCAGCTCGGCG
>Ga0081540_1003226_pt1 | contig 12999 bp, 11 predicted proteins | sample TabmetS2T1R1_FD_71024 | JGI IMG/M metagenome (GOLD analysis project Ga0081540, IMG submission 71024) | Tabebuia heterophylla rhizosphere microbial communities from the University of Puerto Rico - S2T1R1 | ecosystem: Host-associated > Plants > Roots > Rhizosphere ... | reverse complement strand
CGCTATGCCGGCGAGGCTGTGGCGGCCGTGGTCGCGACATCGCGGGTGCTGGCGCAGACCGCGGCCGAGGCGATTGCGGTCGACTACGAAATGCTGCCCTCGGTGGTCGATCCGCTGGAAGCGATCAAGCCCGGCGCACCGGCCGTGTGGCCCGACGCGCCGGACAATATCGTCGCGGCCATGAGCTATGGCGATGCAGCCAAGGTCGAAGAGGCGTTTGCAACAGCCGCGCATAAAGTCTCGCTCGAGCTGGTCAGCCAGCGGCTGGTCCCGTCCGCGATGGAGCCGCGCTCGACGATCGCCGAGATCGACAAGAAGTCCGGCCGGCTGATCCTGCATGTGCAATCGCAGACGCCGGGCTCGACCCGCGACGTGCTGGCGGAGGCCGTATTGAAGCGGCCGAAGGAAAGCGTTCGTGTGCTGGTCGGCGACATCGGCGGCGGTTTTGGGCAGAAGACCAATCTCTATCCGGAAGACGGCATCGTCGCCTATGCCGCGACAAAACTGTCGCGCAAGATCCGCTGGCGCGGCGACCGCACCGACGAATTCGTCGGCGGCACCCACGGCCGCGACCTGACCTCGACCGGAGAATTCGCGCTCGACGCCAAGGGCCGCGTGCTGGCCTACCGCGTCCGCTCGGTCGGCGGCACCGGCGCCTATAGTTCGGGCGCGGCGAACATCATCCCGCTGGTGCTCGGCCCGTTCGTGCAGACCGGCGTCTACGATCTGCCGCTGGTGCATTTCGAAGTGAAGTCGGTGATGACCAACACCGCGCCGGTCGGCGCCTATCGCGGCGCGGGCCGGCCGGAAGCCGTGTTCATCGTCGAGCGGCTGATGGACGCCGCCGCGCGCCAGATCGGAATGGACCCGCGCGCCATCCGCAAGGTGAACTACATCAAGCCCGCGCAACTGCCTTACACCAACGCGGTCGGCCAGGTGTATGACTCCGGCGCCTTCGCGCACATGCTCTCGCGCGCCTCCGAGCTTTCGGACTGGGACGGCTTCGCCGCGCGCAAGAAGGCGGCGAAGAAGAGGGGCCTGCTCTACGGGCGCGGTCTCACCAGCTACATCGAATGGACCGGCGGGCGCGCGCACACTGAAAAGGTCAGCCTGCACGCGACCGCTGAGGGCCGCATCATCCTGCATTCCGGCACCATGGCGATGGGGCAGGGCCTGCAGACCACCTACTCGCAGATGGTGTCCGACTCGCTCGGCATTCCCCTGGACAAGATCGACGTCGTGCAGGGCGACACTGATCTCGCCACCGGCTTCGGCAGCGTCGGCTCGCGCTCGCTGTTCGTCGGCGGCACGGCGGTGGCTGTCTCGACATCAGACATGATCAGCAAGGCACGCGAAAAGGCCTCGAACGTGCTGGAAACTTCCGTCGAGGATATCGAATATCGCGACGGCTGGCTGACGGTGGTCGGAACCGACAAGCGCATCAGCCTGTTCGAGATCGCGAAGAATGAATCCGGCGCGCGGCTCTCGGTCGACAGCGAGGGCGAAGTCGATGGGCCGAGCTGGCCGAACGGCACGCACATCTGCGAAGTAGAGATTGATCCCGAAACCGGCGTGAGCAAGGTGGTGCGCTACACCACGGTCGACGACGTCGGCGTCGCCGTCAATCCGATGCTGGTGACCGGCCAGGTGCACGGCGGCGTTGCGCAAGGCATCGGGCAGGCGCTGTATGAGGGCGTCGCCTACAGCGAGGAAGGCCAGCTGCTGACCGCGAGCTACCAGGATTACTGCGTGCCGCGCGCCGACGACATTCCGCCGATCGAGGTCACGCTTGACGACTCTGCACCCTGTCGCACCAATCCGCTGGGCGCCAAGGGCTGCGGCGAATCCGGCGCCATCGGCGGCCCGCCCTGCGTCACCAACGGCGTGATGGACGCGCTGAGCGAACTCGGCATCAAGCAGCTCAACACGCCGTTGACGCCGTCCAAGGTGTGGCAGGCGATCAGGGATGCGAAGGCGGCGGGACTCTAGACGCCCGGCGCTCTTCCTTCACCCTCCCCTGGAGGGGGAGGGTCGACGCGAAGCGGCGGGGTGGGGTGACGGTCTCTCCACGTCCAACAGCGCCCGTGTTGAGAGATCACCCCGCCCCGTCACGCATCTAGCGATGCGTGCCGACCCTCCCCCTCCAGGGGAGGGTAAGCAAGGCAGCGACGCTACAACCCCAGCACCATCTTCGCCACGATCTCCCGCTGGATCTCCGACGAACCGCCGAAGATCGTATACGCCCGGCCGTTGAGATATTCCGGCATCACCGGCAGCAATTCTTCCGGAATTCCCGGCGCCTCGTTGAGCCGGTACAGCGGCCGCACCGGCTCGACATAGAGGCCGTCATTGCCGATCACCTCGACGCCAAGCCGCGTCACCGCCTGGCGGATTTCGCTGACCCGCAGCTTTAAGAGCGACGACACCGCGCCGGGATTTTGCCCGGTCTGCAGCGCCGACAGTACGCGAAGTTCGGTCATTTCAAGCGTATCGATATCGACCTCGATCTCGGACATCCGCACCGCAATATCGGGATCGTCGATGGCGCGGCCGGTGACGTCGGATTCGGCGAGGTCGGAAATCGTCTTCAGCGCGTCGCGTAGTTTGGCCGAGGCGATGCCGGCGCCGCGCTCGAATTCGAGCAGGTACTTGCCGTAGGTCCAGCCCTTGCCTTCCTCGCCGACGCGGTTGGCGACGGGCACGCGGACGTCGTCGAAGAACACCTGGTTGACCTCGTGGTCGCCGCCGATGGTCAGAATCGGCCGCGTCGTGATGCCCGGGCTTTTCATATCGATCAGGATGAAGCTGATTCCGTCCTGCTGCCGTTCGGTCTCGTTGGTGCGCACCAGCGCGAACATCCGGTTGGCGTGGTGGGCGTGGGTGGTCCAGATCTTGGTGCCGTTGATGATGTAGTCGTCGCCGTCGCGCACCGCGCGCGTCTTCAGCGAGGACAGGTCGGAGCCGGAGCCCGGCTCGGAATAGCCCTGGCACCAGTAATCCTCGCCGGAGAGAATTCGCGGCAGATAAAAATTCTTCTGCTCGGGCGAGCCGAAGCCGATGATGACGGGGCCGACCATCTTCACGCCCATCACGTTGACATTGGGCACGCCGGCGCGGGCGCATTCGGCCTCGAATATCCAGCGCTGCGCGGGCGTCCAGTCGGGACCGCCGTGATCCACCGGCCATCCCGGCGCACCCCAGCCCTTCCTGTGCAGCGCGCGCTGCCAGGCCATGCCGATATCAGGATCGGAGAACACGGATGGCGTCAGCGCAGTGGCGCGCTTCATTTCGGGTGTCAGGTTGGCCGCGATGAAGTCGCGGACCTCCTGCTCGAAGGCGCGCTCCTGTTCATTGAATGTAAGATCCATGGATAGCGCTCCGCTTCAGGGGTGGACGCCACGACCGCCCAAGGCGGCATGGCGGCGATAATGATGTGCGCTGCCGCCGAACAGCGTGTCGAAGGCGAGCAGCCGCTTGAAGTAGGACCCAATGTCGAGTTCCTCGGTGACGCCCATCGCGCCATGAAGCTGGACCGATTTCTCTGCGACGAAGCGCGCGCATTTGCCGATCTTGGCTTTCGCGCCCGAGGCAGCGCGGCTGCGCGCGACCGGTTCGGCATCAGCCATCAGCGCGGCGCGCAACGCCATCGATCGCGCCTCGTCGCATTGCATCGCCATGTCGGCGAGGCGATGACGGATCACCTGGTTGGCGGACAGCGGCCGTCCGAACTGCTTTCGGATCTTGGTGTATTCCAGCGTCTGGTCGAGCAGGGTTTGCATGATGCCGACCGCCTCCGCGCCGAGCGCGGCCATCGCGCGGTCGACCACAGCTTCGATCGCGGGCAGCGCATCGCTGCCGTCGCTGAGCAGGGCGTCGGCAGGAAGGTTCACATTGCGAAGATCAAGATTACAGGCGCGGCCGCCGCCGAGACGCGGGAAGTCGCGCGCGGTGAGCCCGGCTGCGCCGCGCGGCACGAGGAAGAGGCAGAGCTTGCCGCCATCGACCCGCGCCGAGACGATGATCTGCGCGGCGGCGTTGCCGTCGAGCACGGCGGTCTTCTGTCCATCGAGACGCCAGCCGTCGGGCGTCTTCCTCGCCGACGTGGCCACCTTGGCGAGATCGAAGCGCGCCTCGCGTTCGGAATGCGCGAACGCCAGATAGAGCGAGCCGTCGGCAATCTTCGGCAGCAGCGCCTGCTTCTGCGCTTCCGTGCCGCATTCCGAGATCAGCGAAGCGCCGATCACGACGGTGGAGAGATAGGGCTCGGAGACCAGCCCGCGCCCGAACGCTTCCATCAATATGCCGATTTCGATCGCGCCGCCGCCGAGCCCGCCGTAGGCCTCGGGGATCGGCAGGGCCAGCCAGCCGAGGTCGGCGAACTGCTTCCAGATGCCGGCGCTGAAACCGAGCGGATCGTTCGCGGCCTTGCGGCGGTGATCGGCGGTGTAGGTCTCGCCGACGAAGCGTTCGGCACTTTCGCGCAGCAGCCGCTGCTCGTCGCTCAAGGTGAGGTCCATCTGATCCGCTTTGCTTTTTCTATTTGGCTGTTGCCGGCTTCCGGACGGAAGGATGCAGCCCCGCGGGGTCCACCACCATTCCGAATTCCTGCAGATTGTGCGCGTGGCAGAGCTGATGCAGCGCGAACGCCTGCTCGATCGCCGCGGGTTGCCCCATCACATCGACCGAACGATTGACCGCCTCCTTTGTCAGCTTCAGCGCGAAGGAAGGCTTTGCCGCGATCCTTTCGGCAAGTTTCATCACGAAGGAGGAGAGTTCAGCCCGCGGCACCACGTGGTTGACCATGCCGAGCCGGTGCGCCTCCTCCGCGCTCCAGACGTCGGCAGTGAACAGCAATTCCTTGGCCTTGCGCGGACCGAGTTCCCAGGGATGCACGAACCATTCGACGCCGCAAACGCCCATGGTGACCACGGGATCGCAGAACTCCGCATCGTCGCTGGCGACGATCAGGTCGCAGGCCCAGGCCAGCATCAGGCCGCCGGCGATGCACTTGCCGTGCACTTCGGCGATCGTGGGCTTTGCAAGATTGCGCCAACGCCGCGTGATCTGCAGGTAGATTTCCTGCTCGCGTGCGAAGCGGCCGTGCGCGTTGGGCTCGGCGAAGCCGCCCCAATTTCCAACCGGTGGAAAATCCACGCCGGCGGCATTCTTGCCGCCCGGGCGCAGATCATGCCCGGACGAAAAGTGCGGTCCGTTGCCGGCGAGGATGATGACCTTGACCGCATCGTCCTGCACCGCCTGGTCGAAGGCGGCGTTCAGGTCGTAGGTCATCTGCAGGTTTTGTGCGTTGCGCGCTTCGGGCCGGTTCATCACGATCCGCGCGATACGCGGCTCCGGCCGCTCCACGACGATGGTTTCGAACGTGGTCATGGGCTCTCCCTGTATTATTATCGGGCCATGTTGTTATTTCAGCGAACGATAGGCAAGGGCCATCGGCCGCAAAATGGGACAGGGGCGCGCTTGCCGCTGCATACCTGGCGCAACCAATCTGCTATGCTGGCGTTTCATTGTTCTTTGGGAGAGTTCAATGCGCAGATTATGGACCATGCTGGCGGCGCTGGCGACGCTGAGCCTGACGAATTGCGGTTACAACGCGATCCAGACCAATGACGAACAGGTCAAGTCGGCCTGGTCGGAGGTGGTCAACCAGTACCAGCGCCGCGCCGACCTGGTGCCCAACCTCGTCAATTCCGTCAAAGGCTTTGCGCAGCAGGAAAAGGATGTGCTGCTCGGGGTAACCAATGCGCGCGCCAAGGTCGGCAGCATCCAGGCGACGCCGGAGGTGCTGAACGATCCCGCCGCGTTCCAGAAATTCCAGGCCGCGCAGGGCGAACTCTCCAGCGCACTGTCGCGGCTATTGGTCGTGACCGAAAACTATCCGCAGCTCAAGTCGGACGCGCTGTTTCGCGATCTGATGGCGCAGCTCGAAGGCACCGAGAACCGCATCACCGTGGCGCGCAACCGCTACATCAGGGCGGTGCAGGATTTCAACGTCGGCATCCGCACCTTTCCGAACAATCTGACCGCGATGATGTTCGGTTACCGAGAGAAGCCGAATTTCACGGTCGATAATGAGAAGGAAATCTCGACCGCGCCGAAGGTGGATTTCAATCCGACGCCGGCACCCGCCAAGTAAGGATAGATCAGGCAACGATTGAACCGACGACCCGCGATGAACGCTGCAAGAGCTTCCCTTCTTGCGCTGCTGCTGTGCTGGGCCTGTTCAGCGCTGGCGCTGGTCGCGGTGCCGCCGCTCACCGGACGGGTGGTCGATCAGACCGGCACGCTCAGTGCCGGCGACATCGCGTCGCTGACGCAGACGCTGAAGGATCTGGAGACGCGAAAGGGCAGCCAGATCGCGGTGCTGATCGTGCCGACGACGGAGGGCGAGGCGATCGAGCCGTTCGCGCTGCGGGTCGCGGAGGCCTGGAAGATCGGCCGCAAGAAGATCGACGACGGCGCGCTGCTCGTCATCGCCAAGAACGATCGCCGCTTGCGGATCGAGGTCGGCTATGGCCTCGAAGGCGCGCTCACCGACGTCACCAGCAAGCGCATCATCGACGAGGATATCACGCCGAAATTCAGGAGCGGCGATTTCGCCGGCGGGATTTCGGCGGGCGTCGACCGGATGGTCCGGGTTGCCGATGGCGAGAAGCTGCCGGAACCGGAGGCGCCGCACTGGCAGAGTCCGGGCCAGTTCGATATCGACCCGTTCAATCCGGTCGTCATCGCCTTTGTTTTCATCGTCGGCGCCGTGCTGCGGACGGCGCTCGGGCGGCTGGTGGGCTCGGCTGCGACCGGCGGCGTTCTCGGCTTCCTGGCCTGGTTCCTGGTCGGCAGCATCGGCGCGGCGTTGATCGTCGGCGTGCTTGCGTTCCTGGTCGCCTCTTTCATCGATCTGATGCCGGTCGGCGGCGGCCGCGGCACGCGCGGCGGCTGGTCAGGCGGGGGCTGGTCAGGCGGCGGTGGCAGTGACTGGGGCGGCAGCTCAAGTGACAGCGGCGGTTTCAGCGGCGGCGGCGGCAGCTTCGGCGGCGGCGGCGCATCGGGGAGCTGGTAGCATGGGCATCAAGCGCATCGGCAAACATCTTCTCGAGCACCGCTGGCGGCTGCGGCGCATCTTTCCGCCGAAGTCGCTGGCGCGGATCGAGCAGGCGATCAAGGCGGGCGAAGCCACGCATGCCGGGCAGGTGCGTTTCGTGGTCGAAGGCGCGCTCGACGGCGCGCCGCTGTTCCGCAACGAGTCGGCGCGGGCGCGAGCGCTGGATATTTTCTCGCAGTTGCGGATCTGGGATACCGTCCACAACAACGGCGTCCTGATCTACCTGCTGCTGGCCGACCAGGACTTCGAGATCGTGGCCGACCGCGGCATCGACACCATGGTAGGCCACGCCGGCTGGGAAAAGATCTGTCAGGAGATGGAGGCGGATTTCCGGTCAGGGCATTTCGAGCGCGGCGTGATCAGGGGCATCGAGGCCGTGTCGCGCGAACTGGCCGCACATTTTCCGAAGACCGGCGGCGGACCGAACGAGCTGCCGGATGCGCCGGTGGTAATGTAGTTCAATATCGATCGCGCTGTTCAGGCCGTCAGAGCGTGCATCAGCGATTTGTGCAAGGCATCTTCGTGGTCGAAGTTTCGAGCCAGGGTTCGCAACACGGTCTCGAAACGTATGCGGTAGGTGGTGGCATCATCGGCTTCACCGATGCTTTCGCAAATCTTCGCGGCGCCGCGATAGACTCGCCATGCAGCCAGTGGAAAATTGGCATTATCGACGATCGGCAAGGCGCGCCCGAGGTGCTCCAGCGCTTCATCCTGATTGCCGACGGCAAAAGCGATGCGCGCCAACAGCCCGTGGGCGAGTGCGAGATGGTTCTTGTCAGGTGCCGGGGCGGCGTAGTCGCGTAGCTGGATCGCCCATCTTCTCGCCTGATCGAATTCGGCAACCTGCAGACAGTATTCGCCCAGGCAGTGATAGAGCTGCGTGGAAATTGTAAAGTCTAGTGGAATTCCATCCTGTTCGAGGCGGCGCTGAACATCGACAAACTGCTTGTTTGCCCGTTGTGGGTCGCGCAGTCCCACGAAAGCCTTCGCCAGCACCGCTCGTTGAAAGAGATAAGCAAACTGGTTTTCGTCGAGCGTGGTCTCGTCGACGCCTTCGCAGAGGGCGCGGGCTCCCTCGAAATCCATTGCCTCGACGTGCAACCATGCAAGCGTCAAACGGCACAATGCGCTGGCCTGCTCGTTTCCGTTTTTCCTTGCCACTTCCAGCGCCGTCGTGGTCTCGCGCTGCAAATCCCGCCACTCGCCCAGATGAAGGAGCGCGGTCGACTCCAGCACGTTGAAAAGGACAAAAACGTAGACATCGCCGGATTCGCTGGCCAGGCGCTTTCCAAGCGTCGCCGAGTGGCGGCATTCCCGGTATCGCGACCGCCAGCAGTCGAGAATGCCCTCGATTCCGTAACGCCGGATCAGCGTGCCGTGGTCGTGCGCGCCGGCGCTCAGCTCCAGTGCTCGCACGCAACGGGCGGCATCCTCCTCGTGCCATCCCTTGAGATAAAGATTGATCATGGCGCTGCTGCCTTGCACCATGGCCTTGTAGGCGTCGTCCTCCATGACCTGGCTCTTGACCAGCACATCGTCGGACGCCTCCAGGCAGGCGCGGCGGTCCGCGTGAAGGCAGAACCGGCTGACGACGAGAAGGCCGGCAACCTCCTGCCGGAGCTCGCCGGCCTGTCCGGCGCAGACGATCATCTCCTTCAGATCGCGCACCGAGCCCGCGAGATCGCCAGATGAGCGAAGCGCGAGGCTGCGATGTCGCAGCACCGTGATGCGCAGCTTGAACATATCAGGCGCATCGATGCGATCGAGAATACCAAGAGCACGCGTGAGATAACTGGCCGCTTCGGCGTGGCCGAGGCGCTTCGCCGAACTCTCCGCCGCCTGTCCCAGATAACGCAACGCGTTCGGAAAATCCCGGCCCTGCTCGAAATGCAGGGCGAGCACCGGTGCAATCTCCGAGGTGAGATTGCCATAGGCCTGTTCCAGCCTCTTGCCCAGACGCCGGTGAATCTGCACGCGCTGTCCAGGCGCCAGATGCTGATAAACGACGTTCTGATACAGGATATGCCGGAAAGCATATGATCCCGAGTATGTACCGTCAGGCCATTCAGACGTACCAGCCGGGACTAGCGTGTGATCCTTGCGGGTGAGGGCTTCCAACTCGCGTTCGACCTCGACCGCATCGCGTGACAGGCCGGCTGCCACCAGTGCGGCGGAAAAATCCCCGCCCGCCACGCTGGCGACTTCGAGCAGGCGCCGTTCGTCCTCGGTCAGGCGGCTTACCTGATAGTTGATCATGTTGAGCAGGTCGGTCGGTACGCCGTCCTGCGGGATCGCCGTTTTCGATGACAGCGACCAGATGCCGTCAGTTTCGACGATCACGCGCTGGTCGATGAAAAACTTCACCAGCGAGGAGATGAACAGCGGCTGTCCCTGTGTTCGCTCGTATACGGGCACGGACAATGCGGCCGCCAGTGCATCGTCGCAGAACCGCAGTGCGAGATGACGCTCGACCTCCATTCGCGACAGCCGGTCCAGGCGCAGTTCGCCGCAGCGCTCATGAATCTCCAGATCCTGGTGCAGGCGGCGAATCGGATGCTGGCCGATGATGCTGTCCGCCGGCCGATAGGATCCGAGGATCAGCACCGAGGCCCTGCTGTCTCCTCGCGCGAAGCGGGAGAGAGCGTCCAGAGTTCCCAGGTCGCTCCAATGCAGATCCTCCAGAACAACTACCCATGGACGATCGGCGCTCAGCGCTTCCACAAGATCGCAGAATTCGCGGAGCATACGCTCGCGGGTCGCCCCGAATACTTCGCGCTGAAACGCGGCGCGCTCCGCCGCATCGATCAGGCCCGGGATCTGCAGCATCCAGGTTGGCGCGTGGGTACGAATGGCTGCCTGCAGTTCTGCTCCACGGCTGCTGCGACAGCCTGTCACCAGTGCATCGATCAAAGGCAGGAACGCTTCATCGGTTCCGAACCGCTCGGTGCAGCGCCCGCACAACACATCGACGCCCTGTTGCGCCAGCCGGTCCATCGCCATCTGGAGAAAGGCCGTCTTGCCGATCCCGGCCTCGCCGATGACGAAGGCGATCTGTCTTTGGCCGGACAGCATGCGCTGGGCCATCCGGTCCAGCATGTCGAGCGGGGCGGCGCGCCCGACGATGTGGTGCGTGCGTGAATCGGTGAGCGCGGACAGCGCCGGCAGGGCTTTGTGATCGTCTAAGGGTTTGGCCGTCGGCGTATCCTTGTCCACCGATCGTACCGCGATACCGACGAAACGATAGCCGCGCCGCGGCAAAGTCTCGATCCAGGACCTTCCTTCAGGGACCAACGCCAGCGCGCGCCGCAACGCAGCAACCTGAACCGTGAGATTGCTGTCTTCCACCGCCAAGCCCGGCCAGGCAAACGCGATGAGGTCCTCCTTGCTGACCAACTGGCCCGACCGCTCGACCAGCATCAGCAGGATGGAAACGGCCCGTTCACCCAGGGGCAGGGGGGTGCCGTCATGAATCAGGATTCGCGCAACCGGGTCCAACACCAGTGACCCCATCCGCCAATCGAGGTTGGCGGCGGCGGCGCTGACGGGGGGTGTTTCGCCCTGCAAATGAGGAGGATTGGGCTCCGATCGCTCAATGACCATCGATGCCTGCCCGTCAATCAAAATAGTATGCCGGAAGTCAACTCCTTCACCGGGGTGAAGTCAACGCGACAACAAGCACTTCGCGCCGTTGGTTCACTCTCTGCAGCCGGCCTAATTCGCAGACATTTAGCAACCTTTTCGGGACTGCTTCACGACATTGGGCCGATCTGGGGCGCACATTGCTTGTGAGAGTTGCCCGTTGTCCGCCAACCAGGAGGGTTCCGCGATGATCAGGGTGATCGATCTTGCTGGGTCCGCAGCCCCGATGATGGTGCTCCTGATGACCAGGGAAATGATTTTGCGCGTATTCGACATGCTCAGCCATGTCACGGGCGCCGTCTTGGTCATCGCGGTCTGCCTGCTGCCCGCTCTGTCGCCGTATCTCATTCTCTTGCCGATCAGCGCACTGCGGCTCTGGGACATGCTGACCGGCCCCTCCGCGGCCCAGTCATCACGACGGGCCAATGAATGTTCGGGTCCGCTCCTGTGTGGTCCGAAGGTGAGCGAAATCGCCAAATGGCAATCCAGCATTTCGCAGTTGTTGTTTCGAAAGGAGATTTGAAAATGTCAGAGATTCGAATCGATGCAAGCAAGGCAGAACGATTGATCACACAGATGTTGTGCGACGATCATGGCATGCGCGCAGACGATGCCGGCGCAGTGGCTGCGAGCATTTGTCAGCGGCTGGCGATGGCGATGCCGAGGTGCCCATCGTTGGGTCAGTGTCGGATTATCCCAAAAGATCCGCCGGATGCCGATGATTTCGCGATTGCAGTGGCAAAAAAGCTCAACGAAGGGAAGGGTGAGCGTTGGAAGGCGAGCGAGCTTTGGCAGCTTGTCTACAATCAGGGGCGGCATCTTCGGGTGTGCTAGAGCATGATCCGGAAAAGTGTGTAGCGGTTTTCCCTCGGGACAAACGCGAAGCGTTTGCCCGGAGATCATGCTCAAACAAAAAGATAAAGCGGGATGACGATTCGAAGAAAAGCCATCACGCTTTAGTCACGGACCGGGTTCAACGCCTGTTACGGCTCGGGTCCACTGGCCCGAGCGCATCGTTCACCGGCCGCGCAACTTGGCCCGCGATGCCAATCTGGAGATTACGCCTTCGCCGAGGGCCGCTCCGCCACACGCGCCATCCAGGCCACGAGGTTGGCATTGGCCGCATCGAGCAGCTGGCCGACCTGACCGGCAAAATCGAGCCAGCCATAGAGCAGGATGTCGGCCATCGTGAAGCGCTTGCCGCACAGATATTGGCGACCGTCAGCCATTTGCCCGTCGAGCCATTGCAGGCGGTTGGCGGCGATCATCTTCAGGCCTGGGGACGCTTCGGGCGCGCAAGGGATTCGTTTTTCGAAGAACTTCAGGCCTTCGCCGAAGCGAAAGCCGTTGCCCATATGCTCGCAGATGTTGAGATCGACGCGGCGCGTCCACATCCGGCATTCGGCGCGCTCTTCCGGGGTCGCGCCGATCATCGGAGGCGTGGGGTGTTTCTCTTCCAGATATTCGCAGATCGCGGTGATCTCCGAGACATAGTTGCCGTCGTCGAGTTCGAGCGTCGGCATCTGGCCGTGCGGATTGCGCTTCAAATGTTCGGCTTCGCGATTTTCGCCCTTGCGCAGATCGACGGTCTGCTTCGGCATCTCGATGCCCTTTTCCGCCATGAACATGCGGACGATGCGCGGGTTCGGTCCGACCGAGTCGTAGAGTTTCATCACGTTCGCTCTCCCGGGTTGTTTTTATCAGGCATGATTATTGAGAGCTGTTGAACAGGGCGCCGCCGGATTTGTCAAATCGGCACGGCGGGGGAGCGACCGGATCAATCGTCGAGCTTGTTGAGGTCGCGCACCGACTGCATGATCGGTTCGAAGTTCGCTCTAGCATCCAGCGCGTCGAACAGTTGCGCCGTGTCCGACAACAATCCGTGCGAGCGCTGGATCGCGATCCGCACATCTTCCTGCGGCGTGTCGGACAGCCGCCCGTGGCCGGACAGCAGGATCTTCGAGTTCAGGCCCTTTAGCCGCTCCAGCGACTGGATGTAGTCGGCGATGCTGCCCGAACCGAACACGCCGCCCATCACGCCGCCGGGCATCAGGGTATCGGCAGCGAACAGCAATCCCTTGTCCGGGTCGAACAGGGTCATGCAGGCCGAGGTATGGCCGGGCGTGTGCATCACGCTGAGGCGGAAATTGCCAAGGTCGATCAAATTGCCTTCTTCCAGCCAGATGTCGATGTCGATCGGCTCCTTCGGCTCCTTTTAAATCTTTCGCCGCATCGAGAAA
>Ga0081540_1003225_pt1 | contig 12999 bp, 11 predicted proteins | sample TabmetS2T1R1_FD_71024 | JGI IMG/M metagenome (GOLD analysis project Ga0081540, IMG submission 71024) | Tabebuia heterophylla rhizosphere microbial communities from the University of Puerto Rico - S2T1R1 | ecosystem: Host-associated > Plants > Roots > Rhizosphere ... | reverse complement strand
ACGCGCTGTTTCCTCCGCGCCCCGCGGCCGGGGCGCCCGGGGAGCGGGGGCCGGGGGGGGGGGCGCCACCCCGGGGGGGGGGCAGGCCCCCCCCGCTGCGCCCCCCGCGGCCCGCCGCAGGGAGATCTTCCTGCTGCCGCCGACCGCGGTCACCCTCGGCGAGCTGGACGCCTGCGGGCACCTGTCCGCCGCGCTCGCCGGCCGGCGGCGGATCACGGCGCTGATCCCCGAGGTCTACCTGGCCGACGGGGCGGTCTGGCTCACGGTCCCGCCCGGGCTGGACTACCCGCTATGAGCGCCGGACCGGGCGGCCGCGTCGACGGCCAGGGCACACCGCGCGCACGGTGCGTCCTCGCCCCCAACCCGTCACCCATGACGCTGGACGGCACCAACACCTGGCTCATCTCCGAGCCCGGGTCCTCGTCGGCCATGGTGCTGGACCCGGGACCGGACGATCCAGGACACCTGCAGCGGGTCGGTGACGCGGTGGCGGCGGCCGGGCAGCGGGTGAGCAAGATCCTGCTCACGCACGGGCACCCCGACCACGCCGAGGGCGCGGCCGCGTTCGCGGCCATGACCGGGGCGCCGGTGCTCGCCGCCGACCCCGCGCACAGGCTCGGCGGCGAGGGGCTCGCGCCGGGTGACACGGTGACCGTCGGTGGCTGCGAGCTACGGGTCGTGGCCACCCCCGGGCACTCTGCCGACTCGGTCTGCCTGCTCCTGGCCGCCGACGGGGCGCTGCTGACCGGGGACACCGTCCTCGGGCGCGGGACCACGGTAATCGCGGGCGACGGCAGCCTCGGCGACTACCTCGGCTCGCTGGAGCGGCTGCGGGCGCTCGCCGACGAGGCCCAGCTGCGGGTGCTGCTCCCGGGCCACGGCCCCGTGCTGGCCGACCCGGCCGGCACGCTCGAGTACTACCTCGCGCACCGCCGGGAGCGGCTGGCCGAGGTGACAGCGGCGGTGGCGGCCGGGGACCGCACCGTTGGCGAGATCGTCGCCCGCGTGTACGCGGACGTGGATCGCTCGCTCTGGCCGTTCGCGGAATGGTCGGTCCGCGCGCAGCTCGACTACCTGGCCGCCACCGGGGAACTGCCGCCCGGAGTCGAGCGCTAAGAGCGCGTCTGAGAAGTTTTGGATCTTGGTCGCCGTGTCTGCGTGACCATGGACGTCAATGCCATCGGGGGGAACGCCCAGTCTCGCCTGGGAGGCCACCCGCTCTGAGGGCCGGCCCGCTGGCTCAGCGGGCTCGCTTGGCCAGGCGCTCCGGGTCCAGGATCAGCACCGACTTCGCCGAGAGCTGGAGCCATCCCCGGGTCGCGAAGTCGGCGAGCGCCTTGTTGACGGTCTCCCGGGATGCGCCCACCAGCTGCGCCAGCTCTTCCTGGGTGAGGTCGTGATGGACCTGCAGCCCCTCCGCCTGCTCCTCCCCGAACCTGTCCGCCAGGTCGAGCAGGGCCTTGGCGACGCGGCCCGGGACGTCGGTGAAGACCAGGTCGGCCATGACGTCGTTGGCCCGCCGGAGGCGCTGGGCGAGCGCTCGCAGGAGATGCAGCGCCACATCGGGCCGGCCGGTCAGCCATTGCCGCAGGTAGTCATGGCCAAGCCCGGCGAGCCGGGAGTCTGTCACGGCCACCGCGCTGGCCGTACGCGGCCGTGGATCGAAGAGCGAGAGCTCGCCGAACATCTCGCCCGGCCCGAGCACGCTCAGCAGGTTCTCCCGGCCGTCGGACGCGGTCCGGGTCAGCTTGATCTTGCCGTCGAGAACGACATAGAGCTGGTCGCCGGCGTCGCCCTCATCGAACAGCCGGGCGCCCCGGGCCAGCTGGATGTCGGCCACACCGGCCCGCAGCGCGCGCGCTCCCTCGTCATCGAGTGTCTCGAAAAGTGGCGCCCGGCTGAGCACATCCTCAGCGTGAGCCACGGTGCCTCCTCGCACATGTTCCCTAACAGTGTCGCGCATCACAGGGCTTAGGTGTTACAGGGCTCAACCAGGTGGAGGCTCGGTTGCCGCGACCAGCCGGCGGCGGCAGTCCTCGATCTCCGCCTCGGCCTCCGCCCTGCCCACCCAGTTGAAGCCCTTTACCCCCTTGCCGGGCTCCAGCGCCTTGTACACCTCGAAGAAGTGCTGGATCTCCAGCAGGTCGAACTCCGCCACGTCGGTGATGTCGGTGTAGTGCGCCATCCGGGGATCCGTCGCCGCCACGCAGAGCACCTTGTCGTCGGCGCCCTTCTCGTCCACCATCCGGAACATGCCGATCGTCCGGCACCGGATGACGCAGCCGGGGAATGTCGGCTCGTCCAGCAGCACCAGCGCATCGAGAGGGTCGCCGTCGTCGGCGAGCGTGTGCTCGATGAATCCGTAGTCGGACGGGTAGCGGGTGGAGGTGAACAGCATCCTGTCCAGCCGGATCCGGCCCGTCTCGTGATCCACCTCGTACTTGTTGCGCTGGCCCTTAGGGATCTCTACGACCACATCGAATTGCACCCTGTCGCTCCCTATGCGCGAAGATGGTTTGACTCCAGCATCTCCTGAGAGGACGGGTGGTGGCCAACCGCGTCCGGCTGACCGTGCTGGCCGCGCTCGCGATGCTCAGCGTGTTCACCCTGTGCGCCGGGGTGGCCGTTGCCTCGCTGATGCCGGCCCGGCTGGCGCTGTGGCACGTCCCGCGGGTGGCGGCCGCCTCGGTCGCTGCCCCCGCCGCCGTGCTCACGCCCGCGGTCCCCGCCGGGGCCCTCCCCACCCGAGCGGGCCTGGCCTCGGAACTGGCGCCGCTGATCGCCTCTCCCGCGCTGGGGCCCCGCGTCGGCGTGGCCGTCACCGACCTCACCTCGGGCAGCTTGCTCTTCGCGCGGGCGGCGGGCGCTCCGGCGACCCCCGCGTCCAGCGCCAAGATCGCCACCGGGGTGACCGCGCTGAGCGTGCTCGGCCCGGCCGGGCGCCTCACCACCCGCGTCGTCCACGGCCCGGCCGGCTCGATCGTCCTGGTGGGAGGCGGCGACCCCACCCTGGCGGCCGGGCGGGTGCCGGCCTCGGACTACCCGCAGCCGGCCACGCTGGCCTCGCTCGCCAGCCGGACGGCGCGCTGGCTGCGCGCACACGGCCAGCGGTCGGTGCGGCTGAGCTACGACGTCTCGCTCTACACCGGCCCGCTCACGGCGCCGGGCTGGACATCCAGCTACGTCAGCACCGGCAACGTGACCCCCATCACCTCGCTGGAGGTGGATCAGGGGCGGCTGACCCCGTCCGGCAAGCCGGAGGACGCGGACAACCCGGGCAACTTCCGGCCGCGCTCGGTCACCCCCGCGGCCGACGCGGCCGCCGCCTTTGCCTCGTTCCTGCGCGCCCGCGGCATCCGCGTAGACGGCCGGGTCGCCGCCGCCGGCGCGCCGTCGGGTGCCGCCACGATCGCCAGGGTCAGCTCCCCCTCCCTGGCCGCGATCGTGGGCTGGATGCTGCGCGAGAGCAACAACGTGATCGCCGAGAACCTGGCACGGCACGTCGCGCTGCGCACCGGCCGGCCCGCCTCGTTCGCCGGCGCGGCGGCGGCGGTCACGGCGACCGCGGCGCGACTGGGCGTCAGCCGCGGCATCCACCTGGTGGACGGCAGCGGCCTGTCCCCGCGGGACCGGATCACCCCGATGGCACTCGCCGGACTCGTCAGGCTCGCCGGCGGCAGGCAGGCCGTGCTCCGCTCGGCCGTCACCGGGATGCCGGTGGCTGGCTTCTCGGGGACGCTGGCCCCTGGCCAGAGCGTGTTTGGCCACTTCGGGCGGGCGGCGCTCGGGACGGTACAGGCCAAGACGGGCAACCTGACGCGGGTGGTCAGCCTGGCCGGGATCGTCCGCGACGCCAGCGGCAGGCTGCTCGCGTTCGCCTTCATGGCGGACCAGCTCCCGCGCGGGCAGCTGGTGCGCGCGGCCGGCGTCATCGACGAGATGGCCACGGCGCTGGCCGGGTGCGGCTGCCGCTCCTAGACGACGGGGCGCGGCCGGCCACGGGTCACCTCCCGGAGCACGTACGGTGGAGGGGTGAACAGCGGACAGATGATCGACTGGGATGTCGCTATCTCGACCGGCATCAGGTGGGTGCGCCCCGGGCCCCAGGTCAGCCTCGCCGACGCGAGGGCGGTGGTCGGGGAACTGCGTGAGCTTGCCGTCGCCGTGGCCGAACCGGTCCACCAGGTCACCGGGATGTTCAGCGCCGAGGACGTCGGCCGGGTGGCGGTGGTGGACCGCCCCGGGTGGATCCGGGCGAACGTGGACGGGTTCCGGGTAGTCCTCGAACCGCTCGCCCAGCACCTGCGGGAGCTGGGCCGGGCGCCCGACCCGGGTTCGGTCATCGCCACCGTGGGCTCACGCGTCACCGGGATGCAGGCCGGGCTCATCCTCGCCTACCTGGCGGGCAGGGTGCTGGGACAGTACGAGCTGTTCCTCCCGCCCGACCCCCTGGCTCCCGACGGCGCGGCGCCCGCGGGCCGGCTGACGCTGGTCGCGCCCAACATCCTCATGGTCGAGCGCGAGCTGGGCGTGGACCCGCACGACTTCCGCCGGTGGGTATGCCTGCACGAAGAGACCCACCGGACCCAGTTCACCTCGGTCGGCTGGCTCCGCGGCTACGTGCAGGAGCAGATGACCGAGTTCCTGCTCGCCTCCGACCTCGACCCCGCGACGATCCTTGACCGTGTGCGCGCCGCCGCCGATGCCGTGGCGGGGGCGGTCCGGGGCAGCGACGGCGGGGCCGACAGCCTCATCGAGGCGATCCAGACACCGCGCCAGCGAGAGATCCTCGACCGCCTCTCCAGCGTCATGACTCTGGTGGAGGGCCACGGCGATTACGTGATGGACGCCGTCGGGCCGCAGGTGGTCCCCTCGGTCGCAGAGATCCGGGCGGCGTTCAACGCCCGCCGCGGGTCGGCCGGGCGGCTGGAGCAGACCATCCGCCGGATGCTCGGCATCGACCTGAAGATGAAGCAGTACGCGCAGGGCTCACACTTCGTGGCGACCGTCGTCAAAGAGGCCGGGATGGCGACGTTCAACCGCGTCTGGACCTCGCCGGAGACGCTCCCGACCAAGGATGAGATCATCACCCCCGCGCTCTGGCTGGAGCGCGTCGGGGGCAACGGTGCCAAGGCACTGGACGGCTGACCGGCGATGGGCCCCCATCCCGCGGTGGCCGAGGTCCGCAGGGCCATCCGCCGGGGGCTTGGCGGCCTCGCCGCCGGTGACCTCGTGCTGGCCGCCTGCTCGGGAGGGGCGGATTCGCTAGCGCTCGCGGCGGCCCTGGCCCACGAAGCGCCGCGCCAGCGGCTGCGGGCGGGCGGGGTGACCGTCGACCACGCGCTGCAGCCCGGATCTGCAGAACGGGCCCGCCGCGTCGCGGCGGTGCTGGCGGGCCTTGGTCTCCACCCCGTGTGCAGCGTGCCGGTGACGGTCGGCGCCGGGCCCGGCTCGGGCGGCCCGGAGGCCGCGGCGCGCGGCGCACGCTACCGGGCACTCGACGAGGTGGCCGAGCGCACCGGTGCCCGCGCGGTCCTGCTCGGCCACAACCTCGACGACCAGGCAGAAACGGTCCTGCTCGGCCTGGCCCGCGGGTCCGGCGGCAAGTCGCTGGGCGGGATGCCCGCCCGCCGCGGCCGGTACCGGCGGCCCCTGCTCGGCGTGCGGCGCGCCACGCTGCGGGCGGCGTGCGACGCCCTTGGCCTGCGGCCGTGGGACGACCCGCACAACGCAGACCCGGCCTTCGCCCGGGCCAGGATCCGGCACCACGCGCTCCCGGCACTGGAGGCGGCCATCGGCCCCGGGGTGGCGCAGGCACTCGCCCGCACGGCCGGCCAGCTGCGGTCCGACGCCGAGGCGCTTGACGAGCTGGCCGCCAGCCAGGCGCCGCTGATGCGCGACCAGGACGGCGCGTGGCTGGCCGGCGCGCTGGCGGCCGCGCACATCGCGATCAGGACGCGCGTGCTGCGGATGGCGGCGATCGAAGCCGGATGCCCCCCGGGCAAGCTCGCCGCCCGGCATGTCGAAGCGCTCGACGCCCTGGTGACGCGCTGGCACGGGCAGCGCTGGGCCACCCTCCCCGGGGGAGTCCGCGCCGTGCTCCGATGTGGCAAGCTGACGTTCGCTGTCAATGTTCGTCATGCCCCCGACGAGGCGGAGGCCATGGTTGGACGCGACTGACGTGGGCGCCGACCTCAAACAGGTGCTGATCCCGGCTGAGCGGGTACGGCAGCGGGTCGGCGAGCTGGCCGCCCAGATCGACGCCGATTACGCCGGGCGCGAACTCCTGCTCGTGGGCGTGCTCAAGGGAGCGGTCATGGTCATGGCCGACCTCGCGCGGGCGGTCCACCTGCCCGTGGAGATGGACTGGATGGCCATCTCCTCCTACGGATCCGGGACCAAGTCGTCGGGCGTGGTACGGATCCTCAAGGATCTTGACACCGACATCAGCGGCCGCCACGTGCTGGTGGTCGAGGACATCATCGACTCGGGACTGACGCTGTCGTGGCTGATGGGAAACCTGCGGTCCCGGGAGCCGGCCTCGCTGCGGGTCTGCGTGCTGCTCCGTAAGCCCGGCGCTGCCCAGATGGGCGTCGACGTGGCTTACACCGGGTTCGACATCGGGAACGAGTTCGTGGTTGGGTACGGGCTCGACTACGCCGAGCGCTACCGGAACCTGCCGTTCGTCGGGACCCTCGCGCCGCACGTCTACGGTGGGGAGCCGGCTGATCAGCCACGAGGGGAACACGATCAGTGATAGAGAGCGTTTATGGCTGGAGAGGGCCACAGAGGGCCCTGCGTCTCCCGCACCCAACGGGGCCCGGGCGCGGTGTACCGTCAAGTATCCCCGCACCACAGCCGGGAATGAGAAGGAAGCCGGGCATGGTCACTGGGACGCACGACAGCTCCGCCGGGGGTCGGCGGGCCACGACGCTGGTCAGGAGGAACCCGCCCCGAGCAGGTGGGGTCGTTCGCTGATGGATCTCAAGCGCTATTTCCGCGGGCCCTTCGTAGCGGTCCTTGTGATGCTGCTGCTGTTCTTCATCGTGTTCACGTACGCCAACCGCGGCACCTCGTACACGCAGAAGGACACGTCCTACGTCGTGCAGCAGATCGAGGACGGCAACGTCAAGTCGGCCATCCTCACCGACAAGAACCAGACCATCCAGATCGTCACCAAGTCCGGCGCGCACTACCAGGCGAACTGGGTCGGCAACCAGGGCCAGCAGCTGGCCACCGAGCTGCAGAAGAACGCGCCGCCGGAGGGCTACAACGTCGTCGTTCCCAGCGGTAACTCGGTGCTTGGCCTGATCATCGGCCTGCTGCCCTACGTGCTGATCATCCTGTTCTTCTTCTTCCTGCTCAACCAGATGCAGGGCGGCGGGTCGCGGGTGATGAACTTCGGCAAGTCGAAGGCGAAGCTCATCACCAAGGACACGCCGAAGACCACGTTCGCCGACGTGGCCGGGGCCGACGAGGCGATCGAGGAACTCCAGGAGATCAAGGAGTTCCTGCAGAGCCCCGGCAAGTTCCAGGCGATCGGCGCCAAGATCCCCAAGGGCGTCCTGCTCTACGGCCCGCCCGGGACAGGCAAGACCCTGCTCGCGCGCGCGGTCGCCGGTGAGGCCGGCGTCCCCTTCTACTCGATCTCCGGCTCCGATTTCGTTGAGATGTTCGTCGGCGTCGGCGCGTCGCGCGTGCGCGACCTGTTCGAGCAGGCGAAGGCGAACGCGCCGGCGATCGTGTTCGTGGACGAGATCGACGCGGTCGGCCGGCACCGCGGCGCCGGGTTCGGCGGCGGCCACGACGAGCGTGAGCAGACCCTCAACCAGCTGCTCGTCGAGCTCGACGGGTTCGACGTCAAGGGCGGGGTCATCGTCATCGCCGCCACCAACCGCCCCGACATCCTCGACCCCGCGCTGCTGCGCCCGGGCCGGTTCGACCGCCAGATCGTGGTCGCCCAGCCCGACCTGACCGGCCGCAAGGGAATCCTGCGGGTGCACGCGCGCGGCAAGCCCTTCGCCACCGACGTGGACCTCGACGTGATCGCGCGCAGGACGGCCGGGTTCACCGGCGCCGACCTCGCCAACGTGATCAACGAGGGTGCGCTGCTCACCGCGCGGTCCAACGGCACGCAGATCTCGATGGCCTCGCTGGAGGAGTCCATCGACCGGGTCATGGCCGGCCCCGAGCGCAAGAGCGTCCTGCTCTCGGAGAAGGAGCGCAAGCTCATCGCCTATCACGAGGGCGGCCACGCGCTGGTCGGCCACGCGCTGCCCAACGCCGACCCGGTGCACAAGATCACGATCATCCCGCGCGGCCGGGCGCTCGGCTATACCGCCTCCGCGCCGCAGGAGGACAAGTTCCTCGTCACCCGCTCCGAGATGATGGACCAGCTGGCCATGCTGCTCGGTGGGCGGACCGCGGAGGAGCTCGTGTTCCACGAGCCCACCACCGGCGCCGCCAACGACATCGAGAAGGCCAGCCAGATCGCCCGCGGCATGGTGACCGAGTACGGGATGAGCGAGCGGCTGGGCGCGCGCAAGTTCGGCACCGGCGACGGCGAGCCCTTCCTCGGCCGGGAGATGTCCCATAACAGGGACTACTCCGAGGAGATCGCGTCCACCATCGACGAAGAGGTGCGCCGCCTCATCGAATCCGCGCACGACGAGGCGTGGGAGATCCTGGTCCAGTACCGGGAGGTGCTGGACGACCTGGTCCTGAACCTGATCGACAAGGAAACCCTGAGCCGGGAGGAGGTCCTGCGGATCTTCGCCCCGATCAAGACCCGGCCCTCCCGGGGCTCCTACACCGGCTACGGGAAGCGGCTGCCCTCGGACCGCCCGCCGGTGCTCACGCCCAAGGAGCTGGCGCTCACGGCCGCCGCGGACGTCAAGGACCTGACGGCGCCCGGCAACGGCCAGTCCGGCGCGGCCGGCGGTCACGGCGGCGCCACCGCGGGCCTGCCCGCGCTGGGCGGCGAAGACGAAGGCGGCGGCGAGTCCCGTTGACCGAGCCCATCGACACCGGGCGTATCGAGCGTGCGGTGCGTGAGATCCTGCTCGCCATCGGGGAGGACCCGGACCGGGACGGGCTCACCGAGACCCCGGCCAGGGTCGCGCGTGCCTACGCCGAGCAGTTCTCCGGGCTGTCGCAGCATCCCCAGGACGTGCTGACAACGGTCTTCGACGCCGACCATGACGAGCTGATCCTGGTCCGCGACATCGAGCTCTACAGCACCTGCGAGCATCACCTCGTCCCGTTCTTCGGCCGCGCGCACGTCGGGTACATCCCGAACGAGAAGGGCCAGATAACGGGCCTGTCCAAACTGGCCAGGCTGGTGGATATCTACGCCCGCAGGCCCCAGGTGCAGGAACGCATGACCAGCCAGATCGCGGACGCCCTGATGGAGGTGCTCGAGCCGCGCGGCGCCCTGGTCGTGATCGAGGCCGAGCACCTGTGCATGTCGATGCGCGGCGTGCGCAAGCCAGGCGCGAAGACCGTGACGTCGGCGGTCCGCGGCATCCTGAGGGACAGCGACCGCACCCGGGCGGAGGCCATGAGCCTCCTGCTGCGCGGCAGCTAACGCCGGCGCCAAGGCCCAGGGGTGCCGGTCCCGAATGCCCGCATCCGCCGGCGGGCGCGGCCTGCCAGCGGGCAGTGTTCTGCGCCCGTTCGTAACGACCTGGCATGGGCCGGGTAATAGTTCGCGCGGGAAAGGAGCGACGGCGCAAGCGCGGGGTATCCCCATTGCGGGAGATCGCCCGCCTGATGACCGGCGGGACTACGCTGATCCCCCGTGATGCCGGGCCTGAAGCACATGCCGCAGACGAACAAGCCCAGCGGCCCACCCCCCGCCCCGCCCGTCGCCGGTGACGGGGGCCATGCTCGCGCGCACGCCGCGCGTGCGCCCGACCGCCGGCATCAGCGCCGGTGGGTGCCGGTCACGATGGGATGGCTCTGCCTGCTGACCGGGCTCGCCGACATTACCGGGGTCGCGATCCCGGGCCTGCACCTGTATGACCGGCTGGGCCGCATCACGGCCTTCGTGCCCGGCACCGTGACGAACGCCGCCAGCACCGCGACCGTGATCATCGGGCTGCTGCTGCTCATGCTTTCGCACGGGCTCCGGCGCCGCAAACGCCGTGCCTGGCAGGCGGTCACCGTGCTGCTCGCGTTCAGCATCCTCGTCCACGTCGTGCACGCCCCCTACCTGGCTCAGGCGGCCGCCGCCGCGGCCGTCCTGACCGTGCTGCTGTATTTCCGGGAGGAGTTCTACGCGGTGGGCGACCCGCGGACCCGGTGGCGTGCGGCCGGGGTCTTCGCCGGCCTTGTCGTCGCGGACGTGGCGATCGGCCTGACGTACATCCTGCTGGCCCGCCATCTGGCCAGGGACTATTCGCTGTGGCAGCGGGCCGTGCACGTGGTCTACGGCCTGGTGGGGGTGTCCGGCCCGGTCCGGTTCGTGCCGGACGCCAGCGCCGACCTGTTCAACCTGCTGACCAGCGCTCTCGGTGTGTTCACGCTGCTGGCGACCGCGTATCTGTTCCTGCGTCCCGCCAGGCAGACGGCCAGGCTCGGCGATGCCGATTCCCGCCGCATCGCCGGCCTGCTCGCCGTCCACGGTGACCGCGACTCACTGGGCTACTTCGCGCTCCGCAACGACAAGAACGTGATCTGGTCACCCACCGGCAAGGCGTGCATCGGGTACCGGGTGGTCTCCGGGGTGATGCTGGCCAGCGGCGACCCGATCGGCGACCCGGAGGCGTGGCCGGGAGCGATCCACGCGTTCCTCGACGAGGCGGCGCGTCACGCCTGGGTGCCCGCGGTGATGGGCTGCAGCGAGCTGGGGGCCGAAGTCTGGTGCCGTGAAGGCGCGCTCACCGCCCTTGAACTGGGCGACGAGGCGATTGTGGAGGTGGCCGACTTCACCCTGCAGGGCCGCGCGATGCGCAACGTCCGCCAGATGGCGGCGCGAGTGTGCCGCCAGGGGTACGTCGCGGACGTCCGCCGCGTGGCCGACATCGACCGGGACGAGATCGCCAGCATCGTCAGCCGGGCCGGCTCCTGGCGTGGCAGCCCGACCGAGCGCGGCTTCTCCATGGCGCTGGGCCGCGTCGGCGCGGCCGGGGACGGGCAGTGCGTCATCGCCACCGCGAGCGAGAACGGGGCGCTTCGCGGCCTGCTGCACTTCGTCCCCTGGGGACGAGACGGCCTGTCGCTCGACCTGATGCGCCGGGACAGCGGCGCGCAGCCGGGCGTGAACGACTTCCTGATCGTCGAGGCCATCAGGGCCGCCCGCGCGCTGGGGGTCGAGCGCATCTCGCTCAACTTCGCGGTCTTCCGGTCCGCGCTGGAACGGGGCGAGCGGATCGGCGCGGGCCCGGTGCTGCGGGTCTGGCGCCGCTTTCTCATCTTCATCTCCCGCTGGTTCCAGATCGAGTCGCTGTACAAGTTCAACGCCAAGTTCTGCCCGGTCTGGGTGCCACGCTTCTTCGTCTTCCCCGGCACCAGGGACGCGGTGCGGGTCGGTGTGGCCGCGCTGGAGGCCGAGGCGTTCGTGGTCTGGCCGAAGCTCGAACTGCGGCGGCTGTCCCGCAAGCTGGGCCTGGCGCGTGCGCGGCGCCGCCTGCGCCGCGCCTTCCCGGCATTCCAGGCCCGGCCGGGCCCACCGCACTCCGGCCGCTGAGCGACCGGACCTGCTGAGCCCCCGGCGGCCGGGCGCGGTGCGGGTGTGACTGCTGAGGCGGCGCTCGGAAACGACCCGCCCGCGCATAGGGTGACGCTCATGAGCGACGCAGGAACGGGCGCCACGGGCACGGGCCAGCGAGGCCGCGTGCGGGCTCCCTCGGGTGAGCCGGTCCTGCCGGGCCTGCCGAGCGCGCCCCGGTGCCTGGTGATGGGGGTGGTGAACGTCACCCCCGACTCGTTCTCCGACGGTGGTTCCTGGTTCGGCGCCGACGCCGCGATCGCCCGCGGCCTGGAACTGGCCGCGCAGGGAGCGGACATCGTCGACGTGGGCGGGGAGTCCACCAGGCCAGGGGCGCAGCGGGTGCCGGCGGGCGAGGAGCTGCGGCGGGTCGCGCCCGTGATCGGCGAGCTCGCCCGCGCCGGCGTGCCCGTCAGCGTGGACACCATGCGGGCCGACGTGGCGCGGGCCGCGCTTGAAGCCGGCGCCCGGCTGGTCAACGACGTCAGCGGCGGGCTGGCCGATCCCGAGATCCCCAGGCTGGTCGCCCAGGCCGGCGTCCCCTACGTGGTCATGCACTGGCGCGGGCACAGCGACCAGATGCAGGGCCGCGCCGTGTACCGCGACGTCGTCGGCGAGGTCCGCGAGGAGTTGCTCCGCCGCGTCGACGCGGTCGTTGCGGCGGGGGTCGACCCGGGGCTGATCATCGTCGACCCTGGCCTGGGGTTCGCCAAGCTGGCCGAGCACAACTGGGTGCTGCTGACCCACCTTGCGGAGGTTTCCCGTCTCGGCGGCTGGCCCGCTTTCCCGGTCATCATCGGCGCCTCGCGCAAGCGGTTTCTCGGCCAGCTGCTCGCCGCCCCCGACGGTTCCGCGCGCCCGTTCGCCGACAGTGACGACGCGACGGTCGCGGTCACCGCGCTCGCGGCGGCGGCGGGGGCATGGTGTGTCCGCGTCCATGAGGTGCCGGCCAACGCCGACGCGGTGCGGGTCGGGCAGGCCTGGCGCGAGGCCGCCGGGGGGCAGTGACATGAGCCTGGACCGGATCTCGCTGGCGGGGCTGCGCGTATTCGCGCGGCACGGTGTTCGTGAGCACGAGCGCCGCGACGGCCAGGAGTTCATCATCGATGCCGTTTTGCGACTGGATACGCGGGCCGCGGCCGCCGACGACGATCTTTCCCTTACCGTCGACTATGGCGCCGTCGCGGACCGGCTGGTGCGGCTGGGCCGCGGGCCGCCGGGGGGGCTGGTCGAGGCGGTCGGGCCGCGGGCGGGGGGGGGGGGGCGGTCGGGCGCCGGGGGCGGGGGGG
>Ga0081540_1003224_pt1 | contig 13002 bp, 12 predicted proteins | sample TabmetS2T1R1_FD_71024 | JGI IMG/M metagenome (GOLD analysis project Ga0081540, IMG submission 71024) | Tabebuia heterophylla rhizosphere microbial communities from the University of Puerto Rico - S2T1R1 | ecosystem: Host-associated > Plants > Roots > Rhizosphere ... | reverse complement strand
GATCAAGGTCGATGTCCAGGGCAATACGCTGCTCAACGCTTCCGACTATGACGTCAATGTCGCCGGCTTTGTGATCCACAGCGCCATCCATATGGCCAAGCACGACATGGATTGCGTGGCGCATACGCACACGCCGGCCGGCATGGCCGTCTCGGCGATGGAGTGCGGATTGCTGCCGCTGGCGCAGACCTCGATGCGGTTTCTCCACATCGCCTATCATGACTTCGAAGGCATCGCCGACAATGTCGGCGAGCGCGAGCGGCTGGTGAGAGACCTCGGCGACAATGAAGCCATGATCCTGCGCAACCACGGCCTGCTCGTCGTCGGCCGAACGGTGCCCGCGGCATTCAACGTGCTGTTCCGGCTCGAGCGCGCCTGCCAGGTGCAGGTCATGGCGCTGTCCTGCAACACCAAGCTGATCTATCCGCCGCAGAATATTCTCGAAGACACCTATGAGAGAATGCAGCCAAAGCCGGGCCGCAACGCGCGCAATGGCGACCTCGCCTGGCCGGCGCTGCTTCGCAAGCTCGACCGAACCGATCCGTCCTATCGAAACTGAGCACCCGTCTGTTCGCCTGACGTCCCCGCCGAAAGTTCAGCCCGCCTTGCGGCCGTGATGGCTGTGCAGTTGTGCCGACAGAATCCGTCGCCACTCGTTGAACTCGGGGCTCGCGATATCACGCGGCCGCGGCAGGTCGATCAGATATTCGTTGTCGATCCGGCCGGGTCCGGGTGACATGACGACGACGCGGTCGGCAAGGAAGATGGCCTCCTCGATCGAATGGGTGACGAATATCACGGTCAATCCGGTTCGCGACCAGATCTCGACCAGTTCGTCCTGCAGCCGCTCGCGTGTCATCGCGTCCAGCGCCCCAAACGGCTCGTCCATCAGCACCACCTCGGCGTCGTTGGCCAGCACGCGGGCGATCGCCACGCGCTGCTTCATGCCCCCTGAAAGCTGGTGCGGATAGACGTCCGCAAAGTTCTGCAGGCCGACGAGTTCGATGAAGCGATCCGAGGTTTCGCGGATCTCCGCCTTGGGGCGTCCCCTCGACTTCGGACCGAAGCCGATGTTGTCGCGGACATCAAGCCAGGGAAACAGCCCGTAGTCCTGAAACACCATGCCCCGGCTCGGCCCCGGTCCGGAGATCGGCATGCCCCACATCAGGACATCGCCATGCGTGGCGGCCTCGAATCCTGCGGCCATGCGCAGCAAGGTTGACTTGCCGCACCCCGACGCGCCGATCAGGCAGACGAACTCCCCTTTCCTCACGCGCAAATTGGCGCCGCGCAGCGCCTCGATCGATCGCCCGTTCTGCGAGTACGTCTTGCCGGCGTTCTTCATTTCCAGGATCGGGGCTTCAGCCATGCGAAGGACTCCAGGCCAATAGCCGCCGCCCGATCAGCATCACGAGTTGGTCGGACAGGAAGCCGAAGGCGCCGATCACGATCATTCCCGAGATCACGATCTCGGTGCGCGAAAGCTGGCGCGCTTCCATGATGATGGCGCCAAGCCCCGTTTGCACGCCGGTCATTTCACCGACCACGATCACCACCCATGCAAAACCCAATCCAAGCCGCATGCCCGTGAAGATCGACGGCAATGCCGCAGGCAACACGACGCGAAAGAATTGCGCCGAACTGGTGCAGCCCAGCATAGAAGCCGCCTCGAACAGTCGCGGCTCGACCGAACGCACGCCAAAAATCGTGTTCACCAGGATCGGATAGAACGCGCCGAGAAAGACAAGGAAAAAGGCAGAGCGCGGACCCAGCCCGAAAATGATCATCGCCAACGGCAGCCACGCCGTAACCGGCACCGGGCGCAGGATCTGAATGGTCGGATCGAGCAACTGGCGGATCAACGGCACCCGCCCGATCAGCATGCCGAGCGGCACCGCGACCATCAGCGCCAGCGCAAAGCCGCCATAGACGCGGCTGACGGAGGCCAGCAGATGGATGTGCAAGGTCTTGCTGTAGGCATCGTCATTGATCCCGCCAAAGGCGAGATCCCGCAATTCGAGCCAGACCTCGTAAGGCGGCGGGATCAGGCTGCCCGGCCGCCCTACCGTGGCAAAATGCCAAATCGCGAGCATCGTCACGGGAAACGCGATCGCCAACAGCAACGGCCGCAGGCGCGGTAGCCATGTCGTCCACGACACTCCGCGTTCCGCACCCGCGTCGTCCCCGCGATCGGAAGCGAGCGTGGTCACGATCAGGTCGGCTTCACGGCATCGACGAAACTCGTGTCGATGAAGGTAGCGAAATCAGGCAGCCGCTTGATCTGCTTCAACGCCAGCATGTGGTCGGCATAGATTTTCGACTGCTCGATCTGCTTCGCCTCGAGCTTCCACGTCAGTTCGACGTTCGGGACCGAAGCCTCGATCGCCTCCTTCTTCTGCCCGAGTTTGCTGGACGCCATCGCGACCATGGCGTCCTTGTTCTTCGAGGCGAAGTCGGTCGCCCGCTGATGAATGCCGAGCATCACGCGGACGAGATCGGGCTTCTCGGCGATGACGTCGCGGTGCGTGCCGAACACCATGTTGAGCGATCCCATTGCCGTCGAATAGGGATACTCGACCAAAGAGCCGATCCCGCTGGAGAGCGACACGCCGGGCCCCGGCTCGGCGCCGACATAGGCGTCGATATCGCCGCGCGACAGTGCAATGTGCATTTCGCTGAAGGAGACGCGGACCGGCTCGACGTCCTTGATGGTCATGCCTTCCATGCGTAGCCGTTCCAGGAAAAACACTTCCTGCGTCGTCCCCGGAAACACCGCGACCCGTTTTCCCTTCAGGTCCTTGATCGAGGCGATCCCCGCGTCCTTCTTTGCGATGATGGCCATGCCGCGGTTGCAGGTCGAGGCAATCACCACGACCGGTTCGCCCGCGGCCGCACCGAGAAGCGCAGCGGCAATGCCGAACGCTCCGAAATCGACCGATTTGGTCACGACCGCGTTCTTGCATTCGGTCGGCGTTTCGAATGGCAACACCTCGATCTTGTAGCCCGCTGGCACGAACTGATCGTAGAAATAGGGCGCGATGGAATGGATCAGTTTCAGGGCCCCGGCGCGGATCACGACCGGTCCTTCGGCCCGCACGATCGCGGGGCTGGCGATGAGACCGGCGCCCAGGCCGGCAATGAACTCGCGTCGATGGATTCGTGATGTCATCGGTGCACTCCCTTTTTGGTTTAAGGAAATGCAACAAACATGCCGATTGAACGGAGATTTGCCGTCAATTCACGCATCGTCGGCCGCGCATCCGAATGCGTGCCGATGCTTCAAATCCGGCTTTCTGGAACTGGCGCCGCCGTCCTGATCGGCAGTGATGCGTCAAAAATAGGCGCGGCCGCACCCGATTGATCAGGAAACAGGCGGTTTTCGTAACGTCCTGAAGAATTCCCGCACCTCCCCGACGAACAGCTCGGGTTGTTCGAACGCCGCGAAATGCCCGCCCTTCGGCATTTCGCTCCAGTGCTGGATATTGGTGAAGTTCGTTTCCATCCACTTTCGCACTGGTGTGACGATCTCCCTTGGGAAGACGGCGACGCCCGTCGGCACCGCCACCTTGTGGGCAGTTCGGCGCTTCGGCCCAAAGCTCTCCCAATACAGGCGCGCCGACGAGGCCGCTGTCGCGGTCACCCAATAGAGCATGACATTGTCGAGTAGCTCGTCTCGTCCGAGAATGTTCTCGGGATGCCCGTCGCAGTCGGTCCAGGCCCAGAACTTTTCCAGAATCCAGGCCGCCTGCCCGCTCGGTGAATCCGTCAGCCCGTAGCCGAGCGTCTGCGGCCGGGTGGATTGCTGCTTGGAATACCCAGAATCCCAGTCGGCGTAATACTTGACACCCCTGAGCGCCCGCTCCTCCTCCGCCGTCGGCTGGCCCTCGACATTGGGCCGCGCGGACATCGCCAGCGTGATGTGAATGCCGGCACAGTGCTCGGGATCCTGAGCGCCAATTGCGGTTGTGACGGCCGATCCCCAGTCGCCGCCCTGCGCGCCGTAGCGCTTGTATCCGAGGCGATCCATCAGCACCGCCCAGCTCGATGCAATGCGGTCGATGCCCCAACCTGTCGTCGCGGGCTTCTGCGAAAAGCCGAAGCCGGGCAATGAGGGACAAACCACGTGAAACGCATCCGCAGCATCGCCACCATGCGCGGTCGGATCTGTCAGCGGCTCGACCACCTTGTGAAACTCGACCACCGAACCCGGCCAGCCATGGGTAATAATCAGCGGCATGGCCTCCGGGTGCGGCGAACGGACGTGCAGGAAATGAATATCGAGCCCGTCGATCCCGGTGGTGAACTGCGCAAAGCGGTTAAGGCGTGCCTCGCGCTGGCGCCAATCGTAATCCTCGGCCCAGTAGCGGCAGATCTCCTTGATCCATTTCAGCGGCGCACCCTGGCTCCAGTCGTCGACCAGTTCGGCCTCCGGCCAGCGCGTCCGCCGCAATCGCGTTTTCAGATCTTCCAGCACATCGTCGGCGATCGAAATGCGGTAGGGCCTGATCTCGGCACTCATGGCTGCCCTTTCGTTGCTGGTGTGCTGTCAGCGTACTGCGAGAGACTATTCAACACGTAGGCCCGCGCGCCAGCCCATTTCCCAGAAATCGGCTTCGAGCCGGGTAGCCTCGCGAAAGATCGCGATCAGTTCCGCCTCGCGGGCCGGCGTCACATAGCGCTCGGCGAGGCGCTCCAGATGCGCCCGCGCGTTCGCCGCGACCTCCTGGTACGGTGCGCCGGAATATTCTGCTATCCACACCCGATAGGGGTTCGTAGCGGCGCCCGCATTTGGCATTGAAGCGAGCCGCGTCGCGATCTCCGCGTAGCCGATCACGCACGGCGCAAGCGCCACCTTGAGCGCCAGGAGATCGCCGCGCATTCCCGCGTCGAGCACATAGCGGGTATAGGCCAGCATCTCCGCGGCTGGAGGTGCCCGCTCCAGATCGCCGGGCGACAAGCCCCATCCGGCGCAAAGCTTCACATGCAGGTCCATCTCGACGTCGAGGATGGCCGAGAGGCCGGACGCCGCTTCACGCATGTCGGCGAGTTCGGGCGCCTTGTAGACGGCGAGCGCGTAGGCACGGGCAAACTCGATGAGAAATAGATAATCCTGTACGAGATAGTGACGAAACGCGGCTTCGGCGAGCGATCCGTCTGCCAGACCATTCGTAAACGGATGCTCCGTGTAAGCCCGCCACTCGGCGGATGCCTCTGCCTTCAGACGCTCGAAGAAGCTCACGATTTCTCGCCTGTTTTGCTTTCGAATGGTTGGACCAATGGCGCGCCGTAGAACCAGTGGAAGGCCGACACGGTCTGCACCGAGCCAAGCCAGGTGCCAACCACTATACAAAATCGGAGAGCATCAACACAGTCAAAACAAAGATCATGCCTTGGCTCTCTCAAAACCAACGCTTGACGGGCGGCGCCTTGCAGGCCCGGACAGCGGCAAGGGATGTACCGCTGAACTCTAGGCAGCGATGGCGGCGGATCTTAGATTTCGCAACACGGCGCGCCGGACCTTTTCAAAGGCCGACGCCTCGATTTGCCGCACCCGCTCGCTGGAAATGAGCAGTTCACGCGCAAGTTCCTCCAGGCTCGGCGGGTCTTCGGCGAGCCGACGCGCCTCGAACACCCGTCGCTCCCGTTTGTTCAGCACATCAAGGGCCGAACGAAGCGCTTCCTTTTGTTGCGCGCTTTCATCCTGCTCGACGACGATCGCTTCCGCGTTCGGCGCGTCCTCGACCAGCAACGCCTCCCATTCGGTCTGCCCGTCTTCACCGACCGGCGCGTTCAAGGACAGATCGCCATTGAGCCGGCTGTTCATCTCGATCACTTCGCGAAGCGGGACCGCAAGTTCGCCCGCCACCGCCTCGGCGACCTCCGGCGTGAACCCCGCTCGATCGCCGCCAAACTTGCGCACCGCCCGCCTGAGGCCAAAGAACAGCTTCCGCTGAGCGAGCGTCGTTCCAATCTTGACCAGCGATCGCGAACGCAGAATGTAATCGTGGATGCCGGCCTTGATCCACCACAGCGCGTAGGTCGAAAACCGCGCGCCACGGCCGGGCTCGAAACGCGAGGCTGCGATGACCAGGCCGAGATTGGCCTCGCTGATCAGATCGGCAAGCGGAAGGCCGTATCCCTGATAGCGGCGTGCGACCTTAGCCGCCAGCCGGAGATGGCTGGTGACGAGAGCATCAATCGCACGGCGGTCGCGATTCTCCTGCCAACGCCGCGCAAGGTGCTGCTCGTCATTTCGTTCAAGGATTCCATATCGCTTGATAAGAGATTTGTATTCATCGACGAATTCTCGCGAGGTCGCTTTGCTCAATACCTCGAGCCTGTCGGCTGTCACGGCTGTGGTGTGGGCATTCATAGGTGGCTCCAATCCATCGGGCTCGGCGTATGTATGGAGCCTAGGAGAGGATGCCGGGGCGTCGCCATTAAATTGGAATTGAGGAAGCTAAATTCGCTGTTAGCGAATGGTAGCGCGACAATCGCGAAAATCTGATCTCGACCAATTCATCACATTGTCATTTTCGCAAAACCGTGATCCGCCCGGCGAGACCGCGCTTTCCTCTGTATCTGCGCGCCTGTTCAGATGGCTCAAGATTAGTTGAGCTTTGTAAAGGGCAATTTAGTGGAGCGAGATCGCCCGCACCCTAGATCTGTATCAGGCATCCGTCATCCGGATGCACCTCAAGCGAGCAATCCGTATTCGCAGGACACACGCCCGTTGCGGAGCGTGACCGCGCTTGCGCGTCCGATGAATGCTCGAATCAACGATATGGAGAAAGACAATGCGTTCGATCAAGGTAGTCGCAGTCGCGGGATTGCTGTCGGTGATGGCAGCAGCGCCCGCATTCGCTCAAGCGGCCATTCAGGAGCCCGGCCTCTTTGCATTTTATCATCCGGATCTGGACGTCCTGAATGGTGGTGCACCTACGCCTGCGTACAGAATGGAGTCGTTGCCGCCTTCGGCGCTGGAAGCCTACTCGCTCGAGGAAAGCGGCATGGCCGGTACCGGCGCCTGGCATCCGGGTTATCATCATCGCGTATCCGGCAAGATCCATGACGGCCGGCGTCGCTGACCTCCCTTCGACCGCCAGTCTCCGATCGCGACCTTCGCGCCGGAGGCCGGCCGTCGAACCTCTTCCGCACCGATCTAGCTCCCGTCAGTTTGATCATCGGGGCAAGTGATCTCCACCCTTCCTCCCGGGCCGGAGTGGATGACCAGGCGAAATCCGTGGAGCTTCACGATGGCCGAAGCCAGATTGAGCCCCAGCCCGAACCCCGGCGTGTTGCGAATCTTGTCCGAGCGATAGAACCGACGCAGCACGGCCTCGTGTTCCTGCTCACTAATCCCCGGTCCGGTGTCGGTTACGCGCAGGATGGTTTCTCGTTCGCCACGCAACAACTCCAGCTTGACCGCGCCGTTTTCAGGCGTGAACTTGATGGCATTGTCGACGAGATTGGCGACCGCCTCGAGCAGCAGGTCGCGGTCGCCGCGCACATGAAGCTTGCTGGACACGTTCACGCTCAGCGCGATCCTCTTGTCTTCGGCGATCGGCTCGTACATGTCGCAGACCTCGCGCAGCATCTCGTCGAGCTCAACGCGCCCGAAAGCGGACGATCGGCGGCTGTTCTCGATTTCAGCCAGGCGCAACAGCGCCGTAACGATCGACAGCGACTGGTCGATGCCGGTGATGGCCTTGTCGGCAGCTTCCTGAAGCTGCTCCAGAGTGGTCGCGTTGGTGCGGCCGCGCTCGAGCGTCAGGCGCGCGCGGGTCAGCGGCGTTCGCAAATCGTGGGCAATGTCGTTGCCGACGCCGGAGAGCGCGTTGATGGTGGTTTCCAGCTCATCAAGCATGCCATTGACGATAGCGGCCAGTCGCGAGAACGGCTCGTCGATATTCGCGTGCGGCAACCGCTCACGCAGGTCGCCGGCTATGATGCGCTGGACCCGCAGATTGACCTCTTCGACGCGCCTTCGCGCGCGAATACTCAGCCACGCGCCAGCCAGCAACCAGAAACAGAACGCCGGCAACAAGCCAAACGCCAGCGCTCCTCCGACGACTCTCGATAGCTCCCCGGTCTCGTCGACGTTGCGTCCAACGACCAGTACATTGCCGCGATCGAGGTTCCGCGCGACGGCTCTGACCACCTGCGTGCCGGCCTCGTTGTTATCAATCCGCCTGATCCTCACGGCCTTCGCCGGTGCGCCGGTTTCGAGCCCGCCCGGCAAGCCCGCAACATTGCCGGCAAGCCGTTTTCCCTGCGCATCGAAGACACCGGCAAACTGGACGCCGCGGGAATCCTGTCCAAGATGATCGCCGAGGGCGCTGACCAGCCGATCGAGCGGCAACCCGGCAAAGAAGTTGACCTGCGTCGTAATCATGCGATCGGAACGCGCGATCAGATAGTCATCGATTTTGAAATAGATGAAACCAAACAGGATCGTGACAAAAGCCGCGAACAAGCCTGCCAGCCCGGCGGCCCAATGAAACGTGTTCGAGCGGATGAACTGCATCTGGTGCTTCGAATCCTGCCGCCGATTGCCGCGTCGGCCCCCACAGCGCGGCCGCCCGGAAAGATCGCTCAAAATAGCTTATGATACTGCGCGCAGGATGAAACCTGCGCCGCGGACGTTATGGATCATGGGAGTATCGCCCGGGCCGTCGACCTTGTGCCGCACGCGGCCCATATGCACGTCGACCAGGTTGGTCGCCGGGACAAACTTGTAGTTCCAGACCTCCTCGAGCAGCATCGCCCGCGTCAGCAGTTGGTCGCTCCGTCGCATCATGTACTCAAGCAGGCGAAACTCGCGTGGCAGCAGGTCGATCTTGCGGTCGCCGCGCCTGGCCGTGCGCTCGATCAGGTCGAGCTCGAGTTGCCCTACCCGCAAAAGCGTCTCCCTCGTCTCCGACGGGCGACGCAGCAATGCTTCTATCCGCGCGACGAGTTCCACGACCGCGAATGGCTTGGTAAGGTAGTCGTCGCCGCCCATCCGCAATCCGCGCACGCGATCATCGACGGCGCCAAGCGCGCTCAGCACGAGAACCGGCGTGCGCACCTGTTCCTTCCGCAGCGTTTCGATGACGGTCAGGCCGTCCATCCCCGGCAGCAGGCGGTCGACGATCATGGCGTCTGGCCGCATGTCACGCGCCTTGGCGAGGCCATCCAACCCATTGGACGACCACTCCACCTCGAACCCGCGATCGGTCAGCTCGGCCACGATTTCCCCTGCTGTCTCGTCGTCGTCCTCGATCAGAAGAACCTTCGCCATCAGATCAGTCCGATTGCCATAGGGGTACCCCCTCGCCGTCTGGCTCGGCTCGTTCGGAACCATACGCTTGTCAGCTGACAAAGCCATCCTGGCCACACCTGTCACGGGATCTGGAGCCCAACAGCGCCGCCGTCCCATCGGGACCCGCGTGCGCCATCCGCCCTGCGGCCACTTCCGCCGCCTCGGGTACGAGCGCAGCGGACCGCTTGGCCTCCAAACTAGCCACCATGCGCAGGTGCCGCCAATAAATAGGGATTTAATGAGTCCGCAGCCCCTCCTCGCAGGCTCACGCCGAGTTGAAGGCATGTGAGACAATGTTTCCTTTGGACGACGGCTGGCCTGCCGCACGTCACTGCGAGAAGCCGGCTTGTCTTCCCCTGGACCTATTGGCTTCCCTGGACATATGGAGAAAACAAATGCGCAAAGTAAAACTTCTATCTGCTGTGTTGTTCACCGCGGCCGCGTTCGCCACTCCGGTGCTGGCTGCCCCGCTCCATTCGCGGCATGTCGTGACCAACGCCTATGCCGGCACCACACCGGTGCGCTCCGCTGACGTCTATGGCTGCATCCGGGCCCCGCGCGTAGGCGCCTTCGCCACCCAGCCGTGGACCTATTCGGCCCCCTGTGAGCCCTACGCGGGTTACCCTGACTACTACCCCGACTACTACACGGGTTACTGATCGCTCACGTCGATGCCATCGCTCGATGCTCCCTCCATCGAGTCATGATCGGCGAATGGGGCTGGCGGAGTTTTCCGCCGGCCCCTTTTCTTTTGACAATGCAGCACTGCAGTCTTCTTCCCGGGCAAGGGATCCGCTGCCCAACTTCGTGATCGCAAGGCACTGCCCCTAACACGGAATTTAGTAGGCACTTTGTGCATCGCACCTATCTGTCAATCAAATCCAAACAGATCGCATGGCCACGCACTGGCGCTCCCTGTTCGTGACCTCTCGAGCAGCCTTGGAGAACACCATGAAACGTTTCCTGACGATCGCCGCAGCCTCGGCCCTGCTGTCCAACCAGGCCTTCGCACAGCAGGCCGCCGTGATGCCGACACCTTCGATCTCGGCCACTTCGCCACTCGGCATGAGCACCAACGCGCCGGTCGGCGGTACCGGCATCCCGCTTGGCGCCACGGAAATCGCCTCACCCGGCGTGAGTCCGATGCCGGGATCACCAACTGGAACGATCGGCAACACCGTGTGCTCGACCATCGGCATCGCGCCGTCAACGATGTTCGGATCGGCGACCGCTTTCGACGGCGGCGGCGTCGCTGTCGCCGCACCGATGTCCACGCCGACGCCGATGATGGGCGCATCGGCATCGCCGGACGTGCCGACGCCTTCAGGGATTCCAGCGACATCGGCCCTGATCGACACCTCGGGCATGTCGAGCATGTGCGGCTCAGGCTCAGGCAACTTCGCCGCATCATCGACGCCCACGTCTCCGACGACGCCGGGCGGCGTGTCGCGCACCGGCATTCCATTGGGGTCGACAGAAATCAGCAATCTCGGAGTCAGCTCAGCCGCGATGGTGCCGACGATCGGTGTCGTACCGACCGTCAGTGCGTTGACCACGCCGACGATCCCGACAATGCCCACCATCTCGCCTCCGGCCAACGCGATCGCCATCCCCCCACCCGTCGACGCCATCACGACGTCGCCGAGCACGATCTCTCCCTGAACACGACATCCATCCGCGAGCACGAGCAGCCATGAAAAAGAAAGTCGCAATATCCGCAGTCTTGTTTGGCCTCGCCGCGGCAGGTGCCCTAACCTACCTGGTGCACGCCCATCTGGTTAAGCCGGCCGTCGCGGCGGTGCCGCCGGCGCCGGTCCCCGTCGTTGCCGGCGCGGTCGCGCAGCATGACGTGCCGATCTATCAAAATGGCGTCGGCACCGTGATCGCCTACAACACCGATGTTGTGCGGGCCCAAATTCAAGGCCAGCTCATCAGCATCAATTTCACCGAAGGGCAGACCGTCCACGCCGGCGACCTGCTCGCCCAAATCGATCCGCGTCCCTATCAGGCCCAGATCGACCAGTTCACTGGCAATCTGGAGCGCGACCAGGCCCAGCTCACCAATGCCCGCGCGAACTTCACGCGCTACAGCCAGCTCGGCGCCAAGGGCTGGGCCACACCGCAGTTGATCGAGACCCAGAAATCGCAGGTCGGCCAGCTGGAGGCCGCGATCAAGACCGACCAGGCGCTGATCGAAGCCGCCAAAGTTCAACTCAGCTACACCCGGCTGACCTCGCCGATCGATGGCGTGGTCGGGATTCGCCAGATCGATGTTGGCAACATCATCAGCCCGACCACGGCCAACGGCCTTGTGGTGGTGACGCAGCTCGATCCGATCTCGCTGATCTTCACCCTCCCGGAAGGCGTGCTGCCGCAGGTCCTCCGGCAGCAGCAGGCGACCAAAACGCCGCTTTCCGTCCTCGCCTATAACCAGGACAACACGATGCAGCTGGGACAGGGCACACTCACCCTGGTCAACAACGAGATCCTGCAGACGACCGGCTCGATCCAGCTCAAGGCCAATTTCCCCAACAAGGACCATCACCTCTGGCCCGGGCAGCTCGTGAATGCGCGACTGCTGGTCGATACACACGAAGGTGTCACGCTCCTGCCTAACAATGCTGTCCAGCGAAATGACAACGGCCCGTTTGTCTATCTCTTACAGTCGAACCAAACGGTCGAAGCAAAGCCGATTACGGTTATAACAACTGATGGCAACGAGTCAGAGGTGCAAGGCATCGAACCCGGCGCGATTGTTGCCGCAGACAGTTTCAACCGGTTAAACGATGGCACGAAGGTAGCTCTTCGCTCCGACGGTGGCAACGTGGCAGCGCGCGCCAGTGCGCCTAACAAGTAAAGCCCATGAATCCGTCGCGGCCATTTATTTTGCGGCCCGTAGCGACATCGCTACTGATGGCCGCGCTCGTGTTGTCGGGCACGATTGCCTACAGGCAGCTAGGTACTTCAGCACTGCCCGAGGTGGACTACCCGACAATTCAAGTGGTCACGTTTTATCCGGGAGCAAGTCCGGATGTTACGGCTTCAGCCATTACGGCGCCGTTGGAGCGCCAGTTCGGCCAAATGCCAGGCCTGAACCAGATGACGTCAGTCAGCTCAGACGGCAGCTCGATTATCACTCTGCAATTCGCCCTCAATCTGAACATTGATGTTGCCGAACAAGAAGTGCAGGAAGGAATCAATGCGGCCCAGACTTATTTGCCGCCCGATCTGCCGGCGCCACCAATCTACAGTAAATCGAATCCAGCAGATGCGCCGGTAATGACACTGGCCGTGACATCGAAAACAATTCCGCTCTCGCGGGTCGAAGACCTGACCGACACGCGGCTCGCACAAAAAATCTCGCAACTCTCTGGAGTCGGTCTTGTGTCGATCAGCGGCGGACATAAGCCAGCCGTTCGCATCCAAGCGAACCCAACCGCGCTCTCCTCGTACGGAATCAATCTCGACGATCTGCGCGCGACATTGATGCAGGCGACCATCAATCAGGCGAAGGGAAGCTTCGACGGGGCGCATCAGGCCTATCAGATCAATGCGAACGATCAATTACTCACCAGTAGTGACTATAAGCCGCTGGTAATTGCCTACAGGAATGGCGCACCGGTCGTGTTGTCGGATGTCGCGGGAGTCATCGATGACGTAGAGAATACCAAGCTTGCCGGCTGGATGAACGACACGCC
>Ga0081540_1003223_pt1 | contig 13003 bp, 13 predicted proteins | sample TabmetS2T1R1_FD_71024 | JGI IMG/M metagenome (GOLD analysis project Ga0081540, IMG submission 71024) | Tabebuia heterophylla rhizosphere microbial communities from the University of Puerto Rico - S2T1R1 | ecosystem: Host-associated > Plants > Roots > Rhizosphere ... | reverse complement strand
AAGGTCGCGGCGCCCGGCGTCACGGTCGTCGACGACGGCACGCTCGCGGGCCGTCGCGGCTCGCTCTCGATCGACGACGAAGGCACGCCGACGAATTGCACGGTGCTCGTCGAAAACGGCGTCATGAAAGGGTTCATGCAGGACAAGCTCAACGCGCGTCTCATGAACATGGCGCCGACCGGCAACGGCCGCCGCGAATCGTTCGCGCACCTGCCGATGCCGCGCATGACGAACACGTACATGCTGCCCGGCGAGCGCGATCCCGGCGAAATCATCGCTTCGGTCAAGAAGGGTCTGTATGCCGTCAACTTCGGCGGCGGTCAGGTCGACATCACGAATGGCAAATTCACGTTCTCGGCGAGCGAGGCGTATCTGATCGAGGACGGCAAGGTCACGCGACCGGTCAAGGGCGCGACGCTGGTCGGCTCCGGACCCGAAGTGCTGACGCGCGTGTCGATGATCGGCAACGATCTCAAGCTCGACGAAGGCGTCGGCGTGTGCGGCAAGGACGGGCAGAGCGTGCCGGTCGGCGTCGGACAGCCGACACTGAAGATCGACCGGATGACCGTGGGTGGCACCGCTGCGTAGTCGGCGGCTAAGGCAACAACTCGCGCAGCACGCGAAACAGCTCGCGATACGCATGCAACGGCTTCTCGCGATCGCGTTCGGCCCGTGCGTTGCGCGCGAGCTGGCGCAGATGCTGCCGATCGGCGGAAGGATGCAGCGCGATGAGCTCGTCGAGCGCCGCGTCGCCCTCGTCGATCAGGCGCGTGCGCCAGACTTCGAGACGGTGCAGGGCGGCCGTGTCGTGGCGCGCCTTGTCGCGGTCCTGCTCGAGCGCGCGGCGCAAGGGTTCGAGGTCGGTCTCGTCGAGCTTGCGCAGTTGCTTGGCGAGAAACTGCGTCGCGCGCTTGCGCGCGATGTGCGAGGTGACGGCGCGCGTGCGCAGGACCTCGCCGCGAAGCTCGTCGGCGAGCGGCAGGCGCGCAAGCTGCGCGTCGCTGAGCGTCGCCAGGGTTTCGGCGAGCTTGAAGATTTCGAGCGCGTCGCGGCGCTTCTGGCTGCGGCTCGGCGGCAGGATCTCGCCGTCGTCGTCGCGCGGTAGCTCGTCGTCGCGCATCAGGACATCACGTTTGGCATCGGCACAGTGAACGACATCATCATCGACAAAGATACCAGTTTGGCCGAGCTCGATCGGCTCCAGCAGATCGCCGAGGACGTGATCCGCCGCTGCCGCGCCCGGGGCGCGAGCGAGGCCGACGTCGCGGCGAGCGTCGACGAAGGGCTCGCGGTCAACGTGCGCCTCGGCGAGGTCGAGACCGTCGAGCGCACGCGCGACCGCGGCGTCTCGGTGTCGGTCTACTTCGGCCGGCGCAAGGGCTCGGCGAACACGGCCGATCTCGATCCGAAGTCGATCGAGCAGACGATCGAGCACGCCTGCGCAATCGCCCGGCACACCGAGGAGGATCCCGCGAACGGCCTTGCCGATCCCGCGCTGCTCGCGCGCGAATTTCCGGATCTCGATCTCTGGCATCCGTGGCACGTGAGCGCGGAGGACGCGATCCGTCTCGGCATCGAGATCGAGGACGCCGGCCGCGCGTTCGATCCGCGCATCGACAATTCCGAAGGCGCGTCGGTGCAGGCCGGCGCGTCGATGACGGCGTACGCGAACTCGAACGGCTTCAGCGGCACCGAGCGCGGCACGCGGCATTCGCTCTCATGCGCGCTGATCGCAGAGGACGACGCCGGCATGCAGCGCGACTACTGGTACGACACCGTGCGCGAAGCGCGCGATTTCGCGCCGGCCGCGCTGATCGGCCGCAAGGCCGCCGAGCGCACTGTCGCGCGCCTCGGTGCGCGCAAGCTCTCGACGCGCGAATGTCCGGTGCTGTTCGTGCCGGAGACCGCGCGCAGCCTGATCGGGCATTTCCTGTCGGCCGTCAGCGGCGGCGCGCTGTATCGCCGCGCGAGCTTCCTCGTCGACCACGCCGGCAAGCAGGTGTTTCCGGACTGGATGCAGATCGTCGAGCGCCCGCACATTCCGCGCGGCCACGGTTCGACGGCATTCGATGCCGAAGGCGTCGCGACGCGCGACTCCGATCTCGTCCGCGACGGCGTGCTCGCGCGCTACATCCTCGGCAGCTATTCGGCGCGCAAGCTCGGCTTGACGTCGACAGGCAACGCCGGCGGCGTGCAGAACATCATCGTCGAGCCCGGCACCGACGATTTCGCCGCGCTCGTCGAGCGCATGGGCACGGGCCTCGTCGTCACCGATCTCATGGGGCAGGGCGTGTCGCTGATCACCGGCGACTATTCGCGCGGCGCGTCGGGTTTCTGGGTCGAGAACGGCGAGATCGCCTATCCGGTCGAGGAGATCACGATCGCATCGAACCTGCGCGACGTGTTCCAGCGCATCGAAACGATCGGCCGCGACGTCGATCGGCGCTCGCACATCCTGACGGGCTCGTTGCTAGTCGGCCGCATGACGGTGGCCGGCGAGTGAGCGTTACGATCGCGTGAAAGGCGTGACGGAAGTCCTAGTGACCTCCTGCGATTGAATTCGCCGCGCGGTTGCGAAATAGTGGCATCGTCTTCCACCGGGAGCACGCGCATGAGCGAAACCGACAGCGTCACGCCGTCCGCACCGCCGCCGCAGCCGCCGCCGGACGTACCCGCGCCGACGGTCAACGACGAGCGCATGTGGGCGATGCTAGGACATCTTTCCGCGTTCAGCGCCTTCATCACCGGCATCGGCTGCGTGCTGGGGCCGCTGATCGTCTGGCTGATCAAGCGCGACACGATGCCGTTCGCCGGCGAGCAGGCCAAGGAAGCGCTGAACTTCAACATCACGGTGATCATCGCCGCAGTCGGGCTCTGGGTGCTGACCATCCTCACGCTCGGGATCGGCCTTCTGCTCACGGTCCCGGTCGCCCTTGCCCTGTTCATCGGCTTGCTCGTGCTGACGATCGTCGGCGCGGTCAAGGCGAACAGCGGCGAACACTATCGCTATCCGCTGACGCTGCGACTGGTGACCTGAGAGCCGCTCAGCTCGAGCGCGCAGCGACAAAGCGCGCGAGATCCGCCAGGGGTCTCGCGCGCGGGCCGAGATTCTCGATCGACTGAAGCGCGCCGGCGATCAGCTCGGCGAGCTCCGCGCGTGAAGCTTCGAGACCGAGTATCGCCGGATAGGTCGGCTTCGCCGCTGCGGCGTCCTTGCCGGCCGTCTTGCCGAGCTGCTCGGTGCCGCCTTCGATGTCGAGCAGATCGTCGCGGATCTGGAACGCGAGCCCGATCGCGTGGCCGTAACGTTCGAGCGCAGCGAACACGCTCTCGTCGGTGCATCCGGCGGCGAGCGCGCCGAGCCGGACCGAGGCGCGGATCAGCGCGCCGGTCTTGTGCACGTGCATGCGCTCGAGCTCGTCTTTCGTGAGCGTCCTGCCGACTGCGGCGAGATCGAACGCCTGACCGCCGGCCATGCCGTGCGATCCGCACGCGGCCGCGAGCACGCGCAGCATCTCCACGCGCGTGCTTGCATCGACGTCGATCGCGCGATCGTGCGCCAGCACGTCGAACGCGAGCGCCTGCAGCGCGTCGCCGGCGAGGATCGCCATCGCCTCGCCGAACACGACGTGACACGTCGGCCGGCCGCGGCGCAGGCTGTCGTCGTCCATCGCCGGAAGATCGTCGTGCACGAGCGAGTACGCGTGGATGATCTCGACGGCCGCAGCCGCGGCGTCGAGGCGATCCGGCGTGGCGCCGAGCGTCTCGCCGGCCGCGTAGACGAGCAGCGGCCGCAGCCGCTTGCCGCCGCCGAGCACGGCGTAACGCATCGCGCGGTGCAGCTCGACCGGCGGCTGCTCTTCCGGCGGCAGCACGCGCGCGAGCACGGCGTCGGCGCGCGCGGAGAAGGCCAGCAAGTCGGTCGTGAGTTCCGTCATGTCCGGTGCGAGGCGATGGGGCGAAAGGCGAAAGGCGAAAGGCGAAAGGCGAAAGGCGAAAGGCGAAAGGCGAAAGGCGAAAGGCGAAAGGCGAAAGGCGAAAGGCGAAAGGCGAAAGGCGAAAGATTGAACCACGAAGAACACGAAGAGCACGAAGAGAGCGATCCACAAATCTTCTTCGTGCTCTTCGTGTTCTTCGTGGTTCAGTCTTTAGCGGCGACCCTTCAGTCGATCAGGGCGTATCGGGGTCGAAAGGCAGCGCGTTTTCCGGTGCGCCAGGATCGAGCAGCTGCTTGACGCGAAGCTCGGCCTGCTCGAGCGCGTTCTGGCAGTTGCGGTACAGCGCGATGCCGCGCTCGAACGACTTCAGCGAATCGTCGAGGCTGAGCTCACCTTGCTCCATGCGCGACACGAGTTGCTCGAGCTCGTCCAGCGATTTCTCGAAATCGGCGATCTTCGAGCTGTCGGCGGTCGGCTGCATGCGCGGACGCTAGCACGCAGAAGCCTGCCAGTCGAGGCGTGCTCGCACGCGAGCGAGCCGCTCTGCGCCGGCTTCGCTGAGCCACAGATCGGCGACCGCGAGCAGTGCGCCGTCGGCGTCGAACACGAGCGGCAGGCGGCTGCGCTGCCACGGTGGAATGCCGGCTTCCTGCAGGAGATCGCGCAGCTCGCGCGTGTGGGCGCCACCGTGGAGGCGCAGGCTTTCGCCGCCGCGGCGAAAGCGCACGCGCGCGGTTTCGCCGAGCAGCGGCGCCGGCGCGTGCGCGTCGAGCGCGATGAGCCGCAGCACGCCGATGTCGGCCGGCAGCGCGAGCGCCGCGCCGGTGAAGTCCGCGCTCCAGTCGAGCGGCGGAAGCTGCAGCGGCGGCAACGCATGCAGCAGATCGCGATAGCGCCGCACCTCGACGCCCGGCCAGCGCACGCACGGCTGGCGATCCTCGCCGGCTTCGCCGAGCTGGCGCACGAGCTCGGCGACCTGGAATTGCGTCGGCTCGGGCAGCGCGATCGAGCGCAGCCAGCGGCGCAGCACCGGATCGCGCAGCGCATCGGGCAGGTGCAGCCATTCGCGGTAGTGCAGCGTCGACGGATCGAGACCCTGCAGGCGCGCGAGCGCTCGTTCGGCTTCGTCGTCGATGAAATCGGCGGCCGAGCGCGCCCACTGCGCGCTCTGGGCGATGCTGGTCTCGGCCTCGGGCCAGCGCCGCGTGATGCGCGGCAGGACCTCGACGCGCAGGAAGTTGCGGTCGAGCGAGGTATCGGCGTTGCTGGGATCCTCGATCCAGAGGAGGCGATTGCGCTCGGCGTAGTTGCGTAGCGTGGCGCGCGGCAACGTGAGGAGCGGGCGCCACGCATAGCCCGCGCCGAAGCGGCGCAGCGTGCGCATCGCGCCGAGGCCTTCGGGACCGGCGCCGCGCAGGAGCTTCAGCAGCACGGTCTCGGCCTGATCGTCGCGATGATGCGCGAGCGCGAGGATCTCGCCTTCGGCGAGCATGTCCTCGATGACGCCGTAGCGCGCGCGGCGTGCGGTGGCTTCGAGGCCGAGGCCCGGCGCGCGCGCGACTTCGACCGTGCGCGTCTCGAGCGGCACGCCGAGCTGCTCGGCGAACGCGGCACAGTGGCGCGCCCACATCGCGCTGTCGGCCTGCAGGTTGTGATCGACGTGCACGGCGCGAAGTCCGCGCGCGCGCGCGGCGTCGGCGTGTGCGAGCCCGTGGAGAAGCACGGTCGAATCGAGCCCGCCGCTGTGCGCGACGAGGATCGGGCCGGCCGGGAGGTCGGCGAGCGCGTGAGCGATCAGGTCGCGAAGGCGGCGGTCGGGCATGTCATCTCAGCGCGCGTCGGCGGACGAGGCGCCGCGTCGTGTCAGTTCCAGGAACAGACGACCTTGCCGCAGTTGCCCGAATCCATGAGATCGAAGCCTTTCTGGAAATCGTCGATGTGGATCTGGTGGGTCAGCACTTTTTGCAGCGGAAAGCCCGTGAGCACCATCTGCGTCATCTTGTACCAGGTCTCGTACATGCGCCGGCCGTAGATGCCGTGCAGCACGAGGCCCTTGAAGATGACCTTGTCCCAGTCGATGCCGGCGCCCTTGGGCAGCAGGCCGAGCAGCGCGATCTTGCCGCCGTGGTACATGCAGTCGAGCATGTCGGCGAACGCGCGCGGATTGCCGCTCATCTCGAGGCCGACGTCGAAGCCCTCCATGTGGAGATCCTTGACGACGTCCTTGATCGACTGCTTGGCGACGTTGACGACGCGCGTCGCGCCCATGTCGGCGGCGAGCTTCAGGCGATAGTCGTTGACGTCGGTGACGACGACGTTGCGCGCGCCGACGTGCTTGGCGATGCCGGCCGCGATGATGCCGATCGGGCCGGCGCCGGTGATCAGCACGTCCTCACCGATGAGGTCGAATTCGAGCGCGCAGTGCGCGGCGTTGCCGTAGGGATCGAAGAACGCGGCGAGCTCCGACGGGATCTGGTCCGGGATCGGCCAGAGATTCGAGGAGGGCACCGCGACGTATTCGGCGAAGGCGCCGTTGCGCGTCACGCCGATGCCGACCGTGTTCGGGCACAGGTGCTGCTTGCCGGCGCGGCAGTTGCGGCAGACGCCGCAGACGACGTGGCCTTCGGCCGACACGCGCTGGCCGACCGTGTAGCCGCGCACGCCGGGCCCGATGTCGACGATGCGGCCGACGAACTCGTGGCCGATCACGAGCCCGGGCTTGATCGTGCGCTGCGACCATTCGTCCCATTTGTAGATGTGCAGATCGGTGCCGCAGATCGCGGTCTTCTCGAGCTTGATCAGCACGTCGTTCGGGCCGATCTCGGGGATCGGCACGCGGTCCATCCAGATGCCCGGCGCGGCGTCGCGCTTGACCAGCGCCTTCATCGTTGCGGTTGCCATGTGCGGAGGAATCCTTGCGGGGTGGCGGATTATAGGGGCGAGGGGCGACGATTCGAAGGAACCGGCGGGAGTGAGCGGTCAGTGGTGAGCGGAATTAGGCGATCCGTTTCGTTCCGCTCACCGCTCACCGCTGACCGCTCACATTTCCTAGACTCCGCGCATGTCCCCCACCGACCACCGCCCACCCGCAATCTTCCTGATGGGCGCGACCGCGACCGGCAAGACGGCGCTTGCGTGCGCGCTGGCCGAGCGCTTTCCGCTCGGGCTCGTCAGCGTCGATTCGGCGCTCGTCTATCGCGGGCTCGACATCGGAAGCGCCAAACCCGATGCGACGACGCGGGCGCGGCATCCGCACCGCCTGATCGACATCCGCGATCCCGCCGAGCCGTATTCGGCGGCGGACTTCCGCCGCGATGCGCTCGTGGCGATGTCCGACATCGCGCACGACGGGCGCGTTCCGTTGCTCGTCGGCGGCACCGGGCTCTACTTTCGCGCGCTCGCGCTGGGCTTGTCCGATCTGCCGGATGCCTCGCCGGCGCTTCGCGCGCGCATCGCGGGCGAGGCGGAACGCGTCGGCTGGCCGGCGCTGCACGCACGGCTCGCCGCGCTCGACGCCGACGCCGGCGCACGCATCGGTCCCGGCGATGCGCAGCGCATCCAGCGCGCGCTCGAGATCATCGAGCTCACCGGCAAGCCGGTGTCGGCGCAGACCGGCGGCGCGCCCGCGCGTCCGCCGTGGCGCATTCTCAAGCTCGCGCTCGTGCCGCGCGACCGCGCGCGCCTGCACCAGCGCATCGCCCAGCGTTTCGATGCGATGCTCGCCGCCGGTTTTCTCGACGAGGTGCGGGCGCTTCATAGCCGCGGCGACCTCGACTCCGACCTTCCCGCGCTACGCGCCGTCGGCTACCGTCAGGCGTGGGAGCATCTTGATGGGACGGTGGACGGCCCCACGTTTCGGGAACGCGCGTTCTTCGCGACGCGCCAGCTCGCCAAACGCCAGACGACCTGGCTGCGCGGCGAGCTCGATGCGCGATGGCTCGATCCCGACGATCCCGTCAGCGCGGCCTCGGCGGAGGATGCCGTGGCCCTCTTTCTGGGTCCCGGAGTCGCGAATTCATGAATCCGTGTCGCACGGCATTTTATTTGTCGGAACAAATCGTTAAGATGGATCGAGTCGGAAACATGAACGCTGGTTGAACTGGGGCGTCCGGACGCATGCTTGCGCCGCGCAGCTTTTTTCCGGTTCGCGAAATTCGCTGGTGGAGAACAAGACCATGGCCAAGGGGCAGTCGTTGCAGGATCCGTTTCTGAATGCGTTGCGGCGCGAGCGCGTGCCGGTGTCGATCTACCTCGTCAACGGCATCAAGCTGCAGGGCACGGTGGAGTCGTTCGATCAGTTCGTCGTGCTCTTGCGCAACACGGTCAGCCAGATGGTCTACAAGCACGCGATCTCGACCGTCGTGCCGACGCGCAACGTGCGCGTGGGTCCCGAAACCGGCACCGGCGGCGCGCCCGCCGCGGGCGAGTCGCAGGAACATCACGAGTAATTCCCGCTGTTCGAACGATCACGCAAAGGCGAACGCGCGCTGCTGCTGCAGCCGCAGGAACCGGGCCGAAGCGACCCGGCCGCACTCGATGAATTCGGCGAGCTGGCCCGCTCGGCCGGCGCGAGCGTCGTCGGCACGCTGACCGCGCGCGTCGAACGGCCGAATCCGCGCTACTTCGTCGGCAGCGGCAAGGCCGAGGAGCTCGCCGAGCAGCGCAAGGCGCTCGACGCGAATCTGATTCTCGTCAACCGCACGCTCTCGCCGGTCCAGGAGCGCAATCTCGAAAAGCTCACCGAGTGCCGCGTCGTCGACCGCACCGGTCTCATCCTCGACATCTTCGCGCAGCGCGCGCGTTCGCACGAAGGCAAGCTGCAGGTCGAGCTCGCGCAGTTGAAGCACATGTCGACGCGGCTCGTGCGCGGCTGGACTCACCTCGAGCGCCAGCGCGGCGGCTCGATCGGCCTTCGCGGGCCGGGCGAGACGCAGCTCGAGCTCGATCGGCGCCTCATCGGCGAGCGCATGAAGCAGCTCGAGAAACGCCTCGACAAGGTCGAGGTGCAGCGCAACCAGGCGCGGCGCGCCCGGCAGCGCAACGCGGTGCCGGTCGTCGCGCTGGTCGGCTATACGAACGCCGGCAAGTCGACGCTGTTCAATACGCTGACGGGTTCGGCGGTCTACGCGGCCGATCAGCTTTTCGCCACGCTCGATCCGACCGTGCGGCGGCTCGAAGGCCTCGACGTCGGTCCGGTCGTGCTGGCCGACACGGTCGGCTTCATCCGCGACCTGCCGCACGATCTCGTCGCGGCGTTCCGCTCGACGCTGTCCGAAGCGCGCGACGCGGATCTCCTGCTGCATGTCGTCGACGCATCCGATCCGGAGCTCGACGAGCGCATCGCCGACGTCGACGGCGTGCTGCGCGAAATCGGCGCCGGCGATCTCGCGCAGGTTCTCGTCTACAACAAGATCGACCTCTTGCCCGAAACGCTGCCGCGGCTCGACTGGATCGACGGCGGCCAAACGCCGCGCGCATGGGTTTCGGCGATGACCGGCACCGGCCTCGAGGGCCTTCGCGCCGCGATCGAGCGCCGCCTCGGCGCCGAGCGGATCCATGCGGAATTGCACGTGCCGTCCGCGTCGGGCCGCCTGCGCGCGCGCCTGCACGCGCAGGGCATCGTCGCCGAGGAGAGCGCCGAAGAATCGGGCTGGCGCATCCGCATCGACGCGCCGCGCGCGCTCGTCGAGCCCTTGTTTGGTCTCCCGGACGGCGACGGCGACTGGCTGCGCCGCCGCTTGCTTGCCCGGTCAGGAACCCCTACCTACAATCCGGCCACGGCCTAGCGTGTGCGTTCGGTCGTAGCTTGTGCGATCTTCCCCGATCGCTTCTGCGGCCGCATCTTCCAGTGCTGATGCGGTCATCCGTAACGATGTTGGAAACGGCCGTCCACGGCCGCACTTTTCTTGAAGCCTGCATGTCGCGACGTTGCCGGCAGCGAGGTAATGACGAATGGCATGGAACGAACCCGGCGGCGGCAAGCAGCGCGATCCATGGAAGGACGGCGGCGGCGGTTCGTCGCCTGATTTCGACGCGGCGTTGAAGCGTCTCAGCGCGTTCTTCAACCGCCTGTTCGGCGGCGGTGGCGGCGGCGGCGGTTTCGCGATCGCGGCGTTCGGCATCCTGATCGCATGGCTGCTGCTCGATTGCTGGTCGGTCGTCAACGCGAGCCAGTCCGGCGTCGTGCTGCGCTTCGGCGAGTTCTCGCGCGTGATGGCGCCGGGCTTCAACTTGAAGTGGCCGCGGCCGATCGAGACGGTGCTCAAGGTCGACGCGACGAACGTGCGCGCGACGTCCGACCAGGTGCGCATGCTGACCAAGGACGAGAACATCGTGCTCGTCGATTTCAACGTGCAGTACACGGTCGCCGACGCGACGCACTACCTCTTCAGCGTCAAGGAGCCCGACGAGACGATCAAGCAGGCGGCCGAGAGCGCCGTGCGCGAAGTGATCGGTGCGAGCGGCCTCTCGTCGATCATGCCGGACCAGCAGCAGACGCAGGCGCAGCAGGCGCAGGCCGAGGAAGACAAGGACAAGAAGCCGGCCGCGCCGGCCGCCGTGCAGATCAATCCGAGCGCCGAGCTCGCCGGCCAGGCGCAGAAGGTGCTGCAGCAGACGCTCGACCGCTACGACACCGGCCTCAAGGTCACCCAGCTCAATTTCCAGAACGTGCGCCCGCCGCAGGAAGTCAAGGAGGCGTTCGACGACGCGATCAGCGCGCGCGAGGATCGCCAGCGCCGCAGCAACGAGGCCGAGGCGTACGCCAAGCGCGTGATTCCGGAAGCGCGCGGCGAATCGGCGCGCATCCTCGCCGAATCTGAAGGCTACAAGGCCGAGCGCATCGCCAAGGCCGAAGGCGACGGGCAGCGCTTCAACCTGATCGCGTCCGAATACAAGGTCGCGCCGGAAGTCACGCGCAAGCGCCTGTATATCGAGACGATGCAGAAGGTGCTCAGCGAAACCAGCAAGGTCATCGATCTTTCCGGCGGCAAGAACCTGCTCTATCTGCCGATCGATGCGAACAAGACCGCGCCGCCGACGGTCGAGGCCATCGCGCCCGTCGTCGGCGCGACGCCTGAACCCGGCAAGGGAGGCCGCTGATGCGCCTCGTCACCGCCGTCATCGCCGTCATCATCGTGCTGGTCGCGACCAGCACCGCGTTCATCGTCAACGAAGGCCAGACTGCGATCCTGCTGCAGTTCGGCCGCATCATCGAGACCGGTTTCAAGCCGGGCCTGCACTTCAAGCTGCCGCTGGTCCAGCAGGTGCTGCGCTTCGACCGGCGCATCCTGACGCTGGATTCGGCGCCGGAGCGCTATCTCACGTCCGAGAAGAAGGACGTCAACGTCGATTTCTACGTGAAATGGCGCATTGCCGATCCGTCGACGTTCTATACCGCCGTCGCCGGCGACGAGACGCGCGCGCAGCAGCGCCTCGGCCCGATCGTCAAGAACGGCCTGCGCACCGCGATCAACTCGCGTACGTTGCAGGAAGTCGTGTCGAGCGCGCGCTCCGATCTCACGCAGGCGCTCGTGCAGGCGGCGAACCACGACGCCGAGAGCCTCGGCATCCAGATCGTCGACGTGCGCATCAAGCGCATCGATCTTCCGGAAGAGAGTCTCGTGCTGCGCTCGGTGTACGAGCGCATGCGCTCGGAGCGCAAGCAGGTCGCCGATGCGCTGCGCGCCGAAGGCAACGAGGCCGCCGAGCGCATCCGCGCCAACGCCGACCGCGAGGCGCAGGTGCTGAAGGCCGAGGCATATCGCGACGCCGGCAAGACGCGCGGCGAAGGCGATGCCAAGGCCGCCGAAATCTATGCGAGCTCGTACGGGCGCGATCCCGAGTTCTACGCGTTCTACCGCAGCCTCGAGGCCTATCGCGAGGCGCTGACGACGCAGAACGGCGTGCTCGTGCTCGACCCGAGATCGGAGTTCCTGCACTACCTGCAGGAAAGCAAGTAGCTCGCGTGGCGAGCCTCGGCGCCGCGCTGTGCCTCGTGCTGGTGATCGAGGGGCTGTTCCTGTTCGCGTCGCCTGCGCTGTGGAAGCGCTTCGCCGAGCAACTGCAACAAATCGATGAGAGAACGTTGCGTATGATCGGGGCGGGCATGATCGTGGTCGGGCTCGTCGTCCTGCAGTTCGTGAATTGAAGAAGAAGCGCTCATGGGCAAATCCGTAGTCATCCTCGGCGCGCAGTGGGGCGACGAAGGCAAGGGCAAGATCGTCGACCTGCTGACGCGCGACATCGGCGCGGTCGTGCGCTTCCAGGGCGGCCACAACGCCGGTCATACGCTGGTGATCGGCGGCAAGAAGACCGTGCTGCATCTGATCCCTTCGGGCATCCTGCGCGACGACGCGCTGTGCCTGATCGGCAACGGCGTCGTGCTGAGCCCGGCGGCGCTCAAGAAGGAGATCGAGGAGCTTGAAGCGCGCGGCGTCGAAGTGCGCTCGCGTCTCAAGATCTCGCCGGCGACGCCGCTGATCATGCCGTACCACATCGCGCTCGATCAGGCGCGCGAGAAGAAGGCCGGCGGCAAGGCGATCGGCACGACCGGCCGCGGCATCGGTCCCGCCTACGAGGACAAGGTCGCGCGCCGCGGCGTGCGCGTCGCGGACCTGCACTATCCCGAGCAACTCGCCGAGCTCCTGCGCGGAACGCTCGACTATCACAATTTCGTGCTGACGAAGTACCTCGGCGTCGAGGCGATCGACTTCCAGGCGACGCTCGACGAAGCGCTCGCGTTCGGCGATTACGTCGAGCCGATGAAGTCGGACGTCGCGGGCCTGTTGCACGAGCTGCGCAAGCAGGGCAAGCGCATTCTCTACGAAGGCGCGCAGGGCTCGCTGCTTGACATCGATCACGGCACGTATCCGTACGTGACCTCGAGCAACACGACGGTCGGCGGCGCGCTCGCCGGCACCGGCGTCGGCGCCGATGCGATCGACTACGTGCTCGGCATCGCCAAGGCCTACGCGACGCGCGTCGGCGGCGGGCCGTTCCCGACCGAGCTCGACGACGAGATCGGCCAGAAGCTGCGCGATCGCGGTCAGGAATACGGCGCGACG
>Ga0081540_1003222_pt1 | contig 13005 bp, 11 predicted proteins | sample TabmetS2T1R1_FD_71024 | JGI IMG/M metagenome (GOLD analysis project Ga0081540, IMG submission 71024) | Tabebuia heterophylla rhizosphere microbial communities from the University of Puerto Rico - S2T1R1 | ecosystem: Host-associated > Plants > Roots > Rhizosphere ... | reverse complement strand
CAGAACGTCGGACCACCATCCCATCCCGATACAGGCCACGCGGAGCGGATCGGTATTCATGACTTTGCCCCTCCCCAGGGCCGAACTGCTACGTCATTCCCAATTCGCACCGATCGATTCGACCGCCATCCTGGCGATCCGCAAATCGGTCTCCCAATCGCCGCCGCTCACGCCGACATCGCCGATGCATTCGTGGTCCACCAGCACCGGCACGCCGCCTTCCATGGCCGTCCACCGTTCCGGTCCGGCGGCGAGCGCAAGTGCGGTCGCATGGCTCACATCGAGGTCCTGGCCGGCCGCGCCTTTCGCCGTGGTCGGGCGCCGGTTTGACGCGGCGCAAACCGCCTTGGTGGTGCAGGAGTGCACGGTGTGGAAGCGACCGCCATCCATTCGTTCGACCAGGATCACGTGCCCACCGGCATCCACGATGGCACAGCAGATCGCGATGTTGGCCTGACCGGCCAATTCCAGCGCCATCGCCATGATCTTTTTCGCGCCCTGATGCGTCAGGCGTTTGCTGTCGGCGACAAACATGGCAGCGCTCCGGTCGGCAGGGACCGGCGAATTGTGCGTCACCGCAGCGCCTCCTTCAAGAAATAATACGCAACTTCCGGATGCGGTTTATCACCCCGCACGTTAGCAGGCGATGCAGCCTATCCAGACTATGCGGCGCGAACATGGAAGGCTATCAGGGATTGCGTGCCGACGGTCTTCCGATCGAAGGCGTCAGATGTGCTGCGCCATGATCTGGCCGGGCCGCGCATCCGGGCGGGGCTCGATATCGACCGACCACAGGTCGCGGTTGTCGACGTCCTTTAGCGTCACGGTCATGACCTGGGTCTTGCCGTCGATATCGACGCGGCCGAAAAACTGCAGGCCGAAACAGGGGGCGAGATTCTCGCCCTGCTCCGCGCTGCAGCCCTTCTGGAACATCGCCTTCGGCCCGAACGTGTTGTCGAGCGGGGCCGGCGCCCAGGTGCCCGCATGCAGCGGGCCGGAAACGAACTCCCAGAACGGTTCGAAATCCTGATAGACCGCGCGGTTCGGATCGTAATGGTGCGCGGCCGTGTAGTGCATGTCGGCGGTCAGCCACACCGTGTTGCGGATGCCGGCGCGCTTCATGAACGACAATAGATTGGCGATCTCATGCTCGCGCCGCTCCGGCGGGCCGTCGCCGAGCGCAATGCCATCCTCGCTGAAGAGGCCGATCGGCATGTCGGCGGCGATCACTTTCCAGGTGGCATCGGAAGCCACCAGCTCGCGCTTCAGCCACGCCAGTTGCGTAGCACCAAGGATACAGGTCTCGCTCTGGTCGTCGCGCTTGTTGAAGGTGGAATCGCGGTAGCTGCGCATGTCGATCATGAAGACGTCAAGCAGCGGGCCATAGGCGATCTTGCGATAGATGCGGCCGTCGTGGGCGGGCACAGCCCGCATCGGCATGAATTCGTGGAACGCGCGGCGCGCCCGCGCCACCAGAAGCGAGCTGCCGTCCTCGGCATAGCCGGTTTCGTCGGCGGTGCCGATCGGTGCCCAGTCGTTGGTGACCTCATGATCGTCCCACTGCGCGAACATCGGCACCTCGGCGTTGAAGGCGCGCAGATTGTCGTCGAGCAGGTTATATTTGTAGTTGGCGCGGAACTGTTCGAGGCTGTGCGCCACCACGGATTTCTGTTCGGTGACGATGTTGCGCCAGACCTCGCCGTTGGGCAGCTTCAGCTCACGTTCCACCGGACAATCGGCATAGATGTGATCGCCGGAATGGATGAAGAAGTCCGGACGATTGCCGAGCATGGTCCGGTAGGTACGCATTCCGCCGCGCGACGTATCGATGCCCCAGCCCTGGCCCGCAGTATCGCCAGACCACACGAACGAAACATGGCTCCGCGCGGTGGGCGCGGTGCGAAAATGCCCGACCTGCGTCTCGCCTTCGATGCCGCTCTCGCTGATATCGTCGAAGCGCACGCGATAGAAAATGTCCTGCCCTGCCGGCAGGCCGTCGAGCAGAACTTTTGAGACGAAGTCGCTGTCCGGCAACGCGTCGGCGGTGGCCGAGCGAAGGATCGTCTTGAAGCTCTCGACAACAGAGCATTCGACTTGCATCCGCGCCGGGCGATTCGCACGCGCCCAGATCACCGCGGAGTCGGCCGAGACGTCGCCCGACTGGATGCCGCTGGCGACGAGCGGTCGATCCGCGGCGCGGCTGAGGTACGGCCTGGCGAGGCTGCCGAGACCGGCAATGGCGCATGTCGCGGCGGAGCGGACCAGCAATTGACGCCGGTTCAAGCCTTGTTTGTTCAAGCCTTGTCCGGCGCGTATCGCAATAGGCATCGAAGCACCCTCGTCGAATCACGACGAAGGTGTGCCCGTTGTATTTGACTCGCGGCTGAAGCTTTTACGACAGGTGGATGACGTGGAATCGGAGGACTCGAAGGATGGGTGGAGCGAAGCGAAGCCCATCAACAGTCCCGGCGCGGAAACATGATGGGTATCGCTTCGCTCCACCCATCCTACGAATCAATTATCTCTGCCAGCCGCAGATGCCGCCGGACTTGCACGGCCAGGTCTGGATGCGCGTGTCGCGCGCCTGCGCGTCGAGCGGGTTGCTGTGACGGCGCGCCAGCTTGATGCGGGCCGCGGCGCGCGGCTTCTCGACGCGCTCCTGCGCAATTTGCGGCTTGGGCGCGGCTTCCTTCGACACCACCACGCGCTCCGTTTTCACCGGCTTGCGATCGGTTCTGGCCTCGATCCGGACCGGCGCGAATTGCGTCTGCGGGCCGAGCCGCTTCGGCGAAAGCACGGCCTGCGAAAGATCGAGGCCGAGGAACTCGTCGGCGCGATACTCGTCGGCCAGCGCGGCGCCGCCCGACATCAGGAGCCCCGTGCAAAGTGCTGCCGCAATAGCGTTTTTCAGGACCATCGCTGGGCCTCCTGAAATCAACCAAAAGGTGAAACTGTTACCCAATATGTAGGAAACCGGCCGGATAATTCCAGCCGTTCCCAGTCACAAGGTCACCGGTGAACGATCCTGGCTGTGGAAAAGTTCACAAGCCGGGTGAAGCGCCCCTACTCGGCTGCCTGCGCCACCGGCTGGTCGATCGCGGCTTCCAAGCGCGCGCATTCTCCGCGGAACTTGGCGACATTGGCTTCCTTGACGTGGCCGTAGCCGCGAACAAGTTCCGCGGACTTTGCCAGCGCTACCAGATGCGGCCAGTCCTGCGGCTTCGCCTTGTCGAGATGGCGGAAGATCATTGCGGAATACTCGCCGGGCAAGGCCCGTTCCATCCGACGCTCGGCCGTGTAGCCGAACGGATCGAACGACGTTCCGCGCAGGAACTTGAACCGCGTCAGCAGTTCGAAGGCACGAAAAATCCAGGAACCGAACTCGCGCTTGCGCAGATGCCCGGTCACCTTGTCGCGCGGCGCCAGCAGCGGCGGCGCGAGGCTGACCTTGACGCCAGGGTTGCCGTCGAATTGTTCCTTCAACGCTTTTGCGAACTCGCCGTCGGAATAGAGCCGGGCGACTTCGTATTCGTCCTTGTAGGCCATCAGCTTGAAGAGGCCCTTTGCAAAGGCCTCGGTGAGATCATGCGACCCGAGCGAGCCCTTGGCTTCGGCGGCACGGACGCGCTCGACCTCGGTGAGGTAGCGCTTTGAGTAGGCCTCATTCTGATACTCGATCAAGAACTTCGCGCGGAAAGCGATGCTCTCGTCGAGCGTCCGCTTGGCCGGCGCCGCGCCCGAGCTCTTGAAGCGGGCAGCCGTGACGACGCGCTGCAGATCATGCGCGGCGAGCCGGCCCCAGGAGAACGCCAGCCTGTTCATCTCGATCGCCGCACCATTGAGGTCGATCGCCTTCATGATCGCCTCCAGCGACAGCGGGATAGCGCCGCGCTGGAACGCAAAGCCGAGCATGAAGGCGTTGGTGGCGATGCTGTCGCCCGTCAGCGCGGTGGCAAGCCCGGTGGCATCGAGGATGGCGAGATCGGAGGCGCTGACGGCACCATTGAGCGAGTCGCGCATCGTCCCCGCTTCAAAGTCGATGTCGGGATTGATGACAAAACTCGCGGTCGGCAACAGGTCGGCATTGACGATCGCGCGCGTCACGCCGCGTTCGGCCCGGCTCAGCGCCGGGATGCTGGTGGCGACCACGATATCGCAGCCGAGAATGAGGTTGGCCCCGCCCGGCGCAATACGGACGGTGGCGAGATCATCCGCCTCGGGCGCGATGCGGACATGGCTCATGACGGCGCCGTTCTTCTGCGACAGGCCGGTGAAGTCGAGCGTCGAGCAGGCCTTGCCGTCGACATGGGCGGCCATGCCGAGCAGCGCGCCGATGGTGATGACGCCGGTGCCGCCGATCCCGGTGACGAGGATGTTGTAGGCGCCATCGAGCGCGGGCGTAGCCGGCAGCGGCAGATCGGCGAACAGCGCCGACGGATCGGCCGCGGTGCGATCGGCTTTCCGCAAGCGGCCGCCATGCACGGTGACAAAGCTCGGGCAAAAGCCCTCGATGCAGGAAAAGTCCTTGTTGCAGTTCGATTGGTCGATCCGCCGCTTGCGGCCGAACTCGGTTTCCAGCGGCTGCACCGAGACGCAGTTGGAAACAGAAGAGCAGTCGCCGCAGCCTTCGCAGACCCGCTCGTTGATGAAGACGCGCTTCGGCGGATCCGGGTAGAGCCCGCGCTTGCGGCGGCGGCGCTTTTCCGCCGCACAGGTCTGGTCGTAGATCAGGACGGTGAGGCCCTTGACCTCGCGCAGCTCCTTTTGCACCGCATCGAGTTCGCGGCGGTGATGAACAGTCGCGCCTGATGGGAAGTAATTGCTGGGATATTTCTCAGGATCGTCGGAGACGATGGCGAGACGCTTTGCCCCTTCCGCCGAAATCTGGTGCGCGATCTGCGACACGGTCAGGCCGCCCTCGGCCGGCTGGCCGCCGGTCATCGCCACCGCGTCATTGTAGAGGATCTTGTAGGTGATGTTGACGCCGGACGCCGCCGCCGCGCGGACCGCCAGCAGGCCGGAATGGGTGTAGGTACCATCGCCGAGATTCTGGAACACATGCGGCTCGCTGGTGAACGGCGCCTGCCCGATCCAGGTAACGCCTTCCGCGCCCATATGCGAGATGGTCTGCGTGCGGCGGTTCGGCACCGACAGCGCCATGCCGTGGCAGCCGATGCCGGCCATCGCACGGCTGCCCTCGGGGATTTTTGTCGACGTGTTGTGCGGGCAGCCCGAGCAGAAATACGGCGTGCGTTGTAGCTTTGCCGCGCCAATGCCTTCCGCCGGCCGGTCGAACGCTTCGAGCTTTGCGAGACGCTGCTCCAGCGCCGGGCTGCGATGTCCCAGCCTACGCAACCGCGCGACGACGGCCGCCGCCACCATGGTAGGCGTCAGTTCGCCTTCGCTCGGCAGCAGCATGGCGCCGGTCTCGTCGCGCTTGCCGACCACCGACGGCCGCTTCGAGGCATCGACGTTGTAGAGAATGCGCAGAAGCTGGTCCTCAATAAAACCGCGCTTCTCCTCGACCACGAGCACGTCCTGTAGCCCTTCGGCGAACGCCTTTGCCCCGGATTCCTCCAGCGGCCAGGTCAGCGCAATCTTGTAGATGCGCAGCCCCAGCGCCTGCGCCTCGGCATCGGTAATTCCGAGATCGGCCAGCGCCTGCCGCAGATCCAGATAGGCCTTGCCGGTCGCCATGATGCCAAGCCGCGCCGGCTTGCAATCCAGCACGATTCGGTCGAAGCGGTTGGCGCGCGTGAACGCCGCGACCGCCTGCATCTTCGGCCCGTGCAGCCGCCGCTCCTGCTCCAGCGGCGCATCGGGCCAGCGGATGGAAAGCCCGCCCGGCGGCATTTCGAAATCATCGGGCATGATGATCTTGATGCGATCGGGATCGCTGACGATCGAGGCCGAGCTTTCAACGGTCTCTGAAATCGCCTTGAAGCCGACCCAGCAACTTGAGTAGCGCGACAGCGCAAAGCCCAGAATGCCGAGATCGAGATAATCCTGCAGCGTCGCCGGGTTGACCACCGGCATCAATGCTGCGGCGAACACCTGCTCGCTCTGGTGGGCGAGCGTGGAGGACTGGCAGCCATGGTCGTCGCCGGCCAGCGCAATCACGCCGCCATTCGGCGAGGTGCCGGCCGAGTTGGCATGCTTGAGCGCGTCCATCGAGCGGTCGACGCCGGGGCCCTTGCCATACCAGATACCGAATACGCCATCGACCTTGGCGCCGGGGAACATGCCGACCTGCTGGCTGCCCCACACGGCGGTGGCGGCGAGGTCTTCGTTGAGACCGGGTGCGAACTCGATGTCATGCTGCTTGAGGAAGGATTTCGCGCGCCACAGCGCGTGGTCGTACATGCCGAGCGGCGAGCCGCGGTAGCCGGAGATGAAGCCGGCGGTGTTGAGCCCCTGCGCGCGGTCGCGTTCGCGCTGCAACATGGGAAGTCGGACCAGCGCCTGCGTACCGGAGAGGAATATGCGTTTCGCATCCAGACGATATTTGTCGTCCAGCCCAACTTCCATCAACGCCATTCATCCGCTCCCCGTCGCACGTTCCGCCGGTTATTTGAACCGGTCTAATTGCGAACAGAATGCACCGGTTTTGCTATGCGTGCCCAGCGTGAATTCATGGCCACAGGACATATCTCGGTTGTCCTGAGGGTCAGCCAGCCCCTTGCCGAAATCCGCCTTCTTTGAAACGCTTGGGCGTAAAGGGAGACACCAGGGATGACAGAAGCGGCGTTCACGACCGAGCTATTGGAAAGCGGCAATCTGCTGGTGGGGCCGTGGCGCAGCCCGAAGCAAATGCTTCACGCGCAGGTCTACGACTCCCACGCCTCGATCCACGACGATGCGACCGCGCAAAAGCTCGGCTTTCAGGGCGGCACCATCGAGGGCCCGACCCATTTCAGCCAGTTCGCGCCGTTGTGCGAGCGCATCTGGGGCCAGGCCTGGTTCGAGACCGGATGTCTGTCGGCCCATTACCGCAACCCCGCCTTCGAGGGCGAGGAGGTGCAGGCCAATATCGAAAGGCCGAAGCCGGGCGAGAGGACTTGCGCGATCGGCATGACCAAGCGCGACGGCACCGAGATCTTGCGCGGCACGGCTTCCGTCGCTGGCGTGACGGAAACGGCATTAAGCCGGCGGCTTGGCGAACTAAAGCCGCTCGCCGACCCCGTCATTCTCGCCGACCTCAAGGTCGGCATGAAGACGCCCCGCCAGACGGTGAAAATGGATTTCGACCAGCACATGGGCGATCTCTATCCGTTTTCGCTTGAGCAGAAGCTGAAGGTCATCACTGAACCCTCTGCGTATTATTCGCAAGAGCTCAATCCCTGGGGACGCGCGATCATTCCGTTCGAGATGCTAAGCGTGCTGTTTCAGTACCGCGCCCGCGAGGACAAGCTGCCGGTCCGCGGACCGGCGGTCGGGCTGTTCGCCGATCAGGAGATCCGGCTGCTGCGCGGGCCGCTATTCGCAGGCGAGAGCTATTCCACCGAACGCGAGGTCGTTGCGCTGAGCGGCAGCCGCCGCACCGAAAGCGTGTGGATGCGCACGACGGTATTCGGAGCCGACAACGCGCCGGTTGCGACCATGCTCTTGAACATGGCGAGCATCAAAGACTCCTACGCCAACTACGAACGGGAGCACAAAGCACTCTACGGCTAGATGAGGCTGAACCGCTATCGCCAACAAGGACAACAACAAAATGGCCCGCCTGCCCTATCTCGAAGCCGACCAGGTCGCCCCCGAATACCGCGACATGCTCAAGCGCAACACCAATTTGCACAAGCTGCTGGTGAACTCGCCCGAGATGGCGCGCGCCTTCAACGGCGTCGGCGGCTACATCCGCTTCAACAGCAAGCTCGATCCGCGCCTGCGTGAACTCGCCATCCTCCAGGTCGGCTGGATGGAGAAATCGGAATACGAGTTCACCCACCACGTGAAGATCGGCAGGGAGTTCGGCGTCACCGATGACGATATCGAAGGGCTAATGGCCGAGACCGAGGGCAAGCCCTCAAAACTCGATCCGCTGGCAAAAGCCATTTTACGCGGCGCCCGTGAGATGGTGCGGGAACTTGCGATGTCGGAGGCAACCTTCGGCGAGATCAAGCAAAAACTCTCCGACGAGCAGATGGTCGACCTCGTGCTCACCATCGCCTTTTACTGTGCCGTGGTCCGCGTGCTGGCGACGATGAAGATCGACAACGAACCCTATTACAAAGAGGTACTGCAACAGTACCCGATCCCGGGAGTGGAATGAGATGCGCCTGAAAGATCGTGTCGCCATCGTCGTCGGCGCCGGACAAAGCCCGGGCGAAGGCATCGGCAACGGCCGCGCCACCGCGCTGACATTTGCGCGCGAAGGCGCCAGGGTGCTGTGCGTCGATCACAATCTGGCTTCGGCCCAGGAGACGGTCGACCTGATCGCCGCCAAGCATGGCGTGGCGGCGGCGTTCAAGGCCGACGTCACAGGGAATGCCGAGTTGAAGGCGATGGTGGCGGACGCGCAAACACGCTGGGGCCGCATCGACATCCTGCACAACAATGTCGGCGTCAGCCTGTCCGGCGGCGACGCCGAGCTGCTCGACATATCAGAGGAAGCGTTCGACCGCTGCGTCGCGATCAACCTGAAGAGCTGCGTGCTGGCCGCCAAGCACGTGATCCCGATCATGCGCCAGCAAAAGAGCGGCGCGATCATCAACATCTCCTCGATGGCCGCGATCACGACGTATCCGTATGTGGCATACAAGGCGACCAAGTCGGCGATGATCGCCTTCACCGAACAGCTCGCCTACCAGAACGCGCAATACGGCATCCGCGCCAACGTCATCCTGCCCGGGCTGATGAACACGCCGATGGCGGTCGATACCCGCGCGCGCGAATGGGGGAAGAGCCGCGCCGAGGTCGAGGCCGAGCGCGACGCCAAAGTTCCGCTGCGCCACAAGATGGGCACCGGCTGGGACGTCGCCAACGCCGCGCTGTTCCTCGCATCCGATGAAGCGAGTTTTATCACCGGCGTGACACTGCCAGTGGACGGCGGGTCGAGCGTGCGGCGCGGCTAGAATTGTAGGGTGGGCAAAAGGCGCACTTGCGCCGTGCCCACCATTTTCTCGGCGTGAAGGGATGGTGGGCACGCTTCGCTTTGCCCACCCTACGGCAGCCACGCCCCGGCAAGAAGGCAGCGCATTTCCGTGACCAAAGCCGACCTTTCCGACCTCTATCGAAACTACATTGCCTGCCTGAACAAGCAGGACTGGCCGATGCTGGGCGAGTTCGTTCATCACGACGTGGTCCACAACGGCCGGCGGATCGGCCTGTCAGGTTATCTCGAAATGCTGGAGCGAGACTTTGATGAAATTCCCGACCTTCATTTCAACGTCCAGATGCTGGTTGCCGATCCACCCTATATTGCCAGCCGGCTAGGCTTCGACTGCACGCCGAAGGGAACCTTCCTTGGCCTCCACGTCGGCGGGAAGAGGGTTTCATTCACCGAGAATGTTTTCTACGAGTTCCGGAACGACAAGATTCGCGAAGTTTGGTCGGTGATAGACAAGGTGGCTATCGAGGCCCAGCTTTAGCGGCAAATATTGCGCGCGTTCCGCCAGCGCGAAGAACGCATGTTCCTGATGTCCGCACATTTACCTTTTGTTAGTAACCTCCTCTTAAGGGTTGCGGCGATTGGGCGGCCTTTTTTGACCCGCCCCTGTTCACGCAATTTTGTGCCGGCGTTTTTTATTCGGCCATCTGTGTGATTCGACATATTCAATCGATTCCAGTGACACGATGATGTGACAAACCACATCGCCGCTTGTCGAAATACCGACTCGTTGCAGTCGCACGAATTTCACGTGCGGTCGCTATGAGGCACCACAAGAATTGTGGCACGCGCTGCAAGAACGCCGAGGCACCATGACCGAAGAATTCGACTACGACCTGACGCCGTCCCAGTGGGAAACATTGAAAGCCTTGCGGACGCCGGCATCAAAGCTGCCGCGCATGAGCCGCTACACGATCGACGGCCTGATCGCGCTCGAACTCGCCACCATGAACGGTGACATACCCGCCATCACCGCGAAGGGACGCAAGGTACTGATTCGCGGTTCGTCGCTCCTGCTGCAGGATCTGGCGGCGTGATTCGCGGCATTGCGCCGCAGCACAAGCTTTTTGATCGGCCGTGAAAGATCGAGCCCCCTCGCCCGCCAGCCGGACAAGTGACGTCACACCGGCTTCTCGTCATCCGTCACCGGCGAGGTAATGACCAGAAACACCAGGTCGACCAGCCCGGAATTCGAAATCGCGTGCTCGACGCCGGGCGGCAGGAAGATGAAGTCGTGCTTGCGGACCACATGGTTCTTGCCGGCGATCTCCATCAGTCCCTCGCCTTCGAGCACATGATAGATCTGCTCCTGCACGAGATGCTTGTGGCGCGCGACATGCGCCATCGGCTGGTACATCGAGATGCGGTAGTCGATGTGACGGGAGCCCGCGGTCTCCGGCATGACCAGCGGCTTTGACAGCGCGCCGCCGAAATGATTGGGAAATTCCCGCCACGGCACTTCGGCGATGTTGCGGATGAAGGCGCCGTTGTTTTCTGAAGCCATGATGACCTCCCCTGCCGTCAGATCACCAGCGCTCCGCCGTCGATATAGACGATCGATCCGGTCGCAAAGCCGTTCGCCATGAACCCGAGGATCTGCCGCGCGATATCTTCGCCTGCGCCGACGCGGCCGACCGGCAGCGAAGCCGCAGCTTTCGCCAGCATATCGCGCCGCGCCTCTTCCGGCATCGCCGCGCGGATCGGGGTGTCGATGATTCCGGGCGAGACCGCGTTGACGCGCACCGGCGCGAGTTCGAGCGCCAGCGCTCGCGAAAGCGATTCCAGAGCACCGTTGGCGGCGCTGACGATCGCCGAATTCGGGCGCGGGCGAACACTGAGGAATCCCGACACCAGAGTGAGCGATCCGCCGGAACGGATTTCCGCGCTTCTCGCGACACGCCAAGCGCCCCAGAACTTGCTCTCCATCGTGGCGCGAACATCCTCCATCGCCACCGTCTTGAATGGACCGGTCCTAAGCTGCGCCGCGGTGACAACGACGTGATCGACCGGGCCGCTGCGTAGGAACAGATTCGCCACGCTGTCATCGCTGGTGACGTCGGCAGGGATCGCGATCGCGTTCAGCTTCTCGGCCGCCTTGTCGAGCCGCTCAACGTTGCGCGACGCGATGATGACATCGGCGCCCTCGCGCTTTGCCATCTCGGCGGTCGACAGACCAATGCCGGAGGAACCACCAACGACGACGACTTTCTTGCCTGCAAGCAACATGGGATTTCCTCGCGAAATAAATCAGGCGGGCTGAAAGCGCGTGCCGATGCCGGCCTTGCTTTGGCCGAGCCCGGGCAATTCCCAGACGCCGGCGCCGGCCGGATTGATATCGGCGGCGATATCGACATCGATCAGATAGGGCTTGTTGGCCGCGATGCCCTTGCGGATGGCCTCGCCGAGATCGCCGGCGCGATCGACGCGCACGCCCTCGACACCGCAGGAGCGCGCCATCGCCGCAAAATCCGGATTGTAGCGCTCGCCGGTGTTGGGATCGTGGAAATCGGTCGCGAGTTCACGCCCGCCGAGATAGCCGCGCTGCAAACCGCGGATCGAGGCGTAGGCGTAATTGTTCCAGACCACCCAGACCACGGGCAGATTATATTCGACCGCCGTTCCCAGCACGTTGGCGTGCATGAAGAAGGCACCGTCGCCGCACACGGAGACACAGGGCCGGTCGGGGGCAGCAAACTTCGCGCCCATCACACCGGCAACCCCAAACCCCATCGGGCCGAATCCCATCGAGCCGATCAGCGAATCCGGCCGCTTCGGCTTGCAGAAACCGAGCAGCCAGTTGTGGTGCACGCCGATGTCGCTGACGAGAATCGCATCGTCAGGCAACGCCTTGTCGATTTCGAGCGCGGCGCGCTGCGGATTGATCGGCGTGGTGTCGTCGGAAAATCCGGGCGCGACGAACTTGTCCCACTCTTTCCGGTAACCGTCGATCTGCGAAAGCCACTTTTTGCGCGCATCGGCCTTTTTGGCGAGATCGGCGCGGCGGTCGAGTTCGGCATGGACCTGCCGCAGGAACGTGCGCACGTCGGCCATCAGGCCAAGCGCCACCGGATAGTTGCGGCCGATCTCTTCGGGATCGATGTCGACATGGATCAGCCGCGTCGGCGGGATGGTGAAGGAATAGCCCGGAATCCACGAGCTCGACGTGCGATCGTCGAACCGCATTCCCATCGCCAGCAGCACGTCCGCCTGACGCGTCGCGTGGTTGGCCTGGTAATGTCCGGCGCGCGCGACAAGGCCCAGCGCCAGCGGATGGTTGCAATCGACCGCGCCGAGGCCGCTCGCCGACGCCGCGACCGGAATCTGCAGCCGCTCGGCGAGCTTCAGCAATTCCTCCGCCGCGCCGCCATAGCGCACGCCTTGGCCTACGATGATCGCCGGCCGATCGGCTGACAGCAGCATGTCGACGGCTTTCACCACGCCATCAGGATCAGCGCCGCAGCGGCTCGATATGTTGGCGTTCCACGCGATCGCGTTCGGCGCCTCTTCGGCCGCCGACTCCATGAACACGTCGAAGGGCACGTCGAGCACCACGGGACCGGGCCGGCCCGTCGTCATGGTCTTCCAGGCCTGCCGCACGGCCAGCGGCACCATCTCGCCACGCGTCGGCTGAAACACCTTCTTGCACATCGTGCGCACGGTGGAAGGAAAATCAGCCTGATAATGCCGGTACATCTCCTGGAAAGCGCCGCGGTTGAACTGGCTGGTCGGCACATTGCCGGTCACCGCCAGGAACGGCACGGAATCGAGAAAGGCGTTGGCGAGCGAGATCGGCAGGTTGGCCGAGCCGGGCCCGCAGGACGTAAAGGTCGCCGTCGGCCGCCCCGACACGCGGTAATACACGTCGGCCATGAAGCCGGCGACGCTCTCATGGTGCACCG
>Ga0081540_1003221_pt1 | contig 13007 bp, 8 predicted proteins | sample TabmetS2T1R1_FD_71024 | JGI IMG/M metagenome (GOLD analysis project Ga0081540, IMG submission 71024) | Tabebuia heterophylla rhizosphere microbial communities from the University of Puerto Rico - S2T1R1 | ecosystem: Host-associated > Plants > Roots > Rhizosphere ... | reverse complement strand
GGACACGAACCGCGCGGCGATGCCGAGCCGGCGCAGCCCCTCGATCATGAGCAGCGCGAAATCGCGACAGGTGCCGGATTTCAGCTGCAGCGTATCGAGCGGACGCTGCGTACCCTGCTCGTGGCGCTTGCGGTAGGCGAAGGCGTTGCGAATGCCATGCGTCATGCCGCTGAGAATCTTGAAGGTCGGCGTCGGCGCATCCACGTCGAGGAATTGCCGCGCCCACGCCGAAAGCTCGCCATTGGGATCGCCATACTGCGGCGTGACGAACTGCAGGAGGTCGGGATATTCCTCGTCGTCATAGAGAAAGGGATAGAAGAACGCGGGATCGTCCGGGGTCAGCGCAAATTCCACCTCGGGATCGTGTTCGACGGTGGCAGTCGAGGTGAACGTCAGCCGGTCGGCGCGCTCGTCGAAGGTGGCGATCGCCACCGAATTGCCGAACACGTCGTGAATCCAGCGCAGCCGCATCGGCGCGGGCTCGATGGCAAGGCGATGCGCGAGGATGCGCAGATCGTGCCCCGGCAGCGGCCGCAGCATGATTCTGTGCTCGCCGAATGCCACGGGATGGGCGTAGCGATATTCGGTCTTGTGATTGATGGTCAGGATCGGCATCGTCTTCCGCAATCATCGTGATTTTGGGCCGCTAATCTATAGAGAAGGCTGCTCATTTCCACACCGATTGCCGCTTCGATAGGCAACAAATTGAGGAAAATCCCTTTGGATGACATCGGCGCCACACCATTACTTCTGACGCATGCCGATGTTCCGCCAGTGCATGAGCAAAATGCGGGCGGTGATTCGCCCTTCCTGTTCACCTGCGATCACTACGGCCGCATCATCCCGCGCGCGCTCGGTGATCTCGGCGTGTCCGCAAGCGAGCTCGAGCGCCACATCGCCTGGGACATCGGCATTGCCGGCGTCTCCGAGCGACTCTCGAACGCGGTGAACGCGCACCTGATTGCGCAGCGCTATTCGCGGCTGGTGATCGACTGCAACCGCCCGCCCGACAGCGCAAGCGCGATCCCCGTAATCAGCGAGGCGACGGCCATTGCCGGCAATGAAGGGCTGTCACGTGAAGCCGCAGAAATTCGCCGCCGCGAAATCTTCGACCCCTATCACAGCCGCATCGACGAGATCATCGACGCGCGGCTAGCCAGGGGACAGCCGACGGTGCTGGTGTCGCTGCACAGCTTCACACCCGTCTATGCCGGCGTCGCGCGGCCCTGGCACATCGGCACGCTCTACAACCACGACCGCACGCTGCCGCCGCTCCTGCTGCAGCATCTGCGCGCCGAGGGCGATCTGGTAGTCGGCGACAACGAGCCCTATGCGGTGAGCGATGCGACCGACTACACCATTCCTGTGCATGGCGAGAAGCGCGGGCTCATCAACACCGGCATCGAAATCCGCCAGGACCTGATCGGCGATCAGGCCGGGCAGCAGCAATGGGCCGACCGGCTCGCGCGCATCCTGAAAGAGATCGAGGAGACGCTGCGCAAGGAAGCCATCATCCGCGGGTGATTTCGTCCGATCCATCTAGGGACGATTCCATCCCCGGCCGACGTCTCCCGGCGCCTCCCAACCACTGCCGGATACGATCAGCGTATCCTCGAGCTTGATGTAGCCGCGCAGGGGATGCAGCAGCGCGGTTTCGACCGAAATCACCATTCCGCTTTCAAGCGGCCGGTCGGCGTCGTAGGCGGCATAAGGGACCGGTCCTCTCGTGGTGAGGCGCGGCGCTTCGTGGCTGACAAGCCCGATGCCATGCGCGGTGAAATCGAGCAACGCACGATGATGCGAGGATTCCACGGCCGACTCGCCTGCCGCAATGATGTCGCCGCCGAGGGCGCCAGGCCGGATGACGCGCCGGGCGGCCTGCTGGATATGCTCGACCTCCGCCAGCAAGTCGTGAAGCTCGGCATCCGGCTCCCCGACCACGCCCATCCGGCTGAGATCGCCGATGTAACCCTTGAAGTTGCCACCGGAGTCGAGCGAGATCACGTCTCCCTGTGCGAGGCGCTGGTCCGACGGTGCGCGATTGCGACTGCGGCCCGCCGCGATCAGGCAATATTCGAAGACGAGGTCGCGTTCCTGCTCTTCACGGCGCAGACGGGCAACGATGTCGTGCTTGGTCATGCCGGGCGCACAGAGGCTGAACGTCGCCAGCATCGCATTCACCACGCGCTCGGACGCGTCCCTGATCAAGTCGAGCTCGGCCGCGGACTTGACGGCGCGTAAGCGCTCGAGCGTGAAATGCGCCTCGCGCAGGTCGATGCCGTCGAGGCCGCCCAGCAGATCCCTGGCATCCGCCGGCAGAAAAGCCGCCTCGATACCGACCCGTCCTGCCGCACCATCCAGTTTTCGCACGTGATCGATCGCAAGGCCGATCGCATCGAGCGTTCCCCACGACGCCGTCTTGACGACGGGGGTCCAGATTTGTCCGAGCTCGTGCTCGAACCCCTCCATGCGGTTGCCGATATAGGCTGTTCTTTCGGGATAGCCCTTCTGATAGATGAGCACCGGCAAATAGCGGCTGGTGCCGATCGCTTCCATCACGTCGAAGAAAAAGAAGCGATAGCCGCCTAGCAGATATTGCACGTTATGGCGCGAGGTCGCGATCAGGACGTCGAGACCGGCCTCCTCCATCAGGGCGTCGAGCTTGGCGGTATCGAAAGGCGCCTTCGTTGCGGCACCGCTGAACATCTTGTTCATGACACTTACCCCTTACGCTGCGGTCTTTGCCGTCACCGGCTCCGGCACGACGTCTTCGCCGGAGCTCCTGCCGAACAGCGACACCGGACGGCCATGTGGTTCGACCCCGAGGAACGTGTAGGCCAGGCCGACCAGAAGGCCCGCACCGGCAAGGAAGATGAACGCCGGCGTCACCGCCGCCGCGGTCGCGTGCGGATGCACGAAATTGTCGGCGCCTGCGATCACGGCCAGACAGAGCGGCCCGACGATCTTGCCGATGCCGTTCGATAGCTGGGCAAGGCCGACCGCGCGCCCGGAGAGCTGAACCGGAAATATCTCCGCCGGGTAAGGGCCGAGATTGGAAAAGCCGCCGTCGAAGAACAAGGCGCCGACGGTGAGGAACATGAGGAACAGCGGCACCGAGCCGGCAAAGTCGTTGTGGAAATACGCCGCCAGCGCCAGCGAAACGGCGGTGCCGTACCCCATCAACTGGCCGCACGGCTTGCGACCGATCCGATGGGCGAGAAAGGCAAAGCCGGTGCGGCCGAACACGCCGGCGAGGCTGACATAGATGAACATCTTCGCGGCATCCTGCGGCGTCGCGCCGAGAAGAAGTGCGACGATGGTCGGTCCCCACAGGAAGACGCCGTAGTTGGCCGTAGAGGCGCCGAACCAGATCAGCACGGTCAGCCAGAAGCGCCGTTGCTCGGCAAAGAGATCGCCGAACGTCGCGGCGGGCGCGGCGGCCGCGGCCGCGGGGAGCGCAACGGGCTCGGCGCCGACCCGGTAAAGCATGCGGATGCTGCGCTGCGCTTCACGCAGCCGGCCCTTGCTGATCAACCAGCGTGGCGACTCCGGCATGACGAAGATGGTCAGAACCGCGAGGAGCACCGGCAAAAAGCCGACCGCGGCCAATCCGCGCCAGCCGACCAGCGGCAACATGAAGCTTGCGGTGACCGAAGCCGACAACACGCCGAAAGCGACCGGCACCACCACCAGACTCGTGATCAGCGTCCGGTGACGGGTCGGTGCAAATTCGACGATGGCCGGCACCGCCGCCGCAGCGCCCGCTGCAAGGCCGAAACCGACGAAAAAGCGCAATATCGCAAATATGACCCAGCCGTCTTCGGGGATGAGCGCGATGGCGCCGGAACTGAGACCGCAGATCAGCACGCCGGCAACGGCCAGCGGCTTGCGCCCGAAGCGATCGGCGAGAAAGCCCGACGCCAGCGCGCCGAGCATGGCGCCGATGCCGGCGCTCATCAGCATGATCGAGGTCTGCCCGAAGGTGAGGTGCCACTTCGGCGCCAGGACGGAGACAAGAAAGCCAACCACGAAGAAATCGAAGAAGTCGACCACACCCGTTACGGCGAAGATGATGATCGATAGCCAATAGCGCGTGGTCACCGGCGCATCGTCGAAAGACATCGTACTCGTCTGGTCAGCCATGGTTTCCTCCCCTGATGTCAAGCCGCCTTCTTTTTTGAATTCAGAAATGCGGTCACGGCGTCGGCCACACGCTGCGGCGTCTGGATCGATGAGACATGACCGGCTTGAGCAATGGTCGCCATCTCCACCCGCGACAGCTCGCGCGCGAGGACGAACGTTTCGGCATTGGGAATCAGTCGGTCCTCGCTGCCGGCGATCAGCAGCGTCGGACGGTCGAAAGCAGTCAGATCGGCCGCGACCGGCTGCGCCAGGATGCCGCCACGCCTCGCCTTCTGGCCTTCGTCGCGGCTGTTGCCGCGAAAAATGTCGATCAGTTCGGGCCGTTCGCGCAGGTACTCGGGCGGAAAAAAATATTCGGCGATCCGCGGTGCGTTGGCGGCGGTGTCAGCACGCCAGGATGCAAGCTTGCGGAAGACTTCCGCATTCACTTCCAACGGACTCTTGCCGACCTTCCAGGTGCTGGAAAGAATCAGGTGGTCGATTCGGGCCGGATGTCGCGCCGCAAGCACCTGGGCGATCAAGCCTCCCAGCGAGGTGCCCATCACATGGGCGCGGTCATAGCCGAGACCTTGAATGAGAGCCGCAGCATCATCGGCCAGATCAGCCAGCGAATAGGCCGACGGGGGATTTCTGGTCGCGCCGGAGTCGCGCTGGTCATAGGCGATGACGGTGAAGTGTTTCCTCAGCGCACCGGCAAGGCCATCGAACATCGCATGATCGGCCTCGCCGCCGTGCAGCAGCACGATGGGATCCCCGTTGCCGGATTTCTCGTAGGCCGTGACGACGCCGCCAGCTTCGAATGTTTGCATCGGACCACCCGTCAGTGCAGCAGCGTGGAAATGGCGCCGGCGAGTTCCTTCGCCGGATCGGACGGGATGTACGGCATGCGCCACGCCACATGTCCGTCGGGCCGCACCAGGACGACGCCGCGCATGCCGAGCTGAAAGCCTTCCGCCGGATCGGCCGCGGGCAATTGCTTCAGCGAAAGGGAGAGGCCGCTCTTTTCGGAAACCTGCCGGCCGGCTTCGAGCCATTCGTTGCCGAGCGGGCCCGCGACAACAGTGAATTCCTTGTCGAACCAGTCGAGCGTCGAATGCTTGCGCGAGGGCTCCAGCCACGTGTGCGGGAAGCGCGCGCCGGGCCGGTCGGTCGGCGTGTAGTAGCGGGAGTTGAGGGCCTTGGCGACGGTGCCGTCGGGAATCACGGCGCCCTCTTCGTAATTCTGTCCGAGGTTCTGCCCGATGCTGTGGAGATGATTGTCCATGTCGTTGATCCAGAACCTGATGCGGTCCGGATTGCGGGAGCGGACCGCGTCGTCGGTCAGCCCGAACCGCAGCCGGTTGCCGTAGCTGAAATTGGCATTGGATTGCGCGACCGGCCGGCGCTCGCTGGAATAGCTGTCGAGCAGCTTGTCGTCGGCCAGGCCCTTGAGCACGAAGGCGAGCTTCCAGGCGAGGTTATGTGCGTCCTGGACTCCGGAGTTCAGGCCGAAGCCGCCGGTCGGCGGGAAACGATGCGCGCAGTCGCCGACCAGGAACACCCGGCCCTTCCGGAAGGTTTCGGCGACTTGCATGCTGACACGCCAGATCGAGCGGTTGAGCAGCGTGACGTCGAGGTCGGGAATTCCCGCATGCCCCCGCGCGATCTCGATGAATTCCTGATCGGTCCACGGCCGTTCGCGGTCGTCCTTGGCGAGCCCGATCTGGGTCACCGTCAGCCAGCGGTCGCGGCCGTTGGTGTTGAGGATGCCCGCACGCGGCAGGTCGGCCCGCTCGGGGATGATGATGAATCCCGCCGCCTCGCGCGCGATCGGCAGGCGGGACAGATCGGCACGCCAGTATTCATTCGACATCACGGCCAGCGTCGACGGCCCGACCATGTCGATGCCGGCGCTGCGGCGTGTCTGGCTGCCGGCGCCATCGGCGGCGATCAGATAGGCCGCGGTCCACTCGGTGACTTGGCCGGTTGTTTCGGAGCGCGTCCTGACGCGGACTCCGCTGTTGGTCTCCTCGAACGACACGCATTCGGTGGAGAACAGGACCTTGGCGTGCTTCGACTTCTCGACCACCCGCAGGATTTCCTCCTCGACGGCATCCTGGGCAACGAGACTTTTCCAGGCGGGCGTATGCCCGACGTTCGGCTCGGGCCGGGTGCGGCCGAATTCGTGTCCCGCGATGCTGTCGAGGAACACGAACATGTCCGAATTTTCCTGCAGGCCGCGGTCGCGAATGGCCTGCTCGATCCCCCACTGCCGGAAGATCTCCATGGTGCGGACCCAGCAGCCGCGCGACTTGGGATGATCTGTCGTGGTCGGGCTTTTCTCGACCACCACACAATCGATGCCGAAGCGATCGAGCAGCAGCGACATCGCCAGCCCGACCGGACCGCCGCCGGCGATGAACACCGACGTCTGGCGCGTTTCATCCACGGCGATGGCCATGCCCGTCTCCTGCCCTGTTGTGTTTGTTGGGCAGCAGACTGCGCGCTTTTTGTTATCTCACAAGAATATGTTTGATATAGTTTCTATCTCTTTTCGGGATGGAGGCGCCAATGGACCTGCGGCAGCTTCGTTATTTCGTCGCCGTTGCCGAGCGCGGCGGGTTTGCGGCTGCGGCAAGCGCGCTCAACGTGGCGCAATCGGCGCTCAGCCGTCACGTCAAGGAGCTCGAACACGAGCTGGGCGGCGCCCTGCTCGAGCGCGGCGCACGCGGCGTATCCACGACCGAGTCCGGCAAGGTGCTGATGACGCGCGGCCGCTGGCTGCTCGGCCTGGTCGACGACATCAAGACGGAGGTGCGCACCGAGAATCGCGAGCCCAGCGGCACGGTGCGGCTCGGCGCGCCATCGAGCCTCGGCGACATCTTCTATGCGCCGCTCGCCCGCTCGATCGCCAAGCGCTTTCCCCGCGTGCGGCTCGAATTGAGCGAAGGCCTCACCGAGACGATGTGTGATCGCCTGCTGCGCGCCGAGCTCGATCTTGCCATCGTGACGACGCCACAGCCGAACGATCACCTCGACTTCGAGACGCTGATGATCGAACAGGTGTTCGTGATCGGACCGCCTAGCGATCCGCTGCTCAAGCGCGGCAAGCTGACGCCGAAGGAGTTCAACAATCTTCCAGCCGCGGTGGTGCCGCTCAGCCGCAATCCGTTCCCGCCAAACGTACCCTTCTCGTTGCGCGTGGACAGCTCTACCCCGATGAAGCGGATCGTGGCCGCGGGTCTCGGCTACGCCCTGCTGCCCTTCTCCGGCTTTCACCAGGAGCTGGCTGACGGCATGCTGTCGGCGGCACTGCTGCCGTGGCTGCGCGCCGAGCGTGTGCTGGCCTCGCCGCGCGGGCGGCCGGTCAGCCGCGCGACGCGTGAGGTGGCCGCAGCCCTGAAGGTGGTGTGCAGCGATCTCATCAGCGACGGCAAGATCCTGACCGCGCAGCCAAACGAGCGGTCCTCGCGCGCTCGCGGCGCGGGCAGAGGTGGCGTGCGGCGCGGCGGAAGGTAGGCCGACGAGCCCTTCAGCGCGTGGCACCGTCGGTCGCGGGCAACTCCATCACCTGCGAACGAAGGCGGCTTTCGGCGGGACGGGCGAGCAGCCAATACGCGATCAGCGCAAGCAGCGAACACGCTGTCATCACGGCCGACATCGAAAGCGCCGACCGGCCATCGAACAATAGCGCGACCAACCCGCTGGACAGCGAACCGGCCGTCATCTGGATGCTGCCGGCCGCGGCGCCAACGGCGCCGGCGATATCGGGCAGTGGCTGCATCGTGGCGTTCATGATGTTGGGCATGGTCATTCCAAAGGGAAGCGCCACCGCGATCAGGAGCGCTGTGATGAGGGCCAGCGGAATCTGGCCGGCGATGGTCGCCGCGAACAGCGCGCTGGCAGCGGCCGCCAACAGCGCGAGACCGACCGTCAGCACCCGAGCAGACGATATGCCGAGGCGGCCGAAGCGCCGATCGAGGAGCGCGCCACTCATCACCGCCGCCGAACAGGCGCTGAAAATCAGGCCATACTGATCCGGTCGCAATCCGACGACGCCCATGAAGTACAGCGAGGAACCCGTGACGTAGGCAAACACCGTCGCACCACCGGCAGCGCCAACCAGGATGTATCCGGCGGAAACGGGATGTGTCAGGACGCGGAAATAGCTGCGGGCAACAGCCGCCGGCCGCAGGCGATTGGCGGGATCGATTTTTGCGCTCTCGACAAATCCAAGCAGCACGGTGAACAACAGAAGCGCGCCTATCCCGGCCTGGATCGCGTAGATCAGCCGCCAGCTGCCGAGCGTCAGTAGCGCAGCACCCGCGGTCGGCGCGATGACGGTCACCACATTCATGGCGATCACGATGGTGGCGATCCTGGCGCGCGCGGTCGCTTCGTCGAACAAGTCGCGGGTGATGGCAAAGGTCATCGCCGTGCTGGCGGCTCCAACACCTTGCGCAAAGCGAAAAATCAACAGCGCCGGCAACGACTGAGCGGCTGCGCAGGCCATGCTCGCGAGCACAAACAGCGCAAGACCGAATACAACGACGGGCTTGCGGCCAAATCTGTCGGAGACGGGTCCGTAGACGAGCGGCGCGACGGCGAGGCTGAGCATGAAGGCGCTCATCGTCAGGCCGATGTCGGCCGGGCTGACCCCGAGCGTGGCGCCGGTCGCCGCGAGCGCCGGTAAATTTATGTCGATGCCGGAATACGGCACGGCAGCGAGAAGACCAAGGAGCAGCGTGAAGGAAAACGAGGCAGGCTGAATGTACATGTGGCGAGGGCTCGAATTGTCTCGAAAATTTCCTGGAAGGAGGGAAAATGAATTCCCCTCCTTCGCCATGGGACGCGATCCGATCAGCGCAGGTGGGCGACGCGCCGGCGCTCGCCGACCGCCACCGTCTCGGGTCTCAATGCGGTGTTGCGATCGGCAACGAGTTTCCTGATGATCGAAGGGATCTTCGATCGCGTGTCGATGGAGGCGAACTCTTCGGCCATCTGCAGACCGCGCAAGCGGTAGCCAGGTTGATCGAGCACAGTGCGGACGGCGCTTCGCAGCGCTTCTGGCGTTGGCTCATTGGTTGCGAGATCGATCCCGACACCGGACCACGCCACGCGGGCGTTGACGTCGGCCTTGTCCTCGGTCATGCCCGCAGTGACCAGCGGAATTCCGAAGCTGATGGCCTGGTTGACGCTGCCATAGCCGCCATTGGTGACGAGCACGTTCACGCGGGGCAACAGCCATTCGAACGGCAGGAAGCTGGCGATCCGCGCGTTGGAGGGAATCACGCCGGGAATGGCCTCCACCGGTCGTCCCCCCGCCGTCGCAACAACCAGCACGTCAGGCTCGTTGGCCAGCGCAGCCAATGTTGGCGCAATCAACAGCTCGAAATTGTGATTGGCCACCGTTCCCTGCGTCACCAGCACGACCTTGCGTGAACCGTCGAGTTCGTGCGCCCAAGGCGGCAGCGGGACCTGATCCGGGATGATCGGAGGCGTACCAACGAAATGCACCGAGGGGGGAACCTCGCGCGGAAACTCGAAACTCGGCACCGACAATTGCAGATAGGCATCGGCGAGTTCGACGACCGTATGGAAAAGCGGGATCGACACCGGGCCGACGCGCAGAGCGCTCAATGCCTTGTTCAGGCTGCATAGCGTCGGCTGATCGACGGCTTCATCAAATTCCTGAGCAACTTTCGCGTATTCATCGCGCTGCTCCTGCGTTGTCGCGGGCTGCAGGCCGAGGAAGTTGGGCGCGCCGTCTTCGCGTGCCCAATGCAAGAACGATGTGCCACAGAGCGCGATGGGCGGCCGCTTCGAGCGCGCTCCGAGCAGCATCGGCAGCACGCCGAAGAACATATCGTCGCCGACGATCACGTCGGATTGGTATTCCTGCAGTGCCTGCAGCAGGCCGAGATGCTGCCCCGGCAACCTATCGATAAAGAAGCGTTGGAGAGCAATCCGGAACCATTCAAAGCCCGGCGGAACGCCCTTCAATTCGGGAGCCACCGAAAGAAGGTCACGCCCATCGATGTCCGCACCGGCCGGAAGCGAGACGAATTTGGCGCCGCTACTTTCGATGCGATCCCGAAAGGCGCTACCCGTCAGGAAAGCGATCTCGTGCCCTTCAGCACGCAGAACGCGCGTGATCGCAAGCATCGGATTGAGATGGCCCGTCGCGGGCGTCGAAGCTACGAGAATTTTCATGGAGTTGGTCCTCTGATCGTCGACAAGATGCCGCCCGAGACGGACGGCCGCTCGACTGAGGAGAGACCAATACTGACTTCGTCGTTGCGCCTTGATTTCTGCCGGAGGCCGAATTGTTACAGCGGCAACGCATTGTAATGTTGCACAAGCAGACGTGATCCAGACAGCGTCGCCAAGCGAGCCTGATCCGAAGGGGAAGCCATTTCAGCGCCCGGGCGAAAGCGTAATGAACTCGCGCCGTCTCATTTCATCAGCCCGCCGCTTCGCGGCAGCGTGATGACGAACTCGGTGAACGAACCCGGCTCCGTCGCCACATCGATTTCGCCGCCGTGCTGCTTGACGATGATGTCGTGGCTCATCGAAAGGCCGAGCCCGGTGCCCTCCCCCGCCGGCTTGGTGGTGAAGAATGGATTGAATATCTTCTCCTTCACCTCGGGTGGAATGCCGGTGCCGTTGTCGCGGATGCGGATTTCCACCTTGTTGCCGAGGCTTTTGGTTGCGGCGCTCAGCGTCGGCTCGAAACCGCCCGTGGCCGTCTCCTTGCGCTTGGTCGCGGCATAGAAGCCGTTGGAGATCAGATTGAGGAACACGCGGGTGATTTCCTGCGGATAGACGTCGATCATGCCGGCGGCCGGATCGAGATCGCGCTTGAGCGTGATGTTGAAGTTGGATTTTTCGGCCCGCGCGCCGTGATAGGCGAGGTTAAGGCTTTCCTCGACGATGGCGTTGATGTCGGTCTGCCGATGCTCGCCCGACCCCTCGCGGGAATGCAGCAGCATGTTCTTGACGATGGAGTCGGCGCGCCGGCCGTGCTGCACCACCTTTTCCAGATTGCCCTTCAGCATGTGGGTGAGCTCGTCGATCTCCTCACGCGTCCTGTCATCGATGGCTGCCGATTTCAGCACGTCGTTCAGCTCGTCGATCAACTCGGTCGACAGCGAGGAGAAATTGTTGACGAAGTTGAGCGGATTCTTGATCTCGTGCGCGATGCCAGCGGTGAGCTGGCCGAGCGAGGCGAGCTTTTCGGTCTGGATCAGGCGGTCCTGCGCGGTACGCAGTTCGTCGAGGGATTGCGTCAAGGCCTCGGTGCGCTCGCGCAACTCGCGGAGTAGCCGCGTATTCTCGATGGCGATCACCGCCTGCTTGGTGAAGTTCTCGACCAGAGCAATCTGCTTGTCGGTGAACGGACGGACCTCCTGACGGAAGATCGTGATCATGCCGATCAGCTCGCTCTCCTTCAACATTGGCACAACCACAACGGTGCGGGCGCCGGCCACATCAGCGAGCTTGAGCGCGTGAGGGGCACCGGAGCGATAGGCCGCGCCCTCTCGCAAATCAGCCATGTGCGAGACCTCATGCGTCCTGATTACCTTCGCAAGACCGCTTTCCGGATGCGGATTGACCTGTAGCCCTTCTCGCGAAGCCCTGTATGCCGGCGGCAGGTTGTAGTCCGCGGCGACAACGACATTATCTCCGTCCAACAAATGCATCACACCGAAATTGGCCCCGCAGACGCGCGTGGCGTTCTCGAGCATCTTCGCGAACACCGGCGTCAGTTCGCCCGGCGACGAGCTGATAGTTTCCAGTACTTCGGAGGTCGCGGTCTGCTGTTCCAGCGACTCGCTGAGGTCGTCGGTTCGCTCGCGCAGTTCGCGAAGCAGGCGCGTGTTCTCGATGGCGATGACGGCCTGGTTCGCAAAACTCTTGACCAGTTCGACCTGCTTGGCGGTGAAGGGGCGGACTTCCTGCCGGTAGATGATAATCGCACCGATCAACTCATTCTCCTTGAGCATCGGTACGGCCACAAGAGACCTTGCGCCACCAAGCCGGGCCGGCGCGCCCGGATTCGGTTCAGCGGCCTCGTCACGGGTGTAGACAACCTCCGTTGTCCGCAGCAGACGATCGAGAGGGACGCCCGGCTGCGGCACAAATGTGCCGCGGTCCCGAACGAACTCTGCAAACGCCGGCGGCACGTTAAGTAGTGCCGCGGGGCGAAACTTGCCGTCATCGAACCGGTACATCACGCCAAACTTGGCCTCGCAAATGCGGGTCGCATTCGCCAGCATGGCCTGGAAGACGGGATCAAGTTCTCCCGGCGAGCTGCTGATGACCTTCAGCACTTCAGAGGTTGCAGTTTGCTGCTCGAGCGTTTCCGTCAGCTCTGCCGTGCGCTGCTCGACCTTCTTCTCCAGGTCGGCATAGGACTCCTGCAGCCGCGCGCCCATGTCATTGAACTGGTTGGCAAGACCTTCCAGTTCATCGCCGGTCTTGATGGAGATGCGCTGGGCAAGGTCGCCGCCGCCGATGCGCGCGGCGCCGGCGCGCAGCGCCTGGATCGGGCCGACCATGCGACGCGCCAGGAAGACTCCGGCAAGCACCGCAAAGGTCGAGGCGGCCAGCAGCACGATGGCAAGCCGCTGCAGCGCCGCGTAGAGCGAGGCATAGGCCTCCTGGACAGGCAGCTCGACGAACATGATCCAGCGCAGTGGCCAGATCGGCGCCGACGCTGTCAGCACCTCCTGGCCCTGGATGTTCAAGTCGCCCTGAAGCGAGTTGGTCGCGGCACTCGCCGGCGGCGGCGGCGGCTGTGCAGGCGGACGCGCGGTGGATGCGGATTGCGACGCCTGCAGTGCTGCGGCGGCTTCCTCCTGCTGCCTGGCGATCGCGGCCTG
>Ga0081540_1003220_pt1 | contig 13007 bp, 13 predicted proteins | sample TabmetS2T1R1_FD_71024 | JGI IMG/M metagenome (GOLD analysis project Ga0081540, IMG submission 71024) | Tabebuia heterophylla rhizosphere microbial communities from the University of Puerto Rico - S2T1R1 | ecosystem: Host-associated > Plants > Roots > Rhizosphere ... | reverse complement strand
TCCAACCAGGAGCAGGTCATATGCGACTAGTCATCATTGGAGCCGGCTTCGCCGGCATGTACGCCGCCCTTTCCGCCGCCCGCCTGCGTGACATCAGGGGCGTTTCACCAGAAGAGCTTGAGATCGCACTGGTCGCGCCGGAGCCGACACTGGTCGTTCGTCCGCGACTCTACGAACGTAAGCCTGAAACCCTCACCGCGCCGCTGCTCGATGTCCTCAAGTCCATTGACGTAATCTACGTGCAAGGCAGCGCCGAGACGGTCGACACCAGGTCCCGTGTGGTGCAGATCGCTACCGCCAAGGGCAAGCCGAAAAGCCTTTCTTACGACCGGCTGGTCGTCGCCACAGGCAGCCGCTTGTTCCGTCCGAACCTTCCCGGGCTTGCCGACCACGGCTTTTCCGTCGACTCGCTCGATGATGCGGTTGCCCTCGATAAGCATCTGCATGGCCTGCCCAACCGGCCGGCGGTGAACGGGCGCGACACGGTCGTCGTCGCTGGCGGAGGCTTCACCGGGATCGAGGCGGCAACCGAAATGCCTGCGCGGCTGCGCGAGATCTTCGGCAAGGATGCCAAGCCGCGCGTCATCATTGTCGAACGCAACACCGCGATCGCACCTGACATGGGTGACGCCCCCCGCCCCGTCATCGAGGAAGCGCTGCGCAAACTCGGCGTTGAGACCCGGCTTGGCGCCTGCATCGGCTCGCTCGACGAATCCGGCGTCACGCTGGTCAGCGGCGAGCGCATTGAAGCTGAGACCGTGGTCTGGGCGGCGGGCATTCGCGCCGCGCCGTTAACGCAGCAAATTCCTGCCGAACGCGACAATTTCGGCCGGCTGATAGTTGACCGCGACCTGCGCGTGCCAGGAGTGACTGGCGTATTCGCCACCGGCGATGCCGCACGCGCCGCCTGCGACGATGTCGGCAATTACGCACTGATGTCGTGTCAGCATGCCACGCGAATGGGCGCGTTTGCCGGCAACAACGCCGCCGCCGAACTGCTCGGCGTTCCGACCACGCCCTATCACCAGAAGGGCTACGTGACTTGCCTCGACCTTGGCGAAGCCGGCGCGCTGTTCACGCTCGGTTGGGAGCGCAAGGTCGCGATGGTCGGCGACGTCGCCAAGAAGACCAAGCAGGAGATCAATACGGTGTGGATCTATCCGCCGCGCGCCCAGCGTGCCGCCGCGCTGGCCTCAGCAGATCCGGAGCGTGTGACTGATGTGACCGGCTTCTTCTAAACCCTTCACGCGAAACGGGCCGCGAAAGCGCGGCCCGTTCACCTCAGATTGGCATCAGTGGTCATACCCGGAAGCCGTCGTGGCGCATCTCAGCAAGAAACAGATCGGACTGTTGCTCTGCCTCACCTCCGTCGCGGTCGTGGCTGCCGGATGGACCTATTCCCATTCGGGCGAGACATCGACCGACAATGCCTACATTCGAGGAGACGTTACCTCGCTCGCGCCAAAGGTTTTGGGCTACGTCACCGCCGTGGAAGTCCAGGACAACCAGACCGTTCCGGGCGGGAGACGTCCTGCTCCGGATTGACGATCGGGACTACCGCGCGCGGCTCGCGCAAGCGGTAGCCAATATCGAAGCCGCGCAAGCCCGTCTCACCAATGTCGATGCCGAGATCCAGCTCCAGCAGCGTCGCCCAGAGGCTCAGCGTTGCTCTCCGAAGGCAAAGGTCACACGTTCCAATCGTGTCGGGCGCGCCAATTTCCACGTTACTTTCCACATGGAGTGAGTCTAGTTGGGATTTGTGCGAGTAAGCAATCCGAGCGAACTCGTCCGCATGCGGCGAGTTGGAACGGTCCGGCACTGCGAAACCAACCATTCCGCTTCTTCGGCGGATACAGGAGGTGAGCTGCCAAAACGTCGCCATTGGCAGCCCTCCCTTCGGGTCGATCTGATAGTCGGCCTACTTCACATCGGCCGAAATAGCCGCAACGCCGGCGGCCGCGCACTCCTCGTCCTTGTCTCCGCCCGGCGATCCGCCGACGCCCAGGCCCGCGACGATCTCGGATCCCCGCTTGATCGCGACAGCCCCGGGAAGCGCGACGACGTTCGGGGCGCTCGCGAGTTGAGCGCCGGTCCCATTGGGATATTTCGCGACGAGTTGAACGAACTCGCTCGTCTTCTCCAAGCCGAAGATCGGTCCCATGGTTACAACTGTGTAAGCCTTGCGAAAGGCGGAATCTTTCGTGTGCACGGTCGCGTGGTCGCCCCGAAGTTGGACAATCACCAGGCCCGACGTGTCGACGACGAATGCGTTCACGGGATATCCGCGGTCGGCGCACGCCTTCACAGCGGCTTCCGCCGCCTTTTCTGCCAGCTTTAACGGTACATAATAGCCGCTATTGTTCACCTGAGCCGATGCCGGCGAGAAGAGTCCAATGGAGGCAGCCGACAGCGCGACCGAGAGAGCAAAGGTCTTCATGGTTGTTTGTCTTTCCGTGTGGTGAGGGTCCGGGCATAAGTCGCAAACGTAAGATGAAAGTCTGCGAGTTGCTCATGATCCGATCCTGGATGATTGAACACCTACGAGCGGCGGTTGGCCCGCATCGAGTTGCCGGATCATGATTTGTGCCCCCCGACCGTTTTTGAGTAGATAGTTAGATTGGAAAACAGTTTCTCACCAACCTGGGGTCCGGGTTATCGATGCTGTCTTCCATGGCCGTTCGGCATAACCGGAATCGAGTCCCGGCCCGCCGTGGCTAGTCGATGCACTGCCTTGAGAGCTGATTCGATTCCCGATTTAAGCGGCGGATCTGCCAACTTTCCGGTTGGCCTCGAGCCGGCGATCCACCAGATCGACTATGCCATCCAGGACCGGATGCCGCATTTCCACTTGTCGAGCCGCGAGTTGAACCAACTTGTCGGCACGCTCGATGTTGAGCGCGCCGCCATTGAGCGCGCGGGCGGCGGAAGCCGGCCGAGAGAGTTCGGCGGCTGCAGCAGCGTATTTTTCGAACGGGACGAGCTCGCCCCGAGTAGCGCCAAGCGCAACGCACACGTCAAGGACGAAATTGTAAATCGAGCGGGAGGCCTAGAGATCACTATGGACCGCCTCCGCGGCCGTGCGCAATCCGCCTTCGGTGATGCAGCGGTAGTTTCCCGCCATCAACATCGCCCACTTGGCGAGAGGCACGAAGACCGAATCGTAGAAGCGAAGCTTGACGGGCAATTCGATTTTTCCTTCCGCCGTGTCGAACCGGGCCGCGTCGATCTCCTTCTCCAGGCGCCTTACGACCTCGTTGCCTCGCTCGGAATCGAAGCGAGCGACCTTAAAGTTCGTGGGCAACGTCACATGCAGGACGTTCAGGCGCTCACCTGGCGGCCGGATGGCCTGCGGATCGGGGCTGCAGAGCGTGATCGCACGGGGATCGAATCCGTCCCACACCTCTGGAGTGGTGTAGGCAGGCTTGAGACCGCCTGCATCGATGTCTTTGAGTCTTCGCATGTAGGCGAGCGGCGGCATGTTCATGATCGACATGCAGGGCACTCCCGACTTTGCGATCGAATCGATGAGTTCTCGGACACCCGGCGAGCCATACTGCGGCTCTTGCATCGCGAGACCGACGAGGTCGTAGTCGTGCGGATTGATCCCGCCGGCGCCAGTCGCCGAAACACGCCCAGGGAGGCGTCGAGAGTCTAGCTCGACAGGATCGGCGCGCCCTCGGATGGGTAGCCTGACCCGAAAGCCCTCGGCGTTTATGAGGTCAGCCTCCTGGGGAAGACAGACGAGTTTGACCGAATGACCGCCCAGCAGGAACTTTGACGCCAGCAACGAGCCATAGGAGGCTCCAAGTACAAGTATGTTCAAGGTCGACATAGCAGCTTTTCCCAATCGATTTTACGCGACCGACCCGGGGGCGAGTCGGCCGCCGATGATCTGGTTCAGAGGTCGCGAAACGCCGTTTCCTTCGAAGCGATCACGGCCAGAAGCGTCACTGCTGCAAGACCGACCAAGTACAGCGAAATGGATCGGGTTCCATTCTCCCAAGTAAGCAACGCGGTCGCGATCAAAGGAGCGAACCCGCCGCTGATCGCTGCCGAAACTTGGCAGCCGAGGGAAGCCCCACTGTAGCGAACCTTCGTGCCGAAAAGTTCAGGCAAGAAGGCGGCCTGCGGGCCGAACATCAGACCGTGAGTAAGGCTCATCACGACCGCAATGGTCAGCGTGATCGTCAGCGTGTCCTTGGTGTCCAGCAGCATGAATAGCGGAAACGCGAGAAACGCGGAAAGGATTGCGCCGGCGGCATACATCGGCTTGCGCCCGATCTTGTCCGAGAGGATTCCGAAGAGTGGAATCGTTATCAGTTCCAGAAGCGCGGCGTAGAGAACCGCGTCGAGGATGATTGAACGCGACAGACCAAGCCGGGAAGCTGCGTAAAACACGATGAACACGGTTAGGATGTAGACCCAGGCCACTTCGGTCAGCTTCAGTCCGACCGCGATCAGGAAATTCTTCCAGTCCCTGCGAAGCACATCGAAGATTGGCATCTCGGCGACTTCGTCGTGGTTCTGGAGTTCACGAAACTTCGGCGTCTCGACAAGTTTGAGGCGCACGAACAGACCGACCCCGACGAGCAGGAAGCTGATGAGGAAGGGAACGCGCCAGCCCCAAGCAAGGAAGTCGCTCTCGGGCAGCTTGGACACGGCCGCAAAAACAATCGTGGCAAGCACCATTCCGAGCGGAAATCCTACTTGGACCAGACTGCCGAGAAAGCCTCGTCTTTTCGGATCACCGCTCTCGATCACCATCAGAACGGCGCCGCCCCACTCCCCGCCTATGCCAATGCCTTGCAACAACCGCAGGAATATCAAAAGAACGGGCGCGAAGATTCCGATCTGCTCATAGGTAGGCAGCAAGCCTATCAAGAAAGTGCCTCCACCCATGATGATCATGGTCAAGGTCAGCATCGCCTTCCGGCCCAGGCGGTCGCCATAGTGACCGAAGATCGCGCCTCCCAGCGGCCGCGCCACGAACCCGACGGCATAGGAGCCGAAGGCCGCGAGCGTGCCTACCAACGGGTCGAAGCTAGGAAAGAACAGCTTGTTGAATACGAGCGCGGCTCCGACCCCGTAGATCAGGAAGTCGTACCACTCGACCGTGGTGCCAAGGACGCTTGCGAGAACGATGTGACGTAGGTTTGCAGGCGACGCACGGTCGGCCCCGGTGACGGCTTCCAATGTAGCCATATGTTTCCTCCATGTTGACAGACTCGGGGCTTTTGAGCGCCTCTTGTGGCCACACAATTGGGCAAATCGCCGAGATTGTCAACTAAGTTTCCTTATGAGATACTTTTGGAGAGATTGTTTCTACGAGAAAGGGAAACCCGGCATGTCGGCCACCAGCTTCATCATCCACGTCTACGACGACGTCGAGCCCATCGACGTCGGCGCCACCTTCGGTGTTTTGTCTATGGCGAAGAGAATCGATGCCGGCATCGATATGGCCGTCGTGGCCAGGACAGCGGGCACCGTTCGGTTGGCGAACGGCCTCGAGATCGTCGCCCGCTATGGCCTTAAAGACGCTCCGAACGGCGATGTCTTGATGATCTTGGGCGGCGCGACTTGGCCGGAGATGAGTAAGGACGAGCCTACACTGGAATTTATCCGCTCATTCGGCGCTCGTGGCACAGTAGCATCCGTTTGCACGGGCGCACTTATTTTGGCTGGCTCCGGCGTCCTCGACGGAAAAACGGCGACCACCCGTCGATTTGCGCCGCGCGGTGTCGACACGCCTCTTGATCTGATGACGAAGCACCATCCCAGCGTGCGGACGACCGAAGCCCGCTATGTCGACGAAGGCAAGATCGTCACCGGCGGCGGCGTGGTCTTGGCCGTCGACACCACGTTGCATCTTATATCGCGCTTCCGCGGCAAGGACGTCGCGGTCGAGACCGCCCGCATCATTGAATACGCGTGGAGTCCCGACGGAGGAGCGTTCTCAGACGTGCCATCCGGCAGCGGCCGCAACGCAGCCGCATAGCCGATACGCAACCAGGATTGGCGCTACGGTTGACAAGGATCGGAAATTGTATCCTAATAGGATACTTTTTATTGCCAAGGAGGTTCAATATGGATCCGCGCTTCGTCACCAAAGAGCCCACACCGAATGGCTCTGTCTACGTCAAGCCGAAGGATATCGACTGGAAGCCGTCGCAGTTCGAAGGCATCCAGATCAAGGTGCTCTACGAGCGCCCTGATGTCGGCGAGTTGACCTGCCTGCTGAAGTGGGAGCCCGGCGCGAAGCTTCCGTTCCATCAGCATCCTGAACTCGAGCAAAGTTTTGTGCTCGAGGGATCGTTCTATGACCACGACGGGATTTGCCGCGCTGGCGAGTTCGTGTGGCGACAGCCGGGATCCTATCACGAGACTCGCAGCGACGAGGGCGCGATTCTGCTTGCCGTTTATCGGAAACCGAATGTCTTCGGAGACAAGGCCGGGTTCGGCGTCGAAGGCTCAAAAAAGGAACCTGTCGCAGCGAAGTAGCCTGGCAAACATCTGCCGACTCCCAAGACTTGGGCGGGACCCGGCGCGGCCCGCCTTTTTTGGTTGGCTAGATCTTTCGGGTCGAGTTCTCCAGCATCACCACCAAAGCCTTCGCTTCACCGCTCTTGCCTCTTCCGCGGTGTCGCAGCCGCGCGTCGAAATAGAGACAATCGCCTGGCCTAAGCTCGTAGCGTTGCCCATCGATTTCGAACTCGACGATGCCGCTCAGGACGAAAATCATCTCTTCCCCTGCATGTTCAAAGTGGACCTCTTTGAGGATCTGCTGAGGGAAGGTGAAGATAAACGGCGACATCTGTCGATGGGTCGCGCTCGGGATCAGCGATTGGTAGTCGTAGCCGAACGACGACCCGCCTCGCACGACCGGTCGGCGCTCCTCGGCCCTCACCAGCGACACACCGACATCGGTCTCAACTTCTTGGCCCGGCGTATTGGTGTCCAGCAGGGTCGAAAGATCGGTACCCAGCGCATGTGCAATCTTCGACAAAGTAGCGATCGGCGGGACCTGACGCCCGGTTTCCATCTTCGAAAGGTATCCTTTGGTCAGGCCGATTTCCTGGGCGAGAGATTCGAGCGTGCGATCCTGGCTCTTGCGCAGTTTCTTGATGCGCTTTCCCAGCGTTTCCCCCGTCTGCTCAACTACTTCACCCTCCAAGACCATGATGTCCATTTATCCTCATCCGGCATCGTGTCCTGCCCATTTACATCCGAACGGCTGAAAAAACCAAGCGGGTTGCATTATTGATAACCTGAAAGTTTCCTGATAAGAAACATTTGGGTAATTTGGAGCCTGAGCGCATGCAGTCACGAACTTACAAAGTCGTACGCAAGGTCGAAGAGACCCCCGTGCTTACGTCCATCTACTTGGGTCCCGTGGACGATCGCGCTCTCCCGCGTTTTCATGCGGGCCAGCATCTGAATTTTCACATACCGGAGGTAGGCGAGCGAGCCTATGCACTGTCTTCGTTTTCTGCCGAACCGCGGATCTACAGAATAACGGTTAGACATCCTGGTCCATCAAAAGGTGAAGGCAAGCACGGCAACTCCTACTGGCTCGACACGACGAACGGAGACGAGGTGCAGGCCTCCGGGCCCGCCGGCGGCTTTCACCTGCCGCAGACGCTCATCAATCCCCTAATATTCATATCTGCAGGCATCGGCGAGGCGCCCGTTGCAGCTATCGCAGAAGAACTTGCGATCCGAGCTCCTCTTCACCCGCTCCAATTCTTTCACAGCACGGTCCGAGGCTCGACATTCGCGTTGAAAGGGAAGCTGAACTCGCTGCGCTCGGACCTCCAGAACGCTTCGTTCCGGACATGGTACAGCCATCCAGGGCCGACGGATCGCGAAGGGAAGGATTTCGATCAGCGTGGCGAGATGGAGATGAAATATCTGCGTCGAATGAGCGCCGGTGCAGAGGATGAATTCTTCATTTGCGGTCCCGACGATTTCGTCGACAGGGTGGTTGCCGGACTCGGAGCATGGGGCGTCGCTCCGGCTCGCCTGCATGCGGAGCGCCTGGGGCGTCAGAACGAAGAAGAACTTGCGGAACTGATCGAGAGCGAAATCACGCTACCGCCCCTCGAACCCCGCCAGGTGCTCTTCAAGCGATCGGGTAAAACGGCAACGTGGACTCCGGAGGCGGGGTCTCTGCTCGATTTCGCGGAAGCCTTGGGGCTGGAGCTGCCTTTTTCGTGCCGAACGGGAATGTGCGGCAAGTGCGTCCAGCAGGTCGAGCGGGGTGAGACCGCGAAGATACGCAAGACAGTTGCAAGGGTTCGTCCGGGGCAAGAGCTTCTGTGCTCCAGCGTGCCGATCTCCGACCTTGAAATCGACCTCTAGAAGTCCGGGTCCGTTTCTCCTCAGCCAAACTCAACATGGCGCTTGCTGTCGAGTCCGCACTGACTGCATCGCCAAGGCGTGATCGCCAGACAAGGAAACGACCGATGCCCAAATTCGCTGCGAACCTGCACTACATGTTCAATGAAGTGCCGTTTCTCGATAGATTTTCCTTGGCCGCCGACGTCGGCTTCCGAGCCGTCGAATTTCAGGTGCCCTACCATTGGCCTACGAAGCTTTTGAAAGACAAGCTGCAAAAGCACGGCTTTCAGATGGTTCTGCTCGATACCAAGCCTGGCGACTGGGATGCCGGCGAACGGGGCACAGCAGCCCTTCCAGGGCGAGAAGAGGAGTTCAGGCGAGAACTCGAGACGACCATCGAATACTGCCGCGAACTCGGTTGCGATACCGTGCATACGATCGCCGGCGTCCTGGCCGCGGGTACTGACCGAAGCGTGGCAGAAGCGGTGTTCGTCGAGAACCTGAAATATGCCGCCGATCGGCTTGGGGCCTTCGGGATCACAGCGGTCATCGAACCGATCAACGGAGGCCGGGATCTCATCCGGGGAGGTGAAACCTATACTACCTACGGGATGAAGGGGTTCTTCCTGAACCACACCAAGGATGCGGTCCGCATATTGGAAAAGGTGGGCAACGAGAACCTCCGGCTGCATCTCGACTTATATCATATGCAACTGACGGACGGTAACCTCGCGGAGACGCTGCGCGAGACGATTGATATCGTCAAGCACATTCAAATTGCGGGCGTGCCTGGTCGAAACGAACCCGACGTGGGAGAGATCAACTATCCCTATCTGTTCGAGTTGATCGATGAACTCGGCTACCAAGGCTGGATCGGCTGTGAGTATAAGCCGCTGAATTCGACGTTGGCGGGATTGAAATGGGCGAGTGCCTATGGAATCGGGCGGTCATCGCCGCGGTGATTTGCTCAATCGCCGGCCGGGTATCTGCGACACTTTGATTAGCCCTCGCGCGCGACCGTACGAACGCCAAGGAAAGCTTGAACTCGGAACCCCCGCAAGGTCGGTTCCGACAGCGGCTTCGAACCGCAACAAGTCAAGCGATTGTCCGTCGCCCGTTGAACGCGACGGTCACTTCACTTCGAAGACCAGGGCGAACCTCACCAAGATGCCCTGCAAATTCAGCTTACTTTCGGTTCGGCCCGATAGTGAACGGCATCTGCCTTCGCATCGCAAATCCGATCGAATTCAGCCCGCTTCGAATGTCGACCGAGCAGCCTTCACCGCCGAGACGATGAAACGATGTACTTCCTGCACTCTTCGCGTCTCGTGCGTGTCGGGATGCGAGGTCAACCAGTAGGTTCTGACGAACCGCACGTCGGGAAGCAAGCGCCGCAGCTCTGGATATCGTTGCGCCGCGTAGTCGTGAAGAATGCCGACCCCGTGACCGCCCCGCACGGCCTCCATCTGAGCGACGACGCTGCCGCATTCGTAACGACGCGACATCAATCGTCCGAGCGTCGCCGCGTAGTCGAGCGCGCGGCTGTATACAAAATCTTCCACTTGAGTGACGAAGAGACGCCCGGAGAGATCGCTTTCGTTTTTGATGTGTCCTTCGCGCGCGAGATAGCTGTCCGCAGCATAGACGCTAAGCGAATAGTTGGTCAGCTTGGATAGGATCAGACGTCCCTGTTTAGGGCGATCCAGCGTGATCGCGATGTCTGCTTCCCTTCGGGACAGCGAAAACGTGCGCGGCAAGGGCACGAGTTGTATGACCAGACCAGGATGTTTGGCAGCCAGCGAGCCAAGCCGCTCGGCCAGAAAGTAGTTGCCGACACCATCCGGCGCGCCGACCCGCACTGTGCCGGTGATCGCTTCCGTCGTGCCGCCGATGGTCGATCCAACCTTTAGAAATTCGCTCTCCGCGCGCTCGGCTGCGGTGACGAGGGCCTCGCCTGCCGGCGTGAGAGCGCAACCTGATGTGTGCCGTTCGAGGAGCTTGGCGTTCAGACTTCGCTCCAACGCCGTGAGTTGCCGTGCGACGGTCGCGTGATTCAAACGCAGCTGCTTGGAGGCCTTCAGTATCTGCCCCGCGCGAGCGACTTCAAGGAATATCCGAACCTTCTCCCAGTCCACCGGCTACACTTTCTGCACAACGGAGCCGCAAAAACGACCCTTGATACGCATATTTATGCACCGCACTGTGGGGATGGATCAAGCTTTTTGGAAGGAGAACAGCCCATGTCCGCGACCATTCAGAATTTCATCGGCGGCAAACTTGTCCCCTGCGTTACCGAACAGACGGCCCCCGTCTTCAATCCCGCCAACGGCGAACAATCGGGGTCGGTTGGATTGTCGTCGACTGCGGACGTCCGAGCCGCGGTGGCATCTGCCCACAAGGCATTCCCGGCTTGGGCCAAGACGACGCCGCTTCGCCGCGCCCGCATCCTGAATCGCTTCCTGCGAATTCTTGAGGACCGCATCGACGAACTCGCCGAAGTAATTACTGCCGAGCACGGAAAGGTGCTCTCGGACGCCAGGGGCGAGATTCAACGCGGAATGGAAGTGGTCGAGTTCGCGACTGGTGCGCCGGAACTTCTGAAGGGCGATATCACCGAAAATGTCGGCTCCCGCGTCGACAGTCACTCCGTCCGCCAGCCGCTCGGCGTCGTGGCCGGCATAACTCCTTTCAACTTTCCAGCGATGGTCCCGATGTGGATGTTTCCGGTGGCGCTCGCCTGCGGCAACACCTTCATCCTGAAGCCATCGGAACGCGATCCGTCTGCTTCGCTCTTGCTGGCCCAATGGTTGACGGAAGCGGGTTTGCCCGACGGCGTCTTCAACGTCATTCAAGGTGGCAAGGAAGCGGTCGACGCGATACTGGCCGATCCTGATGTCGTGGCGGTGAGCTTCGTCGGCTCTACCCCGATAGCCAAGTACATCTATGAGACGGCCACGAGCCACGGCAAGCGCTGTCAAGCGCTGGGCGGCGCCAAGAACCACATGATCGTCATGCCCGACGCCGATATGGATCAGGCGGCCGATGCGCTGATCGGTGCCGCGTATGGATCCGCCGGCGAGCGCTGCATGGCGATCTCTGTCGCTGTGCCCGTTGGGAACGCGACGGCCGACAAATTGATCGAAAAGCTGGCCCCCAAGGTCAAGGCCCTTAATATCGGTCCGGGAACGGATCCCGATGCCGAGATGGGACCCTTGGTTACGAAGCAACACCTGGACAAGGTGCGCGGATATGTCGATGCAGGCGTCGAGGAAGGAGCAAAACTGATCGTCGACGGCCGCGACTTCCGGAGGCAAGGTTACGAGAAGGGGTACTTCATCGGCGGAACGCTGTTCGACGATGTGACGACCAGCATGAAGATATACCGCGAGGAGATATTTGGGCCCGTCCTGTCGGTCGTGCGCGTTGGTTCGTACACCGATGCAGCCGACATGATCAACAAGAACGAATTCGGCAACGGGACCACGATCTTCACCAGGGACGGAGATGCCGCCCGAGAATTTGCCCACGAGATTCAGGTCGGGATGGTCGGGATCAACGTGCCGATCCCGGTGCCCATGGCGTTCCATTCGTTCGGAGGCTGGAAAGCTTCGCTCTTCGGCGATCACCATATGCATGGGGCGGAAGGCGTACGCTTCTACACCAAACTCAAGACGATCACGACCCGCTGGCCTACCGGCATCCGCGCCGGCGCGGAATTCGTGATGCCAACGATGTGACGTCTCGATAGGGAGGCCGCGAGAATTCGCGGACTCCCTATCGGCGTCCACGCACGGACTATCCAACATGGGTATCGTAGGCGACATCATCCGGCACGAATCCATGTTCAGCCAAAAACGATTTGCTTACCTGAAGCCGAAGGCCCCCTCGCCGGAATCGATACCTCGTGCTACGCGGCATCAAGGTAAGCAAAATGCCTAAATTCGACGCATCAGGATACTCATTCTCGCTTTCGAATTTCGAACAGGAGTTATCGCGCCGTCGGCCGAGCGTCGCATTTCGAGGTCGATCTCATCCCGGAAGCGCAAGGAACGGCAGCTCGTCGAAGTCCACCTTCAAAGGCAGAAGTGCGATCTTTCCCGGTTAATTGGTGAGTCATTTGGATAGACTGCAAGCTATGGCAATGCTGGTGTCCTCAGTCGAGGAAGGGAGCTTGTCGGCCGCCGCCAGGAAATTGCGTATTCCGGTCGCGACGCTCACGCGCAATGTCAAAGATCTCGAAACATTGGTCGGGACGAAGCTGCTCATCAGATCGACGCGCAAGCTCGAGTTGACGGATGCCGGAGCTGATTACCTCGCGTCCGCAAAGCAAATCCTCGAGCAGGTCGATGAGCAGGAGCGTCGAGCTGCCGGCGAATTCACAGCGCCGCGCGGCGAGCTTGTCATCACGACGCCGGTGCAAATTGCGCGTCTACGGGTGTTGCCGGTCATCGATCAGTTTCTTGCGCTATATCCAGAGATACGAATCCGACTCATCCAATCTGACCGCAACGTCGATCTCATAGATTCACATGCTGACGTCGCCATCAGAGTCGGGCGTCTTCGCGACAGTAGTTTGGTCGCAGCGCGCGTCGGAAGCCTGCGCGTGGTGGTAGTCGCCAGTAAGGAATTGTTGCGCAAACATGGCACTCCCGAGACGCCGGATGACCTTC